>Ga0302324_100008362_pt1 | contig 21848 bp, 14 predicted proteins | sample Palsa_T0_1_FD_201949 | JGI IMG/M metagenome (GOLD analysis project Ga0302324, IMG submission 201949) | Peat permafrost microbial communities from Stordalen Mire near Abisko, Sweden - Palsa_T0_1 | ecosystem: Environmental > Terrestrial > Soil > Palsa > Peat permafrost | place: Sweden: Abisko...
GAGCAACGCAAATTCGCCCTGGTGCGCATTGCGGACGAAGGCCAGGGAATCCCCGACGACATTCGAGAGAAGATCTTCGACCTCTACTTCACCACTAAAAGCGGGGGAAGCGGTATCGGCCTCGCCATGACCTACCGCATTCTCCAGTTGCACTACGGAAGCATAGAAGTACAATCGAGACCAGGGCAAGGGACGGAATTTGTACTGCGAATTCCACTTGCCGTTACGGATTGGGGTCGCCGGCACCCGCAACCAGTAACAGTTCATGAACAGGAAGGGCTCTCAGGATGAAGTTGCATGCCAGGAACGTCGTTTGGCTGCTGCCGCTCTTCCTGACGGCCTGCTTCGACCGGCCACATCCCCAACCGGTTCAGCAGTTTGCGCCTCCAGTGAGCACCGCTCCAAAGCCGCAGCCGCTTCATCCTGAGCTCCCGGAGTCGGCAGTCAACATCCCCAGCGAGCCTCTGGACACCGATACGGACGCAATTCTTGACGAGGCAGCCAAGAAGGTCGTGCGCCCCAGGAGGCCGGTGGTCAAGGCTCCCTCGGAGGGTGCGGACAATTCCCAATCGACCCCCGGCAACACCCAGGCCGACAACGAGACCAGCGAAGTGCCGGCGATCGGCACGCTTTCCTCGGGCGGTTCCTCGGACATGCGGGGTGAGACGTTAGCCTGGATCGCGGATACAGAGCAGGGATTGAAGAATATTGGCCACTCGCTGAACGGAGAGGAACAGAAGACAGTTGCTCAAATCCGCCAGTACGTGAGGGGGGCCAAGAAGGCGCTGAACTCCGGTGATGTTGAGGGAGCCCACACACTGGCCGCAAAGGCAAAGGCCCTATTGAGCGAACTCAACGAATAGCTTGAACTTACTCACCGGATTTACCGGGTAGAAAATACACGAATTCGGCAAAAGCTACATGAATCATTGCCTGCGAATGGTACTCGGATACCCTTTCCTGGACCTCTCCAATTACGCAAACCAAACAATATAAAAAGAATAGGCCTTCAGCACCTATGAAGAAGTGCATTTGGCATGCCCATTGCTATATCCAGACGTGAGCAGCCGGGGAGCTCATCGCGCAAGCCATGATGGCCTCCGCAGAACCCAGATTCTCCGGCGAGGAATTTTACTCATATGAAGCAAAAGCTTACGAGCCAAACACATTTTTCGAGCCAGCTGGCGGTTCTGGTACTGGCCTCCGCAGTTGCAATTCCAGCGCTTGGTCAAGCGGCGCAGTCAAGCAGCACCACGCCCCAGAGCACTCCTCCTGCGGCGGCATCTGCCTCAGCTCCGGCAAACAATGAAAAAGAAGGCTTCTGGGGGCGCGTTAACCCCTTTGCGCGCAAGGTTTGGGTGAAGAAGCGGATCGATCCCATCAACGATCGTCTGAATGAGCTGGATGCCGTAAACGCGAAGAACTCGAAAGACATTCAGGATGTGGATAGCAGGGCGCAGGCCGGCATCAAGCAGGCACAGGCCGCAGCAGACGCCGCCAACCAGACTGCCACCGCGGCAGGCACGCAGGCTCAGCAGGCCAACTCTACGGCTCAGACTGCAACTGGCCATGTGAACCAGATAAACACGACCGTGAACGGTCTCGATCAATATCACCAGGTAACGGAAGCTGAGATTACGTTCAAGGGCGGATTGCCAAAGTTGTCGGATGAAGCCCGCAAGCAACTCGATGACCTGGCAACAACTGTGAACGGCCAGAAAGGCTACATCCTTGAGGTTGAGGGTCACACTCCTCAGGCTGGCAATGTTGGAATTCAAAGCTCAGAGCGCCTGACGGAAGCGGTCAAGCGTTACCTCGTTACAGAACACGAAATTCCCGTCTACCGTTTGCACGCAGTAGCCCTCGGAAACGCAATAGCCGCAGACGCCGCCCCTCAAGACCCGGGCGCCAAGCCGGTTCGCGTTAAGACCAGCACCGTGCACGTTCGGCTGATGGAAAACAGTTTGGCGGCCCAGTAAGCTGCACCACCCCAGGGTGTTGCTTCCTAGACGGATGCGGAGCGGCAGTTAGACTGCGGCCCTCCCCCAAGGCTATTCCGCTCCGACGGCCCCCTAGCCGTAAGGCCGCCAAAAAAGCTCTCAACACGAGAGAACCAAGGCAACTTGGCCCCCGCTAATACCGGGGGCCGTTTTTTTCCTGCCAGCCCTCAGCGCGAGCGGCATCGGCTTGGAATTGACGCTGGAACCGGGGCCCGAGTCGCACGGTGCTAGCTGGTCGCAAGCCACTCCAGGCGGCCAACCTGCGCAACAGCCCTTACCCAACTGCTTTGCAGGGAGCAGAGGGTTCTGGTTGGAAGTGATTGGCGGCGCTGCCGCAACATTGGACGGAGACTTCCGTGAGTTGTCTATAGACCAAAGGATCAATCGAACCGCATAAGATTTCCGTCGTCAGCTGAAATTCGATCTATCTATTTCCTTCAGAGTTCGTCGGTTTCTCTGGCTTTGGCTTCGACTTCGAGGGAACTGAGGAAGAGCTTGTAAGCAGAGCTGCAACCACGTCTTTTAACGTCATCGGGTACTCGGCTTGCGGTTTTGAATGGGTTGCCATTTTGTGGATTGTATCCGCTTTCGTTGCGGTCTTGGATGAATCTTCTGTCATTCCAGCCTTAACCCAGATTTCCAAGTCTTGTTGCTCCGTACTTTTTTCGACGACCCGCTATGTGGAAAGTCATTGTGGATCGCCCTGGATGCGTTTCAGTGTGTCCATTCTCATGGAATCCCTATGTCGCAGTTAGCCGCGAAACGACGCTCGATGGTTCGCAACGAGGCTGACGTATTCATCCATGCGATACACTTGCACATTGGCCCACGGCAAAGAGGGAATCGAGGTCAGCGCAGGGACGCCAATCTCTAATGGGCTCGTTCTGTTTAAGTGATTTGCACCCGGAAGTTTTTGACGGCCAGCACGATTGAGCTACCCCTTCGGACGACTCGCCTTGAAGGTGCCGTTATAAGAAGAGAATTCCCAGGTGCCTGCGAGGGCGCCGGCGTCATCCAACTTTGCATCAATTTTCATGGCGGCGGTTTCACCCGATTCCTCAGAGGTCAGTTGGAAATTCAATGCGAGGTGGCCATCTTTGAAGGTCCCAGCAACGTCGGTGGTTCCAAACTTGCCCGTGACTTTTCCTTCCGCATCGACAGCGAATTCGGCTTCCATTTCTCGGTCCCCGCCTGGGGTATCCAACACGAAGTGCCATTTGCCCTCAATCGCGGAATGTTGGGGAGTTGCCGTTTGATGGCCGAATAAGAGGCCAACCATTGCTACCGCCGAAAACAGAAATCGCGTCACGCTTTCCCTCCTGGGTTATTTTGCAATTCATATGGAGAAGCATAGCCGCTGTGGGCGGTTTCTGACCACGCAAATCCAGGAATATTCCCGTCTTTCGGAAGCGTCGGAATAACCAGAGCCGATGTGTGCATGGTGTTTCTACGTCTTTAGCGTGCCGAGTGTTTTGACCTGTACATGGCGGCGTCAGCGTGGTTGAGCAGGGCTTCTTTTGTGTTGCCATCTTCCGGGTAGAGGGCGATACCCACGCTGGCCGAACCAGCAATGGTGTGCCCCTCAATGATTAGCGGATCGTCAAGGCAACGTTCGAGGCGGCTCGCAATCTCCTCCAACTGGGCCCGGCTGTGGACCACTGGAACCAGCACGGCAAACTCATCGCCGCCCTGGCGGGCCAGCAGATCGTGAGCACGGAGCTGTCTCTTCATTCGGACGGCAACTTCCTGGAGATAACGGTCGCCGAAATGGTGGCCATGGACGTCATTGATCTGCTTGAATTCGTCGAGGTCAATGTAAATGAGGCCGAACACGCCAGCCGCGATGCGGGCATCGGCGATCGCCACCTCGAGGTGCTTGTCGAGGGAGAAGCGATTGTGGGTGTCAGTGAGCAGATCGAACTCTGATCGGCGGCGCAGATCGGTGTAGAGGCTGCGAGTTTCGATGGCCAGCGCGGAAAGTGCCGCGGCCATCGATAGGGCCTCGCTCTCGGAGGGTTGTGGTGAAGTGAGCGGATCGAGAGCCGCAAAGATGACGCCGAGTGCGGGTCCGGAACGGGCCGATATCTCCCTTTGAGCGATGCGGAAGGCGGTAAGCTTCGCTGGGGCGTTGCCCAATGTTGCCCCGTCGGTGATCTGGCACCAGCAAGGCGCGCCTTTCAGCTTGTAGGAGACCAGTTCCGTGATCTGCTCAACAATCTCGGCGAGTGGCCGGGAACCATTGATGTCTTCAAGAATGCGGCTCCGGCGGCTCTCGATATAAGCCAATGAGGCGTTTTGACGCCGAACGCTGCGCTCGATGAACAAACCTCTGGAGCCCACTGCAAACACCAGGGCGAACAAAAACGCGACAAGCAGTGCGAGGTTGCGCACATTGAGCAAGGAAGGTTGTGCGATCACCTCAACGTCGTCAAAAGAACGCAGCAGGAGGTTGAAGGGGACCTCTTGTTCGCCAGGGTTGACGGTATTGACCTGCACAACCATACAGATTCCAGTGACGCGGATGCGACCTCCAAGCGGAACCCGCTCAATCTGTGGGAGCGGGCCGTTGGTGGGCGGATGGTAGTAAATTGCGGTAATAAGTTTGCCATCGGAGTCCAGAACAAACTCGTCCTGTGATTCTTCCCGGACTTCTGCAGCCACCTTGCCCTCGATGGAAACCAGGTCGTTTTGATGACCATTGGGGTCGCCGCTATTCCAGGTAGCCATTTGGCGCCACGTCGACGGCTGGGGCGCGACGGGCTGGTAGATATGGCTGTCTGTGATTCTGCCGTCAGTCAGCGCCAGGTAGCTTGAACGGCCGTCGGGAAAGCCGGTTGCTTCTGCCCGGTCCCCAATCCTGAAAGGGCCACTAGAATGGGTTGAGATCCACAGGCTCTTGGCGCCGTCCTGCAAAACCACCGCCGAGCCCGGTTCAAAATACGTGATGGTTCCCTGGACCCGCACCCTGCGTGTGAGATCGTGAAAGGAGTAGGTGGACAAGACCTGGTCCATGGGGGTCAGGGGGAGTGAGTCCGGGTCAGTTTGGGCAGGCTTCAGAATCTTCACATCCGCAAGCGTGGGAACTTCAAGCAGAATACCGGTAAGCTGATTTTTGTTGTCGAACTTTCCTGATACCACGCCGGTGACCTCTGCCTCGGCATCCAGCATTCCCTTCAGCTTGCTCGCGTCGCCGGAGTTGACGGTCGCGTCAATTGAACCTCCGTCCATGATCAACTTGAGGTAAGTGACGGGCATTGTTCCGAAGTTCACCAGGTCAGCACTGCGGATCGTGGCGTGGACAGTCACTCTCATGCAGTCCAGCTCCGCACGGATAAGTGATTCAAAGTCGGCCGCCACGGGCTTGGGTGGGTTGCCGGATTGAATCCGGGTTACATTGTCGCTGAGAACATCCGGGGTGAAGCTGTTCCGCGTTTTCCCGCGCACCAGCACACGATCGCCGGGAACCAGATTCTGGTTCGGCTTGGTTTCTACGTAGATGGCTTCGTTGCCATCCTGAACGAAGAGGTCGACGTCTGATTTGTTGTAGTAGGTAACTGTGGCCTCGAAGGCGACGGGTAGCCCTTTTGCAGCCTCCGCCTTTGACAGCGCGTGGATTGCGTGCAGTGTAGTGAGAGTCCCGGGCCCGGCTGCCGAGGCAATCGAGGCGCATCCAAGAATGATCGCCAGGCCTTTCAGGGTTATCTTCATCGGAAGCATCTCACGGAACCTGTTTGGCCCTGCGTGCATGTGTTCAGTCCTGATAGGAAGCAAGGGCCGCATGAGTTAGCGCAGTTAGAGCCAACTTAGCGCTTTGCGAAAGAGTGACGGCACTGCGTATCAATGCGTCTTAATCTTACAGTGAATTGAGGCGTTTAGAGGCATCGATATTTGAGAGACAACGGCAATTAAGGCAGGATGAATCAAACCATACAAGCCCCTGAAGCGGGCTGTGCATTATGTGCTTGCGGGTAACTCTGTGCAGGGCTGGGGTTCAGTTACGATAGTTTCCAGTGCGCGAGTCTTCGCAGCCAGCAGTAACGAGCAGTAGCGAATCAAAATTGTTCCCGGTATGGAAGCATGGGTAACCGCCATTTCCAGTATTCCGTTTTACTCCGCGGACTCGTCGACTTTGTATAGCTGAAACTCGCGGATGGCGGCGGCGTCGGTGCTGGAGAGGATATTGAGTCGGACTCGCGCTGCGGTAGCGGCGGGGAAGATATCGATCTTCTTATGGCCAATGGCTTGCGCGGCCGTGACGGTCTTCCATGATGTGCCAGTCCAAATGTCGATGGAGTACTTCTGAATGCGCTGGCCGTTGTCGAGCCACTCCATGGTGAGTGCGCGATTAAAGGTGATGGGTTTTGGAAAGCTGATTTCGAGCGCGGAGTGGTGAGAGCCGGCGGGTGCAGTCCAGAAAGTGTCAGGGTTGCCGTCGAGCGCGGCAGCGACCTCCGCAGCGACCAGCGCGTGCTGCAGAGACAGGTTGCGGGCATAGCGAGCGCGCAGGGCGCTGCCGAACTCTTCAAGGCGGGCAACGTCGCTTTCGGGCAACAGGCCGCGGCGGTCAGGCGCAAGGCCGAGCATCAGCTGCGCGCCGTGCCCGACTGTTTGATCGTATGTTATGAGCAGTTCGCTCAGGTTCTTGAGCGAGGCTTCGTCGTTGGGATGCCAGAACCAATGTTCTTTGCGCAGGGGCGTGTCAGCTTCGACAGGGCGCCAGCGCAGATAGCCGTGACGGTCGATGACGTTCCAGTTCTCATATGGAACGCGCCCGCTCTCGGTGCCTACCCAGCGAGCGTCGCCATATTCAAACAATCCGGTGTCGGCAAAGACGATGGTGTTGGGCTGGTAAGTGCGCAGCGTTTCAATGATGTGCTCGAAGTTATAGACGTGCCCCGCGCTCCCGGCGCCATCAAGCCAGAACTCGACCAAATCGCCATAACTCGATGCAAGTTCGGATAACTCACTTTGGTAGTAGGCATCATAGGCCGCGGAGTCTTTGTAATTAGGTTCGTGACGGTCCCAGGGGGAAAGGTAGACACCGAATTGGAGGCCATATTTTCGCGCGGCGCGTGCCACGTCGCCGACTACATCTCCCTTGCCGCTTTTCCATGGACTCGATTTGATGCTGTACGCGGTCTGCTCTGTTGGCCACAGGCAGAAGCCGTCATGATGCTTGGCCACCAGTACAACGTATTTTGCGCCGGAATCGCGAATGGCTTTCATCCATTGGTCAGGATCGAATGCAATTGGATTGAAGACCGAGGGGTCGGCTGTGCCGTCGCCCCACTCGCGATCAAGGAAGGTGTTGGTCGAGAAATGGATGATGACGCCGAACTCGAGGTCCTGCCAAGCGGTCTGCTGAGCTGAGGGCTTGATGTCGGAGAAGTTTTGTGCAGAGGCAACGGACGCGGACGGCAAGAGCGTCATTCCAAGAGCGATGAGTCGGATGGAGCAGGTATGAAGAGACTTCATTGCTGAGCCGCCGGAGCGGGCTGCTGAGCAGGACCTTCGTGCCGGGGGAGAAACTTCCAAATTTCGGGGTCTTCCTCCCCGAGAACCCAGGAACAGAAACCCTGAATGCCGCTCTTCTGGATCAATTGGTACCGGTCTACAAAAGTGTGGAGATCGGTATAGAAGATCCATTCGCGCATCTGGTCGCGGTAAAAAAAGAAATAAGCACTGTGATCGTCTTCGTCCCACTGCAGCTTGCCGTTGTATGCCGCGGCAAGCTGCAGGGCATTGGGCGTTCCGATGTAGTCGCCTGTGGGGTTGGGCTTCTCGACTTCAGAGTTGGGCTCATGCGTCGGAGCGCCGGTGTACCAGTGATAACCGTAGAGGGGAATGCCGAGCGAGAGCTTTGATTTCGGCACAGTCTCCAAGGCGTAATTGAGGTTCGACGTGGTCCACTCCCAGCCGGCAACGGGGCCGGGCATGGTCCAGCGAGTGTGCTGATCGTAGGTCATCAGGCACAGCAGATCGACGTATGTAGCGAGGTTTGCAATGTCATAAGCGCCGCGCCAGTCGGTGTAGATCCACTTGGCAAACGCGCCCTGGCCGGGATAGCCGGGAGCATTAGGCACTGTGGCAATGGATAGTTGCAGGCCGGCAGTGTGCAGCGCCGTCGCCGAGACTTTGACCAGTGCAGTGAGGTGGTCGCGATCGAGGTAGTCGATGTTCTCGAAATCGAATTGAAAGCCGATGTAGCCATGAGCTTTGCATTCGCGGATCATGGCCTCGTTCATCAGGGCCTGTGCGGCGATATTTGTGGCCAGAGCGTGAAACCCTTTTTTGTTGAACATGGCGAGGATCGGCATGAGAGGCACTTTGTCGTCGTCGGCACGCTTCAGCACAGTGGGATCTGGGGCGCCGGTGACCAGGCCGTTTTCGTCCACCTGGTACCAGGCCGGCACGAGCAGATCGATCTGGGTCGAGTGGGCGAGGAAGGAGCGGATGGAGTCGGGATTGCTGGTGAGGTAAAACAACGCGACCGGGTCCGCGCACAGGCATGCGCTCGGCGCAAGAGCGATTACAGCAATCACGAGGAAAAGAACATATCGTTTCATAGGGCTCCTAATAATGGAGCAAGGCGCTCAAGCTGTAGCCTTGCCTTCGAAATGAGCTTCGATCTCTTCCAGGGTCTTGCCTTTCGTTTCCGGCAGGAAGAAAGCGATGGTGATGAAGTAGACCACGGTGAAGGCGGAGAAGAGGAAGAACATGGAGGAGTAGCCGTACTTGCTGACGAAGGGCAGAAAGATGCCGGCGAGGATAGTCGAGACGAGCTGATTGATGACCAATGTAATGCTCATGCCGTTGGAGCGGATGCGCGTGGGCATCAGCTCCGACAAGGCAAGCCAGACGCAGACACCGGGGCCCATGGCGTAAAAGGCCATGAAGAGATACAGGCCGAAGGCGACGAGCCAGCCGTGGCGTGCATCGGGCACTTGGCCGACGATTGCTTTCTGGATTTTGAGCGGCGCGGACCGGGCGGCATCAAGGTCCGCAAACGGATTCTTAAAGAAGGATTCGACCTTGTTGGCGGGAACGCAGCTTTCGCGAGTAATTTGAATAGGCGCGGCGGCTGGATCGTCGGAACGGACGAAGCTGGTGGCGGCGGTGAAGTCGCCGTAGGAGTAAATAATGGCCAGCGATGCACGATTACTTTCGATCTGTCTGCTGGCATCGCCACCAACCGCAAGCAATCGGCTTGCCTCAGCTTGATCGAAGCGCAGCGTGAGTTCCTGACTGGGGCCAACCATGGATTGGACTTGAGAGCCCGCGTCGATGCTGAGCTTTTCGGTGCGCAGAAAGAGGATGCCGACACCGACCAGGGAAGCAATGATGCCGCTTGTTCCAACGATGAACAAGAACCTGCGCCCCTTGCGATCGACCAGCATCATACCGACGATGGTCATGCTGAAATTGACAAACGTGAAGACCACATAACCCCAGTGGGCATGGAGGTCCGAGAGTCCGCTCTGCAGCAGAATTCCGACGTTATATCCGTTGATGGAATTTATGCCTGTGGCTGTGTTGCAGGCCAGAATGACGAGCGCCAGCAGAAAGGGGATGACATATTTGCGCTGCAGAAGCGATTCGCGCACGCGCTTGCCGGTGGGCAACTTCGCATCGGCGATGCGCGCTGTTTCTTCCATCTCGCGCAATTCGAGACCGGCCTGTTCGGCGGAGCGAGATCGCAGCAGGGCAGCGTACGCCTGGTCTTTCTTCCCGCGGCGGAAGAGCCAGCGCGGCGACTCACTGACCATGAGACTGCCTAGCACGAAGAGCGCGCCTGGAGGGAGCGAGACCCAGAAGATGCGGCGCCAGGCTTGATCTTTAAATGCGAATAAGGTGGCAGCATCGGCGGTAAGAGCAACTGCCTGGACGCGGTAGCTGTAATAAATGCCGACCAGGGCCGCGGTCACAAGGCCCAGAGTGAGCAGCCACTGAAAGATGCCGGTGCCCTTGCCGCGGCTGGATGCGGACAGGCACTCAGCGAGATAGAGCGGCACAACAACGCCGATCAGTCCGCCGCTGATTCCCTGCAACAGGCGGCCGAAAAAAAGGGGGCCGTAGCCCTGCGAGAGGGCAATGACCGGGATGCTGAGGACGAAAGTGATACCGCTGAGGACCATGAGCGGCTTGCGGCCCATCCAGTCGGCAAGCAATCCGGCAAAGATGGTAGAAAATACGGTGCCCAGCAGCACGGCGGCGACGATGACGGAGAGCTGTGCGGCGGTCAGGTGCGAGGTTGCTTCCAGGTAAGGGAGCGCACCGGCAATTATGCCCACATCGATGCCGTAGAGCAGGCCGCCAAGGCCGGCAACCAGCAAGAGAAAGCGCGCGTAACGGGTCTTGGCGGCGGCGTTGGTGGTCGTCATAAGTGTCTGATCTACCTCTCAACTTCTTGTGATTTATACAGCGAGCACCTGCACTCCGTTAGCTTTGAAGCCTGCAAGGGCGTCAGGGGAAATCCCGGAATCGGTAATGAGGATGTCGATCTCCGTGACGGGACAAATCAGGGCCGGGCTGATCATGGCGATCTTGCTGGAATCGGCAAGCAGGATGACCTGTTTGGCCTGGCGGACCATGGCGCGAAAGACAGCGGCTTCGTCGGGCTCGATGGTGGTTGCGCCGCGCCGGACATCGACACCGCAGGCGCCGATAAAGGCCCTGTCGAGAAAGACGCCGCTGAGCATTTCCATGGCTGTGGGGCCTGTCAGTGAAAAAGCGCCTGCCCAGCGCATGGTTCCACCGGTGAGGGTGACATTGAGTGCGGCTTGATGATTCAATTCCATGCCGATGTTGACGGCGTTGGTGACGATGTGGATGCCGCTGCGGTGGCGAATGCAGCGAGCGGCCTGGGTGGTGGTGGTTCCGGCAGTGAAGCCCACGGTTTCATGCTCGCGAATCAACTCGGCCGCGGCCATGCCAATGCGACGCTTTTCTTCTGCGAAGCGGCCTTCGCGCTCTTGAAATGAAGAGTCGAAGCGAAAGGGCTCATACTGCGTTTGTCCGGCAAGCTTGGCGCCACCGTGCGTTCGGTGCACGAGGCCGCGCTCCTCGAGCCGAGTGAGGTCGCGGCGAACGCTGGCAGTTGAAGCGCCGAGTTGTTCAGCCAGTTCATCGACGGAGGTGTTGCCGTGGCGCAGCAGCACCTGAAGGATTCTCTTCGCGCGTTGATCGGTCTTTGTTGACATGTCGGCCAGGAATCGAGGTAAGCGCTCCCCAAGAATTCTACATGCGACTCAGGCAGCGTGTGACTGCACCGCAAGGTGGCGCTGCGCATTTTGAGCGATCAATGAGGTCAAGGCAGAGGCACGTCCGCTGAAACGGCAGCCGCAAGCTCGTTTGCGGGGGCAGGCAAGGCCCGCAGCAGGGCGCGCACGGTCTCTTCAAGCACGGCGAAGCGGCGGTACTCCCGATCGCGAAGATCTCCCATGGCCATGCCGCGCTTGCGAAAACGAACCGGGCTGGGAAACGTGGTCCGAGCGCTGGAATGGAACTCCGTCGCGCCCGTAGCCTGCGCGATCGCGCTGATGTTTTCCGCTGTGATGCCGCCGCCAGGCATGATGGCGATACGGCCATGAGCAGCCTCTATCATGCGCGCGACTTCACCCACGCCATAGAGCACGCTGGGCGCCCCGCCCGAGGTGAGAATGCGTGTGGCTCCGGTCGAAATCACATCGTCCAGCGAAACGGACAGATCTGGGGTCATGTCGATGGCGCGATGAAAGGTGACGGGCAATGGCGCCGCGAATTCAACCAGCGCGCGCGTGCGGTCAATGTCGACGCGGCCCTGTTGATCCAGCAGTCCAAGCACGACGCCGTCCGCGCCGAGATTGCGCGCGTGGGCGATCTCATCCCGCATCACCTCGAACTCGAGTTCGGTGTAGAAGAAGTCGCCACCACGGGGGCGAATCATAACAAACAAATCGATTGCGATATTGCGGCGCACTAAGGCAATCAGCCCTGCGCCGGGTGTGATTCCACCTTCCAGCAGATCGGAACAGAGCTCTACCCGCTTTGCGCCTCCGTGTTCGGCTGCGATCGCAGACTCCACGGAATCGATGCACACTTCAAGGTCCATAATGACCGCGTCCCATTTCCAAAAAATCCGGAGCCCCGCTGAACAGGTTAGCATTCGGCGAGGCTTGCGGGGGTGGGGAGAGCCGGTAAAGCTCGGCTGCCGCGTTACCCCGCGGCAGCCGGATGGCTAAAAGCGATAGTGCATGGAGAACTGCAAGTTACGGGCGGTTGAACGTGTCGGTTGGACGTCATAACCGAATGCGCTGACGGTATTGCCGCCCGAATCTTGCCTGGTCGCGTCGAATTGGGGATTCGCGTTGCCGTAGCTGGCAATGTTCAGGGCGTTGAAGGTGTCGAAACGGAAGCCCACCGAGTGCTCCCCGACCACGCGGAAGTCCTTGAAGGCCGAGAAGTCCACATTGACAAGGCCGGGGCCACGCAGAGAACCATTGCGCGCAGTTCCGAACTCGTATCCCTGCACGGTTGTTCCGTCTGCCGCGTAGATGGGAGCCGTTTCGCCAAAAGCGCACACGCCATTGTCTACGCCGGGCGTCGTGCAAGGTTGTGCCGAGGGGTCGGTGCCAAACTCGTTTGTCAGCGAACGATGGACGATCTTCAACCTGCGGTACTGATTGGGCCGCGAGTTGCCATAACCCTGCGAGTTGTCCCCCTGGCCAGCATAAACACTTCCCGGGAAGCCCGAGTACGCCACCACAGATGTGCCGATCTTCCACCCGCCAATCGCCTCGTCCAACCAGCGGTTGATTCCGCGCAGGTACTCCTGGCCACGTCCAACAGGCACGGTGTAGACGCCCAAGCCAGTGAGGTTATGGCGGATGTCCGATCCCGACGGACCGTAGTCCGCCTTCGAGTCATAGTAATTCTGGAAGGCGCCACTGAAGCCGTTGACATTCAGGCTGTAGTCGCCCAGGCTGTTGGTCATCGACTTGCCATAGGTGTAGTTCACGGTGAACTCCAGACCGTGGCTGGCGCGCTGGCGCAGAACTGCCTGCAGCGCGTTGTTGTTCATCAAGGCGCGCGATTCGGTGATCAGCAAGCTCCCGCCATTGGTGGTGTAAATGCTGTATGGCTGCAGGTTGGCGGGAACATTGGCGCCAATGTACTGGTTGTTGTAGAGCGGCGCTGAGGTCGGATCGCCGTTGACTTTGTCCTGGTTAAAGTTGTTGTAGTCCGCCAGGTGGTCTCCCTTGGAGCCGAGATAGCCGGCCTGCAGCGAGGTAGTGCGGGTCAAGGCATATTCCAGCGTCAGATTCCAGTTCTGCGCATAAGCAGGCTGAACATTTTGCGGGTAGGTGTTGTAGGTGCCGCCGAATTGGGACGTGGTGCCTGCAAAGCCCTCTTCCGCAGTGCGGGGCGTGGTGACCGCGCCAGGCACGGGAGCAGCCGGCACGTTGTAACTCGTAGACACCAGAAAGGGCGTAAGCGAGGTCAGGCGCTGATTGTAAGAGTAGCCTTCAAAGAAGCTGTTGGCGCCGTAGCCGCCGCGAACGACAATCCTGTCTGTCGCCTGATAGGCAAAGCCGAGGTGCGGCAAGATCTGCCGGTAATTCGGCTGGTAGCAGGCGTTGTTTTGGCAGATGCCGGAACCGGGCTCGGCGCCGGCGGGTACACGGTGCGCGTAAATGGGTTGGCCGAAATTCGCACTCGACGGATTGATGTCGATGTTGCCGGTCTCGTTGTGCGCCTCGATCCAGGGTTCGTCAAATTCGTAACGCAGACCCAGATTGAGCGTCAGGTTTGGGCGAATTTTGTAATCGTCGTTCGCATAACCTGCCGTGCGCCATTGGCGCTGCGCGACATTGATTTCACTGAGCGTGGCCCCAATGCCCGAGACACGGTCCAGCACAAAGTCCGCGGGACCGTAGCCGGTGGTCGACTCGGTGCTCGGATTCCCGGAGGCGGTGAATTCACCGCTATAACTCATATTGCCCAATTCGCCGCCGTTGTTGTTATCGGTGGTGTAGTTCTGCTGATAGCGAATCGCCTGGATGCCCATGCTGATAAAGTGCCGGCCATGCTGCCAGGTCAGATTGTCGATGTAGCTGAAGGCGTTCTCGATGTTAATTGAAGGCCCGCCCGATGTGCCGACCCCGCTCAATCCGAAATTCTGCCGGGTAAAGCCTGCGACAGTCTGTTTAAGGTAGTCGATGCCCACCACGGCATCGCCATTTGTTCCGAATGCGCCAGTCGGATCGACAGGTACGCTATAGGAAAGATTGCTCCGGGTAAAGCCAACACGCGCCAGGTTGACCAATGAGGGAGAGAAGGTATGCGCCCAGTCGACGCCGCCCAGCGTGGTTGGAAATTGGTTTTCCCCCTCGAAGTCAGTAACCAGCACTGTCTTCTGACCCTGATACACGGTGCCCGTGGAGGTGAAGGCCGAGATCTTGTCCGCCGGACGGAACTGGTAATCGATCTTGATATCGCCCTGATTGTTGTTGAGATAGCTGCGAGAATCTGCCTGATAGTTGTTGGCGGCGACATTATCCGTGGGCGTGGCATTAGGCAAGGGGTAATAATCCGGATGCGCAAAGAGATAGGTAGCCACCGGATTCACGATCGGCACTCCCATATTGCCCGCATAAGGCGTGAAGCCGTTTTGCGTGTCGTAAAGGTCGCGTCCAGCTGCCGAGAAATCGCCGCCCCGCATGGCTGCAGTCATCACGCTGGCCGTCGACAAGCCACCAGTATGATGGCGCGTGCCCAGATAATCGACAAAGAAGAATACCTTGTCGTGCAGAAGGGGACCGCCGAGAGTACCGCCGAACTGCGCCTGCGAGTACGGTGAGATTGGAATGATCGGATTCTGGTGGTTGTTCCACCACGAGTTGGCGTTAAAGCAGTAGTCCTGCACATAGCCATAGGCCGAGCCGTGGAACTGGTTGGTGCCGCTCTTGAGCGTAAGCACCACTCCGGCGCCATTCGCGTTGCCGAAGTCAGTGGGAGAATTGGCGGTGATCACGTGGATCTCTTCCAGCGCCTCGGGCGCGGGGGAGAAGGCCATCCAATTGTCCTGGGTTTCGTTCATGTCGATGCCGTTCAGCGTGTAGTTGTTGGCCTGAGCGCGGTTGCCGTTGATGTTGGGCGTATCGCCGGTAGCGGCAAAGCCACCGTTTGGGGTGTTGCGACCAATGTTCGACATCGCCGCGGGGCCGCCTGTATTCACGGAGCCAGGCACATACAGAGTAACGGCCGAGAAGTCCAGACCGTTCAGTGGAAGATTCTCGATGGTGTTTGCGGTGAAAGTGCTTGAAATGGTGGGGTCTGTGGTGTTGAGAATCGGCGCGGCGGCTGAGATGCTCACGGTTGTCGAAGAACTTCCCACTGCCAGCTTGACGTTGAAGTTCGCGGTCTGCAGAACTTCCAGCGTGAAAGCAGGCAGCGTCTCTGTGTTGAATCCGGTGGCCTGCACCGTGACCTGATAGTGACCGATGAGGAGAAAATCGATGTGATAGTTTCCTGTGGAATTGGTGGTGGTAGTCGTGTCCACTCCTGTGTCGAGGTTGTGGGCCACGATGTGAGCGCTCGTGACGACCGCGCCGCTGGAATCTGTGACTTCACCGGTGATGGAGCCGTTTACGCTCTGGCCGAGGGCCATTGAGATGCACGTCATTATGGCGAGGGTGCACCCAAATACAATCCGCAGGAGTCTGGTGTTCATAGTGGCCTCATTTTGTCTGTTGCGTCCGGTTGATCTCATTTTCAGCTCGACGGTCATTGGGATGGACTCCGCGCCGTCAGGGTCTGGGTGTTTGAATGACTGCCCTGCCTTGTCTCATCGTTTGTGGCCCGGGCTTGGATGGATTTGAGAGAACATCGTGCCAATTCTCTTGCGTTGTGAATTCGCGGTTGCGGTACGGGATACATTGTTCGAAGTGGGCGGGCGATGCATCGCGGGCGATCAGTCTGCCGGGGCCAACCCCGGTACCCGGCAATCATATGAGCAAAAGTCTATCCAATAATTGATTAAATAGTCAAATTGATTGGCATAGTGAGCAATAATTCAGAAATTAGCGAATATAAGACGAATATTGAGTAGCAAAGACCGGGAATCGAGGGTGGACTTCTCGGTCCATTCAAGTTTTGCGAGACGGCAGCGCGGAACTCGATCAATTTTTGTCAGTGATTTTGCGCCAGGCGCCTACGGCCTGGGGTAAATCCGGGACAGCGAAATTGATTTTAGAACGGGGCAGCACGACCAGATCGACGCGACGGTTTTCCGAACGGCCGTCGTCGGTGTCGTTGGACGCAACGGGGTGGAACTCGGCGTATCCTGCGGCTGAGATTCGATCAGGGGGCAGGGCTTTGAGGTCCAGAAAGAGGCGCGCGATGCGAGTGGCGCGAGCCGTGGAGAGTTCCCAGTTGGAGTCGAAATCGGCAGTGTGGATGGGGATGTTGTCGGTGTGTCCCTCGACGCGGAGATCGTAAGGATTGCGAGCGAGGGCAGTGGCGATCCGTCGCAGCGTGGGGAGAGTCTCCGGCTTTGGAGAGGCGGAACCGGAAGCGAAGAATCCGGCTTCGCGCAGACTGATGACGAGCCCGTCGGAGCCCATGTGGATGGAGACGGTGTGGGTGGCGATCTGGTTGGAGAGTGTTTGTTCGAGCTGGCGTTGGATTCGTTCAAGATCTTCTTTGACCCTGGCGGGCGAAACGACGTCTTCGCCCACGACAATGTTCATGGGGATGCCGGCCTTATCGGTTCCGGACGCGACGCCGGATCTAGCGGTGAAGTTGTGTGAAGAGTCTGGAAATATGCCGAGGGAGCGGAATCCGGCGTCGATGGACTGGGAAACCATCATCTGCTTTTTCTGATCGGCTTTGGAGTAGGCATAGAGCACAACAAACAGGCCAAAAAGCAGAGTGATCAGGTCGGCGTATGAGACAAGCCAACGATCGTGACTGGAAATGTGCCGGGGGCGCTTGGAACTCATGCTGCACGCTCGTTTTTGGCGTCTTTTTTTGCATCGTCGACAAAGCCAGTCAGTTTGATTTCAAGCATGCGCGGGTTCATGCCTTCGAGAATGGAGGCTACGCCTTCCAGCATCATTTCGCGGCGCTGATGTTCCTCGCGAATGCGGATGCGCATCTTGCCCGCGAAGGGCAGGAAAAAAAGGTTGGCAATGCCAACCCCGTAGATGGTGGCGACGAAGGCCACGGCGATGCCTCGACCCACCTCCTGAATATTGTCGAGATGCTGCATGACCTGGATGAGGCCGAGGATGGCGCCGAGGATACCGATGGTCGGGGAGAAACCGCCGGCCGACTCGAAGACGGCTGGGAGCCGTTCTTCGTTCTCGGTGGCGCTGTCCAGGCTGGAGCTCATGATCCGGCGCAACTCACTGGGCTCGGTGCCATCGACGGCCAGCATGAGGGACTGGCGAAGGAAGGGATTATCAATGGTCTTCAGTTCGCTATCCAGCGAAACTACGCCGCTGCGGCGAGCCTGGTTGGCAAAGCCGACAAGTTGATTGACGAGTTGATCGTTGTGTTTTCGTGGCGCAGAGAAAACGCGCCCCAGGCTTCGAAAAGCGGCAAGGACGGTACCCATTGGAAACTGGAGAAGCACGGCGCCCATGGTTCCTCCAAAGACGATGAGGGCTGCGGTCGGTTGCAGAATCTGAGAGATGCTTCCGCCCTCAATGAGCAGGCCAGTGACGATGCCGGCAACGGCCAGAATGACTCCGGCAACACTCGATTTATCCATGAGCTGATCCTCTTGAGAAATATTGCGTACTATCAACTGGCCGATTCAACGGCCGGGTTCGTGGCTTCGTCCTATTGCGGGCAGAGCATTGGATTGGCCGGAGACGTCCAGGCTGGTGATGGAGACGACGCGCTGCAGGTCTTCGTTGAATGGCAGCCGGCGGGCCACTGCGGACAGCAGGCGCGCGCGGTAAGTCAGAACCCGTTCTGTTACCTCTTCGCATTTCTCGCGCACAATGATCTTTTCTCCATTGATGAGCGTGAGCATAGTGTCCGGGGAGGCCTCGGCGGTCTTGATGAGGTCGCTGTTGAGCACGATGGAAATGCCATTGAGCCTTGTAAGTTGGATCATCGCCCTGGTAACTCCTCTTGGAGAGTTATCGGCGAAGTTGGCTAAAGGCTAAAAATTAGAAGGGACAAGCGGCGATTGTCCACCGGCGGGACAGTTTTTGGGGGTGAATAAAGTCCGCAGGGCGGGGGCCGAAGAATGGGCCAGATGCGACGGTAACCGAACCGGGAACAGCAGCCCAGAGCCACACAAATATGGGCGCGCTCCAGGGGAAGGGTCCGTAATTCAACGCACCTACAAGGAGTACCCCATGTCCCTGGGCGTCTTAAATAATCTCTCCGCTATGTATGCGGAGAACAGCCTCAACAACACAACCAACAGCCTGAACACCGTGCTGCAACAGTTGTCTTCCGGATCGAAGATCAACTCCGGCGCGGATGACGCCGCTGGCCTTTCGCTGGTCAACGGTCTGCAGGCCAACTCCATGGCTCTTGCCCAGTCGCAAACCAATGCCCAGGAAGGCGTAGGACTTTTACAAGTCGCCGATGGCGCACTCTCGCAAGTGACAAGCCTGCTCAACCGGGCCGTGACGCTGGCTACCGAAGCCTCGAACGGCACCCTCAACTCGTCGCAGGATACTGCTGCGAATCAGGAATACCAGTCCATCCTGTCGGAAGTCTCGAACATCGGTTCCACAACCACCTATAACGGCACCGGGGTCTTCGGATCGACCACAAACATCTATACCGGCGACTCTTCGACAGCCGGCGCTTCAGTCAACGACCTCAACATCCGCACGCTCTCTTCGTCGAACCTGGGCGACACGAACGGCGCGATGGCCTATACCTCCGGCGCGAGCGGACAAAGCGTGTTTGTCGACCTGTCGAACGGCGGCGTCAATGCGGCTTCCACCGACAGTCTGGGAGCTTCCACAGCAACCACCAGCCTGGCCGTCAATTACATGACCACCGGCGCCAACGGCACGGCAGTGCAGGCCACCGCGAACATCAGCGTCGGCGCAGGCACGGCCTATTCCAACACCGCAAACGGCTTGATCAGCGCCATCAACAACTCCGGCCTTGGAGTGACCGCCAGCTTCGGCACGGCAGCATCGGCCGGCGCCAACTCAGCCAGTGCAGCTAACGCGGCCAACACCACAGGCGGCGGCAGCACAGACACCGGCATCATCATCTCTGGTCTAGGTCTGGGCACCGGCGGCAACAGCGCGGGCTCAGTAGGCACTCTCACCGTGGGGGGCGTCGCGGATACGCTGGCTGGATCCCTGGCCGTCACCGGCTCCAATGGCACCGTGCACACCGTGACTCTGGGAACCGCCAACTCCACCGATACCCTGGCCAACCTGGCCGCAACCATCAATACCGCCAGCTATGGCGTCACCGCAGCGGTAAACACGTCGGTTGTCGGCGGAAATGCCGTAGGCACAGTCCTTACCTTCAGCTCAGCGAACTCCGCCATAAGCGTGGCCGGGACCAATGTCACGGACACGTCTACCGCGGCTACCGCACCTGCCAGCTCAGTGGTTGCCGTTGCAGTCGCCGCTGTGGCTGCCGGAACTACGATGGCCACCCTCAATGCGAGCGCAGCTAACCAGCAATTGGGTGGTACGATTACCCTCTTGGCTCCAGGTAGCGCTACCGGCTCGACCGCACTTAACACCATTACCGGAGTTAGTGCCGCCAACGGGGTAATCACTCTCGGCGTAGCGGGCGCGACGGACACTTTGGCTAACCTCGCCAACACCATCAATAACAACCAGATCATCGCATCCGGCACTGCGGGCCACCTTACTGCAACACTCAACAGCACCGGCACATCTCTCGTGATAGCGACCCAGGTTGCGGGCGTTACGGCGACTGCGGGTTACACAGATGTCGTTTCGGCGGCTACTGTCCTGAACACGGCCGCAACCGACAACCTGACGGGCACTCCCACGGCAGCGGGCGTGGCAAGCAGCAGCGTGATCGGCACCCTAACGGGCCTGACCAGCAGCAGCGTTTACACAGCCGGCACGCTCAACCTCGGCTCCAATGCCGGAATTACCCTCGGCACAGCGTCGGGCACTTCCAAGACCGACACGCTGGCCGACATCGAAGCCACCATCAACGCGGGCAAATATGGCGTAACCGCATCGCTCAATACAGCGGGCACGGTTCTGTCCTTCAGCTCAGCCAACTCCGCGGAAACGTTCAACGTTGCGGGAGCTACCGATACCGTGACCAAGGGCTCGATTGTCGCCACGACGAACGTCGCCAACCAAAACCAGATCGGCACGGTGAGCTTTACCGGAACCGGCGCGGCAGCGAGCGACGACCTTACCAGCGGAACAACGCTGCAGGTTGGCAACACCACATTTACCGCGACCAGCGAAACGCTGGCTGCCTTTGCAACCAGCATCAACAAAGCAAACGATGGCTATACCGCAACCGCAGCCGTCGGGACGGGAACCGGTGCAAACGCCTCCGAGACCCTGACGCTTGTCTCGACCAGTGCCGCGACGCAGCGGCTTGGCATCACCTCGACTCTGGTGGACGCGACTTCGACACTCACCGGGGTAGGAACCACCGATTCGCCTTCTGTCGGGAGCTCCGCTTATTACAGCCTCGGGATCTCCGGCAGCATCGCGGATACCTCAACCAGCGGCGGCGTCCTGAACACCGGGATCGTCTCCAACTCAACCGGCTCCGGTGGAGTCGCCACCACCAGCTACTCGGATAGCGCCGGCGCGTCTCTGAGCAGCACCGACCTGTCCAACCAGGCCGATGCGCAGGCTTCACTCAGCTTGCTCAACAAGGCAGTCACCGACGTTTCGGCACAGGACGGCTACATTGGCGCGCAGATCAACCAGCTGAACGCGGTCAGTTCCGTGCTCAGCACGCAGCAGGAGAACGTGACCTCGGCGCAGAATGCGGTGCAGGCCACGGACTATGCTTCGGCAACCTCCAACATGTCCAAGTACGAAATCCTCAGCCAGACCGGCATCTCGGCCCTGGCGCAGGCCAACAGCATGTCGCAGGAAGTAACCAAGCTGCTCCAGTAATTGGAGTGAAGTAAACCGGCGATGAGTCGTCAAGGAAAGAGAAAGGCGTCCCAAACCAGGGGCGCTTTTCTCTTTTCGAGCATTTTTCGAAATTGTGTAGACCTGAACCTTGTTGGTATCCCACCCATTCCGCTGTAAAGCGCGGAATGGATGGGGCACAGGAGTCTACAGTAAATCCGAAAATGCTCTGGAGCGAAACCAGAGCTGGGGTGCCCTGGAGAATTCGGTACGGGGTTGCGGCTTCGCGCTGCAGACCCTCTGTACTCGCTGTAAGTGGTCCGTTTTTTGGAAAGACGCAAAACTGGGAACAGGTAAGTCCTTTGTTTCGATGGGCAAAAATGGGCAAATGTGAAGCTAACATTTTTTGTTTCATAGAGATGGGACAAAAAGGGGGGGTAGGTGGGGGTACGGACCGGGCACATGCCTGACAGATTGAACCGGGGCTGGGGAGCAGTTCCGGTGATTGGTTTCGGTATGGATGCTGCGGGTTCCCATCTCTGACCCTCTTAAGGTCTATTGTGCGCCGGAGAGGCGAAATTATATGCAGGCGCGTTCGCCGGAGCGGGGAGTCGGCGTGGGCGAGTGAGTTCAGTGTCGGGTCGCCTCAGCTGAACGTTTGCGTCGCCTTGAGGGCAAGTGGTTTAGCCCGCATCTCTCACAGACGGCTCGACAGCCCAGAATTCAAGGTCTGGCGCAGTCGCTGAGGGCCAGGAGGCCCTCAGGACAGCCGGTCTGGAGGCCGGCGCTA
>Ga0302324_100008363_pt1 | contig 21847 bp, 21 predicted proteins | sample Palsa_T0_1_FD_201949 | JGI IMG/M metagenome (GOLD analysis project Ga0302324, IMG submission 201949) | Peat permafrost microbial communities from Stordalen Mire near Abisko, Sweden - Palsa_T0_1 | ecosystem: Environmental > Terrestrial > Soil > Palsa > Peat permafrost | place: Sweden: Abisko...
GACAGGCAAGAGTTGCCCACGGACATTTTCCGCCCGATTTGGCCCGCGGTTTCCGGCCAGCCCTCCACTTTCACCGGAAGGAGATCCGCCCCCGCAGGGGCTTTCAGCGGGAAAATTCTACAAATCATCAATAACAGGATTTGACTCATTCCTGTTATTCATGGTAGAATGCCTACAACGATGAAATTGATGGAGTTTCAATTATGAATATTTCACTGACGCCGGAATTAGCAAAATTTGTGGAAAAAGAGGTCGAGAGCGGCCTGTATCAAACCGCCAGTGAAGTTGTCCGCGCCGGTCTCCGCCGTCTCAAGGAAGACCAAGCCGCGCGTCTGCCCCAAACACCCAAGACCCTTGAGGAACTGGAAACGCAGTTGGTGCAAAGCATTGACCGTCTTGACCGTGGTGAAGGAGTTGACGGCGAGGAAGTGTTTCGCAGGCTCCGTAAACGGATAAAAGAATCCCGCTCTGATGCCTAAATTTGTCCTTGATCCTTGCGTCGAGGATGAACTGTGGGGCATTTGGTATTTCATCGCCCAAGATAATCCCGATGCCGCGACGCGCGTCATCGAAGCGGCCTATGAGACGTTCAAAACGCTTGCCGCCAATCCCGGCATTGGCAGGCCGCGACGATTTCGCAGTCCCAGGCTCCGCGATGTCCGTTCCTGGCGCATTACAGGTTTTGAAAATTACCTCATCTTTTACCGTGGCGTTGCCGACGGTATTCAGGTGAATCACGTCTATCACGGCGCACGGGACATTGAAGCGTTGTTTGGTGAAAAGTGAGTTGCGACCGCGTTTGTTGCTCAAAAGGATTAAGGGAAAAGTAATGGAAACAGGAATGAAAAGCCTCAAATCCCCTGCTGAGATCGTAGCCGAGAAGCAGAAGGTCGAACGTCTCAATTCATCCTTGGGATGCTTTATTTTCGAGTTCTCACAACTTGAATTTATGATCCGATCTGCCCTCGGTGACGCATTGGGTTTGGATAATGATCGTTTCGACGTAATTATCTCACCCTACGATTTTGCAGCCCTTTGCCGAACAACTGCGGCTTTTTTTTCGCGGTTTATGAATTGTAACAAGGTGGATCAGATCAAAATACAAGATTTAATGAATCAATGTAAGGCCGCAAACGATGATCGCAATAAAATAGTGCATGGCACATGGTTCATTGATGAATCCGGACATGGTGTGCGGCATGTATCCAGACAACAACTAAATCCGGAGGTGTATTATAAAAATATTGATGAGCTAGATTACGCCACTAAGCAAATAAGGCGCCTAAAATCGGAATTGTGGGAATTTTTATCAGACCCACAACCGGCGACCAATGTATAACCCCACGCGACCATAGGCATGACTTACCGCATTGCAGTCGCAGGTGGCTTGATGTCAATATGGGCGCGATAGCTTTGCGAGTCTGGTCCCCAATTATAGAAAATTCCCGCACCCCTATCTTTCATTGCGGCACAATGTTCCGGCGAAAGCGACAGCCTAAATTTGGACAGTAATACAGGATGGCACTGATGAACCAGAGTCCCATATACGTCAATTAGATAATCACCCGGCAAAAATTGAAATGTGCTTTCATCTTTTGACGGTAAAAAATGATGGTTGTAAACTACTCCTTCTTCGCTGACGCGGATACCACTTCCGACTGAAAGGGCGCTCATTTCCCCATACGCCCAATAGTTGAAAGTTTGCGTCAGTTCACCACGATGGAGCTTGATATACATGCTCTCAACGACGTGACCACGCCGCCCGGTCGTAAACAGAAGTGCTCGGAAAAACACCTTTGGTGCTTCCCGTTCGTAAAGGAACGCAATGAACGAGGGTTTCGTCATTTCCAACTTGCCTCGTCGGAATAGCGTCAGCCATGCCGTAACAATGGAAACCATCAAAGCCATTGCTGAAATGGCAAAAGTGAGCGATGTCATAGAGCGATATTGTACCCGAGAATCGTCAGGGCTGTCTAGCGTCGCAAGATTGTGACCTTGGGTGCTCAGACTACGCGGGAAATTGCACAGCATCACGCCATTGTGCCACGTCCTCGACTTTTTCCCGTTGGTAAATTTGATGAATCAAATCGGAAGAATGATTCACCAGCCGCATAGCTGCTTCACGCGGCACACCGGCACGGCGCAACCGGTTGACGTAGGTGTGGCTCAGATTTGGCATAATCACTGTTGCTACGAGCCACAAAAGCACCGCAGCGCCGATTCGCACGCGAGACAAGACTCTCACGCAGAAAATCGCACCGCCAATACAACCCAAGATTAAGATTATGATGCAGAAATAGAACGAAGCACTCCCGACGAAATGAGCGTAGCCTCCCAAAGTCTTTTCGGCCAATGCGGATACTGCCGCCACCTTTCCTGCGGAAGTGCCAGCCACCTCCATTGAACGAAGATTGTCATTTAAGATTAGTTGAAATCTGTCCACTTCTCCGGCGCGAATCGCCAGCCTGTAGGTAAGAGAAGTTCCTAGCTGTGGAGCTTGGAGTAGGTCAGTTGCGGAAAAGCCCGTCCCGAGGCGAAACGATTCTACTCCGTCCGAAATTTCTAAACTCTCATCATCTCTGTCAGCTTTAAGACCTGAGACTGCCCTGATTTGTTCAACGAAGGCGTAGAGTTGAGGATAGCTCCATCGCATCGCTGCGACCTTGCTCTGTCTGACGTATTCTGGAGGGCTCGAAGCTGCGGACAGTTTCGCGAGTGAAAGGAAAAAAGAAAGGAATAGGAAAAGGGACCGCGGGAATTTCATTACTTCGTCTCGTTTGAACTTTTCAGTGTATCCGCGCGGAAGCCGAATTCCAAAGACTGTTCGTGAGCTTAGTCCCCTCGCCCGCAACGTCTTGGCAGATGCCCACTGCCAGCAGCAGAGCCCAAAGAATCGCAAAGACGAAAAGACGGCGCTTCACACGGTCTGCATTAGCGGTTCGCGCGCGGCCTGCCAAGTTCCATCGCCCGCCCGCCCCCCACCGCCGGCCATGCGACCATCACGCCCAAAGCGGCGTCACGGTCGCCGCCGCAATCCATTCGGGCATTGCGCCTGGCGGCGCAACGACCTCCCTACACAGGGTGTCGGCCACCACCTCAAAGAAGAACGCCGCCGGGCGCCCAGCCTGCGAGGCACCGCTCTTTTTCACTAAGCGTTGCCTCCACTGGCACATTGATTAACCTGCAATCGCACTTGAATTCACCTTGAACCACTCTTGCGCTGTTGCCGCAATGGCTGACTGTAGGCCAAACTTTCCTCCTTCACTCGACTTGCCATGAAATCAACCTTGCCCTTCATCGGTGCTCTTGCGCTGGCGCTTGCCTCCGCCGTCTCCGGGGCCGAAGCGCCGGTGCCGGCGAAAATCGAGTTCAATCGCGACGTGCGCCCGATCTTTTCGGATAAATGCTTCTTTTGCCATGGAACGGACAAGTCGCATCGCGATTCGGGACGCCGTCTGGATTTGCCGGATGGCCCGGACGGCGCTTATGCCAACAAGGATGACGTGATCGCGATCAAGCCGGGGGATTTGGCCGGGAGCGATGCGTGGGCGCGGATCACCAGCGACGACAAAGACGACGTGATGCCGCCGCCGAAGTCGCACAAAACTCTGAGCGCGGCGGAAAAGAACATCATCCAGCGCTGGATCGAGCAGGGCGCGAAATATCAAAAGCATTGGTCCTTCGAGCCGCCGCAACGAGCGCCTCTACCGGAGGTGAAGGACAAGGCGTGGGTTCGCAATCCCATTGACGCCTTTGTCCTTGCGGGACTCGAAAAGGCGGGATTGCAGCCGGCGCCGGAGGCGGATCGCCGCACCCTGGCGCGGCGGCTGGCGCTGGATCTGACCGGATTGCCGCCGACCCCGGAAGAGGTGGAGGCATTTGTCAAAGACGACGCGCCGGACGCCTACGAGAAGCTGGTCGCCATGTTCATGGCCCGGCCGCAATGGGGCGAGCATCGCGGCCGCTACTGGCTCGATGCCGCGCGCTATGGGGACACCCATGGCATCCACATCGATAATTATGTCGAAATGTGGCCCTATCGCGATTGGGTCATCGCCGCCTTCAACCGTAACTTGCCGTTCGATCAGTTCACCGTCGAACAAATCGCCGGCGACCTGCTCCCGAACCCGACGCGCGATCAACTCATTGCCACCGGCTTCCACCGCTGCAACATCACGACCTCGGAGGGCGGCACGATCGACGAGGAGAACCTCGCCATGTACGCCAATGACCGGGTGACGACGACGTCCTGGGTGTGGCTCGGCCTCACGGCAAATTGCGCCGCGTGCCACGACCACAAGTTCGATCCGATCACGCAAAAGGATTTTTATTCGATGGCCGCGTATTTCCGCAACACCACGCAGCCGGCGAAGGATGGGAACGTGCGGGACACGAAGCCGGTCATTTATCTGCCCAGTGCGGCGGACGAGAAGCGCTTCGCGGCAGTACCGGCGGATATCGCGGCGGCCCGCACGCAGCTCGGCGAGCGTCGCCCGGAGGCCGGAAAAGAGTCCGCGCAATGGCTCGCCAGCGCGAAGCCCGAGCAGGTCGAGATCAGCTCCGCGGCCGTCGAAGTGAAGCTGCCGCTCGATGAAGGCGCCGGAGTCGAGGTTCGCGGCGAGAGCAACGGCAGCGACGTGGACTTCAAATCGACCGGCCCCATCGAATGGCGCGACGGCGGCAAATTTGGCAAAGCGCCCGCGTTCACCAATGGCGCGCATTTTGATCTCGGCGACCTCGCGGGCTTCGACGCCGATCAGCCCTTCTCGGCCGGTGCGTGGGTCAATGTGCCGCCCGATTTCAAAGGCGGCGCCATCGTCGCGCGCATGGATGATCGCGCGGCGTTGCAAGGCTGGGAGCTCTTTATCGAAGGCAACAAGTTCGGTGCGCAGATCGCCGCGGCGAAGCCCGCCAACGCCCTGCGTGTCGTTTCCAAAAGTCCCACCGTCCGCCCCGGCAAGTGGCAGCATGTGCTCGTCACGTACGACGGCTCCGGATCATCTTCCGGATTTCGCCTCTTTCTCGATGGCCGCACGCAGTTGGTGGTGGCGCAGGGCACGGCGCTGAAGGGTTCGGCCCGCGCCGACGTGCCGCTGCGCATCGGCCAGCGCGAAACGAAATCGAAATTCGAGGGCGGCCAGGTCCAGGATGTGCGCGTCTATCTGCGCGAACTGAGCACCGGTGAGGCCCGTTCACTGCCGGACGAACACAATCTCCGGGCGGCGTTTGCCGTCGCGCCCGAGAAACGCACACCTGCGCAAAAGGCGTCGCTTCTGAATTTCTACGTGGACAATCTGGACGGTCCGTCCATCGAGCTCGCTTTTCGCATCGAGGCGCTGGAGAACGAAAAGACGGCCATCGAAGAGCGTTCGACCGTCTCGGGCATCCAGCAGGACAAGCCCGGCGCGCCGATGGCGAACATTCTCATGCGCGGCGCCTACGACAAGCTTGGCGACGAGGTCACGCCCGCCGGATTCAGCGCGCTGCACCCCACGCCGCCGGATGCGCCGAAGAATCGTCTCGGCCTCGCGGATTGGCTTGTCGCACCGAATAATCCCCTGACCGCGCGCGTGACCGTGAACCGCTACTGGCAGGAACTCTTCGGCACGGGCATCGTCAGGACGTCGGAAGACTTTGGCTCACAAGGCGAACTCCCCTCCAATCCGGAACTGCTCGACTGGCTCGCTGTCGAGTTCCGCGAATCCGGTTGGAATGTGAAAAAATTCTTCACCCTCCTTGTGACCTCGGCAACCTACCGGCAGGCCGCCACGAGCACGCCGGAAAAGCAGGAGAAGGATCCGCAGAACCACCTCCTCTCGCGCGGCCCGCGTTTTCGCATGGACGCGGAGATGATCCGCGACTACGCGCTCGCGGTCAGCGGCGAGCTTTCGCTGAAAATGGGTGGCCCCGGCACCAAGCCTTATCAGCCGAGCAATATTTGGGAAGTGGTCGGGCTCGGCGGCGCGCGTTACACCCAGGACACCGGCGAGAATCTCTACCGCCGCACCGTTTATGACTTCTGGAAACGGGAATCGCCGCCGCCCAATATGGAAGCCTTCAATGCGCCCTCCCGCGAGACTTGCACGGTCCGCCGCGAGCGGACGGACACGCCGATTCAGGCCCTGGTCACGCTCGATGATCCACAATTCGTCGAAGCAGCGCGCCGGCTGGCACAGTCGACCTTGAAAGAATGCGGCGATCCATCCGCAGTCATCGCGAAGATGGCCGAACGGGTGCTGCTGCGCCCGCTTTCCCCAGCGGAGACAACCGTGCTCACGCGGACCGAGACCGACATCGAGAAGCAATTCGCCGCTGATCCCGACGGCGCCAAGGCCTTCCTGTCCGTGGGCGACAGCAAGGCCGATCCAAACCTGCCCGCGCCGCGACTCGCCGCGCTCGCCATTGTCGCAAACCAGCTCCTCAACCTCGACGAAACGCTCAATAAATAGTTCCCCGCCATGAACTGCAACTCCCACCTCTTCGCCAACCTTCCCGCCGAAACCCGCCTCGCGCTCACCCGGCGCCAGCTCTTCGCCCATGGCCGCAATGTGCTTGGCGCCGCCGCGCTCGGCTCGCTGCTCGGCGGCAGTTGGTCGCGCGCCTTGGGCGATGCTGCGCCGGACCGGCCCGCCTTGCCACATTTTCCGCCGAAGGCGAAGCGCGTGATCTATCTCCACATGGTCGGCGGACCATCGCAAATGGACCTCTACGACTACAAGCCGGAGATGGTGAAGATGTACGACAAGGATTTGCCCGACAGCGTGCGCAACGGGCAACGCCTCACCGGCATGACAAGCGGCCAGGCGCGGTTCCCGATCGCGCCGTCGAAATTCACGTTCAGCCAGGCCGGCCAGTGCGGCCTCTGGATGAACACCGAGCTGCTCCCCTGGACGGCGAAGTGCGTGGACGACATGGCTTTCATCCGCTCGATGCATACCGACGCGATCAACCACGAACCCGCCATCACCGAGATGCAAACCGGCGCGATGGTCGCCGGGCGCCCGTGCATCGGCTCATGGCTGAGCTACGGCCTCGGCTCGATGAACGCCAACCTGCCGACCTTTGTCGTCCTCGTCGCCAAGCCCTCGAACAGTGAGCAAGTGCAGGCCATCTCCGGCAAGCTGTGGTCGGCCGGTTTCCTGCCCGGCGAACACGCCGGCGTGAGCTTCCGCAGTGCCGGCGACCCGATCCTTTTCATCGGCAACTCGCCCGGCGTGACGCCAGGGATGCGCCGCCGCGAGCTCGACGGCCTGAAAGAACTCAATGAAATGGCGTACCAGTCCGTGGGTGATCCCGAGACGCACACCCGCATTCAGCAATACGAAATGGCTTTCCGCATGCAGTCGAGCGTGCCGGAGTTGACCGATCTCACGCAGGAATCCGCGCGGACCTACGAACTCTACGGCGAGGAGGCGCGCAAGCCCGGCAGCTTCGCCAACAGCGTGCTCATGGCCCGGCGGTTGAGCGAGCGCGGCGTGCGCTTCGTGCAGATCTATCACAACAACTGGGACCACCACTCCAACGTCGGCGGCCGCATGCCCGACCAATGCCGGGACGTTGACCAACCCACCCATGCGCTCATCCAGGATCTCAAGGAACGCGGCATGTTCGAAGACACTCTGGTCATTTGGGGCGGCGAATTCGGCCGGACGATCTACTCCCAGGGCGGTCTGACGCACACCAACTACGGACGCGATCATCACCCGCGCTGCTTCAGCATGTGGATGGCCGGCGGCGGTGCGAAAGGCGGCGCGATCTACGGCGAAACAGACGACTTCTCCTACAACGTGGTGAAGGACCCGGTGCATGTGCATGACTTCCACGCCACCGTGCTCAACCTCCTCGGCATCGACCACGAGCGCTTCACCTACAAGGCGCAGGGCCTCGACTACAAGCTCACCGGCGTGGAACCAGCCACCGTGGTCAAGGGCCTCATCGCCTGACGAAAAGCCACTCGAGCATCCCGGGAAAGCCGAGTCCGGCAATCACGAACCCGCTCCTGAGACCTCCGGCAAATAGAGATACGAACGCGACTGACCTCTTTCCCGCATGAAACAAAGCTGGCTCTACCAACTGGATTCGATCTGGGTCGTGGCTGCCTTACTGGTGGCGATGAACCTGACGGCTGAACTGGGCAGCCGGCTCGGGCGGCGATGGTTTCCGCGGGCCGATGACCTGAGACGGGGGCATTTCGTGGCGGTCCTCAGTTCGCTGCTGGGCCTGCTGGCCCTCCTGCTGTCCTTTACTTTTGCGATGTCGGCAAATCGCTACGATACGCGCCGTCAACTGGTGGTCACCGAGGCCAATGTGCTGGGCGGACTGTACCTGCAAAGCGGGCTGCTGCCGGAGACGCCACGGCGGCAATTCAAGGGAGTATTGCGTGAATATGTGGACTTCCGGGCGCAAGCGGCGGCGCTGCGCCGCGACCCCACCGAGGCGCACGTGGCGCAGCGTGTGGCGGAGTCCGATGCCATCTTCCGGCGGATGTGGAACGTGATCCAGGAAGAGGCCCTCGCTCAGCCACCCACGCATGGCGCCGAGGCGATGCTGAGGGGTCTGGTGGATGCGGCGTCGATCCACCGGGAGCGATTGCAGGCCTTTGAGGGCCGGGTGCCGGATGCGGTCATTTGGTTGCTGCTGTGCGGCGCCCTCGTCGCCATGACCGCCGTGGGGCTGGCGGGCGGGCTCGGCAATCACCGGGGCGTGCCGGCGAGAGTAACTGTCAGCATCCTGATCTGCGGGACGATCTATGTGGTGCTCGATCTCGACAAACCCCACCAAGGGCTCATTCAAGTCAGTCAGACTCCGATGCTCGGCCTGGAGCGGGTTTTGGATGATGACCCCGAAGCGCAGCCATGAACCGGGGACTGGAAAGCGTTCGCCAACTCGGTTGACACGGAAAATCGGCACTTCTCGCCAGATACTTTTGTTCGCGCGCGATACGCAAAATTGCGTTGCCTCACCCCGCTGGAATCAACCAGCGCATCCCCACCGTCAATCCGCAAGGATGCTACGCCAAATCACGGATTTCTGAGAGCACCGCCTGAGGATCTCCAGGCTCCTCTGAGCGAAAACGGCCTTTGGGCTCCCATCACAAAATGGGTGGAAACGGGCGATTTATCGGGTGGATCCGCTCCCTTGACCGATCGGAGATCAAGGCTTTTCCATTATTCGGGTGCCGGCGTGGGGGCCGGCGATCGTTGCTAGTCGCTCTCACACGGCAGGTTGCGACCAAAAAACATTTGACGCCCCGCCGGTTTTGTGGAAAAAGAGGCGCCTGTTCAAAATCACATGCTGGACAACGAAGCTGAATTCATCCGTTCTGAAATACCCGACGTGAAGGCCATCGTGAATAACGAATGCTGGCTGGAGGGGGAGCGCCGAGGGCAACCGGTCGATCCGCGGGATGAGACGGTTCGGGAACGTGTTGCCGACATCATTTTCAGCGGGGCTGGCGCCTATTTCCGGCAAAAGCGCGCCACGAACGGCGAATAGAAAAACGCCCAGATTCCGCGAATCACGCAATCATCACCGGGGTTCCATCAGAAAGTCACAATCGGGCTTTAACATCCCTCAATGGCGCTTCAGATACGACAGATCATTCGTCCCCAGAAAACCGATCGCCCTGAAAAACAGGCGTCGGTGAACCAAATTCTGCGGGCGTCCTACCAGAGATTTACGAAGGACAAAGACACGCGCCGGGCGGTGAATCTTTTCCTGCGTCGAGCCGATTCGTAAGTCGTCTTGCCCGGACGGCGGCTACCGCGCGTGCGCCACGGCCGAAGAATGCTTTTCAAATCCTCTTCGGACCCGTATTCGTCGTGGCGTGAAGACCCCACTCCTCCCTCTCTCCGTCGCCGTCCTGGCTCTCGCCCTGGCTCGCACCTCCGCGCAAACCCCTGCGCCATCGGCGGCCGACATCTTTCTCTCCGAAGATTTTGACTCCACGGCCGTCGGCCAGATCCCGAAAGGCTTCACCAAAAAAGGGGCGGTCGGCGTCGCGGAAGATTTCGCGCACAGCGGCAAACACTCGCTCAAGATGGAGCCAGCCCTCAACGGGCCCCGGGTCATCACCCTGCCCTCGGCGACGGCAATCGGCGGTGAGCACTGGGGACGACTCTACTACAAGATGAAGCTGCCGACCCCACTCCCGGTGCCGCCGCCCGGCAAAACGACCGGGGGCATCCATAGCACCATCGTGAGCGGCAATGCGACGAGTCCCCTCGCCGGCGACAAAATCGAAGTGCGCATGGCCGGCACCAGCACGAACATGACGGGCGCGTTTAAATACCTCTACAACGTCCAGCCGCGTGGCGGGCGGAAGGAATTTGGCGCCAGCGCGAAGGAGACTTCCCAGTATTCGGATCAGTGGACGCTCATCGAATGGCATGTGGATCATGCCACGCAGACGTACCAATTCTTCGTCAATGGCCAGGAGATCCCCGAGCTGGCGATCCACAAAGGCGCCGGACAGTTCGAGGGCGTCGAGATTCCGCCGAGTTTCGAAAACATGTCGTTTGGCTGGCTCAACTATCAGCCCGCCAGCGGCGAAGGCTTCACCGTGTGGATCGACGATCTCGTCCTGGCCAAAACGCGGATCGGCGACGGTCCGGTACCCCCGAAGATGGGCGTGCGCAAATAGGAGGAATATTAGTCGCCGGGCGAATAGATCTGATCTTCGATCGGGGTCTCCGGCAAGGTGAGGATGCCTTTTTTGCTGACCACGGGCCGGTCGCCGTAGCACGACTCCGCCAGGATGCGCGGCCAGTGCAGGAAGGATTCCACAGTTCGTCCGACGAAGATCGCCGCCCGGACCGGGACGGCATGCTTCCGCGGATGATGCACCTTGACGGCCATGGCGGTCCAGGGATCGTCCTGCGACTCGTTCGAAGCGCTGCTGGGACCGCCGGCCCATGCCGGAGCGCTGAAGGCCAGCGTGGCCAGAGAGACTAAAATCAACCGTTTGGCTGTGCTCATGTTGGGTATTCGCGGGGGTGGTTGATGCCGGTCTTCTCGCGCTTCGCCGCATCGGTCAATGTTAATCCGCGCAGCCGCGGGAAAGTGGGAGCGGCATCCCGGCCGCTTTGGACCTCGCAATCAGCGCCTGCCGCTTCGAGAGGCTCACGGCCCCGAGCTTTCCGCGGGGGAAGCCGCTGCCCCGTTTCCCCTGGTGGGTCCGCTATGGCGCTTCCCAGATGCGGGCGACGTTGCCGGGGATGAAAGCGGTGGACGATGCATCCAGCGTGACCGTGACCTTGCCGAGATTGCCGAGCATTTTCGCCTCGGCCACAGAGCCCGTCACCGGCGCCGCGGTGGGCTTGCGATCCACGCCGGCCGGCGCGACACGCACTTTCATGCCGGGCTTGAGTTTGTGGCTCAAGTCCCCGCTCTCCTGGAAGAGGGTGAGATCGAGGCTCGTCCCATCGAGCTTGTCGACATAACCAGGCGAGCCTTCCTCCTTCAATCGCTTGCTCTCGATCTCCTTCTGCTCGTCCTGGAATTTCTTCAGGCTTTCCTCATCGAGACAGACATTCCAGCAGAGCCGCACTTTGCCTTTGCCGACACCGTGCGTTTCTGTGCGCAGGTCGTCACCCACCTGAATGTCCGAGAATTTGGCTGGCTGGCTGTGCTTCCAATAGCGGGTGTCCTTGTCGGTCTCGATCAGGATACCTTTCTGACGCACCCATTGCTCGGAATTGATGTCCGTCACCTCGAGTTCGCCTTTCTCCGAGTCGATGCGGTCGACGTGATAGCGTTCCTTGTGGCCGTTGAGGAAATTCATCTCGTCCTGGATGTAGGTGAGCCACGTCCATTCGCCGGCCTCGTTCTGGTGCAGGCGAAAGATGGCCCGCGTGCCGACGCGAAAATCCTGGAGGTCGCCAAAGGCGGCGTGGTGATAGAGTTCGGAATAGGGCATCACGGTGAAACTCATGACCTCGTCGTTGCTCTCGTTCCGGAACTTGCCGGTCCGCGTGGCCAGATCGAGGCTGATCAATTCACCCCACGGGCGGCGCATTTCGCCGTCCCCGGTTGGCACGATCACCTGTCCGGGAATGATCTTCTTGTGGACTGGCGCGGGCGTGGCGGGCGCCGGGGTCGCGGGACTGGCGGGCAGCGTGGCCGGAGGATCGGCGGCGAGAAGGAGGGTGACGGGGAGAGCGGCCACGGCAACCGTGGCCAGGAAAGGTTTCATCGTAAGGATAAACAACCGCACTCGCCCGGTGGTCTTTGGCCGCTTCTCGGCGACGCTCTTTTTGGGGGGTGGCCACCGATTCCGTCAGTGCCTGGCATTTCGCGTGCTCGATTTCCGGAATGCACGATTTCCATGTGGCCACGATCCAGTTTTTGAATCCGCTGTTGAAAAACAAGCAACGGCAATTGGCGAAAGCCGCGCACACCCCGCAATTTGCGGCACTCCAGGCGGAATTTGAGAATCTGCGGAACCGGCTTTGCCTGGAAGTCGTCTACGCGATCGAAGCGGAGTCGGGCGAAGCGGGGGCCTGAGCGCTGGGTAGTGCCGTAATTTGAAATTCCAAGAGGGCCGGAGCGAACCAATCCTGGTGGTCCGGCTGGAGCTGCCAAAAGTGGAAGGAAACCCGCTGCCTCGCCATATTGGAAATTCCCCAGCCACCACCCCGAACGATGCCGTGTGGGAGGCGATTGTCGCGGAGTCCCAAAAGAACTTGTCGAGTGAACTTGATTTGCCCCTATAACACGCCTATCGGGCCCGCCATTTGCACTGGGCCTTTCTCAACCAGGCCCCGCCGCCGTAATAGTTTTCACAGATGAAACTCGCCCAAATCTCACTAAGAGTGCGTCTAAGGTCATTCCTGGCTCTTGGGGTATGGGCAATCAGCGCGGTGCTGCGCGCTGAATCACCGCGGGAAACCTCCACGGTGCGGATCATCCGGAGTCTCAAGGATGGGGTTGTCGCCGTGTTCTCCGAAGGCAAAGGCGTCGCGGTCGCCGGAAGCGGCTCGGTTCTTCACGAATCGGGATACATCCTGACCAACAATCATGTGGTGGAGGATCGCGCCGGCAAGGTCTTGTTCGCTGACGGAACGGTCCTGCCCTACATTCTCTTCGGCAGGCTGCCGGAGAAAGACCTTGCCATTATCAAGGTGTCTCCGGACCGCCCCTGCACGCGGATTCCGCCCGGTCGCAGCCATGATCTGATGCCGGGCGAGCCGGTGGTGGTGATGGGAAACCCTGGTGGCCGCGGATTGGTGTTTTCGAGCGGCATCCTCAGTTCGCCGGGCATCCTCACGGACGCACCCAATGCGCTGGTCATGTCGCGCTTCAAGGACAGTGCGCGCGATCGTTTCCTGCAATTCGATGCCACAAGCAATCACGGCAACTCCGGCGGCCCACTCATCAATGCCGAAGGACGGCAGATTGGAATGGTTACTCTGAAAGACCCGCACGAGGACAACACCAACTACGCGATTCCAATGGATCGCGTGCGTACGTGGTTGCCGGATTTGCTCGCACCGGAGGAGCGGTTTCATGTTTGGCTCGGAATCAAGGTGAATATGCTGGCCGAGAGTGCAGTCGTCACCGAAGTTGAAAAGAGTTCTCCGGCGAGCCAGGCAGGGGTGCAAGCGAGTGACGTCATCATCGCCGCGGAGCATCAGCTGGTGCGCGATCCGATCGATTGGCTGCTGCTCCTCTGTCAGGCGCGTGAGAAGAAAATGCTTTCCGTGACCTTGCAGCGCGACGGAAAGACCATCGAAGTGGTCATCGAACGGGTGGGCTATCCTCAGCCGAATCTCGAACCCGCGGAGGGCAAGAAGCCGGGCCTGCAATATACACTCTACTATTCCGATCATTTGCGAAAGCTGCCCAACATCGCAGAACTGAAGCCGATCAAAAAGGGCGTGACGGCGGATTTAAATCCGGAGCCGCTCGCGGGTGATCGTCAGGAAGACTATGCCCTTGTATTTGAAGGTTTTCTCAAACTCGACAAAGGAGGTTTCCAGCGTCTCGTGCTGTCTTCAGATGACGGCGCGAGACTCTCTCTCGATGGGCGCCTCGTAATTGAGGATGCCGGTCCGCACGCCCCCCAGGAAGCCAGCGGCCCCATTTGGGTTCAGCCCGGCTTGCACCGACTCCGAATCGAGTATTACAACGGCGCGGGTGCCGGGGAACTAAAGCTTTTCCTTCGCCCGGACGGCGGATGGCAACGCGAGGTGACGGCGGCAGAGTTGTTTCAGGAGTGAGCGCGGTCAACTGTGGCCACCGGGCCGCCGAAGAGCGACATCCATGGGGAGATTGAGTCAAGGGCGAAGGAGGGGCGTACCGATCAGAAATGGTCCGAGTTGAACGCCCCAACCGCCGCCCAATTTCAAATTAGGGCACTACCGAGCGCTGCGGGGGGCGGGTGGGACGCCATGCGAGTTTTACTGGCACCCGCAGTCGCGGCAGGAACCATCGTGCACGTCCTCGTATTCCGGGCGCCGGCCGAGTTCGAAGGTCTTGTTGAGAAAACGGCTGACAATTTCGTGCAACTGCTGCAACTGCTCCTGCGCATCGAGAAATCCTTGCGCCACCGGGTCGCCGAGGAATTTCTCGCGCATGACCTCAAACTGCGTGATCTCTTCGGGCTTCAATTCCAATCCCTGGCTCTGCTTCATCCGGAGCAGGTCCCCCATCCCGTTGACCTGCTGGTATTCAAACTTGAGCAGTTCATTGCTCATGAAATCATCGAGCTTCTGCTTCAGCACCTGAAAGTCGCTTTGGTCGACGATGGCCTGGCAAAGGTCCAGCGTGCGTTGCGTGATGAGGCTTTCTTTGGCTTGGGTGTCCATGGGCGGGTGAAAGGGTAAAGGCTGCGGATCGGCGTGGCAACGAATGTTCGGCGATTTTCGCCTCGTTGCAATCCATCCGGCCTGCCAGCGCACGGACAATTCTTCTCGACGGGCGCCACTGGTTTGTTCATCAGTGGCGCCCGGACAGACTGGCTTTCCCGTCGATGGAATGGGCTTTACCCACGCCCTTCCGAGAATGCGTCACCCCCCACGCCTTCGGTGCCAGTCGTCTGCAGCCTGCCTAAAACGCCATTCGCCACCGACATCTATGATTCCTCAGCTTAGCTTCCACCAGGATTTTGGGACGTGCGAGCGCGGCTTGGGAATTTGCGACTGAGGTTTGGAATTTTCGGAAGCGCGAACGGAATGCGAGCGACAGGACAACCCATCATCTCCGACGCCGGCCGACGACGCGAGGAGCGGCGCATTGAGGCCAATGCGCCCTACCTCGGGCAACCCGTCTTCTACGACGCCAGCGGACGACGCCACGGGTGGTTCAAAGGCGCAGGCCTCCTGGCCCTGGCGCTCATGCTGACGGCCGGGGCGTGGATCATCACAAGTGTGGCCTGTCGCCCGATCCTCGATTGCGTCCAATTGCCGGAGGACCTGCGCCTGGTCCCGCCATCGGAGGACCTTACCGACCCGCAAATGGCGACGACGCCGATCCTCTTCCATGGGGAGGGTGAAGTTCTCGCACCGAAGATGGAGCCGGGGTCCGCGTTTGCGCCGGCAGCAGAGTTTCGCCGCTCGGGAGGTGGTGATCCCGCGACAGACTCGCGCCTCGTCCTGACCTTCGACGATGGCCCTGATCCCGTCTTCACGCCGCAAGTTCTCGATGTTCTGCAACAGTATCGCGTGCCGGCGGTCTTCTTTGTCGTGGGCAAATACGCCGAGGAACACCCTGCGCTGATCCAGCGGGTCGTTCGGGATGGGCATGAAATCGGCAATCATTCCTTTTCCCATCCCGATCTTTCTAAAATCTCCAGCTTTCACCAGGAGATGGAACTGGCGCTGACGCAAAGGATCATCCAGGCCACGACCGGAAGGTCCACGGTGCTCTTTCGTCCACCGTACGGCGGCAATCCGGAGCCACGAGGTGCGTCCGAGATTGTGCCGATTCTGCGCGCGGCGCGCTCGGGCTACCTGACGATTGGCGAGGGAATCATTCCGCGCGACTGGCAAAGCACGGTCCTCGAGGCGGGAATCCATGCGGCGCCCGTGCGCCGCGCCCTCACGGGGGATGACATTGCCAATCGCGTGATCCGCTCCCGTCGCTCGGGCCATGTCGTGCTCTTCCACGATGCGGGCGGCAATCGCAGCGCCACCGTCGCCGCGCTCCCGCGGATCATCACGGAACTCCGCGCACAGGGTTGCACCTTCGTGAGCCTCTCGGAGCTTTGCGGAGTTCCCCGCGAGGCGCTGAATCCTCCGGTTGATTCCCGCGAAGCGACGCTGGTCGCCGGAAATCGGTTGATTCTTGCCCTGGCATTGCCCGTCCAGCGGACGCTTGGCGTGCTCTTCGTCTTCGCCACGATCTTCGGGCTGTTCCGCATTCTGTTTCTATTGGTGCTCGTCCTGATCCAGCGCCCGCGCGAGAAGCGACGGCGCTTTTCGAGGGATTACGCGCCGACGGTGACGGTGATCATGGCGGCCTACAATGAAGAGAAGGTGATCGTCCGCTCCGTGGGAAGCCTGTTGCGGTCGGATTATCCCGCGCTCGACCTCGTGGTGGTCAACGACGGCAGTAGCGACGGGACGCTCCCGCTCCTGCGAAGGCATTTCGGAGACGATTCGCGGGTACGCATTCTGGACCAGGCGAACGCGGGCAAAATGGCGGCGATGAACCGGGCGCTGCGGGTCGCGGAAGGCGAAATCCTGGTGCTTGCGGATGCCGACACGCTGTTTCCACCCACGGCGGTGCGCCTGATGGTGCGCCACTTCTCCGACCCGTGCGTGGGCGCGGTGGCCGCGGGGGTGCGCATCGGCAACGCCGCGGACAATATCCTCACCCGCTGGCAGGCGCTCGAATACAGCACCTGCCAGAATTTCGATCGCCGCGGGCTCGACCTTCTCAACTGCGTCCCGGTCATCGCGGGCGCGGCGGGGGCCGTGCGCCGGGAAGCGATCGAGGCCTTGGGCGGGTTCTCGCCCGACACGCTGAATGAAGACATGGACATGACCTGGCAATTGATCCGGGCCGGATGGCGGGTGGTGAATGACAGCGACGCCACCGGCTACACCGAGGCGCCGAATACGTGGGCCAGTTTTTTGCGGCAGCGCTTCCGCTGGGCCTACGGGACGCTGCAATGCCTGTGGAAACATCGCGACGCGCTCGGCCGCTACGGCGCGCTTGGCTGGGTGGGGCTCCCGATGCAATGGCTGCACCAGGTGCTCCTGCCGTTGCTCTCGCCGTTTGTGGACGTAATGGTCGTCGGTTCGCTCCTCGCCGGGCACGCCAGCACCGTGGCGCGGTTCGCCTTGCTCATGCTGGCCGGCGAAGCGGTCGCAGCCGTCGTCGCGATCGCCATCGGCGGCGGAAATCCGCGCCTGCTCCCCTGGCTGCCGCTTCAGCGAATCGGCTACCACCCGTTCATGTGGTACGTGGTGATGAAGGCCTTTTTCACCGCCCTCGCCGGGACGGCCGTCGGCTGGAACAAGTTCGCCCGCGCGGGCACTGCCGAGATGGGCGGAGACGGCGCTGTTCGACAGGAGCCGGAAGTTGCGCCGGCGGGGGCCGGCGGCGAATTGGCCTCGGCGGAGGGATAGGGGGGTGGGTTTGCCCCCCCCGCGCCTGCGGGACAAAGCCTCGGCTCTGGTTTCGGGTCGGATGGGGCAGCCAGTGCGCGGTGGAGATCGTACGGCGCGGCGTCCCTACCAGAACAAATGCATGACACGCTCCCACTAAGAGGGCGCCCGGCCCGGCGGTCTTATGATCATGCCCCCCGAAGCTACTACCGCCTTGGCGCCGCGCCGCGTCCCTGTCGATGCCGCCGGTGTGAATGGGAGCCCTCTGCCGAAGCCTGGCTCCCAGCCCGCCCAGCGCCTCGTCTCGCTCGATGCCTACCGCGGGTTTGTGATGTTCCTGATGATGGCCGGGCTGACGATGAGCTTTGTCTCCGTCTCCCGCGCCCTTCCCGACAATCGGCTGTGGGCATTCCTCGCCTACCATCAAAGCCACGTGCAGTGGTGGGGCTGCTCCTTGCACGACCTCATCCAGCCTTCATTTTCCTTCATCGTCGGAGTCGCCCTGCCGTTCTCGATTGCCAGCCGGCTGGCGCGCGGTCAAGCGATGGGCAGGCTGGTGCTGCACGCCGCCTGGCGCTCGTTGCTGCTCATCGTGCTCGGGGTGTTTCTGCGCAGCGTGGGCCGGCCGCAGACGTTTTTCACGTTCACCGACACGCTGGCACAGATCGGCTTTGGTTACACGTTTCTGTTCCTGCTCGGCTTCCGCTCGGTGCGCACCCAATGGATCGCCTTCGGTCTTCTCCTGGTCGGCGACTGGCTGCTCTTCGCCCTGTATCCGGCGCAAGGCGCCGGCTTCGACTACGCGAAGGTCGGCGTCACACCCGCGTGGTTCTCCAAGCACGGGCTGCATGGATTTGAGTCGCATTGGAACATGAACAGCAATGCCGCCTGGGCCTTTGACGTGTGGTTCCTCAACCTGTTCCCGCAGCAGAACCGCTTCGTGTTCAACCCCGGCGCCACGTGCACGCTCAATTTCATTCCCACGCTCGCGACGATGATTCTCGGTCTGGTCGCAGGTGAGACGCTGCGCGGCGAGCGCCCGCCGCCACACAAATTGTGCTGGCTGGCTGTGGCCGGCGTCATCACGCTTTTCGCCGGATGGGGAATCGGCGCGCTCGGATTTTGTCCCGTAATCAAAAAGCTGTGGACGCCGAGTTGGGTGCTCTTTAGCGGCGGCTGGTGTCTGCTGCTGATGGCGGCATTTTACCTGGTGCTCGATATCTGGCAGCGACGCGGCTGGGCCTTCCCGTTCATCGTCATCGGCCTGAACTCGATCGCCGCCTACGGCCTCGCGCACCTCATCGACGGCTTTATCCGTTCTTCCCTGCTCACCCATTTGGGCAAGGCGCCCTTCCTCATTTTCGGCCAGCCGTTCGAGACTTTCCTGCTCGGCACCGCGTCGCTGCTGGTGCTCTGGCTGATGTTGTTCTGGATGGATCGCCGGAAGATCTTTCTGCGCATTTAGACGCTCTCTGAGCAACTGAACGGGAGTTGGGGTGTTTGTGCAAACGATCGGCGACCATCGCCTTCCCCGAAATATCCCCATGAAAAAACTGATCCTGTTATTGCTCGCCTGCCTCACCCTGACCGCTTCGGGGGCGCCGATTTCGGCCGAGGATTTCTTTAAGCGCAACGATCGCAACGGCGACGGCGAGCTCACCCGCGACGAATTCCCCGAGTGGGCGAAGAGCAAGTTTGACGTCATCGACACCAATCACGACGGCTTCGTCACCCTGGACGAGATGCGGGCATTCCTGGCCAAACAAGGCGGTGGCGCGAATGGCGGCGACCCATCGTCCACCGCGACCCCTGGCGAGAAGAAACAGAACAACCCCAATCAAACTCCGCCGACGCCGACGCACGCGAACGTTTCCTACGGGCCGGATGAATCGAATGGGCTGGATTTCTGGCAGGCGCCTTCGGGCGCACCCAACCCCTTGCTGGTGGAGATTCACGGCGGCGGTTTCCGCCAAGGGAGCAAATCGCAGGTGTCGGCGCAGTTGATCCAGGCCTGTCTCGAGTCGGGCATTTCGGTGGCCTCCATCGAATATCGTTTCACGCAAAAGGCGCCCTACCCGGCGCAGATGATGGACTGCGCGCGAGCGCTGCAATTCATCCGCTCCAAGGCGGGCGAATGGGGCATCGACTCGAAACGCGTGGCAGCCACGGGCGGCTCGGCGGGCGCGGGCATCTCCCTCTGGCTGGGCTTTCACAAAGACCTCGCCGATCCCAACAGCAGCGATCCGGTGGCGCGGGAATCGACACGTTTGACGTGCATCCTGCCGACGCAGATGCAGTGCACCTACGATCCGCGGGTGATCAAGACGCTGATTCCCGGCAACGCTTACGACGTATCCGCGATCAAGTTTCTCTACGGGCTCCCCGCGACGTTCAACTGGGACAAAGACGAGATTAATCCGGAGCTGGATGCGAAAATCAAAGACGCCGCGCCGATCACGCACCTGACGAAGGATGCGCCGCCCGTCTACGCCACGAACGATAAGGCCACCGACGTGGAAGGAAATATTCACAACGCCAACTTTGCGCGCCATCTCAAGAAGCTCATGGACGGACTGGGGATCGAATGCGTGATCCACATGAACTCGGATTTCGACAGCCAGCGGGCGGCGTTCGAGGATAAGATGGCCTTCCTGAAGAAGCACCTGGGCGTGGCGGCTCAGAAGTGAGCCTGGTCCGTTCGCTGGACGGCACAGCCGAGCCGCTCCTCGCGCCACTGGACATGAGACGACCGGATGGATGGGAAGAGCCGGCACTTGCTTAGTCCATTCAGATTAGCTAACCTGTAGACATGGCTGAAACCATCATCAATATTCATGCCGCAAAGACCCGACTGTCTCAACTCGTCGCACGAGCGGAGAAAGGAGAGCACATTACCATTGCCCGCGCCGGTCGGCCGGTGGCCCGGCTTGGACCCGCCCCGAGGGCGAAGCGACGCAAACTGCCGGCGGACGACCCGCTTTTGAACCTGGAGAAGTTTGCCGTGGACGGGCCGGGCGGCAAACTGACGAACACCGACATCGACCGTATTCTTTATGGCGGGCCATGAAGTTTTTGCCGATACGTCGGCGATCTTCGCGCTGCTCGATCGGCGTGATGCGCATCACGCGCTGGCCGCGGCGAAGGTCGGCGAATTGGTGCGAGCGGGACGGACGATGGTGGCGACCGATTACGTGATTGCCGAAACGATTAACCTCGCCATTGCCCGGCGTGGCCGCGTGGTAGCGGAGCGGGTGCTCGATCTTGTCGAACAGTCCGAGGGGATTCGAATCGAATGGATCGACCCGGACCGTTTTGAAGCCACCAAGCGCTTCTTCCGCAAATACTCCGACCACGAATATTCATTCACGGACTGCACGAGTTTTGTCGTCATGCGCGAATTGAAGATTAACGATGCAGTGACGACGGATGGGCATTTTGCCGAGGCGGGCTTTCGACCGCTGCTGCCGGTGACATAACCGAGTCTTCAGAAAACTATACCACCCATGAAAACCAAAGCCGCAGCTCTCGTGGGAGCCCTCTTATTCATTTCCATGGCCGAGGCGCAGCAGCCATCGGCCACCACGCCGGTTCCCGGAGCGGAACCGTCCACCGAGGTCACTCCGCACCACCCGGACGAAATCACGCGACTGCGGGAGGAATGGACACCGCCTGGCGAGGAACCGCATGCCAGCGGTTCCGGAGACGCCCGCGGGTTCTTGGCGCACTACCTTTCAACGAAGCCTTTTCCGGACGTGTGGACGCATTACGCCACCAGGCTCGGTTTGACGGCAACGCCGGGTAGCGAGCTCCAGTACCAGCCCAATTTTTATACCCAGTTGTTTCCGCGTGTCGGACCGCGAGCCAGCGACGGTCATGCCACGCTGACGATCAAGAATATTCAATTCCCGGACCAGACGGAACGCGGCGCGACGCTGACCCGCCGGGAACCGAATGGGCGGACGGTGACGATTTTTCTGGCGAGCCAGGGCGACCGGACATTCGTTTCCGTGATGATCGTGCCGTTGCCCTAATCGATCTCCCGGCTGAATCCCTCCGGGCATGGCCGAGGGGTGCGCGGCTTGGAGGGCGCCTAAAAAGCAGGGGAGGGTCGCGTGGCGCAAGCAGTGAGCAGGAGAACGTACGTCTCCTCATCGTAGTAGATCCCTTCCACGCAGACTGTCTCCGGTTCGATGCCCGCAGACACGAACCCACGGGACAGGTAAAGCGAGCGCGCTGCAGCATTCGACGCGTTGACGGTCAGCTTGACCTTGCGCACACCCGGCAAGGCCCGCGCG
>Ga0302324_100008368_pt1 | contig 21840 bp, 18 predicted proteins | sample Palsa_T0_1_FD_201949 | JGI IMG/M metagenome (GOLD analysis project Ga0302324, IMG submission 201949) | Peat permafrost microbial communities from Stordalen Mire near Abisko, Sweden - Palsa_T0_1 | ecosystem: Environmental > Terrestrial > Soil > Palsa > Peat permafrost | place: Sweden: Abisko...
CCAGAAACTGGGCGAGACGTGCGCAACGCACGCAGCGCGCATCATAGATTTTGCTGCGGCGGACCTTGGCGGTGGACGCCGTCAGCGCTTGGCGGTCGCGAACTGCGCCTCCTCGGTCGAGCCCGTGAGGGCTGTCAGCGACGACGTGCCGGCGTTGATCACCTGGGTGACATCGTCGAAGTAGCCGGCGCCGACTTCGCGCTGATGCTTGGTCGCCGTATAGCCTTGGGCCTCGGCAGCGAACTCGCGCTGCTGCAGCTCGACGTAGGCGCTCATCTGGCTGTGCTTGTAGCCGCGGGCGAGATCGAACATCGAATAGTTGAGCGCGTGAAAGCCTGCGAGCGTCACAAACTGAAACTTATAGCCCATTGCACTGAGCTCGCGCTGGAACTTACCGATCTCGGCATCCGAGAGTTTCTTCTTCCAGTTAAATGACGGTGAGCAGTTATAGGCCAGGAGCTTCCCCGGGAACTTGCTGTGGATCTTCTCGGCAAAATGACGCGCCTCGGTAATGTCGGGCACGCCAGTCTCACACCAGAGCATGTCGACGTAGGGTGCGTAGGCCAAACCGCGGGCGACCGCAGCATCAAGGCCGGCGCGCACCCGAAAGAAACCCTCGATCGTGCGCTCCTTGGAGCTGATGAACGGCCGGTCGCGCTCATCGACGTCTGAGGTGATCAGGGTTGCGGCCTCCGCATCCGTGCGGGCAATGAGCACGGTGGGCACATCACAGATATCGGCGGCGAGGCGCGCCGCGACCAGCTTGTGGATGGCCTCCTGCGTCGGCACCAGTACCTTGCCCCCCATGTGGCCGCATTTCTTTGCCGAGGAGAGTTGGTCCTCGAAGTGCACTCCCGCAGCGCCCGCCTCGATCATCTGCTTCATGAGTTCGAAGGCATTCAGGACGCCGCCGAAGCCGGCCTCGGCGTCCGCGACAATCGGCTTGAACCAGTCGACCGAGTCATTGCCTTCAGCGTGATGCAACTCATCGGCGCGCTGTAGAGCGCTATTGATGCGCTTGACGACGCTAGGCACCGAATCGGCTGGGTAGAGCGACTGGTCGGGATACATTTGACCCGACAGATTGGCATCGCCCGCAACCTGCCAGCCTGACAAATAGATGGCGTCGAGCCCGGCCTTTACTTGCTGCATGGCCTGATTGCCGGTCAGCGCACCAAGTGCGTTCACGAACGGCTTCTCGTGCATGTAGCGCCAGAGCTTCTCGGCGCCGACACGCGCGAGGGTGTGCTCGACGTGTACCGTGCCGCGCAGCCGCGCCACATCCTCTGCGCGGTAGCCGCGCGTGATGTCCTGCCAGCGTGGGTGATTGTTCCACTCGTTCGTCAAGCTCTGCGCCGTACGGGTCATTGCGTCAATCGCTCCTTTAATAAGGTCAGTGTAATTTCGGGTAGGCAACAAGCGTCAGGAATTCTGCGCACTCGGCGCCACCGGTCAGCTCTTCAAGTATGCCTGCGGCTTCGCGCAGATGGGTGCGCGCCGGCGATTTGGGTTCAAGTTGCGCGCAAAGCCGCTCGACCTCGCTCTGCAGCAGCTTGCGAACGAGCTCAAGGGTTATGCGCGTGCCGTCAGCCTGCACACCGCCTAGATGGTGCACCCATTGCCACAGCTGGGTGCGCGCAATCTCGGCGGTCGCGGCGTCCTCCATCAAATAATTGATGGGTACGCAACCGTTGCCACCGAGCCAGGCGCTCAGGTACTGCAAACTTGCGCTTACGTTGTTGAGTACACCCGCGGCGGTAATCTCACCGTTCGGCACCGTGAGAAGATCAGTGGCGCTCACTACGACCTTGTCGCGCAGGCGATGCACCTGGTTGGGCGATTGCATGATGCGATCGAAAATCTCGCGCGCGATCGGCACGAGCGCCGGGTGTGCTACCCAGGTGCCATCGTGGCCGTCGGTGGCTTCGCGCTCCTTGTCGGCCCGCACCTTCTCAAGCGCTGCCTGATTAGCCGCCGGGTCGGTCTTGATCGGAATCTGCGCCGCCATGCCACCCATGGCGAACGCGCCGCGATGATGACAGGTCTTGATGCACAGCAGCGAATAGGAGCGCAGGAAATGCGTGGTCATCCCCACCTGCTGGCGATCGGGCAGCACGCAGTCGGGGCGCTTCGCGAACACTTTGATGAAACTGAAGATGTAGTCCCAGCGCCCGCAGTTGAGGCCCGTGATGTAGTCCTTGAGCTCCCATAGCAGCTCATCCATCTCGAAAGCGGCGAGCAGGGTCTCGATGAGCACCGTGCAGCGGATCGTGCCGCGCGGCACGCCGACGTAGTTTTCGGCAAAGTTGAAGACCTGTGCCCACAGACGCCCCTCGAGGTGGCTCTCGAGCTTCGGCAGATAAAAGTAGGCGCCGGTACCGCGCGCGATGAGCTCGCGCGCGTTGTGAAAAAAGTAGAGTCCAAAATCCATGAGCGCGCCCGGTAAGGGATCGCCCGCCTGAGTCAGGTGGCGCTCGTACAGATGCCAACCGCGTGGCCGCACCATGAGGATCGCCGTCTGCCGATTCAGCCGATAGACCTTGCCCTCGGGACTTACCAATTCAATCGTGCGCCGCACGGCATCGTAGAGATTCTGCTGGCCGCTCACAAGATTTGCCCAGGTCGGCGCAAGGGAATCCTCAAAATCGGCCATGAAGACGCGCGCGCCCGAGTTCAGGGCGTTGATGACCATCTTGCGATCGGTGGGGCCGGTGATCTCGACGCGTCGGTCCTGCAGGTCTGCCGGGATCGGTGCGATGCGCCACTCGGCCTCGCGCTGCGCGCGCGTCGCGGAGAGAAAATCCGGGCGCTCGCCCGTGTCGATCCGCTGCTGGCGCGCGGCGCGCGCTTTGAGCAGTTCGCGCACGCGGCCGGCAAACTCCGCATTCAGGGCGGCAAGAAACTCAAGTGCGTCGGGGGACAGAATCGCCTGATAATCCGCGCGCGCTGGCGCTGCGATTCTGAGGGGTTCGGTCCGCTCCCTCGCGGAAGTATTCACAGTGATCCTCGGTATGCGCACGTGAGAATACCGGCGCGGCACCGTCGTGCCAAGGTGAGATTACCGCCCCTAGCGACTATGCCGCCGATCCCCGCGCCGATTTTGACTGTGCTCGGCAATAAGTAACGCCAGCTCGAGCGCCTGCTCGTAGTTCAAGCGCGGATCGACGGTGGAACGATAAGCGCGCTGTAGATCCGCATCCGTAAGGCCGCGCGCGCCGCCGGTGCATTCAGTCACATCATCGCCCGTGAGTTCGATATGCACGCCGCCGAGGTAGGAGCCCATCTCGGCGTGAATGCGAAAGGCGCTCTGCAGTTCGCCGAGGATGTTCTCAAAGCGGCGGGTCTTGAAGCCGCCGGCACTCGTCTCGGTATTGCCGTGCATCGGATCGCACACCCACAGCACGGTCTGCCCGGTCTGGCGCACCGCATCGATGGCGCGCGGCAGTGCCTTTTCGATTTCCTTTACTCCGAAGCGGTGAATCAGCGTGAGGCGGCCCGGCTGGTTATGTGGGTTCAGCGTCGTGACGAGCCCCTGCAGCCAACCGGCGTCCATTGCCGAGCCGATCTTGACCGCAACGGGATTCGAGATGCCGCGGAAGTACTCCACATGCGCGCCATCGAGCTGTGCAGTGCGCATGCCAATCCACGGCAGGTGGGTGGAGAGGTTGTACCAGCGCTGCTGGCGTGGAATAAAACGCGTTTGCGCCTGCTCGTAGAGCAGATGCAAGCCCTCGTGGCTGGCGTAGAAGTCCGCGTGCGTGGTTTCGTGTACAGGCTGCCCACTGATCCCCTCGAGAAAGTCGAGCGAATCGGAGATCGAATCGGCAATGCGGTGAAAAGCTTCCCTTAAGGGAGAGTGCTTAACGAACCCCAGATCCCAGTACTCCGGGTGATGCAGGTCGGCGAAGCCGCCGGCAACGAGCGCACGAACAAAATTGAGGGTCAGCGCCGCGCGCTCGTAGCCGCGCAACAGCAGCTGCGGATCCGCGGCCCGTGCTGCGGGGGTGAATTCCGGCCGATTCACAAGATCGCCGCGAAAGCTCGGCAGCGTCACCCCGTCCTGCGTTTCGGTATCTGCCGAGCGGGGTTTCGCATACTGCCCCGCCATGCGCCCTACCCGGATGATGGGCTTCTTAAGGCCATGCAGCAGCACGAGACTCATTTGCAGCAGAATCTTGAGCTGCCTTGCGATGCGATCGGATTCGCAATCGGCAAAGGTCTCGGCACAGTCGCCGCCTTGCAGAAGAAACGCCTGGCCGCGTTGCGCGCTCGCCAGACGCTCCAGCAGTGCGTCAACCTCCCATGAGACAACAATCGGCGGCAGCCGCGACAGATCAGCGATCACGCGCTCAAGCGTTGCGGCGTCCTGATAGATGGGCTGCTGCTGAGCAGCCTTCGTCTGCCAACTCGCCGCATGCCAGGCAATGGTTTCGGGTGATCGCATGGCCCGGATGCTACACATTTTAGCGCTCGCCTCCCAACCCTGCTCCCGGGGGTGGCGCTGCGGGGACGCCGGGGGCAGAATGCGCGCCGGCCGCGTGGGTGGCGGTTGGGGCGGGGGAATTGGCATGCATCGAGTATTGATTCTGGGCGCCGGGAAGATCGGCTCACTTATCTCAGGATTACTAGCAGAATCCGGTAGTTACACGGTTTTCATCGGGGACGTTCACGGACCCACGGCGCATGCTGTCGTGCGCGCGCACGGCAGCTCGAACCTCACCGCCCTGGCACTGGACGCCAGCGACAAGGAGTCACTCGTGCGTCACCTCGCATCGCACCCGTGCGACGCGGTGATCTCAAGCCTGCCGTATTACTGCAATGTGGCGGTCGCCGAGGCCGCACGTGGTGCCGGCGCGCACTACTTTGACCTGACCGAGGACGTCGAAGTCACGCGCGCGGTCGTGCGCATCGCGGAGGGCGCTGCGCAGGCCTTTGTGCCGCAGTGTGGCCTTGCCCCCGGATTCATCAGCATCGCCGCAAACGAGCTCATGAGCCATTTTGACAAGCTGCGCGCCGTGAAACTGCGCGTCGGCGCCCTGCCGCAACATCCAAACAACGTTCTGAAATACTCGCTCACTTGGTCGACCGAAGGCCTCATTAATGAGTACGGCAATCCCTGCCAGGCCATCGCCGATGGGCGCCTGCGCGAGGTTGCGCCGCTCGAGGGGCTCGAGGAGATTGAGATCGACGGCACCCTCTATGAGGCGTTCAACACTTCGGGCGGCTTGGGCTCGCTCGCCGACAGCCATGGCGCACGCTGCGAGACGATGAATTACAAGACGATTCGCTACCCCGGACATTGCGCGCAGATGCAGTTTCTGATGAATGACTTGAAGCTCAACCACGATCGCAAGACGCTAAAGCACGTGCTCGAGAACGCGGTCCCCCAGACCCTGCAGGATGTCGTCATCGTCTATGCGGCCGTGACCGGAACTCAGGAGGGCGAGCTGCGCGAGGAAAACTACGTTAATAAGGTCTACCCGCAACTGATCGCTGGACGCCTGTGGTCCGCCATTCAGGTCACCACCGCCGCGGGCATTACCGCACTCGTTGACCTCGTGCTGCAGAATCCCGGGCAGTATCGTGGTTTTGTGCCCCAGGAGAAATTCCGCATGCCCGACATCTTGTGCAATCGCTTCGGGCGCTACTACGCGCAGGGTGGAACGAAGGATCTTTCGGCGGAGGTTGTCGTCACCGGCAAGGCAGGTCGGCAGCGACGAGTTGCTCCGGCAACCGCACGGTGATGTCGATGGATATTCAGGCGCTGCTCGCGCGACTCCAGATCAACCAAGTTCACACCGGCGCGTGGTCAGGCGCCATGGGGTGGTCGAACGCGAACCATGGTGCGCAAATCGCCGTCCGAAATCCCGCCACGGGCGAGCTCATCGCGACGGTTCGCGCCGCGACGCTTGCGGATTACGAGGATGTCATGGGATCGGCCGTCACGGCGGCCGCGCAATGGCGCGCCGTTCCGGCACCGAAGCGTGGTGAGGCCGTGCGCCTGCTTGGCGAAGCACTGCGCTCGGCGAAGAACGATCTGGGCACGCTGGTATCGCTGGAGAACGGCAAGATCCTGCCCGAAGGCCTGGGCGAAGTGCAGGAGATGATCGACATCGCGGACTTCGCGGTTGGCCAGTCGCGCATGCTCTACGGGCTCACCATGCACTCGGAGCGAGCCCAGCACCGCATGTACGAGCAATGGCATCCGCTCGGTGTCGTCGGCGTGATCTCCGCATTCAACTTTCCGGTCGCCGTGTGGGCATGGAACGCCTGCCTTGCGATCATCGGCGGCAACGTTGCGGTGTGGAAGCCCTCGCCGAAAACCCCGCTATCGGCGATTGCGGTCCAGCAGCTGTGCAATCGTGTTATGAAGGAGGCGCGCCTGCCGCCGATCTTCCAGCTCTTCATCGACGCCGGAACGGAGCTCGCTACCCGCCTCGTCGATGACCGCCGCGTCGCGCTCATCTCATTCACGGGGTCGACCGAAGTGGGACGGCGCGTCGGCGAGCGCCTCGCGGCGCGTCTCGCGAAGAGCCTCCTTGAGCTTGGCGGCAATAACGCCGTGATCGTCGATGAGAGCGCGAATCTTGATCTCGCCGTGCCCGCCATTGTATTTGGCGCGGCGGGCACTGCCGGGCAGCGCTGCACGACGACACGTCGGGTGCTGGTGCATGCGAGCCGGGCGGCGGACCTTGAAAAGCGCCTGGTGCACGCCTACGGACAGATTCGCATCGGCGACCCGCTCGAGTCCGGCACCCTCATGGGCCCACTGATCGATGCGCGCGCAACCGAACAGTACCGTTCGGCCGTGGCCGCCGCGCGCGCGGCCGGGGCCGAACTGCTCTATGGGGGCAAAGTCCTCTCAGGGCCGGGTAACTTTGTCGAGCCAACCCTTTTTCGGGCACGCAACGATTGGCCCATCGTGCAAACAGAGACCTTTGCGCCGATCCTCTACGTGATTCACGTGCAGTCGCTCGATGAGGCGATTGCCCTGCAGAACGCCTCGGCCCACGGGCTCTCCTCCGCGCTCTTTACGGATCGCCTCCAGCACGCGGAGCGTTATCTGTCGGCGGCCGGCAGCGACTGCGGTATTGCCAACATCAATCTGGGCACGTCGGGCGCTGAAATCGGTGGCGCGTTCGGCGGGGAGAAAGACACGGGGGGCGGCCGCGAATCGGGCTCGGATGCATGGAAAGCCTACATGCGGCGGCAGACCAACACGATCAACTTTTCTCGCGAGCTGCCGCTGGCGCAGGGCATCGAGTTCAAGCTTACCTCTTAGGCGAGCAAGGATGATTAGAAAAGGCATGCAGCTAAGGTTAGTGTCTTGGCCGTGAGCAACTGCGCGCCAGTCAAAATTTTGACGGATCTTGCGACACACCTGCGGGTGCGGCGCGAAGCGATCCTCGATGCCTGGCGGCGTGCCGCTGATTCGGACCCGCGGCTCCCGACGGCCGCAACCCTCACGAGAGCGCAGTTTGTTGATCACATCCCCGATATCCTCGATACATTTGAGCGCCGGCTGAGCGCCGAAACAAGCGCGGCGAAGCACGCCGCAGTCGAGGAGCAGAAAGAAGGCGCCGCGGCCCACGGCCTGCAGCGCTGGCAGCAAGGTTACAACCTGCGCGAAACCGCGCGCGACTGGGGGCATCTGCACCTGTGTTTGCTGGAGCAAATCGAAGCCTTCGCAAGCACGCTCGATGAGACCGGTCGCGAGGCGATGCCGCCGGCGCGACGCGCGCTGGCGCGGCTGGTGAACGATGGAGTGAGCGAAAGCGCGAGTCAGTACGCCGAGATGCGCCAGGCGGCCGCGGGGGCGCAAGTTGCTGAGCTGGAGCGGGCCCTCAAGAAGCTCGCCGTGCTCGAGCAGCAGCGCGCCGGTGCGTGGCGTGAGGCGGCCCATGACCTGCGCGGCAGTGTGGGCGTGCTGCAAAGCGCCTCGAGCATCCTCGACCGCGATGGCGCACCGGAAACGGTACGCCATCATTCGCTGCAGGTGCTGAAGCGCGGCGTGCAATCACTGCACGAATTGCTGTCCGACCTGATAGATCTGGCGCGCATCGATGCCGGGCGAGACCATCTGTCGTTCGAAACGTTCGACGCGGCCAGCGCCCTGCGGCAGCTGAGCGAAACGCTGCGAGCGGTGGCAAACGAGCGCAATCTGTTCCTGCGCGTGAGTGGTCCCAGCGCGCTCGAGGTACACGGCGATCGCATCAAGGTTCTGCGCGTCGCGCAGAACCTGCTTCTCAATGCACTACGCTACACCCGCGCGGGCGGCGTCACGCTTGAGTGGGAAGCCGCCGGGACCGAAAAGCGTCCGCAGTGGCGCATGTCGATCATCGACTCCGGACCTGGAATTACGCAGACTTCAAGCGCCCCTATCGTGCAGGCCCTCGATGAGGCAACGCGGGCCGCGCAGCGCCTTGGCGACAACGCCGACGCAGCTCAGCCGGACCCGGCTCAGCCGTTGCCAAACTCGGTGGGCCACGGCGAGGGTATCGGACTTACGATCGTCAAACGGCTGTGCGAGCTACTTGAGGCTAATCTGGAGCTTGAGAGCCAGCCCGACGGCACGACTTTTCGAATCACGCTGCCGCGCCATTACGGGTAGGCAGCGGGCTGCGCACTGACCCGGGCTCAGCGTCGCGCCAGCGCCGCCTTGCTCTCGTTCCATAACTCCTCCCATCCCTGCGGTGTCAACTCTTCCAGCGTAAGCTTGCGAGCGCGCGCGAGCGCTTCCATGTGGCGAAAGCGATCCTCGAACTTGCGATTCGCGGCACGCAGCGCGGCCTCCGGGTCAATGCGCAGGTGGCGACCCCAGTTCACCAACGCAAGCAGCAGGTCGCCGAACTCCTCAGTAACCTCGGCGCTCGGCTCGGACGCGCCGCTCGCGTTCGCCGAATGCGCGCGCAATGCGGCATCCAGTTCCGCAAGCTCAGCGAGCATCTGTGAGCGCACCTGCGAGGGCTCACTCCAGTCAAAGCCGACACGCGAGGCGCGACGACCGAGCTTCGCGGCGCGCGTGAGTGCCGGCAATGCCGCGGGTATGTCGGCCAGAGTGCTCGGCAAGTGCCCGACACCATTACCCGCAGCGCGTTCACGCGCTTTCTGCTCTTCCCAGAGAGACTCGAGCGCCGGGCCATCGAGCGGCTGTGGGTTCGCCCCGAAAATGTGCGGATGACGGCGCACGAGCTTGTCGCGGATCGCCGCGGCCACAGCGGCGAAATCAAACCAACCTTGTTCCTGCGCCAGGCGCGCGTGGAACACGACTTGAAACAGCAGATCCCCTAACTCGTCGCGCAGATCCGTCGCGTCCGCGCGCTCGATGGCGTCAGCGACTTCGTAGGCCTCCTCGATCGTGTAGGGAGCAATGCTGCGAAAATCCTGCGCAAGGTCCCAGCGGCAGCCAGTTTGTGTATCGCGCAGGCGCGCCATGACCTCAAGCAACGCAGTGAGCGCGGATTCGGCAGCGCTCATCGCGCTCCCTCACTCGCGCACAGCCGGTAGAGTGCGATGAGCATGCCGGCCGTGGCCCCCCAGATACTGTGCGCTTCGAAGCTAATGTCGTACACCTCAAATTCGGGCCCGTCCTTTGAAAACCGGCGCCGCCGCATCCTGTGGTTTGCCGGCTCAAAGACGTGGCTGAGCGGCACTTCGAAGGTGCCGCGCACCTCTTCCGATGCCAGCTGCAGTTCAAAGCCCGCGCGCACGAAGGCAACGACCGGTGTGACGCGAAAGCCGCTGAGAAGCACGTGATCGGGAAGATAGCCCACGACCTTCACAAAGACCGGATCAAGTCCAATCTCCTCTTGCGCCTCGCGCAATGCCCCGGCGCGCGCGCTCTCGCCCGCCTCAAGCCGGCCGCCCGGGAATGATATCTGGCCGGCATGGCTCTTGAGTTCATCGGCGCGTTGCGTGAGCAGCACCGTCAGCTCTGGGCCGCGCTCAACCAGCGGAACGAGCACGGCCGCCGCTGCAAGAGTCTGCGGCAGGTGCGCTCGCAACGCGCGTGTCGCCTCGCGTGATAGGCCGGGCAGCAGCCACTCCTCAGGGGAATGACGGGGGCCGCTGCCCGCGAGGCGCTCGGTAATGCAGGCCTTCCAGTCCGTCACCGCAGCCGTCAGCCGCCCGAACCGCCGCCGCCCTTCAATCCGCCGCGCGTGAGCTCCAGAGGATCGAGGAGCCTTGCGAGATCCGCAGCGGACAGGTCTGTCAGGTGCGCGGCGACTTCACGAATCGGACGGCCTTCGGCATAAGCCTGTTTGGCAATTGCGGCACCTTTTTCGTACCCGATGATGGGATTCAGCGCCGTCACCAGGATGGGATTGCGCTCGAGCGCCTCGCCCAATCGTTCGCGATTGACGCTAAAGCCGGCAATCGCGCGATCCGCGAGCGCCACCAGCACATTGGCGAGCAATCGGATGCCCTCAAGAAGATCGTAGGCGATGACGGGCAGCATGACGTTGAGTTCGAAGTTGCCGGCCTGACCGGCAAGCGTAATCGTGGTGTCGTAACCGATCACCTGCGCAGCGACCATCATCGCCGCCTCGGCCATCACGGGATTTACTTTCCCCGGCATGATGCTGCTGCCCGGCTGCAACGCGGGCAAGGTGATCTCGCCCAGCCCCGCGAGCGGCCCGCTGTTCATCCAGCGCAGATCGTTAGCGATCTTCATGACGCTCACCGCAATGGTCTTCAGCTGCCCTGACAGCTCGACCGCGGCATCCTGCGAGGCGAGCGACTCGAAATAGTTGGCGCTCGGCACGAAGCGTAGCCCCGTCAGGCCTTCGAGCTCAGTGCAGAAGCGCGCGCCAAATTCCGGGTGTGCATTGATGCCCGTGCCAACTGCGGTGCCCCCTTGCGCAAGGGCGAGCAGGCGCGGCATCGTGCTTTGCAGGCGTGCGCGGCCGTTTTGCAGCTGCGTGCGCCAGCCCGAGAGCTCCTGAGCGAGCGTAACCGGCATCGCATCCATCAGATGCGTGCTGCCGGTTTTCTCGACCCCCTCCACGTGGCGCTCCTTGGCCAGCAGTACGGCGCAGGCATGCTGCAGGGCCGGTGCCAGAACGCGCACCACCGCAAGCGCGGCGCTCACATGGATCGTCGTCGGGATGACGTCGTTACTGCTCTGGCACATATTGACTTCGTCGTTGGGATGCACCTTGCGCCCCAAGTGACGGCTCGCCAGGTGCGCGATCACCTCATTGGCGTTCATATTGGTGCTCGTTCCCGAGCCGGTCTGAAATATGTCGATCGGAAACTGTGCGTCATGACGCCCGGCGGCAACCTCGGCGCCGGCAACATCAATCGCGCCTGCCAGCTCCGGCGAGAGCAGTCCGAGAGCGGCATTGGCGCGCGCCGCCGCTTGTTTGACCAGACCAAGCGCCGCTATGAACGCGCTTGGCAGCGTAAGGCCGCTGATCGGGAAGTTTTCAACCGCACGTTGCGTTTGCGCGCCCCAGAACGCGTCTGCCGGCACCCGCAGCTCTCCCATACTGTCGCGCTCGATCCGAGAGGAAGTCGTCATGCGCCGGACTCCGAAGGACATCGGTATGCGATAGAATGCAAATCGTATCACCTCGAGGCTTCATCTAAAGAACGCATGCCGTTGAGCCATATCGATGCGCTCTCACCGGTAGATGGCCGCTACCGTACTGTGACAGAGCCGTTACGCGCCCTGCTCTCCGAGGCTGGGCTCATTCGCGAGCGCGTGCGCATTGAAGCGCTGTGGCTGCTGCATCTGAGCGCCTCGGTGCCGCATTTACCGTACGCCGTGCTCGATGCAGCGGTACGCACACGTGTCGCGGAGCTTGCGCGCGAGCCAGGGGATGCCGCGCCGGGCGCCGTAAAAGCGATCGAGGCGCGCATCAATCACGACGTCAAGGCGGTCGAGTATTACATCCGGGAGGAGCTCGTTGCCGTAGGCGCACGCCCGGAAATGCTTGAGCTCGTCCACTTCGGCGCAACCTCCGAGGATGTCAACAATCTCGCCTACGCGCGATTGCTGGGCGCCGCACGCACCGTGTTGCTCACCTTCGTAGATGCGCTTGATGCGCAGCTGACGCAGCTTGCTCGGCGCGAGGCGCCGACCGCAATGCTCGCGCGCACGCATGGCCAGCCTGCCAGCCCGACCACCTTGGGCAAGGAAGTTGCGAATTTTGTCACGCGCGTGCGGCGCGCACGCCTGCGCTGGGCGCACGTGGCAGTGCGCGGCAAGTGGAACGGCGCTGTGGGCAACTACAACGCGCACGTCGCGGCGGCGCCGAGCGTCGACTGGCCGGCAGTGAGCCGCGCCTTCGTCGAATCGCTTGGCCTCGAGCACAACGCGCACACGACGCAAATCGAGCCGCACGACTGGATCGCGGAGTACTGTGACGCCCTCGCGGGCCTGGATGTAATTCTCCTCGACCTGTGCCGAGATGTCTGGGGCTACATCGCGCTCGGCTACCTGCGCCAGCGCGCGCTCGCCACCGAAGTCGGCTCCTCGACGATGCCTCACAAGGTCAATCCCATTGATTTTGAGAATGCCGAGGGCAATCTCGGCGTCGCCAATGCCCTGCTACGGCATTTCAGCGAGAAGCTGCCGATTTCGCGTTGGCAGCGCGACCTTAGCGACTCAACCGTGCTGCGCAATCTTGGCGTGGCACTCGCACACGCGCTCATCGCCTTCCGCTCCCTGAGCCGAGGGCTTGAGAAGATCGCCGCGGACCCCGTGCGCTTGAGCGCCGATGTGGCCGCGGCGCCCGAGGTGCTGGCTGAGGCGGTGCAGACAGTCATGCGTGCCGCTGGCATCCCCAACGGCTACGAGCGGCTGAAGGAGTTCACGCGCGGCCGCGCAATCGATTCGCCGGCGCTCGCGGCGTTTATCGCGACGCTGCCCCTGGCCGCAAGCGATAAAGAGCGCTTGCGGCGGCTCTCACCGTCCGATTACCTAGGGCTTGCCGAGCGCCTCGCCCGCGAGGTTTAAAGCCCGGAAAAGTGCGAACTGCGCCGCGTTTTTTCCCGGCGGCGGCGGTAGCAGCGCACAAAAGCGTGACCCGTTCGGCAACCAAGTGCGGCGCGCCTTTCTAAGATCGGGGAGCCTGCGATGCAGGCGCTCACGGCAGGCTCTCGATCTTGAATTCTCCCGAGGACGACGCGGATTTGAACGCCGATCTCGCGCAGCTCGCGAATGCCCGCTATGCGTCCGAGACCGCTCCCGAGGGCAAGCCCAAGGGCCGCAAGCGCTCCACCGAAACGTTGATGGTCTTCACCACGCTCGCCGAGGCCCGCCAGGCGGTCAATTGTGCCGCCGCCGGCGCCCAGCGACTGATGTCGATCTACACGCCGGATCTGGAGCCTGACCTTTATGACCAGAGTGCGTTTCTCGAGATCGTGAAGCACTTTGTGCTGTCGCGCAGTTTCTCCAAGGTACGCGTGCTGCTCGTCGAGCCGACCCGGGTGATGCGTGACAGCAATCGCTTCGTGGCAATGGGGCGGCGCCTCTCAAGCTGCATTGATATACGTTATGTCGCCGCGCAGGCACCGCAACGCGCTTCGGCGTATCTGATCGCCGATGATCGGGCGATCGCCTACCGCATGCGCGCCGACACCTGGGAAGGTGTCGCCGACTTCAACAATGCGGCAGTTGCCAAGCTCTACCTCGCCGAATTTGACGCGGTCTGGAACGCGAGCGCCCCGGAACACGGCCTGCGCATCGCCCGCCGCAGCTAAAAAAGCACACCACCATTGGGGGATATAATGCCGCGCATGGCGTGGAAACCAGACATCACCGTCGCCGGCATCACCGAGGATGCGGGTCGCTTCCTCATCGTCGAGGAACGCATCAACAATCACTTGGTGTTCAATCAGCCCGCCGGACACGTCGAAAGCGGCGAGAGCATTCTTGACGCCGTGGTGCGCGAGGTGCGCGAAGAGACAGCGTGGGTGTTTCTGCCGGAAGCGTTTCTCGGGGTCTACCTGTGGAGCAATCCCGTCAACCGCCGGGCGACCTTGCGCTTCGCCTTCTGCGGTGCCGTTGCCGATCACGATGCGGGGCAGCGTCTCGATCACGCGATCGTGCGCACCCATTGGCTGAGCCGCGCGCAGCTGATCGAGCGTGCACCACGGCTGCGCAGCCCACTGGTGCTGCGCTGTATCGACGATTACCTCAGCGGCCGGCGCATGCCGCTTGCGGCCGTAAGCAGTTTGGATCTCGAGGCCGCGGCACACTTAAGCGCTGCGCAGGTGTAGTCCCGCCAGCGTATTTGCAAGGCGCGTTACAATGCGCGCCATGCTCAATCCTGCCCGCCCCCGCGTTATCGTCGCCCTCTCCGGCGGAGTGGATTCCGCAGTGGCCGCCCTGCTGCTGATGGAGCACGGCTGGGACGTGCAGGGGCTCTTCATGAGCAACTGGGACGAGGATGACGACGCCTATTGCACCGCCGCGCAGGACTATCAGGACGCGCGTGCAGTAGCGCGCGAGCTGCGCATCCCGCTACATCGGGTCTGCTTCGCTGCCGAGTACCGCGCGCGCGTCTTCGCACATTTTCTCGATGAGCAGCGTGCCGGCCGGACCGGCAATCCTGACATCCTTTGCAATCGCGAGATCAAATTCGGCCTCGCGCAGCGCTATGCGCAGCGCCTGGGCGCCGCCTGGTTCGCCACGGGCCATTATGCCCGGCTGGTGCGCGATGCCGCGGGGGTGGAACTGCACAAGGCAAAGGATCGGTCGAAGGATCAGAGCTACTTCCTGCACGCCGTCGGCCGCGCGCAGCTCGAGCGCACTCTGATGCCTCTTGGCACCTTGGAAAAGACAGCGGTGCGCGCGCGCGCGCGCCGCGCCGGCTTGCCGGTCTTTGACAAGCCCGACAGCACCGGCATCTGCTTCATTGGCGAGCGCCCATTTCGCGAGTTTCTGCTGCGCTTCCTGCCGCGCAATCCCGGCTCCATCGTCACGCCCGATAATGTCGAGCTCGGCACCCACGAGGGCCTGGGCTTGTACACGCTTGGACAGCGCGCCGGCCTTGCGATCGGCGGCCGGCGTGGCTTTGCCGCCGCGCCCTGGTTCGTCGCGGCGAAGGACGCCGAGCGCAACGCGCTCATCGTGGTGCAAGGACATAATCATCCGCTTCTGTCGAGCGGTGAGCTCACGACGAAGCTCGTGCATTGGCTCATCGAGCCGCCCGCGGGAGCTTTTCATGCACGCGTGAAAGTGCGTTACCGCCAGGCCGACCAGGCCGCGCGGATCGACCCGCGCCCGGATGGCACGGTCCATGTTCGCTTCGAGGAACCGCAGCGCGCGGTAACCCCCGGGCAGTACGCGGTGCTCTACGATGGCGAGCGCTGCATCGGCGGCGCGATCATCTCGGCGACAACGCCGTTGCAGCGCCTGAACGTCGCCGCCTAGCGGATTCGCCCGATCGGCTTGTCGGCGCCGACGCGTTATATAATTGCGTCTGCCACGTCTTTTGTCGCGGATTTCCACGCATGAAGAACAGCTTCGACGCACGCACGACGCTGCCGGTGGGCTCGCATCGCTACGAGATCATGAGCCTCGCCGCGCTACCGCAGGAGCGCCTCATGCGCCTGCCCTATTCGCTGAAGATTCTGCTTGAGAATCTGCTGCGCTTTGAGGATGGCGTCAATGTCAGAAAGAGCGACATCGAGGCCCTGCTGTCCTGGGACGCCGCCGCCGTGCCCTCTCATGAGATCGCCTTCACGCCCGCGCGGGTCATCCTGCAGGACTTCACCGGCGTGCCGTGCATCGTCGATCTTGCCGCGATGCGCGAGGCCATCGTCAAGCTTGGCGGCAACCCCGAGCGCGTGAATCCCCTCGCTCCCGCCGAGCTTGTCATCGACCACTCCGTGCAGGTGGACGAGTACGGCACAGCGCAGGCGCTCGCGGCAAATAACCGCATCGAATTCGCACGCAACATCGAGCGCTACGCATTTCTGCGCTGGGGTCAGTCGGCGTTCCGCAATTTCAAGGTGGTTCCGCCCAATACGGGCATCGTCCATCAGGTGAATCTCGAGTATCTCGGGCGTGTCGTGTTCAGCGATGACAAGGACGGCGTGCGCCGCGCCTATCCGGACACGCTCGTCGGGACCGATTCGCACACCACCATGATCAATGGCCTTGGCGTGCTGGGCTGGGGGGTCGGTGGCATTGAGGCCGAGGCGGCCATGCTGGGACAACCGGTAACCATGCTGATCCCGCAGGTCATCGGCGTGAGGCTAACCGGCGCACTAAACCCTGGGGCGACGGCAACGGATCTGGTGCTCACGGTGACGGAGCTGTTGCGCAAGAAAGGAGTGGTCGACAAATTTGTGGAGTTCTTCGGCGACGGCCTTGCGAACCTGCCGCTCGCCGATCGCGCGACTATCGCCAATATGTCGCCGGAGTTTGGCAGCACCTGTGCGATCTTTCCGATCGATGCGGAAACCTTGCGCTACCTGGAACTCACCGGCCGGCCTGCGGAGCAGATCGCGCTCGTTAGCGCATACGCCAAGGCGCAAGGCCTGTGGCGCGAGAACGGTCAGCGTGCCGCGGAGTACAGCGAGGTCGTGGAGCTGGATTTAGGGAGCGTCGAGCCCAGCCTCGCGGGGCCGCGGCGCCCGCAGGATCGCGTGCCGCTGCGCAACGCCAAAGCCGTCTACGAGGCCGCGCGCCAAAAGATGGCGCAGGAGCGCACGCAGAGAAATCCCCAAGCGAACGGGCGTGCGACGGCAACCGTCGACGGCAAGACTTTCGAAGTGCGCGATGGCGCCGTGTTGATCGCCGCAATCACGAGCTGCACCAACACGTCGAACCCCGCGGTGCTCATCGCCGCCGGCTTGTTGGCCCGCAACGCGCACCAGAGAGGCCTTGCAACGCAGCCGTGGGTGAAGACGAGTCTTTCGCCTGGCTCGCGTGTCGTCACGGACTACCTCGACCGCGCGGGCCTGACCGCCGAGCTGCAAGCGCTCGGGTTTTATACGGCGGGCTATGGTTGCCAGACCTGCATCGGCAACAGTGGCCCGTTGAAGCTGGAGATCTCTGAAGCGGTTCGCCAGAGCGATGTCATCGCCTGTGCAGTGCTCTCCGGCAATCGCAACTTCGAGGGCCGCGTTCATCCGGAAGTGCGAATGAATTTCCTCGCCTCACCGCCGCTCGTCGTCGCGTACGCGCTCGCCGGTACGCTTGATTTGGATTTGAACACCGAGCCACTCGGCACCGGCCGTGACGGGGCGCCGGTCTATCTGCGCGACATCTGGCCCGAGGCGGCGCAGATTCAGGAGGTCATCGTCAAGTCGGTGAGCTCCGCGATGTTCAAGAAGAGCTACAGCAGCGTATTTGCGGGCGATGCGCTCTGGAACGGCATCAAAGTCCCGGAGGGCAAGGTTTACGCCTGGGAGGACTCATCGACCTACGTCAAAAATCCCCCGTACTTTGATGGCATGACCATGAAAGCCGCCGCCGTGCACGACATCCGCGGCGCGCGCGTCCTCGCCGTACTTGGGGACTCGGTGACGACCGACCACATCTCCCCTGCCGGTAATATCGCCAAATCAAGTCCCGCTGCGAGCTATCTCGTCGCGCAAGGCGTCAAGGTTGCTGACTTCAACTCCTACGGCGCGCGCCGCGGCAATCATGAGGTGATGATGCGCGGCACCTTCGCCAACATTAGACTGCGGAACCTCCTGGTGCCGGGCGTTGAAGGCGGGATTACCGCACACCTGCCCGATGGCGCGCAGATGTCGATCTATGAGGCTGCCATGCGCTACCAGCATGAGCACACACCGCTCATCGTGCTCGCCGGACGCGAATACGGCACCGGCTCATCGCGCGACTGGGCGGCCAAGGGCACGATGCTCCTCGGGGTCAAAGCCGTCATCGCGGAGAGTTTCGAGCGCATCCATCGTTCCAACCTCATCGGCATGGGCGTGCTGCCGCTACAGTTCCCGGCTGGGCAGAACGCGCAGTCACTGGGACTTAACGGACAGGAGGTGTTTGAGATCAGCGGACTTGAGGGCGGCGAGGCGCGCGCGGTCACAGTCACCGCAACACCCGCACAAGGAAAGCCCATTCGCTTTGAGGCACGCGTGCGCATCGACACGCCGAAGGAACGCGAGTACTTTCGCCACGGCGGCATCTTGCAGTACGTGCTGCGGCAACTGGCCGCACCGGCTCGCGCCGCCTAGCCGCCTTAAGCGGCGCACAGTACTCGTAAGCTAGCGCACCTCCTTGGCGCTCGTCGTTTTCGACCTTGACGGAACGATCAGTCGCCATGACACGCTCGCGGCCTATCTAGGCGGCTTTCTCAATCAGCACCGCGCGCGCTGGCCGCGAATGCTCGCCTGCGTGCCGGCGCTCCTCGGTGCCGCCGCTGGGATCATCGATCGCGGGCAACTCAAGGCTGCCCTGATGCGTGCAGCACTTGGCGGCAGCACACACGCCCTGATCGATGCGTGGACAGGCGCCTACGTGACCCAACTCCTCGCCCACGGCGTCTTTGCCGATGCGTTAACCACAATCGCCACGCACAGGCACAACAACGACGTGCTGGTGCTCATGAGCGCAAGTCCGGACCTCTATGTGCCGGAGATCGCTCGCCGGCTGGGCTTCAACGAGACCATCTGCACCGGCGTGCTCTGGCACGGCGCGCTGCTCGATGGCGCATTGACGACACCGAACCGCCGCGGCTTGGAGAAGGCCCGCTGTTTTTCGCAGTTGCGCGACCGCTACCCGAATCTGCCGACCGTGGCGTATGGCAACAGCGCCTGCGATTTTGATCATCTGTGCCTTGCCGATGAAGCGTGGCTCATCAACCCCTCGCCAAGGCTGCGTCGTAAGGCGGCGGCGCTAAAATTGCGCTGCGTCGCCTGGCACTAGGACTTGGTGCGGCCGATGGCGCGCGCGCCTCCCCGCACCGGCTCGGAGGCTACATCGCCGTGCGAATCTGCCACAGTTCCGGAAAGAATCGCAGCTCGATCGCCTTCGCAAGATAGGACACACCGCCGCTACCGCCGGTACCGCGCTTGTAGCCGATGATGCGCTCAACCGTCGTCATGTGATGACAGCGCCACAGCTGAAAACGATGGTCAAGGTCAACGAGGCGCTCGGCGAGTTCGTAAAGGTCCCAGTCTTTCTCGGCGTTGTGGTAGACCCCGAGCCATGCACCGGCCACCGCTTTGCTCGCTCGGTAGGGCGTGCTGAAATCGCGCGACAGGTACTCTTCAGGGATTCCGTAGCCGCGGCGGCTCAGCAAGCGCAGCACTTCGTCATATAACGATGGCGCAGCGAGCGCGCGCGCGAGAGCCTCGTAGGCGGCCGGGTCATGCTTGTGCACTTCGATCGTCTCAGCGTTTTTGTTGCCGAGCCGAAACTCGAGCGTGCGGTACTGAAGCGACTGAAATCCCGAGGAGTGGCCGAGGAGGTTCCGAAATGCCGAATAATCCGAGGGCGTCATGGTCGCAAGCACGTCCCACACCGCCGTCAGCTGTGCCTGTATGAGGGTAATGCGCGTGAGCATTTTGAACGATGGATCGAGGTCGTCGCGCCGTACGCATTCAAGCACCGCAGCCAGTTCGTGCAAGAAAAGCCGCAACCACAGCTCCGAGGTCTGATGGACGATGATGAACATCATCTCGTCGTGCTGATAGGAGAGCGGCTTTTGCGCATCGAGCAGCTTCGCAAGCTGCAGGTAGTCGCCGTAGGTCAGCGATTTGCCGAGCTCCCAATGAATCGGCTCATCGGAGAGGTCGATCTTCTCGCTCTTTTCATACGGCGGGTCGGTCATAACAACGGTAGAGCGCTGTTTAGCTCTCGCCAAACACCCAGGAAGGCACGCGCCGCCAGCCGGCCAGCAGCTCAGCATCCAGGCGTGTGTGTTCGGGACAGTAGCGCGCCACATCGCTCCAGAATGCTCGCGAGTGATTCATGTGACGGGTATGCGCAAGTTCGTGGACCAGCAAATAGCGCAAGACCTGCGGCGTTTGAAACAACAAGCAGCCGTTAAGACTGATGGTGCCGCGCGTGGAGCAGCTTCCCCAGCGGGTGCGCTGCCAGCGAATCGCTACGTGCCGATAAGGCGCTTGCATGTCGCGCGCCCACGCCGCCAGAGCTGGACCGAGCAGCACTCGCGCCTGCTGCGCAAGCCATTTGCGCAGCGCCGAGCGCACCAACTGCCCGTCGCTGCTGTCGCCAGTGAGCGCAAGAATGCCGGGTGCGGTGACGCAAGCGCGCACGCGAGCGTTGCCGCCCGCCAGATGCACGCGCCAACTGTGGCCACACGCCGAGAGCTCAATGCGGCTTGGCGGAAAGGGCTGTGGGGCAAGCGCGTGCCGGCGTACGTGTGCGAGTTTGGATTCAATCCACTCGCGATGGCCGTCGAGAAACTGCACCAGCGCGCGGCGCGAAGTGCGCCGCGGCACCACGACCTCGACCCGCCCGCTGTGGAAGACCCGCACCGCAAGGCGGCGCGCGCGGCGGCTCTCGCGCACCGCCCAGCGATGCGCCGGATTGTCTTCCGCCCAGAGGGGCAGCTGCGGTGGGATGATATGGAGCATAGCTTGCGCGCCAATGATAGCAGTCGCGCGGCTGCACGCGCGGCGCCAGATCCGCTAGGATCGCCCGCTGCGCCGGCTGCTCCTGCGGACTCTTAAGTGAACGAACCCATCCTCGACGTGCGCGCGCTCGTTAAACGCTACGGCACCGTGACTGCGGTCGACGGGGTGTCGTTCACGGTGAATCACGGCATCTGTTTTGGGCTCCTGGGACCCAATGGCGCCGGCAAGACCACCACCATTGAAATCATGGAAGGCATCCTGAGTGCGACTTCGGGCGAGGTGCGCTATTGGGGCGAGCCACTCGGGCGACGCTCGCGCGAAGAATCCGGGATTCTCTTTCAGAAGACGGCGCTGCAGGATTTCTTGACGGTACGCCAGAGCCTCACGCTGTTCCGCAATCTCTACGCGCGCGGGCATTCGGTCGATGAGCTCATCAAGATGTGCGAGCTCGAGAAGCTGCAGAATCGCGACACGCGCAAGCTCTCCGGCGGCCAGCAGCAGCGGCTGCTGCTGGCGATCGCGCTCGCCAATGATCCGGCGGTGCTGTTTCTCGATGAGCCGACGACCGGGCTTGACCCGCAGGCGCGCCGCAATTTCTGGCAACTCGTGGAATCCATCAAGTCAAGTGGCAAGACGATCCTGCTGACGACCCACTACATGGAAGAGGCGGAACTGCTGTGTGATGAGATAGCGATCATGGATCGCGGGCACATTATCGCCCAGGGCGGCCCGCGCGAGCTGCTGCACCAGCACTTTGCCGAAACCCTGCTCGAGCTGCCGCGGCAGGACTTTCCCGAGGCAGCGCGCACGTTGCCGCTGCGACTCTTCGAAGCCGGCGATCGCATCGAGATCACCACCGACGACCTCGACGGTACATTGCGCACGCTCATGGATGCCCAGGTGCCATTGACGCAACTGCGCATCCGGCCACCGAATCTTGAGGATCTGTTTCTGGAGCTGACCGGCAAGGAGCTGCGCGCGTGATGCGACGGCTGCTCGCCACCTGGCACGCGCGCAATCTCGAATTTGTGCGCGATCGCGGCACGCTGCTGTTTACGTTGGTCGTACCGATCGCGCTCGTGGTCGGAATGGGAATCGTATTTGGCGGGCCCGAGCGGCCGCTGTTCAAGGTTGGCGTACTGACCTCGCAGCTCGCCGCTGAGCGCGACTCTTTCCTGCACGAACGCTACGTCGGCTTCGTACCGGTCACCGATCAGGCGGACGCGATCCGCAAGGTCGGTCGGCATCAGCTCGACCTGCTGCTCGATCCGCGCAGCGGCGATCACTATTGGGTGAATACCGACTCGCCGAAGG
>Ga0302324_100008369_pt1 | contig 21839 bp, 17 predicted proteins | sample Palsa_T0_1_FD_201949 | JGI IMG/M metagenome (GOLD analysis project Ga0302324, IMG submission 201949) | Peat permafrost microbial communities from Stordalen Mire near Abisko, Sweden - Palsa_T0_1 | ecosystem: Environmental > Terrestrial > Soil > Palsa > Peat permafrost | place: Sweden: Abisko...
CGCGTCGGTGATGCACAGAACAGCCGGCGGCCCTGGACCTTGAGTTGGCGCTTCGACGCGCGGGACGCGCGCCGGACGTACGACATCCGCGAAGTGTTCGTCGAAGCGCTCGGTGCCTTCGGCGTCAGCGTTGACCTCGCCGCCGCGCAACTCGTGTTCGGCGAGTTGATCGGCAACGCGGTGCGGCACACGCCTGGGATCGTCGACGTCGAACTCGATTGGCTCGACCCCGCGACGCCGGTGCTGCACGTCGTCGATGACGGCCCGGGCTTCACGGCTTCGAGCGAGCTGCCGTCGCACGAGCTGGAAACCGGTCGCGGCCTCTACCTGGTATCGCAGCTGACCCGTGAATTTCGCGTCTGGAAGGATGCCGACCGCGGCTCGCACGCGTGCGCGGTGCTCGCCGGCGTCGGGCCGCCCACACGCCCCGAGGCGTAACGGGCCGCAGCGCCGCAGCTCAGCCGCGAATCGTACCCGTCACTTCGCCGAAACCGATCCGGGCGCCATTGCGGCGCGCGCGTCCGCAGATGGTGACCGTGTCGCCGTCCTCGAGAAAGGTGCGCGTCTCGCCGTCGGGCAGCGTGAGGGCGTCGCGTCCGCGCCAGGTCAATTCGATCAGCGAGCCCATGCTGCCGGGCCGATCGCCCGAGATCGTTCCGGTGCCGAACAGGTCACCGGGCCGAATCGTCGCGCCGTTCGCGGTCACGTGCGCGAGCTGCTGAGCGACGGTCCAGTAGTTTCCACGGAGGTTCGTCCGCGCGAGCGTCTGCGCCGGCCGGCCGCCTTCGCGCATGCGTGCCGTCTGCAGCAGCAGCTCGAGTTCGACATCGTAGGCCCAGCTCTCGCGCGCGCGCAGGTATGGCAGCGGTTCGGGGTCGCGCGCCGGTTCGGCGACGCGGAAGGGCTCGAGCGCATCGAGCGTCACGATCCACGGTGAGATCGAGGTTGCGAATGATTTCGAGAGGAACGGACCCAGCGGCTGATATTCCCAGGCCTGGATGTCGCGCGCGCTCCAGTCGTTGAGCAGCACGTATCCGAAGACGTGCGCGCGGACGTCGTCGGCCGCGATCGGCTCGCCGGCGCGATTGCCCGGGCCGGCGACCCAGCCCATTTCGAGTTCGACGTCGAGCAGTGCGCTCGGACCGAAGTGCGGCGCGGCGGCATCGGGAGCTTTAATCTGGCCGCTGGGTCGCGCGATCGGTGTACCGCTCGGCACGACTGTACCCGCGCGGCCGTGGTAACCGATCGGGATGTGGCGGTAGTTCGGGAGCAGCGCCTCGCCGCCGGGTCGCAGGATGCGGCCGAGGTTGGTTGCGTGCTCGAGCGAGGAATAGAAGTCGACGTAATCGCCGACCGCGACCGGCAAATGCATGCTGACGCGATCGCGCGCCAGTGCGGCTGCGGTGACGGCACTACGTTCGCGGACGTCCGCGGGCGCGCCCAGCAGCTGCTGAAGGCGCGCGCGCACCGCCGTCCACGCGCTGCGTCCGCGCGCGAGAAAGGCGTTGAGGGTCTCCGCTCCGCGCAGGCTCTCTTCGTCGAGAAGGTTGGCGCCGACGAGCGCATCGAGATCGATGACGCGGTCGGCGAAGGCGACCGCCGGACGCTTGCGCCCGCTCGCGTCGGAGAAGATGCCGTAGGGAAGGTTGTCGAGCCCGTAGTCCTCGGGATCGATCACAAGAGCAAGCCGAGTTCGCGCAAATCGTCGACCGGTTCGGCAAAGCTGCAGCTGCCGAAGGCGACGCAGCGTTCGCGCGCCGCGGCGACGGCGCCCGCGTCGACGCGTATCTCCGACCAGCCGATGTGGGTCGGATCGACGACCAGCTCGGGCGGGTCTTCTTCCGCCAGCACGTTCGTCAGGTGGCCGGCATCGAGGGCGCCGGCGTGCAGCCCAATCCCGGCGATGAACAGGTTGAGGAACCCGTGCATCAGCACGCCGTCGTGCGTGCCTCGCACCGGATGGTGCAGCCCCGCGGTCGCCTTCCACGGCACGTCGTGCGCCTGAGCCGCCACCAGGAACGCCGCCACGTCTTCAACGGAGGGCGTCGTGCCCGGAGCGAGTCCGCCGCAGCGAAGTTTCGCCCCGACCGCAACGTTCGGCGGTGCGGTTTGGCGGACGGCGGCGATCTCGGCCAGGGCTTCGTCGAGCGGGCGCGACCAGCCGCCGGCGTACGGTATTTCGTACCACAGCGCGAACTGCGCCGACGTCGTGTGCGCCGCGACTGCGGTCGCCACGCGGTCCAGCGTCGTACCGGGCGCGGCTTTCAGCTCGAAGGCGGCGACCGTGATCCCGTCGGCAGTCGCGCGGACGACGCGGTCGAGATCGGCCGCCAGCGTATCGCCTTTTGCGCGCTGCGCCGCATCGAGGATCACGCTCAGGGTGAGCGGGACGTTGGGTTCGCGCGCCGCGACGAGTTCGGTGAGGCGCGATGCGGGGACGACGAAGCTCCCGCCGACCCAGGCGTAGGCACTCTCGCGATGCCGGGCGTGCGCGCGGAGCGCGCTGCGCATCGGCAGGCCGGCCGGCGGAAACAGGCTCGCGTCGTCGATCAGCCGTTCGAAAAGCGCCCGCTTGGCAGAGTCGGTGGATACCGTCGTCGTCATGTCGCTCAACGACTACGCACCGAAACGACGAGACCCTCCGTTTTCGGGGGTCTCGCGCGTGGCTGGAGCTGGCGGTGGGGATTGAACCCACGGTCTTCACATTACCAATGTGATGCTTTACCACTAAGCTACGCCAGCTCGAATTGGTGCGCCCGGCGAATCCTCTTCTTCATTCCATTCTTCGTGGGCTGCACGCGAAGATGGGCCGCCGTTGCGACCAACTCCGATTCTGGGAGCAAGTACACTTTCCTCGTCTCGGGGCAGTAGACGGCGAGAAGGTCGATGTCACCGAAATAGGGTCGCGGTTCGCCTCCGCGGTGCGCGTGCGTGCTGAGCATGAGAACCTGATGATGCCGCCGCGCAAGCGACCGGTTTTAACTTGCACTCGCAGCAACTGTTTCCCATCATCTGCAACGAGATCGTAGCGGTGATTTTCACCGAACGGCACCGAAAGCGCAAGGCCTGCCCTTGCGAGGGCTTGCATAACACGTAATTCGGAGATGTCTCCAATCCTTTTCGTGTGGCGCTTCGGGCCGTCGGGCTCGAACTTCGAAGGAAACGTTCGCGGCCGATCGATGGCCTCGTTGTTGCCGAACATTGATTGTGATTGGTGTTCGTTGTCCATGCGGACAGCGTACGAAATCACTGTGCCACCAGGTGGTCATTCTAACGATGGCACGATGCGGGATTTGCGCGATGGGCGCTAGCGTTTCGCGAACGAATCGCTCGTCAACGTCGCGACCAAGTGCGTGTCGGTGACTTGATTGACGTCGGCGGTGTCGCGATGCGTCCGCAAGAGCACGTCCCAGCGCCGCGGTACCTGCTTGTCGGTCGCGTAGTCGAGCGTGCCGGTTTCGTGGCCCTCGAAGCCCTCCGGCCCGCGCACCCGCATGTTGGTCTCAACCTCGAAGGTCGCATCCGTCCCGGAGACGCGCACGACACGATAGGTTCGCTGCTCGCTCACGCGGCCGTCGAATCCATCCGACCAGCTCGCGCCCTCCTCGATCTCGCGATCGAACAGCAAGCCGCGCGCAAGCAGCGGCAGCACCTCGGCGGCCTGGTCGCAGATCGGGTGCTTGAGATCGTAGCCCAGCTGACCGCCGGGTAGAATTGCGACCCGCAGCGGCGCTTGCTTCGTCTTTCTTCCGTCATACGAGACGTCCACGACCAGGCCGCGATCGGCGGTAGCAGCGACGACTTCGACCTTCAGCGTCCCGGAGTCGTCGACGCCGAAGCTCTGTGAGAAGCTGGTGGACCCGACGACCGGGTCGACGAGGTTGTCGCGGGCCAGCCCGCTGACGCGCCGCTGCGAGGTCGAAACCAAACTGTAGGTGACCTCGAACGTCAGCGAACGCAGCGGCTTCAACGCTATGCTCTGCGCGAAAGCCGGCACGCCCAGCGGTACGAGGAGCGCGCAAGACAGGATCATGATCGGACGCATCGTGGCGTCCTCTTTGTTTGCCGTCCGGGCGCCTTCGCCCCACCCGGGCGGTCGCAACCGGCGTCTTTGCCGGGTCCTGTAAACGAACGGCACCAGAACCGTAAAGCAACCGATTCGCGGCCGTAAAATGTCCGTAGCCCTGCTCCACGAGGCGTCTTGCCGTGAGAAGATGCTGCCGACACCCGCCCACTTGCGAAAGGCAGCCCGAATGCAAACCACTACGGTGGCCCTCTCGGATATCGAGATTCTCCACGCCGAAGTCCAGCGGCTCAACGACTCGCTGCGCGAGACGCGCGAACTGATGGCGGATCTGCCGCCGCTCAGCTATCTCGAACGCCTGATCGAGAAACTCGAAGCCGCCGCCCACATCGCCCGCCACATCGCCGCCTAACTCGAGCGCCGTTCGAGCACCCGAAACTCAGCTTTCGGGGATGTTCTCGAAGTGCGATCGGACGCGACCGGCGGGAACCGGCTTCTCGGCCGGCCACGGCGGTGTGCGATCGCGCACCATGCGCTCCCGCAGCAGCGCGCTCGCGGCGAAGACGTCCGCGGGCGGCGGCAGCACTTCGCTGGGAACGTTGAGCAGACAGCCCTGCACGCCGCGGATACCGCGCGTGTCGAACGTCCCCGCGCTGCCTTCGCTGTCGACGAAATCGAGCATCGCGATGTCGTCGATCCCTTCGGCGATCACGTACGCACCCGTCACGCGCGAAAACGCAACGACGGCAGCCACGACCCCCCGCGCGTTGCGGTCGGTCATCGCGTTCACCACGACCTGCCGATCGATCTTCACGTACGCGAACGAGAACCGGCTCATGATCTCGAGGCCGGCGTGGCCGGCCCCAATGTCGTCGAGCGCAATGCCGAATCCGGCGGCCTGCAGCGACCGCGCCACGCGGATCACGTTGTCGACGTGCGCAATCGACCGCTCCGTGATCTCGATGACGATCCGCTCCGGCCGCAGGCCGAAGCTCGTCACCGTCGCGATGAATGCATCGAGGTCGAAGTTCCGGTCCAGCGTCTGCGGTGAGATGTTGAGAAACAGCATCGCACGGCCCGGCAGGTCCGCGGCTCGCCGCAGCGCCGAGGTCCAGCTGGTCCGGTCGAGTTCGTGCGCGCGGCCGACCCGTTCCGCGAGATCGAACGCGTCTTGCGGCCCCGGGAAGCCGAACGCGGCCGGCGGCCGCATCAACGCTTCGAAGGCGAGGATTTCGCGCTGCTCGAGGTCCCAGATCGGCTGCAAGGCGATCGGAAGCGTTTCGCTCGCTAACAGTCCGCGTAAACCTTGCAGACGCTCGGCCGAGACGAGCCACGTTCCGTCACTGGCGGCCTCGAACTGGGAGACGCCGTTGCGGCCGCCGCGCTTGGTGAAGTAGAGCGCAGCATCGGCTTGGTTCTGCAGCGTCTCGGGACTGATTGCCGCGTCTTCGAGGGTGGAATAGCCGATGCTGACGGTGCTGCCGTGGAGGGCATTGGCCGCCGCGGCCCGCACGCGCTCCAGAATGACGCGCGCTGCCGCACCCGACGTGTGCGGCAGCACGATCGCGAACTCGTCGCCGCCCAGCCGGTAGGCGCGATCCTCGGCCCGACCAATCCGCAGCACGTTGGCGAGTTCGAGCAGCAAGCGGTCACCTTGTACGTGACCCTTCTGGTCGTTGACGAGCTTGAATTCGTCGACGTCGAGCATCGCCAGCGTCAACGGCAGCTTGTGGCGCACGGCGCGCGCCATCTCCCGCTGGATATCGATCTTGAACGCACGGTGATTGCCGACCCGGGTGAGTGAATCGACGAGCGCCGCCTCTTCCATGCGGCGCACCTCGGCGTCGTGATTTGCGATCAGACGATGCCGGTAGACCGAGATCACGAACAGGAAGCCCAGGAGGCAAACGAAGCCGACGGCGTTGCGCGTTATCGCCAAACGCACGAGCAGGGCCTGGCTGCTGAGTAGTCGGTCGAATCCGGCCTCGCCGGTCCGGCGCTGCGCTGCAGCCGCGGCCTCGACGTCCCGTTGAATCGCCGCCGCCACCGGGTCGACCAGCCGCTGGTCGATTGCGAGAGCTCGCGGACCATCGTGCGCGTCGACGGCGGCGAACATCTGCTGGGACGCGGCGATATAGCGTGCGTGCAAGGCTAAGAGCCGGGCCGCCTCGGCGCGATTCGCCGGCCCGGCCTGGGCGATCGCAACCAGGATGGCGTCGAACTGACGGCCAGTCTCGGCGTGCTCTCGCGCCACTGCGGCGCTGGGTTCGAGGCGGTACTTCCGATTCAGCGACTCCTCGGTATTGACCGCGAGCCGCGCGTTCTCGAAGAGGTCGCTGAGCGCGTGGGCCGCGCGACTCGCCTTAAGCGCTACGGAGATCCCGTCGGCGGCGAAAAGCGAGAAGATGGTCGAGAAAAGCAACATCAGCGTCAGCAGGACGCTGGCGCTTATCGTGATGAGGCTGGTTTTTCGCTCGCGCACCAAGCGCCGGATGCGCCTCCAGGCCGGAGGATGTCCGTCGGAGGTGCGACGTCGGCGCGCGAAAGGCGTGGCAGAATCGGTTTGCAAGTGTCGACCTTTGGGCAGCGCCGACGCGACGTTGCCAGTGAGCCTGTTCGATTTCCGGTTACCCGAATATCGCGCGAAGGCCCCGAAACGTCTTCTTTCGGCGCTATCTTAACCTGCTGGGGCAGTGGTGGCGGGCGAGCGCTCGGCGTTGATCGCTAAGCAAAAAGCTCGCCGGCTGCGCCGACGCGGACCCCACGAGCGGCTGTTGCCGCGTGCATCGCCTCGCGAACCTGATGTTCGTTCGCGGTGCTCGTCGCGTGTGCGTCGGCAACGAGCGTCAGCCGATAGCCCCGCTCGGCGGCGGTGCTGATCGTCGCGTTCACGCACACGTCGGTCTGCATTCCGGTAATGATGAGATGATCGGCGTCAAGCTGCGCGAGCACGTCCGCCAAATTCGTCCCCGCGAAGGCGTCCGGGCTGCGTTTATCGACGATCGGTTCGCCCGCGCGGGGCGCGATCGCGCTCGCGATCTCCCAGGCAGGCGTTCCGGGAATCAGCTCATGCGGACTTCCATCGTGCCGCACGTAGACGACCGGCAGCCGCCCAGCACGAGCCCGCTCGAGCAACGGCACCAGGGTCGATAAGAGTTCTTCGCCTCGCGCGGGTCCGAGCTCGTCGAGCAGCGCTCGTTGCACGTCGATAACCAGCAGCACGTCCGCCACGTCGGCGCCCTTCGCCCCGCGGCGTCCGGTTCTGTTTCTCCGGCCTGCACCAAGCCGGCCCAGAAAAAGCACGATCCTGCTCCGGCCGTACATTCGTGGGCTCCCAGCGCCGATCGAAACCGGCCAAGTATACGCGCGCTCGGAATCCCCGAGCGTACATTTCGACTTCGGAATATTGCGGGCCACGAAACGCACGACAAACGCTTAATGCCCTGATAATTTGATTCGTGCTAAGCATCACAGTGTCGGGCGCATCGACGCGCCCGACCTCTTTGCTTGCCTCCGAGGTGCGTGTCATTCGAACCCTCATTTTTGCCGTGATGTTCGGCTTGGCCGGCAGCGCCGCGGCGCTCGTACCGTCTGCAGCCCTCGCTCAATCGGCGAGCGACACCGTAGCGCAGGCTGGTCAAACAACGACCGGCACGATCACCGGTACGGTGGTCGACGGCGCCGGAAAGCCGCTGGGCGGCGTTCGCATCGGCATCACGGGGCCGAAATCAACGGAAACAACGACGAAATCCGATGGCACGTATAGCGTCGCGGTCCCGCCTGGCCTGTACAGTGTTACGATCTCTGCGGCCGGCTTCCAAGCGACGCAGCAGGACAGCGTCGCTGTCCTCTCCGGTCAGAGCGTCGCCCTTACGACGACGCTGACCCCGGCTTCGCTCACGACGATCGGTCACGTTTCGGTGGGCGGCGCATCGACCTCGGTCTCCGACTCCTCGGCATCGAGCACGCGGCTCACGGCGGCGACGATCCGCAGCCAAGGGCAGGATCAGGTCGTCAACCTGCTTGACCAATTGCCGGGCCTCGAGGTCCTGCGCGCCAACGGCGGCTCGAACGAACCAGGTGCGAACGCGTCGATCTCGATCCGCGGCGCGCAACCATATGAGTCGCAAATTCTCATCGACGGCCATCCGGTCAACACGATCGGCAACGGCGCCTACGGCTTCAACGCGACCTTCATCAACTCGATTCTGCTCAGCGGCATCGAGGTGAGCAAGGGCCCCGGCAACATGCCGAACACCGTCACGGATGCGGTCGGCGGTACGGTGAACTTCCAGACGGCGCCGATCAGCGCGAAGCCGACCGGCGAGCTGATGACCCAGTACGACTCGTTCAGCGGCTGGACGTACGGCGTGCGTTTCTCCGACACGATCGGGAAGTTCGGCGTCCTGGTGGGCGTTGCGCGCGAAACGACGCCCGGATACCTGCCGCCGCAGGAGATTTTCGGTTTTGGCCGCGCGAGCTTCTTCTCTCCCTATACCTCTCCGACATATCCGGCGACGGGCAACTATCAGGTCTACCCCACCGGGACGAGCTACGTGGGCGTGCTGAACTACAAGTACGCCGCGACCTCGGACTTTGATAACCACTCGGACCTCTTCAAGGTCGCCTACAACTTCTCGCCGGTCACGTCGATTCAACTGAGCAGCTATTCGACGCAGACGTGGCTCGACGAGACCGGCAACAATGTCGGCAACATCTACGCGACCATCGTGCCGTGCATCAGCACCTACCCGGCTGGTCCGACCTGCTCGACGGGACCCACCGTCCCCAATGAAAACGTGAACTGGACGAACCAAAACTACGCCGGATTGATCGGCCAAAAGGTACCGATCAATCTGTACGCCGGATACCCCGACACGTACGAGACCGACAACGAGCCGATTACGACGGCGGATCTGCGCACGGTGATCGGGCCGGGCACGCTCCTCGCGCGCTACTATGCCGGCGCCATCACGCGCAACGTCATCCAGAACAACGACTACTCCGCGCTCGGCCCGTGCTACACGCCGGCTTGCGCTTACGTCGGCAACATCCCCGGTTTGTCAACGGATCCCTACGCAACCGACAACGGCTACAGCGGCGAGGCGTACTTCGAGGAGACGAAAGACGTTCTCCACGGCTTCGACGCCCAGTACACGATCTTGTTCGGCAATAATGACTACGTGACGCTCGGCTTCGACAACCACGGCGACGCCTACAATTACCAGGAGGTATACGCCAGCGGTTTTTATCCGCCGTACTGCGAAACGCAGGCCTGCGGCTATGCGCTCGTTACGCCCAAGCCGCAATACCTCAAGGTCAATAGCACGACGGAAAGTCTGCGCGGCAGCTTCCTGCTCACCCCGCAGCTGCAATTGGAGCTCGGCGGCTACGCCTCGAACACGACTTACGTGGGTTCCCGCTTCGACCCTCGCGGCGGTTTGACATGGAGGCCCTCCTCCAGCCTGAGCTTCCGCGCCTCCGCGGGCAGCGCGTACGTGGAGCCCTACGAGGGACTGATCAACGCCGCCGGCTACGTGTCCAAACACACGTACTACCCGGCTTCGCAGTTCAGTGCGGAAACGTCGATGGGCTATGACGTCGGCGGCGATTACAAGTACGCCCGCGACAGCATCGTCTCGGCGGACTACTATACGACGACCATCTTCAATCGCTACGCGACGATGAATGCGGTGACGAGCGGTACGTATGGCGGAACTTCGTACACCTCGGAGGTCATCCCCACCTCGCAGGGGCAGGCGTTGAACCAGGGCTTAGAGCTCTCATTGCTCCACCAGCCGAGGGTCGGGTTTGGGTACCACGTGGCCGTCGACTTGCTGCGCGATTACTTCTACGGCCAGTCGAACCATGTGCTGCACACCAGCTCAGGTTCCTATTTCGTGTTCGACGCGTTGCCGAATAACGGCGTGCAACTGCCGGGCTATCCGTACAGCAAGCTGCGCGGCGATCTCTCGTACCAATTCGCCGACGGCAAGAACGTCCGCCTCAGCGCCACGACCTTCGGCGCGAACAATGCGTTCGGTCAGCCGGGTTTCACGCTGGTCGACGGAGCGCTCAAGGTGCCGGTCAAGAAATTTTTCGACGTGATCCTGGGTGCGTCGAACATCCTCAACAAGGACAACTATGCGACCGGCGGCATCTACTTCGGAGGCTACACGTACCAGGCTCTCGGCGGCGGCATCGGTCCAATGAACTACGAGTACGCGACACCGCAGACCGTCTATCTGCAACTGAGAAAAACGCTCTGAAGAGGCTGTTGCCTCAGGCGTGAATTGGAGCGGGCGGCGGGAATCGAACCCGCGACTCTTGCTTGGAAGGCAAGGGCATTACCATTATGCAACGCCCGCGCTCGGAAAGAGAAAACTGGTGGGCAGGGCAGGATTTGAACCTGCGTATCGCTTTCGCGAGCCGAATTTACAGTCCGGTGCCATTAACCACTCGACCACCTGCCCACGGTGGTGGATTCACGTTCCGTGAACGTTTCGTGAATCCGTCGCGTTCGGGCTGGGCCCGAGCCGCCCCGTACGATACGGGGTTTGGGCTGCCAATCCTACCCCCAGGCGAGGCTCCCTTACCGGCACCGCGGAACATGGGCGCAACGCCGACGTAGCTCAGAGGCCAGAGCGTCGACCTTGTAAGTCGGGGGTCGTGGGTTCGAATCCCACCGTCGGCTCCGTGCAACTTCGCCGCGCGCGGCCGCGTCGAAACCGGATGTGAGCGAGCCTCTTCAAGTGCACCCGTCGTGGGATCGTCATGGCGGTTTGGCGCTGATCTGCGAGAAGTGCCTCAACGTGCGCTTCGCGGAAGACTTCCCAGAGCACGCCGGCGACGAGCGGCTCAAGCTGCGTGAGTGGCTCAAGGAGCGTCTGAAGGCCGACGGTCACTGGGGAATGATCCGGGCCGTCGGCAGCACCTGTCTCGACGTCTGCGCGAAGGGCGGGGTCACGATCTTTCTCGATCCGGTCGGCGCCGGCGGCGAGCAGCAGTGCCTGGTGTTCGACCCGCTCGAAGACCGCGAACGGATCTATGAAACGATCGTGCGCACGCTCGCGCCCGGCGCAATGGAAAAGACCCCGCACTAAGCGAGGTCCCCTCCGGTTTCCGTCGAGCTCCTCGAAGGCGTCGGCTGACGGATCAGCTACGCGCCCCTAGGCCCTTTCAAGGCAGCTCGATCTCGGCCAGATTCTTCTCGATCTTGCGTTTGACGCGCTGCAGCGCGTTGTCGATCGATTTGACGTGCCGGTTGAGATCGCGTGCCATCTCCTGGTACGACTTCCCCTCGAGATACGACAGGAGCACCTGCGACTCGAGGTCCGACAAATTCTCTTGAATCCGCGCCTTGATGTCCTCGGAGACTTCCTGGTTGATCACGAGCTCTTCGGGATCGGAGGTCTTCTGCGAGGGCATGACGTCGAGCAGCGTCCGTTCGCTGTCCTCGTCGTAGATCGGCTTGTTGAGCGAGATGTACTGGTTGAGCGGGATGTGCTTTTGCCGCGTCGCCGTCTTGATCGCGGTGATGATCTGACGGGTGATGCAGAGCTCGGCAAACGCGCGAAAGCTCGAAAGCTTGTCGGCCTTGAAATCGCGGACCGCCTTGTAGAGTCCGATCATCCCTTCTTGGATGATGTCCTCACGGTCGGCCCCGATCAGAAAATAGCTCTTGGCCTTGATCCGGACGAAGTTCTTGTACTTGTTGAGCAAGAACTCCATAGCGAGATTGTCGCCGGACTTCGCCGCGGAGACGAGATCCTCGTCCGGCCTCTCGTGATACTCGAGGGCCTCGGCGGCGGGCTGAGTGAGCGCCATTGAACCTACCTTGCCGGGAACGGTCAGGCGCGAAAACGCGGGCCGGGGCCCGTCGAGCCGCGCATGACCGTCTAAGTATAGGAGGGTCCTGCTAGCGGGTCAAGGACGGCTTAAGGCGTGAATCGCTTTTTTCGTACAGTGAACCAACCGCTAAGCCGCCGGTCCGCCGCGCTGCCGGACCGCCTCGTAGAGCAGGATCCCGGCCGCCACCGAGGCGTTGAGCGATTGCACCCGGCCGCGCAGCGGGATCTCGGCCAGGGCATCGCACTCCCGCCGGACCAGGGGCGTCAGGCCCGTCCCTTCGGCGCCGATCACGAAGGCCACGTCGCCGCGGAGGTCGAGTGTGCCATAGGGTTTGGCACCCTCCCCGACCGCGGCCCCATAGACCCAGGCCCCGGCTTTCTTGAGCGTCCGTACGGCCAGGGCGACATTGGCCACCCGGGCCACCGGGAGGAAGGCGGTCGCGCCGGCCGAGGATTTGCGAACGGTCGGGTTGACGCCCGCGCTGCGGCGTTCGGGTAGGATGACGGCGGTCGCTCCGGCGCACTCGGCCGAGCGTATGATCGCGCCGACGTTGTGCGGGTCGGTCACGTGGTCCAAGACGACGAAAAGCGCGGGCCGGCTGCGCTTTCCGGCCTCGATCACCTCGTCGAGTCCCGCGTACGCAAAAGGCTCGCCGAACGCGACCACGCTCTGATGCGCCTTGTAGGGAAACGACGCGAAGTAGGCCCGGCTCTCGAAGCGCACCGGAACGTTCGCAGCCCGCGCGCGTTCCAGCAGATTCTTCAGGGCCGGGTCGCGCTTACGGTCGTCGCCGACGTGTACGTGCCGCAGCGGTTCGCCGGCGACCAGCATCTCGTCGACGGCGTGGATGCCGTAGATCACGTCATCGAGGCCGATGCGCGGCGCATGGCGCTGCGGCGGCGGCCGGTTGGCGCCTACGCGCCGCCGCGGGTCCACGTCGTTCCGTCCTTGGCATCGTGCAGCACGACGCCCTCGGCGGCGAGGGCATCGCGCAGCCGGTCGCCCAGCGCGAAATCCTTGGCCCGGCGTGCGGCATTGCGCGCCGCGATGACGGCGGCGATGGCGGCCTCGGGACCGGAGCCGTTGAGGTGCAGCGCATCGCCCAGGCGCGCCGAAAGGCGCGCGACGAGCGCGGGGTCGAGTGCGGCCTCGGTCTCGTCCGCGGCCGCGCGTTCGAACAGTGGGCCGAGTCCGAACAGACCCAACGCTTCGAACAGCAGTGAGGCGGCATCGCGACGCACGCCGGCGCGCGGGTCTTTCGTTGCCTCCGCGACCAGATCGAACAGCACGCCCAGCGCACCGGCCGTGTTCATGTCGTTGTCCAGCGCGTCAAAGAAGCGCACGCGGTATCCGTCGACCGGATTCGGCGCCGGTGCGGGCTCGTTCGGCGCCGGCCCGGCTTCGCGGAGTGTTTCGTAACCGCGCTGCAGCTTCGCCAGCGCGCTCGACGCGCCGGCCAGCGCCTCTTCGGTGAAATTCATCGGCTTGCGATAGCCGGTGCTCAAGAACAGCAGGCGGATTGCGAGCGGATCGTGGCGCTCGAGCAGATTCGCGAGCGGCTCGAAGTTGCCGAGCGACTTCGACATCTTGCGGCCCTCGAAATTGAGCAGGCCGCCGTGCGCCCACATGACCGCCATCGGCGGGGCGTCCATCAGCGCTTCGCTTTGCGCGATCTCGTTCTCGTGGTGCGGGAAGATCAAATCGTACCCGCCGCCGTGCAGATCGAAAGGAACACCGAGCAGCGCGCGCGACATCGCGCTGCACTCGATGTGCCAGCCGGGACGCCCGGCGCCCCACGGCGAGGGCCACGACGGCTCGTCGGGCCGTGAAAACTTCCACAGCGCGAAATCGAGCGGATCATCCTTGTGTTCGTTCTCGGCGATCCGCGCCCCGATCAGCAGTTCGTCCGTGTTCTTGCCGCTGAGTTGACCGTAGCGCGGAAAGCGCGCGACGCGGTAGTACACGCCGTCCGCACTCGCGTAGGCGTACCCGCGTTCGATCAGCTCGGCGATCATCTCCACGATCTGCGGCACGTAGTGCGTCGCGTACGGTTCCTGGTCCGGTTCGCGCACGCCCAGGCGCTGCATCGACGCCTTAAAGGCGCCGTAGTAGCGCGCCACGATCCGGTCGTAGGTCGTACCTTCGCGCTGCGCCGTCGCGATCGAGCGATCGTCGACGTCGGTCACGTTCTGCACGTAGGTTACGCGGTAACCGTTGCGCGGGTGCTCGAGATAGCGGCGCAGCACGTCGAAGAACAGGAACGAGCGGGCGTGACCGATGTGGCCCTCCGCCGAGGGCGTCAGCCCGCAGACGTAGATGCGCGCGTGGTCGGGCTCGAGCGTGCGAAACGCCTCGACGCTGCGCGTCCGCGTGTTGAACAGCTTGAGCGCCATCTCAGGCGTTCCGGTCGATTGTCGCAGGCACGGTTTCAGGAACCGTCGGGCCCGGTTTCGGTTGCCGCATTCTCACCCTGCGGGCCGAGGGTGCGAAACGGCGCACCGCCCGGGCCGTGCCGGATCGGTTCGAGCCCCCGGCCGTGGAGCAAGTGCGAGTTGACGGCGCCGATCCGCATCATGATGCGATCGTGTCCGAGCAGCGGGAAGAGCAGCTCCAGCGGCGGGCCGTCGTGCGCTGCCGTCAAGGCGACGCGCACCGCCTCGAACGCATCGGGGGCGCTGAGCCGAAACTCTTGGGCGATCGCCGGCAGATCGTGTTCGAGCGGGAGCCCGCGCAGCTCCGGCTGGTCGGCGACGTACTGGCCGACCGCGTCGAGAAAGAACAGCACCTGGCGATTGCGCAGCCGTTCGAGATCGAGGGCCGGGATGATGACCGCCTCGGCGCGCAGCGCGCGCACGCGGGCCACGGCATCCTCGAGCGAGGGCAGGTCGCCGAAGGCGTCGAGAAAGGTGTCGATCCAGCGTTCGACGGCCGCCCGATCGCCGGCGGGGATCGGTTCGGCGAGCAGGCCCGCGGCCTGCATTGCCGCGGTCAGACGGGCATGCGCTTGTGCGCGCGAAAGACCGCTCAGCATGCCGTCTCCGAAGGGACGAGGCGCCGGAAAGTCGCGCCGGCTACGCGTCCTCCTCCACCTCTTCGGTCGGAGGATCTTTGGGTTCTTCTTCCACGCTCGGGTGGTCGGGCGGATTCCATTCACCGCGAACGACCGCGGGCCTCAAGCGCTCGGCTATCGTCGCCATCGTGCACGGCTTTCGACCGGACCGCGCGAGAACCTAGCGAACTCGCCGCCGGCGGCGAACGGGCCGGCATGATCTCCCCCGGGGTCTTGAGCCGCCAGTTCATCGGCCGCAGCCGGGAATTGGCGTTTCTCTTGGAGCGCGCCGATCCGGCCACGCGGCGCGGCGGCTGCGTGCTGGTGCGCGGCGAAGCGGGGCTCGGAAAAACGCGCCTGGTCAATGAATTCGCTGCGGCCGCTGCCGAGCGCGGCACGAAAGTCGTGCTGGGCGCGACGCGGGTGTACGCGAACCGCCCGTACGCGGCGTTTCTCGACGTGATCGAAGCGCTGCAAGCCGCGCCGCCGCCGGTGCCGGAGGATGCCGGCCTCGACGGCCGCACCGCCTGGTTCGAGCGCGTCGCGACGATCCTGCGCGGTACGGTCGGCGCCGCGGGCGCGACCATCGTCATCGAAGACCTGCACTGGGCCGACGCGGCGACACTCGATCTGCTCCGCTACTGCGCGGTCAAGCTCGCGCACGCGCCGATCGTCTTCGTCGCCACCTACCGCAGCGACGAGGTCGAGCGGGACAGTGCGCGCGAGCGCGCGTTCGCGGCCTTGGAGCGCGACGTGGACACGCTGACCCTGATGCCGCTGGCTCCGGGCCAAACCGAGCACCTGATCCGCAGCGCGCTGGCAGATACGGGGACGACTTTGCCGCAGGGTGTCGTGGCGGAGGTCCGCGATCTCGCGGAGGGCCGGCCGCTCTTCGCCGAGGAGCTGCTGCGCGGCGTCCTTGAACGGCTGGGACGCAACGAGCACGCCCGGCCCTCGGTGCCGCCCAGCGTCCGCGCATCGGTGCGCGAGCGCTTTCTGGCGCTGGCCGAGCCGCAGCGCGAACTGCTGCTCGATGCGTCCCTGTTCGGCCGCCGCTTCTCGGCCCGCCGCGTGCAGCGCTTGTCGGGCACAGACGAACCCGCAGCGCTGGCCGCGCTTCGCCGCGCGCGCGATCTCCAGCTCATCGTCGAGGATCCCGCCGATCCCGATGGCGACGCCTTCGAGTTTCGCCACGCACTCACGCGCGAAGCGGTCTACGCCGAGATGCTGCGCGCCGAAGCCCGCGGGCGCCACGCCCGGGTCGCCGCGCAATTGATCGAAGAGAAGACGCCCGACGCCGCCGCGATCGCCGAACACACCTGGCGCGCGCGGGCCGGGGAAAACGCCGCGCTCTGGAACGAACGTGCGGGCGACGACGCGGCCGCGGTGTTCGCCTTCGCGGAGGCGGCGCGCGCGTACGAACGCTCGGCGGCGTCGACCGCGGACCCCGCCCGGCGGGCGCGCGTCTCGGAGCACGCCGCGCAGGCCGCCTATCATACCGGCGACATCGAAACAGCGGCCCATTGGTTCGGCGAGGCCGCGCGCGCGCTGTTGGCGGTCGATCGGCCGGACGATAGCGTGCGCGTTGCGCTGCTGCGCAGCCGCATCCTGACCGAAGCCGGTCAGTCGGACCTTGCGCTGCGTGAAGCCGAGCAGCTCGCCGAAGCACCGCACGCCGCGGCGCACCGCTTTCGCATCGAAACCCATATTGCGGGCCAGCTGTGTCGGCGCGGCCGGGCGCACGACGCGCTCGAACGGCTGCGCCGGGTCGAACCGCTCGCCGCCGCGGCAGAGCCGGCGGCGATTCCAGCCTTTCTGGGCGCCTACGGCTACGCGCTTTCGCTGGCCGGCGAGACCGCGGCCGCGCGCGAGCGTTTCGCCGGCGCGATCGCGGCCGCGCATGCCTGCGGCGCGCTCGAGCTCGAGGCGCGGACCTACAACAATTGGGCGACGCTCGAATTCAGCTTCGGCCCCGTGTCGCGCGCCTGCGAACTCCACGCGGCCGGGTTGGCGGTCGCAACCGCGATGAAGCACGCGCGCCACGTCGCCTGGATGCTGCACAACCGGCTATTGTGCAACCTCGTCGCCGGCGACCTCGGGGCGGCCGACGCGGATCTCGCGCGCATCGATACGGTCAGCCACGGAATTCGCTCGCTGCCGCCCTGGCGCGCGGCGGCAAAACTTCGGCTGCATCGTCTGCGCGAAGGAACGAGCTCGCAACTGCAGGCCGAGGCGCGGCGCCTGCTCGACGACGCGCGCGCACACGGCGACCTGCCGGGCGTCGCGATCTTGAGCGGCGTGCTGGCGGCCGCTGCCGGTGCGGACGGCGACGCGAGCGACGCGCAACAGCTCATCGCCGCGGGTTCGGCCGCGATCCCCATCGTGTACGCACCCTTTTGGCTTTTGGATGCAGCCCTGCGCTGGGGTACTGCCGAGGATCGCGATCGCGCGCGCGCGCGCCTGGTCGCGTTGTCCGCGATCGACGGCTCGCACGCCGCTCGCGCGTTCCTGCTGCTGGCCGAATCGCGCGAAGCTGCGCGCCGTCGCGACCGCATCGCCGCCCAAGGTTCCGCCGCCGCTGCCGCCGCCGAATTTGGCGCGATCGGGTGGCGTCTCGACGAGGCGTACGCGTGGGAAGCCGCTGGGAATCTGCCCGCGGCGTTGGCGATCTTCCGGTCCACGGGTGCCGCAGCCGAGGTGCGGCGGCTGACGGAAAGCAGCAGCGGCGCGCGCCGCCGCGGCGACGCCTCGCTGACGGCCCGCGAACGGGAAGTCGCAGCGCTGGTCGTGTCGGGACGCAGCGCGCGGGCCATCGGAACCGAACTGGTCATCTCCGAGCGGACGGTGGAGACCCACGTCGCGGCGATCTATCGCAAGCTAGGCGTCGACAATCGCATCGAATTGGCGAAGTGCCTCGTCGCCGAGGCGGCCTCCCAAACGTCCGTACCGTAGGTAAGGAAGATACGTACCCGTCCGGATGCCGGCCGGACGGTATTTTCGCTAGCCTGGCGGTATGGATCCCGTATCCGTTGCGCGGACGGTCCAGGCCGCCCGCAGCTTTCTCGCCGAACTCGAAGCCGCCGCGGCTGCCGGCTGCGCGCGGCTCGAACACGATGACGAATTGACGGTGTGGCGCAAATCCCGCCAAGCACGGAATCCGGCCCTTCGCCGCCGGCGCGCCGGCCTGCGTTAGTCGGCCGGAGTTCCCAGCGCCTCGACGAGCACGACCGCGTAGGCGGCGATCCCGCTGCCGTCGCCGGTGTACCCGAGCCCTTCACTGGTCTTGGCCTTCACGCTGATCCGCTCGACTTCGAGACCCAGCGTATCGGCGAGCGCGTCTCGCATCGCGCCGAGATACGGCGCGAGCTTGGGCGCCTGCACGACGACCGTTGCATCGACGTTCGCGATCGTCCAGCCGTGCCGCACCGCGAGCTCGTGACATGCCGCCAAGAGGCGCAGCGAGTCGGCGTCCTTCCACTGCGGATCGGTATCGGGAAAATGGGCCCCTAAATCGCCCAGCGCGCAGGCCCCCAAGAGCGCATCGGAGATCGCGTGCGCGAGCGCGTCGGCGTCACTGTGCCCGAGTGGACCGGTCGGATGCGGAATCCGGACGCCGCCGATGACGAACGGCCGCCCCTCGATCAGCCGATGGGCGTCAAATCCGTGGCCGACGCGCAGGCGCGGCGCCGGCATCAACGTGCGCGGTCGAACGACTCCGTCGTTCGCGGCGCCAGGTGCGAGAGGTGAGCGGTGAACAGCGCCTCTTCTCCGGCCAGCGCGTGCAGGCGCGTTCCGAAGCCCCGCAGCCGCCTCCCCGCGGCAAAGGCCCGGATCACGGTCGCATCCGGCAGATCGCGGTCGATCTCGTCGATGCGCGCCGAGCGCGCTTCCAGTTCGACCAGCACCGCGTCGACCGCACGCGGCTCGACGTAGCACTCGACGACCAGGATCTCTTCCTCGTCGGCACCGCCGTCCGCACGCGCGCGCAGCAGCGTCTCGGCGCGCACCAGATCGCTCGCCAAGGTAACTTTGAAGTTCTCCGGATCGCCCTCGACGATCACGACCTCCAAGCCCGCGCGTTCGAGCAGTGCGGCGTCATCGGTCGCCACCATACCGCTGCGATGCGCTTCGGCGTGCGCGCGGTGCAGGTCGCGGGCGGTCGCGAATTGCGGAGTCTGCGCGGACCACAGTTCGGCGCGGTCGAGGGTGCGGGTGACCTTTCCCGCGTCGTCGGCGACCTTGATCGTGTCGACGACGCGTGCGCCCAGCAGTGACCCGGTCCCCGGCCGTACCGGCCGCATCCCCGCGCGCACGTCCGAGCCGCGCACGAGCGGCCGCGCGCCGTCGTGGACGAGAATGCCGGCCACCGCATCGGTGAGCGCCGCCAAGCCGTGCCGCACGCTGGTCTGCCGGTCCGCGCCGCCCGCGACCACCCGCAGCGTGGCGTGGTGCACGCGCAGCGCGGCCAGCGCTTCGATCGGCGCGATGAAATCCGGCTCGGTGACGATGACGATCTCGCTGATTTCGGGCATCGCCGCGAACGTTTCGATCGACCAGGCGAGCATCGGTTTCCCCGCCAGTTCGATCAATTGTTTGGGGCGGCCCAGCCGCGTGCCGCGCCCCGCCGCGACGATGACGGCGCCCCAGATCATGCGCGTTCGGCCTTGCGCGGGCGCGCGAAAATCATGCGGCCGGCGTTCGTCTGCAGCGCACTGGTCACGTTGACGTCGACGGTTTCACCGATCAGGCGGCGGCCGTTTTCAACCACGATCATCGTCCCGTCGTCCAAATACCCGACGCCCTGATGCATCTCACGCCCTTCCCGAATCACCGCGACCCGCAACTCGTCGCCCGGATGCAGCACCGGCTTGACGGCGTTGGCGAGTTCGTTGATGTTGAGCACGGCGACGCCTTCGACCTGAGCCACGCGATTGAGGTTGTAATCGTTGGTCACCAGTTTGGCTCCGCGTTCCTGAGCCAGCCGGACCAGCTTGGCGTCGACTTCGGTGATCTCTTCGGGATCACGCTCGACGATCTCGATCGGGGTGAGTTCTTGGAGCTTCCCCAGCAGCTCGAGTCCGCGCCGTCCGCGCGTCCGTTTGAGCGGATCGCCGCTGTCGGCGACCAGCTGCAGCTCGCGCAGCACGAAGCGCGGCAGCAGCAGCGGGCCTTCGATGAATCCGCTGCGCACGATGTCGAGCACGCGCCCGTCGATGATGACCGAGGTGTCGAGCAGTTTCGGTTCGCCGCCGGCCGCCGCGGCGCTGCCGCCGGTGACGCGCCCCAGCGAAACGCGCTGCTTCGCGCCGACGCGCGCGCCGAGAAAGGCGGCGAACAAGCTGAAAATCAGATACAGCGCGATCGCGATGTAGCCGCCGGTCGGCCCGGCGAAGGCGACGAACTCGAACAGCACGCTCTTGACGAGGAACGCCACCACCAACCCGGTGACCAGGCCGATCGCGCCGCCGACCAGTTCGCCGGGAGCGAGCCGATCGATCGCGCGTTCGACGTGATGGAGTTCGGTCTCGAAGATGCGCTGCGCCGGCGGCACCAGTACGACGCCGGCGACGGCGCCGACGACCGGCGCCGCAACCAGACACGTCAGCTGCCAGAATTCGGTCGCCACGTGCTGCGAGAGAATCTTGAGGTAGAGTTCGCGTCCGAGCAGGAAACCGGTCGTACCGAAGATCGCCGCAAACACCAGCCGCAGCAGCAGGGCGGCCGCACCGCGGCCCGGATCAGACGGCGAGGAACGCGCCACAGACATCGTTCGCTACGAAACGTCCGCGCTCGGTGAGGCGCAGCCAATCGCTGCCCGTGACGAGCATGCCGCCGGCCACCAACTCCTCGACCACCGACCCGTACGTTTCCAGCACATCGATACCGTACCGTTCGCGAAACGCGGTGGTATCGACCCCTTCCGCGGTCCGCAAAGCCAGCATGATCGCTTCACCCGACTGGGCCGCGCCCTCGAGCCGTTCGGCCTCGCCCGGAATCGGAAGGCCCGCCAGCGCGGCGTCGATGTACGGCTCGAGCTCGCGCGTATGCACCGAGCGCACGCCCTCAAGATAGGACGCGGCCCCCACCCCCAACCCCAGGTACGGATCGTTTCTCCAATAGCCCGCATTGTGGCGGCAACGGAAGCCGGGCCGTGCCCAATTCGAGATTTCGTACTGCTCGAATCCGGCCGCGCCGAGGCGTGCGATCGCGACGGCGTAGAGTTCCGCCTCGCGCGAATCGTCGGCGAAGGCGTTCGGTTCGCGCGCATACCAGGCCGCATACGGCGTGCCGGCTTCGATGGTGAGACCGTAGCAGGAGAGGTGTTGAGGTTCCAGCGCCAGCGCCCGGTCCAGCGAACGTTCCCATGCGGCCTCGGTTTGGCCGGGAACACCGAAGATCAGATCGAGTGACACGTTATCGAAGCCGGCCGCGCGCGCGGCCGCGACCGCACCCGTTACGTCGCCGGACGAGTGGCGCCGGCCCAGCACCCGCAGCTCGGCGGACTCGAACGACTGCACGCCGATCGAGAGACGATTGACACCCGCCGCGCGGAGCGCCGCCAGGCGCGCCGGCAGCGAGGGGTCGGGATTGGCCTCGACGGTGATCTCTGCGCCGGCCGGCAGATGCGTGCGCGCGCGCACCGCGGCGATCAGCGCGGCGATGGTCGCAGCATCGTACGCCGTCGGGGTACCGCCGCCGAAGAACAGCGTCGCGGCCTCGACGGGGACGGCTTGCGCGATTTCGGCCGACAGCGCGGCCAAGTAACGCTCCGCGCGCGCGTCGTCCCACGCCCACTTCGCAAAATCGCAGTAGGGGCAGATATACGGGCAGAACGGCAGGTGCACGTACACGCCGGCCGGCGCCGTCGTCATGGCCCCGGGATCACGAAGATGCCGATCGCGCCCGCGCCGGCAT
>Ga0302324_100008371_pt1 | contig 21836 bp, 20 predicted proteins | sample Palsa_T0_1_FD_201949 | JGI IMG/M metagenome (GOLD analysis project Ga0302324, IMG submission 201949) | Peat permafrost microbial communities from Stordalen Mire near Abisko, Sweden - Palsa_T0_1 | ecosystem: Environmental > Terrestrial > Soil > Palsa > Peat permafrost | place: Sweden: Abisko...
GCCGTACTGCGTGGCGACGTACTCCCCCACCGAGATCTCGTCGAGGCGGCGCCATTCCAGGCCGTCGCGGCCCGACACCAGCAGGCGGTGGTTGGCCGTGCCGCTGACCCGGTGACCGGAGCGCAGCGTCACCGCCGTCACCGGCCGCACGCCGCCGTAATAGAAGGCGTCGGTCTTCTGTGGGCCGGTGAGCGACGCCACTTCCCGCACGTCGTTGCGGAAGGTGTCGGGGGCCTCGCCCCGGTACAGGCTGGCGATGCGCACCAGTCCCTCGGCCGTCGACAACAGCGTGTCGCCCGTCACGCATTTGGAAATGGCGCCCGAGATGAACGGCTGGACCGCCCCCATCATGCGGACGTGGCCGCGGTAATGGATGGTGTTGTCCCCCATGGAGCAGGCAAAGACCGGCAGGTGCTCGGCCTTCAGCCCCGGCGCCCCCACGATCGAATTGTTCTGGTCGATGTAGGCGACGATTGCGTCCACCTGCGACTGCCCGTAGCCGAGGCGGCGCAGCGCCCGGGGCACGGTCTGGTTGACGATCGACATCGTCCCCCCGCCCACCAGCTTCTTGGTCTTGACCAACCCCAGGTCGGGCTCGATACCCGTGGTGTCACAATCCATGAGCAGGCCGATAGTGCCGGTAGGTGCCAACACACTGGCCTGCGAATTGCGCACGCCATACTGCTCCCCCACCTCGACTGCGGCGTCCCACGCCTCTTGCGCCGCACTCAACAGCTCGGTCGGCACCAGTTCCTCGTCGATCACCGCCACCTCGTCGCGGTGCATGCGCAGCACGTTGAGCATGGCGCTGCGGTTCTCCGTATAGCCCGCGAAAGGACCCATGCGAGCGGCGGTGCGGGCCGAGGTGGCGTAGGACTGGCCGGTCAACAGTGCGGTGATGGCCGAGGCCCAGGCGCGTCCCTCGTCCGAGTCGTACGGGAGGCCCTGGGACATGAGCAGCGCGCCCAGGTTGGCGTAGCCAATACCCAACTGGCGGAATCGCCGCGACGTATCGCCAATGGCCTCGGTCGGGTAATCGGCATTGCCCACCAGGATTTCCTGGGCGGTGAAAATGACCTCGGTCGCGGCTTTGAATCCGTCGACGTCGAAACTCCCGCCTTCTTCCAAGAAGGTCAACAAATTCAACGACGCCAAATTGCATGCCGAGTCATCCAGATGCATGTATTCACTGCAAGGATTACTGCCGTTGATTCGGCCCGTCACCGGAGCGGTGTGCCAGCGGTTGATGGTGGTGTCGAACTGCATCCCCGGGTCGGCGCACTCCCACGACGCCTTGGAGATCTGGCGGAACAGGGCCCGGGCCTTGATCGTCTCGATCGTCTCGCCCGTGGTGACCGACTTCAGGTCCCAGTCGCCGTCGGTCAGCACCGCCTCCATGAACTCGTCGGTCACCCGGACCGAGTTGTTGGCGTTCTGGTACTGGATCGAATGGCTGTCCTTGCCATCCAGGTCCATGTCGAAGCCGGCATCGCGCAATGCCCGGGCCTTGCTTTCCTCGACCGCCTTGCACCAGATGAAGTCTTCGATATCGGGATGGTCGGCATTGAGGATGACCATCTTCGCGGCCCGACGCGTTTTCCCACCTGATTTGATCGTCCCCGCTGACGCGTCGGCGCCGCGCATGAAGCTGACCGGCCCCGATGCCGTGCCGCCACCTCGCAAGCCCTCGCGGGACGAGCGGATGCGCGACAGGTTGATACCCGAGCCCGACCCACCCTTGAAGATGGTCCCTTCCTCGACGTACCAGTTGAGGATGGAGCTCATCGAGTCGTCGACCGACAGGATGAAACACGCGCTCGCCTGCTGGGGGACACCTTTGACCCCGATGTTGAACCACACCGGGGAGTTGAACGCCGCCCGCTGGTGAATGACCAGGTACGTCAGCTCATCCCGGAACGCGTCGGCCTCGTCGTCATCGACGAAGTACCCGTCCTTGCGCCCCCACGCCGTGATGGTGTCGACCACCCGGCTGGTCACCTGCTTCAGCGACCACTCCCGCTCAGCCGTGCCCAGCGTCCCCCGGAAATACTTCTGGGACAGGATGTTGGTGGCGTTGACGCTCCACGTCGACGGCACCTCGACCCCCGACTGCTCGAACGCCACGGCGCCGGTGAGGTAGTTGGCGATGCGGGCATCGCGCCGCTCCCAGCGGACGGTGTCGAGCGGATCGGTACCGGCCGATGTGAAGTGACGGTGGATTCCGATCCCGATTCGCTCGGGCGCCATAGCCATGTCCAAGATCCTCCCTGCGTGGTGGGTCCGCCGGCCCGGCGAACGTCGTGCGACCACAACCTGTTGTGGTGACGCCTCCCCAGGCCTCATGGAGACGCGAGATGTGGGTTATATTACATCATCGTAGTTCCATGCATGTCAATCGGATCCAGCCACAAGCTTGGGGAAGCTTCCGATCTCCCCACGGTAGGGAACCTCCCCTGTGAACAACGAGGGGAACAACGCTGTGAATTGCGTTAGTTGTCCACAGGTGGGTCCTCAGGAACCTTCAGACAAGTTTGCGTTTGAATGCCGCGCCGATCGGGGTAAGACTAAATGCAGCCGTCGAAGCTGCCCCCTCGACGGCTTCACCCTGGCGCAGGCCCCCTCAGTCCCCGCCCCTTCGACGGGGGGGCCGCGCTGGGGATTCGACATATCCCATCAGGGGGTACGGTCGCCCCCATGGCTGCAGTGGTTGCCATCGATGCCGGGACCACCGGCGTGCGGGCGCTGGCCGTGGATGAGGCGGGACGCGTCGTCCACTCAGCCTACCGGGAGTTCCCTCAGTACTTCCCTCGTCCCGGCTGGGTCGAGCACGACGCCGAGGAGATCTGGGCCGCCGTTCGCGACACCGTGGCCCAGGTGGCGGCTCGACTAGCCGAGACCACGACGCCCATCGCGGCCATCGGGATCACCAACCAGCGGGAGACGACCGTGGTGTGGGACCGGGGCACCGGCCTCCCGCTGCACCGGGCCATCGTGTGGCAGGACCGGCGCACGGCGCAACGGTGCGCCCAGCTGGCCGCCGCGGGCCACTTGGACCTGGTGCGCCAACAGAGCGGTCTGGTCCTCGATCCGTACTTCTCTGGGACCAAGCTGTCGTGGCTGTTGACCGAGGGCGGGGTCGACCGCTCCGGTGACCTGGCGTTTGGCACCATCGACAGCTGGATCGTCTGGCGCCTCACGGCAGGCGCGGTGCACGCCACCGACGCCACCAACGCCAGCCGGACCATGCTGTTCGACATCCACCGACTGGCCTGGAGCGACGACCTCCTGGCCATGCTCGACATCCCCGCCACCTGCCTCCCCGAGGTCCGGTCATCCAGTGGCCGCATCGGGGTCACGGCCTCGGGCATCATCGCCGGCCTGCCCGGCGGCATCCCCATATCGGGCGTGGCGGGCGACCAGCAGGCGTCGTTGTTCGGCCAGGCCTGTTTCGAACCGGGCATGACCAAGAACACCTACGGCACGGGCAGCTTCGTGCTCATGAACGTCGGGCCCCGCTGTCCTGCCCCGGTCGACGGCCTGCTGACCACGGTGGCGTGGACCCTGGAGCGGCCCGCCCCGGTCACGGCGTATGCCCTGGAAGGCGCCATTTTCGTCACCGGGGCGGCCATCCAATGGCTGCGCGACGGCCTGGGCATCATCGCCTCGGCGTCTGAGATCGGACCATTGGCGGCATCGATCGACGACACCGAAGGCGTGTACCTAGTGCCCGCCTTCACCGGCCTGGGCAGCCCCTGGTGGGACCCCCACGCCCGGGGAACGATCCTCGGGCTGAGCCGGGGCAGCGGCCGGGCACACCTGGCCCGCGCCGTGGTCGAGGCCATGGCCTACCAGACGAGGGACGTGGTCACGGCCATGGCCGCCGCCTCGGGCACCGCCATTACCAGTCTGCGGGTGGACGGCGGCGCCTCGGTCATGGACCTCTTGCTCCAGCTCCAGGCCGACCAGCTGCAGATACCGGTGGCCCGGTCGCGCACCACCGACACCACAGCGCTCGGCGCCGCCTACCTGGCTGGACTGGCCGAGGCGGTATGGGATTCGCAGGACGAGTTGGCGGCGATGTGGGGGGCCGACGCCGAGGCCCGGCCGCAGCGCCGCGCCGAGGGCCACTACGAACAGTGGCGCCGAGCGGTCGAGCGGGCACAAGGGTGGGAACGCTGAGCTTCCTCGATCGCCCTCGACGCCCGCCTGCACGCCCCGGCCGGCTAGGGCGCAGGGGGGCCGCCACTGCGCTGGAAGCAGCGCCGGTATGCCTGGGGCGTGTTGCGCACAATGCGTTGGAAATGCTGGCGCAGGTTGGTCGCGCTTCCCATGCCGCAACGAGCCGCCACCTGGTCGATGGGTAAATCGGTGGTCTCCAGCAGCCGCTGGGCCAGCAACACCCGTTGGCGCAGCAGCCACTGATGCGGCGTGGTGCCGTGGGTGTCGCCGAAGCGCCGGGCAAACGTGCGCGGGCTCATGGCCGAGCGGGTGGCCAGCTGGCCGACCGACAACTCGCCGTCCAGGTTCTGCAACGCCCACGCCAGCGCCTCGGTGAAGGGGTCGCACGCCGGCATCGCGGCCACCGGCTGGGCCACGAACTGGGCCTGGCCGCCGTCGCGATGGGGCGGCACCACCATGCGCCGAGCCACGATGTTTGCCGCTTCGGCCCCGTAGTCGAGGCGCACCACGTGCAGGCACAGGTCGATCCCGGCCGCCGTGCCGGCCGAGGTCAAGATGTCGCCGTCGTCCACGTACAGCACGTCGGGGTCGACCTTGACCAGCGGGTAACGCGCCGCCAACTCGGCCGCATGCATCCAATGCGTGGTGGCCCTGCGGCCGTGCAGCAAACCGGCCGCGGCCAGCACGAACGCCCCGGTGCACACCGACATGATGCGAGCGCCGCGCTGGTGCGCCTTGCGCAACGCCTCCAGCAACGCCAGGTTCTTCTCGCCGTCACCGGCGGGCACCAAGATGGTGTCGGCCCGCGCCAGCACCTCGAGGCCGAATGGCGTGTCCATGGTGAAGCCGGTCTTGGCCTTGACCGGCAAGGGGCCGGCTTTGCACACCTTGAAGCGGTACCACGGACTGCCCACATCCTCCGAGCGGTCGATCCCGAACACCTCGCACGCCACCGCGAACTCGAAGGGCGACACCCCGTCGAATACCACAGCGGCGACCAGGTGGCGACGGATTTTCTTGGCAGCTTCCTTTTGCATGGTGTCTATTCTGCCACTCCCCGGACGGGCCGTCGAGGGAGAGAATGTCGTCATGTTCACCGTCTATTGCACAGGTCACGGCAGTCGGATCCTGCTCTTCCCGGAGCACATCGAACAGTTGGCCAACCGTCCCGAAGGCATCGAGCTGCACTGGCGCTGCACGTGCGGCACCTCGGGCACCTCCCAGATCAGTCGCTCCGGCGGCGACGTGGCGGCGGCGGCATGATGCACCCCGACCTGTCGGCGGCGCTGGCGGCCGAACACCGCCGCGACCTCCTCCGCCAGGCCGACCCGCAGCACCGAGCCCGCCCCCGGCGCGCCCCAACCCGGATGCGCTGGCACTTCCAAAGCCCGATCGTCCGCCGCCCCCGGCCCCATGCCGCTCTACCGGTTGGGGGGTAGCGCCCCTCTTAGGAAGTGGCCGAGGGGTGGATCATCCGGCTCACCCGGGTCACCAACTCGACCCAGCGATGGTTGGCGATGCGGGTCAACGCGGCCAACTGCAACCGTTCCCGGGCGCGGAACGGCCGGCCCCGGCGCCCCACCACCAACACCAGGCTGGCGGTGTCCAACTCCGCCCATGCCACGTCGTCGGGACCGCCCATCCCCGGCTTGGGCATGACCGAGGCCCGGCTACCAGCCACGAACGCCCCGAGCCAGGGCGCAGGCGGCACCGGTCCCACCGTGGTGATGGGAAGAGGCGAGTCGAGGTCGACCACCGCTGCCCACTCGGCCGTGAAGTCGTGGATGGCGTGCGAGACGAGGCGGTCCAGCAGGTCGGCCACGCTGTGCTGATCCACCAGCACCGCTGCGGTCTCCAGCGCGTCCAGCCGAGGATCGGACAACCAATCGGGCGCCGGCCGCACGTCCTCGACGTCCACCCCGTCGACCTCTTCCACCTCGCTGATCAACAACGGGACGAGCGATTCGTCGGGCAGGTCGACCAACAGTTCGTCGATGGCCCGACCCGCCCCCCGCTCCAGGATGTCGATGCCCACCAGGTCGCCGCGGACGGCGCCGATTCGGCTGGCGACCGATCCCAGCGCGCCAGGCCGATCGGGCACCCAGACGCGGACCACGTACGTCGTCACAACGAGCGACCCTACGGCTCGGCTGTGAACGAGGCGTTTCCCAGAGGGTACGGGGTGATTACTTTCCCCGTGGCCCCGAGGCCCTGCCGCGAGGTTCCGCGATCTTTACGCCGGGATGGCCGCGGCCCGGCGGCCCGAGACCACCGACGCCGTCTCCGCCCCTACCGCCTCCACCGCGTCGCCTCGTTTGGCGTAGCGGTTGACGTACTGCTGGCCCGACAGCTCCCGTAGCTGAAACATGATCTCGTCGGTGATCTGGCGCAGCACCAGCGGGTCGTCCTGGCGCTCGTAGAACCGGTCGAAGGACATGGGCGGCGAGAAGCGCACCGTTATGGGCATAAAGACGCGGGGCTTGACCTGGCCGATGGGCTGGGCCTCACGTGTGCCGATCATGGCCACGGCCAGCACCGGGGCGTGGCATCCAAGCGCCAAGCGGGCCACCCCGGTATGGCCCTTGTACAGCCTCCCGTCGGGCGAGCGCGTGCCCTCGGGGTAGATGCCGAACACCCCGCCGGAGTCGAGCACCTCCCTGGCCGAGGCGAGGGCCCGTTGCGACGCCGAGCCCCCCTCCCGCTTGATGGGGATCTGGCCCATGGCCCGGAAGAACCACGCCGTCTTGCGATCCTCGAAGTACTCCGCCTTGGCCACGAAGGTGACCCGACGGTGCAGCACCAGGGGCAGGAAGATGGAGTCGCTGAACGAGACGTGGTTGCCGGCCAGGATGACCGGCCCGTCGGCCGGTACGCCGTCCAGCCCTTCCACCCGGACGCGGTAGAAGAATTTGAGGATCGGCGTGAGAAGCCACTTCAGCAGCCAGTAGGTCATGTTCCCCCAGACACGCTAGGCCAGCCGAGCGCGGGGCATTTTCCCAGATGCCTTTTACAGCTTGACGAGCGCCTTGCGCAGGTTGCGCACGCCCTGGGCGATGCGCTGTTCGTTCTCGATCAGGGCGAAGCGCACGAACCCCTCGCCCCCCCGGCCGAAGCCGACGCCGGGCGAGGTGGCCACGCTGGCCTCGGTCACCAGCAGCTTGGAGAACTCGAGCGACCCCATCTCCTGGTAGGGCTCGGGAATGGGCGCCCACACGAACATGGTCGCCTTGGGCTTTTCGATCTCCCAGCCGATGCGGGCCAGGCCCTCACACAGGGCGTCGCGCCGTCCCAGGTAGATCTCGTTGACCACCTTGGGGTAGTCGGGCGCCTCGTTCATGGTCACGATGGCGGCGATCTGGATGGGCTGGAACGTGCCGTAGTCGAGGTAGCTCTTGAGCTTGGTCAGGGCCTGGACGATCTGGGCGTTGCCCACCAGGAACGCCACCCGCCAGCCCGCCATGGAGAAGCTCTTGGTCAGGGTGTACAGCTCAACCGCCACGTCCTTGGCGCCCGGGACCTGGAGGATCGAGGGGGGCTGGTAGCCATCGAAGGCGGTGTCAGAGTAGGCGAAGTCGTGTACCAGGACCACGTCGTGTTCCCGGGCGAAGTCGACCAGGCGTTGCATCCACGCCAGGTCCACCACCTCGGTGGTCGGGTTGTGGGGGAACGAGAACACGATGACCCGGGGCCGGGGCCAGGTCGACTCCCAGCTTTCGATCAGGTTGGCAAAGAAGTCCTGGTCGGGGCCGAGCCGCACCTGCTGCACGTCGGCTCCCGCGAACAGCGGGGCGTAGATGTGGATGGGGTAGCTGGGCGTGGGCACGAGCGCCGTGTCGCCTGGTCCGACCAGGGTCCACATGAGGTGCGACAGACCCTCTTTGGCCCCGATGGTGGTGACCACCTCGGTGTCCGGGTCGATCTCCACGCCGAAACGCCGCAGGTAGAGGTTGGACACGGCCAGGCGCAGCTTGGGGATGCCCCGCGAGGCTGAATAGCGGTGGTTGCGGGGATTGTGGGCCGCCTCGCACAACTTCTCCACCGCGATGTCGGGGCTCGGGATGTCGGGGTTGCCGAAGCCCAGGTCGATGACGTCGTCGCCTGCGTGGCGCGCCTGGTCGCGCAGTTGGTTGATGATGGCGAAGACGTACGGCGGCAGGCCGTTGATGCGGCGGAACTCCATAGGGCTTCCGAGGCTACCGGACGGCTTTTGCCGCGCCCGCCAATTTGCCCACGAAGGCGGGCCAGTCGGTGCTTGGGGGCGGACCGTACACCGCCCACGTGACGCCGGTTTGGGCTAGGCGGGCCAGGTGCTCCTCGAACGCCCCGTCGGCCGGGGGCGGCCCGGCCCAGGTCACGGTCGTGCCGGTGGCGGCGGTGGTGGCGGCCAGTTCGTCCAGCGGGCCATCCCAGCAGTTCCAGGCGTCGGCGTCGGCCGCCGCCACCGCCCGCACCGCCCGGGACCGCCCCCCGATCCAGGTCGTGACATGCCTCACCCGCAGCGCCTGCGCCGCCTCTTCGAGCAGGCGGAGGCGCTCGGCCAGCGGTGGGAAATCCAGGCCGTAGGCATCGTTCTCGGGCGCCGTGAAAGAGTCGCCCGTTCCTATCCCCGCGATCAGGCGGTGGCCCGAAATTTCGTCCAGCGTGACCAGGGACTCGACCAGGATGGGCAGCGGGAGCAGGGTGACCCGGCTGACCAGCGTGCCCAGCTGGATGCGCTCGGTCTGGGTCGCCATGGCCGCCAGCATGGGGATGGCCGAAAGCGCCGGCCGCTGCGGGCTGTTGATGGGAAAAAGGTGGTCGTAGCTGAACACGCCGTCGATCCCTTCGGCCTCTGCTTGTTTTGTCACCGCCAGCGCCACCTGCGGCTCGCGCGCAAAGACAGGAGCGATCAGCCCGATCTTCACGCCCGGCGCTTCATCCCGACTGCTTCATCCCTGCTGGGCCCGGGCGTCCCGGGCCAGCAGGGCCGCGCCCACGGCGCCCGCCTGTTGGCCCAGCTCGGCCAGCACGATGCGGATCACGGGGCGGTACTCGGCCGCTTCCACCAGGTCGTAGAAGGCGGTGCGCACCGGTTCCAGGAAGACCCCGGCCGAGCCGGCCAGGCCCCCGCCCAGCACGATGCACTCGGGGTCGAAGATGTTGGCCAAGTTGGCCAGGCCAAGCGCCACCCACCAGGCGAAATTGCCGATCACGGCCAGCGCGTCGGGGTCGCCCGCCGTGGCCGCGGCGGTGACGTGTTCCCCCCGTACCGCCACCGGGTCGCCCCCGGCCAACTCGACGATGGCGGGGGCTTGGCCCGCCTCCGCCGCTTCCCGACCCAGTCGGCCCAGCCCGCTGCCCGAGGCGAAGCGCTCCCAACAGCCCCGCTTGCCGCATGGGCACGGGGGGCCGTGGATGTCGACCACCATGTGGCCGATCTCGCCCGAGAACCCGTTGCCACCCTCGATCAGCCGACCGCCTGCCACCAGGCCGCCCCCGATGCCGGTGCCCAGGGTGACCATGAGCAGGTCGTCGCTGCCCTGGCCCGCGCCAAGGACCCGTTCGGCCCAGCCGGCGCAGGTGGCGTCGTTGCCCACGGTGACGACCACGCCGGGGAGGCGCTGTTCCAGGCCGTCGCGCACGGGAAGGCCGACCACGTGGGGCAGGTTGGGGGCGAACTTGAGGACCCCGGCATGGTCGACCAAGCCGGGCATGCCGATGCCCAAGGCGGTCACCGGGCCCATCGTGGCGACCAACTCGGCGACGGCGTCGAGCACCGCCTCACCTCCGAGCGGCGTGGCGCCTCGAACCTCACCCCCGTAGCTGCCGTCGTCCTCTAAGTGGAGGGCCAGGATCTTGGTCCCGCCCACGTCGACGCCGATCACCCCGGGACCCATCGCCCCGAGGGTACGTGCCTTCGATGCGTCGGTGCACGCAACCTTGGTCGTGCGGGCACCTCATTCCTTGGTGATTCATTCTTTGGTGATTCCAGTGACTTTTAGTTACTTGTTGTTGATCCGGAACAACAAATCACTGAAAGTCACCAGGATCACTAATGTTCGGCCGAACCACGGCCAAGCGGCACCAGTTGACCTCGGAGCTCAGCTCGTGAAAGGCGATGGCGGCGGCGGTCGCAACGTTGAGCGAATCGACGCCCGGTTGCATCGGGATCCGGGCGCGCTGGTCGGCCCGTTCGAGCGCCGCCTCGGTGAGGCCCGGGCCCTCGGCCCCCAGCAACACGGCGACCGGTGCCACCACCGGCCCGATCGCGGTGGCGGCCGGGTCGGGCGTGAGAGCAAGGACGCGGAACCCGCTCGCCCGGAGGTCGTCCAGCGCGGCGGGCCACGGTGCGACCCGGGCCCACGGCACCCGCAGGACGTGGCCCATCGACACCCGCACGGCACGCCGGTACAGCGGGTCGACCGATCCCGGACTGAGCAGGATGGCGCCCACCCCGAAGGCAGCAGCGTTGCGAAACAACGCGCCCATGTTCTCGTGGTCGCCGATGTCCTCGGCCACCGCAATCAGGCGCTGACCGGCGACCACGGAGCGCCAGTCGTCCGGCGGTCGCCGCGACGCCGCGGCCAGGGCGCCGCGGTGAAAGTGGAACCCGGTGATGGACCGCAACACGTCGTTGGCCGCCAGGTACACCGGCCACTCTCCCGGGTTGGCGTCAAACGACGCCTGCAACTCGGCCCAGCGGGCCTCGGTCAAGAGCATGGAGCGAATCGGGTAGGCCGAGGCCAAGAGCTGGCTGATCACTGCCGGGCCTTCGACCATGAACAGGCCGGCCAACGGTTCCTCCCGCTGGCGCAGTTGGGCGTCGGTCAGGTTCCGGTAGTCAGCCACCCGCACGTCCTCCGGGTCCCGGATCTCCACAACCGGGCCCACCGAGCGTGGCCTCTTGCGAGCCGGGCTAGCTCGGCAGGACGGCTTCGATCGCCTCGACCACCTCGTCCGACTCTGGATCGGTCATGGGGCGGAACCGCTGCACAATCTCGCCGTCGGGGGAGATCAGGAACTTCTCGAAGTTCCACTGGATGTCGCCCGTGGCGCCCTCGGCGTCGGGCTGCTCGGTCAGCAGGCGATACAGCGGATGACGCCCCGTCCCGTTGACATCCACCTTCTCGGTGAGCGGGAACGATACGCCGTAGGTGGTGGAGCAGAAGGTGGCGATCTCATCGGGGCTGCCCGGCTCCTGGCCGCCGAACTGGTTGCACGGCACCCCGAGCACGGTGAAGCCCTTGTCCCCGAAGCGTTGCTGCAACCGCTCCAGGCCGGTGTATTGGGGTGTCAGGCCGCACTTCGAAGCGACGTTGACGATGAGGACAGCCTCCCCCTCGAGCTGGTGCAGGTCGTATGGTTCGCCGCTCAGACCGGCCACGTTGACGTCATAGATCGACATGGCCCCGAGACTACGCCGCCGTTCAGAGAACCGAGATTCGCTGCACTGGACCTGAGGGGCGCGCGCCGTCGCCGTCGGCTCCTGGTTCTGGGCGAGGCGGCGACTTCACCCGGCTCTTGAGCAAGGACCGACTGAGGTGGCCGACGGTGTCGAGGACATCGCCCAGATCGGTGGTCGTGACGGCGTCGTCGAGCATGTCCAAGACGTCATGGGCCGCCGCGATCATCTCGCTGGCGGCTTGTTGGAGGTGCGCGACTGCTGCATCCGCCCGCTCTCGCTGGCCGCTGCTCATGACTCTTCCTCCTCTATGGCCCGGCTCGCCTCGCCGAAGCTCACCTCGAGTGCTGATGCCACCAAGGCCGCACCCACCACCTGGCGACGGCGCAGGGAGTCGGGAAGCATGATGGCCCGGCGGTGGGGCCCGACCCGGACCAGCAACTCGCCGTCACGCCGGCCCACGTCCAGCTCGTCGCGGTCGGCAAAAGGAAGCTCCAGCCGCAGCACCAACAGTTCGTCGCGGGCCTCCACCCGCAGTGGCTCCCCCCGGTGCAAGATGCCGGTCGGGTCGAGGTCGCCGTACACCACCTGGGCGAAGTCGCGCAGACGTGGCAACCCGACCAGTTCGTCGGCCGCCAGTTCCGCTCGCAGCACGGGCAACGGGGCGAACCCAGCCTCAATCGTGGCCAGGTGCTCGGCGTGGGCTTCCTTCCACGACTTGAACCAAGGGTCGGTGATGGCATCGGGCAGCAGCCGGTTGGCCACCACGGCGTCGACCCGGTAACCGAACAGGGAGAGGTAGGTGGCGGTTCGCCGGGCTTCTGCAATGACGACCTTCTCCGGATTCACCACCAGGCGGATGGAGCTGCGCTGGCCGTCGGTCAGCAGTGCCCGGACCCCCTCCAGCCCGTCGTACATGCGTCGGGCCGCGCCGAAGACGTGGTCGCCCGCCACCGGCATCGACGTGAGGTGGCGGAGCAGGGGCCGGACGGTTTGCACGACCCGCCGTTCCAGTGGGAACACCCGGTCCATGTACCAGGCGAGGACGTCAGGCAGCGACAGCAGACGGATGGTCTCGGCCGTGGGGGCACAGTCGACCACCACCACGTCCCACTCGCCGCTGTCCGCATGGCCTTTGATGTCGGCCAGGGCGAATACTTCTTCCAGCCCGGGCAGCACCGACAGCTCCTCCGCCTCCAGGGTTTCCACCCCGGCCCACCCGAACAGCTCCCGAAGGTAGTCCTGGATGTCACCCCACGCTTCCTCCAGCCGCTCGGTGGCGTCGAGCTGCTGGGCCCACAACCCCGGGCACACGGCGCGGGGACGGCTGTCGAGCGGGGTGTCGAACGTGTCGGCCAGGCTGTGGGCGCTGTCGGTCGACAGCACCAGGGTGCGCAGGCCCGAGTCGGCGCAGCGCAAGGCCGTGGCCGCCGCGACCGACGTCTTGCCCACCCCGCCCTTGCCAGTGAACAACAGCACCCGGCAGGGCACAGGCGGTACCGCCCCGGTCACCGCTCGGCTCGGGATTTCAACTCTTGCAGCACCTTTACCCCCAGCCGGCCCTCGGCCCGGCGCTTGACGAACCCGGGGAGCGGCACCTTGAGGTCGATGGCGAACTGATAATGCACCTCGGTCTCCTCGCCGTCGTTTCCCGCTGCCTCGAAGGAGTACGAACCGACGTAGCCCCGGGTCAGGTCGCCGGACTCCTGGACCCAGGAAAATCGTTCGGGGGCCTCGCGGTAGTCGTAGACCAAGGTGAGCGAGGTGCTGCGTCCGAACGCAGCCACCCGGAACGCCACCTTGGTCCCTCGACCTTGGTCGTCGCGCTCCAGGACCCGGACCGCCTTGATGTCGTCGGTCCATTCCGGGTAGCCCTCGAAATCGGTCACGATGGCGAACAACTGGCCCGGCGTAGCACGGACCATGGTTCGTTCGACGACCTCTTCCTCCACGGTGGTGTTCGCTGTCCCGCCGGCCGTCACTACCGGGCGGTGTGCTGCCGGACGAACGAACTGATCAGGGTGGGCAAGGAAGCGAGGTTATCGCCGACGGCGCTTGGGTGTTTCCTCCGCCTTACGGGGCAGGAACATCCCGTAGCGCGCGCCCCAGTACTCGCAGTGGGCCAGGCCCCACATGGGGACCAGCCAGCCAAAGGCCAACGGGGCGGTGATCCAGCAGGTGGCGGCGGCCACCGTGATCTGTACGCCGAGGGCGCCCAGCAGCCACACCCGGACTGGTTTGGGGGCCACGTCCTCCAACAGGATGAGGTTCCACAGGCTGATCTCGCTGTCGCGGCTGCGGCCCGCGGCCACCGCCCAACCCCAGAAGTACATGCCGCTGCCCGCCAGCAGGAACAACAGGTCGACGAGAACCGCAACGATGCGAACGGCGGGGATCACGGCAGCCGCGGCTGCTGTCACGGTGAACAGTGCCGTTCCCACCCATGCCGACCGGAGGACGCCGAGGCCTTGCAGGACGCCGGAGTCGGGCTCCGGCGCCGGTTCGGCCTTGCGGGCGGCTAGGCGCTCGGCTCGAATCGCCTCCGCACCCCCGGGCATGACCCGACCGGGCCGCGAGTCTCGCCCCTCGTCCTTGGCCGCGCCGGCTGGGCCACGTTGCACCGGCCCGGCACCCGTCCGGCCGGCCCCGCTCTTGGCCCTGCCCGTTTTGCCGGTCCCCCCCGGCTTTGCCGGCCCGCCCGCCTTGGCAGCCGCCCCCGGCTTTGCCGGCTCGCCTGTCGGCGCGCTCACGCTCGGGGACCTTGGCGCAGCCCGGCCAGGGCGTCGTTCAACCGTGCCGCCAGCGTGTCGTAGTCGAAGTCCTGCTCGGCCCGAGCCCGCGCCGCCTGGCCCTGCTCCAACGCCAATGATGGCTCGTCGAGCAGGCGCGCCAGCGCAGCCGCCACCGCCTTCGGGTCGTCCGGGTCGTGGACCACGAAACCGGTCTTGCCGTCCACCACTGCCTCGGCCGCGCCCCCGCTTTCACCGGCGATCGATGGGACACCGCACGCCGCTGCCTCGAGGAACACGATCCCAAAGCCTTCCTGTTCCAAGCCAGCCCATCGCCGCCGACAGCACATGGCGAACACGTCGGCGCAACCGTACAGGGCGGGTAGGTCGATGTCAGCCACCCGACCGAGCAAGTGGACGGGGGCGTCGGTCTTGCGGACGAGGTGGCGCAACCGGGGCAGATCGCGGCCGACACCGGAGATGGCAACGGTCAAATCGAGATGATCGGGCGCCAGCAACGCCGCCGCTTCGATGAGGGTGTCCATCCCCTTGCGGGGGACCAGCCGGCTCACGCTCACCACCAGCGGACCTTGGGCCGGCAGCCGCAGCCGGGCCCGGGTCGCCGCCCGGTCGATGGCAGCCAGGGGGCGAAAGCGCTCCGTGTCGACTCCCGGTGGGATCCGGACAACAGGGGGAAAAGGGTGGCCCCGCGGCACCGCTCGCCGCGCTTCGGTTTCCGGGTAGCCGCCGGCAGCGATGAGCAGGGACGCTTGCGAGACGACACGGGCGACCAACGCTTTGCCGGCGGGGAGCCGCCCTGGAACCGTGACTTCCGAACCGTGCAGCACGACCGCGTAGGGGTATGCCAGCTTCGGCCCGATCAAGCCCAGCGGCAGGACGGGATCGAGCACAATGGCGTCGGCCTCGACCTCGAGGGCCAACCGGCGGACCTTACGGATGAGCAACGGTTCGGGCAGCAGGACGGCGGCCCGACTGCGGATGATGCGAAACGGTTGGGCCTTGTCGAACACCTCGGCGCCCCGATGGGCGGTGGTGAACACCGTCACGTCCTCGGCCGGCAATCGCCGCCATAGCTCCCACAGGTAGGACTGGATCCCCCCGATCTTGGGTGGGAAGTCGTTGGTGACGAGGAGGTGAGGCACGAGGGCTGATTGCTGATGTGGGCAGATTGTGATTTGGCAATGTGATGCGCCGCGACATGGCGTCGTGACTCTTTCAGCCTCTCACCTGGTGCATGGCTACGTCAGATCAGCGACTACCCGGTTCAACTCCCGGCGCACATCGGGATCGGCGTCGCCCGCCACCGCCGCCAGGAGGTCCTGTCGATTGAGCATTGCCGCGGCCCACACGGCGTGGGCCCGAACGATGGGGTCGGCGTCGCCCAGGCATCGTTGCAGCGCTCCAACGACGCGCCGGTCGCCCCCATCACCGGTGTTGCCCAGGGCCACCAGCGCATTGCGACGGAGGTATCGGGCCTGGCGCTGCGGGATGTACCAGCGGCCAAAACGAGCCAACAGTTGTTCGTCGCTCTGGCCAAGCAGGTCCACCAGATCAACTGACGACTGATCGACCGGTCCGGGGTCGCGCGATCCCGTCGGGGCTGCCCGAGCGTCGGCCGCGTTCTCCGGGCAGGCTTCCTGGCAATCGTCGCATCCGTACAAACGTCCACCCAACGCGACCCGGTATTCGGGGGGAAACATGCCGGGCGCCTGCAACAGCCAGGCCAGGCATTTTCGGGCATCCAGCACCCCCGGTGCGACCAATGCGCCGGTGGGGCAGGCGGGTAGACAGCGGCGGCAGGCGCCGCAGCCGTCGACCATGACCTGCTGCGCGGTAGGAAGCGGCGCGTCGGTCACGACACTGCCCAGCACGAACCACGAGCCCTGCCCCGCCAGGAGCAGGTTGGTGTTCTTGCCGTACCAACCAAGGCCGGCTCGATGGGCTGCCTCCCGGTCGACCAGGGCGTTGTCGTCGGCCACCACTCGGGCCTGCCAACCCGCTTCGCCCAGATGCGAGGCGATCGCGCCAAGGGCTTGGCGGAGCGGCTGGTAGTAATCGGCCGAGGCGTACCGGGCCACGATGCCGCTGCCCCGACCCACCTCGGTGCCTTGCGGTCGGCGCGATGGGTACCGTCGGGCGCCGACCACGATGGCCTGCGCATCATGCAGGATGCGGCCGGGGTCGGTTGACCGAGTCGGGTTGCGGTAGGTGAAGGCCATGCCGCCGTGCAGTCCGTCCGCTTTTCGTTGTTCCAGGTGACGACGGGTCCCGTGAAATGGCTGCGCCGGGGCGATGCCGACAGCGTCCAGCCCCGCCGTCAAGCCGACCTGTCGAAGCTGCTCGGCCAGTAGCTCGACTTCCGCCGGCGAGACCTGGCCTACGACGGGTCCTGGGAGCGGCGGCGAAGCTTGATCCGGCCGGGACGGCCTTGTTGGCGATCGTCTCCCACCGTCCGGTCCTTGGCTGCGCTGCGGCCCGCTGGCTGCTTCTGCTTGCCCGCCTGCCCGGTCCGGATCAGGACCGAGTCGCGCCGCGAATCGAAACTGTCATGGAGATCGGGGGAGAAGTTGGCAAAGCCATCGAAGTCGTCGTCCTCGCCCTCACCGTCGATCGGATCAAGGGTGGGAACGGGCGCCGTGATCGGGTCCTTCGAAGCTAGGGCGACGAAACTGTTGACCACTTCGTCCCGCTGGGGCGACCACACCGTCTCGATTGCCGACTTCAACTCCGGCTCGACCTCGTCAGCCAGCGGGAGCGGCAGGCGCTTGGAGCGAAGCGTCCGTTCGGACGGCTCGGGACGAGCGGCTCGCAACGGCCGCTCCGTTCGCAACGGGCCCTCGTCCGCCACCGGGCGATCGGCGGCCAAGGGCCGCTCGGCGCGCAATGGCCGTTCGGCTCGCAGAGGACGATCGGCCTCCGGGGAGCCAGACCGATCGGCGGCCAACGGGCGCTCCGCCCGCAACGGCCGCTCCGCCCGCAGGGGACGATCCCTTACGGCTGGCCCGTCGGATGCCAAGGGCCTGTCGGCGCGCAGCGGGCGGTCGGTCCGTCTTGCGCGATCGGCCCGAACAGGCCGGTCGGCGGCCAAGGGCCGCTCCGCCCGCCGGGAGCGATCCGCAGCGGACGGCGGCTCGGGGGTGGCCGAGCGGTCGCGGACCAGTGGCCGCTCCGCCCGCACAGGGCGATCCGCAGCCGGCGATCGGTCGGCCACGATCGGACGTTCCGCTCGCAGTGGACGATCGGCCCGTAGGGGGCGGTCGCTGACAACCGGGCGGTCGCTGACAACCGGGCGGTCGCTGACAACCGGGCGGTCGCTGACAACCGGGCGGTCCGGACTGGACGGGCGCTCGGGCTCGCCAGGTCGTTCCCCCACCAACGGCCTCTCGGCCCGCAGCGGTCGATCCCCCGCTTGGGAACGCTCGGCGCGAAACGGCCGTTCAAGGATCGAGGACGGATCCGCGCGCAGCGGGCGGTCGGGCGGGTCGCTGCGATCGCTACGCGGGGGACGATCGGCACTCGACGGGCGTTCGGCGCGCACTGGCCGCTCGGTGCGGATCGGCTCGTCCGAAACGATCGGCCGTCCTGCTCGGACAGGCCGATCGGCGGGGATGGGATCAGGCGCAGTGCCCACAGAGACTTCTATCACCGGCTCCCCGGCCGGGGGCGCGGGCTCCGTCGGGGCGTGGTTGTTGGTCCGAGGCTCGGCGCGAGTGGCTACGGCAAAACGGGGCGGGCGCGACGCCGCCTCCAACTCGGCCGCCAGGGCGGTCTGGCCCACCGCGTCGTAGGCGGCCGATCGCTCCGCGGACGAGACATCTGACCGACCAGCCCCGAACCGGCTGGAAATGGTCACGGGTCGCCGTGGAGCTTCTGCTGGCTTGGCCAGGTCGTTACGAGGCGAGTCGCGCTTTGGGTCGTCGTCGCGCGGCAGCCGGCGAGAGAGCCGAGCACCGGTGCCGGGCGGATCAGCCAACTCCTCGCGACGAATCCGCGACGGCGATTGCAGCGGCCGCTCCCGCTTGGGCCGGGGCGACGCCTCGTCGGCCTTGGGCGCAGGTGTGGCGAGATCAGAGGTCGGCCGGGCCGGGCGCGTGGGCGGCGGCGGCTCACGAGGCACGGGCGGCGGCGAAACCACCACCTTCGGGGTGATCGGCTCGGACGTCCGCCCCGTGGCCAGGCGAGGACCGGCGGTCGGCGGGTTGAGCAGGGATAGGCGCCCCGACGGTCGAGCGGGACGCGGGGGCGGGGGCGGCGGCTTCGACGGAACCGAGGCGGCGCGCTGGGCGGCCGCCGAAACGGGCGCGGCGGGGGGCAAGGCGGTCGGGCGACGGCGACCCGGTTCGATGTAGGCCAGCTCGTTGCCCAGGCGATTGACCGCCTTGAGGGCGCTTCCGGCCATGTCGACGTTCCAGTCGGCGTGTTGGCGACGCCGCTCCGACAGGTAGGAAACCCGTACCACCCAGCCGCCGACGGCATTTTGGAACGCCGACCAGGCGTCGCTGACGGCTTCGCCGGTGAGCACGATGCCGCGTTCGGCCAGGTTCCACACGACCGACTCACCAAGGGGCTGAATGGACGGACCGATTTTGGGCTTGGAGTAGGTCAGACCGGTCGCCCGGTCGACCACCCGGTCCTGTTCGGCCAGCACAGGCGGGGCAAAGCGGCCCACCCAGTCTTCGGACATGTCCGCCGCCTCGGCCACCTCGCTCACGCTGTGACCGGTCCGCAAAAGCGCCTGGACTTCGCGTGGAGTCAGGCGACTTTCGGTCTTGGGACGGCGCAACACCGCCGACGATCCGTTGTCCGCCGCGGCGCGACCACTCTCGCTCGATCCCCGTATGCCGGCCTGAAGGCGGAGCAACTCCTCGATCTGATCGACCGTTGCCCGGTCAAGAGTGACGACGTAGCTTCCTTCGTCAGTTCCACGGCGCGTACCGAGAATGAGCCCCTTGTGATCGGTTGTGAATCCGACAAGATGGAGCTGTTGCACAGCGCCCCCGCACCAGGGGGTCCGGCGGTCGGACCCGTCCAAAATGACGCTACCACCTCGCCTAGCCGATCTGGCGCACCCTACGATAGGTCTGACCTGGGGTTATTCAAGCGCAGCTGGTCTGCGGGCGGTGCCGAAGCACTGGTACCAGGCCCACCCGCCCGAGCATTCTCACCGCTCGCTCCTCGGCCGCATCGATGATTATGGCGTCGGTGCGCCCGTCACCGTCGCTGCGTTGGTCGCACAGAAATGTCACGACGCAGTCCTCGCACTGCCTGGTGTGTTGCATGGCGCATTCATGGCAACTGATTACGAGAGTCATGCCGCCATCATGAACTGGGGGTGAGACGATAACTTCCTGGACACGGCCGCCAGGGGGCCAAAACGTCCTGAACCAAATCGCCCAATTGCCCGGGCGATCACGCCTCGCTCTGTTTGGATAAAGGCTCTGCCAGCGCTTCTTCGGTCACCTCTTCCACCGCCTGGCCCGAACCGCACCAGCGACAGGAGACCTCCTCGACGTGCTCGGCGAGGACAACCTCATCCTCCACGGTGAGCTCGCCGCCGACCGTGAAGTGGTGGAATGCCCGAGTCCTGCGGGTCACCGTGACGTCGAATCGAGTCACGTTGCCGCAGGCCGAACAGCGGTACTGGGCAAGGGCCATCGCCGTCACGCTAACCCTTGGTGGCAGGCTCCCCAGCACGCGAGCGCAGCCCGGCCAATGAGGGCGGTCTATCGTTCAGCACCATGGTTCATGCCTTCGTCCTGATCGACGCGGAGCCGGGCCGGGTGGCCGAACTGGCAGGCGAACTAGCCGATGTCGACGGTGTGGCCGAGGTGTACTCGGTAGCGGGTGAAGCCGACCTGGTGGCGATCATCCGGGTCCGCCACCACGATGACCTGGCCGACGTCGTCACCCGGCGCATCTCCGGCTTGGCGGGGATCACCGACACCCGCACGCTGGTCGCCTTTCAGGCTTTCAGCCGCCACGATCTCGAAGCCATGTGGGACATCGGGGCGTAGCATTGAGTGGTGGCTGACTTCCTGACCGCCCTTGGCATCGTCGCTCTGCTGTTCGTTACCGCCGTCGCAGTGGGCCTCGCCCTCATGCTGCGGACGATGATGCGGGCCAACCGGGTGGCACCGAAGCGGCGCACCGCCGCTCCGTTGTCGTGGTTGGCGTCGCCCCGGACCTCGGCCCGGTTGCACCGCCGCCTGCGTCGGGCGGTCAGCGTGAGCGACTTCGCCGTGGCATCCATTGCTCCCGCCGCCATCGCGCTTCGTGGTGTGGCTGGTGAGCTGACCGAACGAGCGGTCACGGTCGACGACTGGCTGGTCGGTACCTATCGCCTGCACCCCGATGCCCGCCGGCCCCGGCTGGCCCAGCTGAGCGCTGAGGTTCGCGGGATCGAGATGTCGGCGGCCCGGCTCCACCACCTGAGCTGCGACTGGCGGCGCTGCCTCGACCAGGCCGCGGCGTCGGCTGCCCTCCCCCTTCCCGACCTGCACCAACGGCTGGACGCGGTCGAGGCGGCACTCCGGGACCTGCCGACCATGCCGCCCGGTCAGGCGGCGACCGTCAACCTGTCGCGCTGACCGCCCTCCCGATCGGGACGGGCGCCAAGAAGGTGGCTAGTCGGCCACCTCTTGTGACACTTCGACCAATAACGCCAGGCGCTGGGCCGCCCGGCCGTCGTCCAGGACTGAAGCGGCAATTGCCAGGCCTGAGGACAAGTCGGCCGCTTCACCGGCCACCATCAGCCCAGCCGCCGCGTTGAGCAGGACGATGTCGCGCCGGGGCCCCTTTTCCCCCCCTAAGACGCGCTGCGCCAACTCGGCGTTGGTGGCGGCGTCACCTCCCAGCAGGTCGGCCTTGCCCACCCGGGGTAGTCCCAGGGCGACGGGGTCGACCTGGTAGGTCTCGAGGTGGCGTTCCCCTACCTCGTCCAGCCACGATGACACGACGGTGGAGCAATCCGTCGTGGTTAGCTCGTCGAGGCCATCGTGGCCGTACACCACCAGGCTGCGCACGGCCCCGTTGGCGGCCAGCACCCCCGCCATCTTGTCGGCCATGGCCGGGTCGGACACGCCGACCACCTGCCGGCGGGTGCGGGCCGGGTTGGCCAGCGGGCCCAGGAAGTTGAAGACGGTGGGAACGCCCAGCTCTCGCCGGGTCGGCCCGGCATGGCGCATGGACGGGTGGAAACGAGGAGCGAAACAAAACCCCATGCCCGCCCGCTCCACGCACGCCGCCACCTGGTCGGGACCGAGGCCGATGACCACCCCGAGCGACTCCAGCAGGTCGGCCGAGCCCGCCTTGGAGGAGATCGAACGGTTCCCGTGTTTGCACACCGGGACTCCCGCCCCGGCCACGACGAAGGCCGCGATGGTCGACACGTTGATGGTGCCGCTGCGGTCCCCCCCCGTGCCGCACGTGTCCACCACCCGCGCCGCCAGCGCCGGGCTGAGGGGGACCAGCTCGGCCGCCGCCATCATGGCGCTGACCATGCCGGTCATCTCCTCCACCGTCTCTCC
>Ga0302324_100008372_pt1 | contig 21828 bp, 20 predicted proteins | sample Palsa_T0_1_FD_201949 | JGI IMG/M metagenome (GOLD analysis project Ga0302324, IMG submission 201949) | Peat permafrost microbial communities from Stordalen Mire near Abisko, Sweden - Palsa_T0_1 | ecosystem: Environmental > Terrestrial > Soil > Palsa > Peat permafrost | place: Sweden: Abisko...
GATACGTTCCGCTGGAAGGGCGAGAACGTCTCCACCACGGAGGTTTCCGAGACCATCACCGGCTTCCCGGGAATCCACGAAGCCAACGTGTACGGAGTCGAAGTCGCGGGTCGCGAGGGCCGCGCCGGCATGGCGGCGATCGTGTGCGAGCCCGGCCTCGATCTCGCGGCACTGCGGACCTATCTGGCGGCGCGGCTGCCCGACTACGCCCGGCCTTTGTTCGTGCGCATCCGCGACGCCATCGAGGTCACCGCCACCTTCAAGCAGAAGAAGCTCGACCTCGCCCGGGAGGGATTCGATCCCGGCAAAACCGGCGACGAGATTTTTTTCGACGACCCACGGGCGCAGGCCTTCGTGCGGCTCGACGACGCGCTCTGCGCCGAGATCATCTCCGGCGCGGTGAGGCTTTAGACCCGCCGGACCGCAGCGTCACGGATTGAACACGCCGGTCCACTCGTCCCGCAGCAGCTTCAGCTTGTCGGCGGAGAGCGCAGCCCAGTCGACGCTGATCAGCTTGAGGCTGTCGATGCTCGGCGCGTATTCCGGCAGCGGGCTCTTGAAGCCGGAGCGGCCGGACACCATCGCCTCGCCCTTGACCAGGATGGTCTGCCCTTCCTCGGAGAGGATGAAATCGACCCACAGCTTGGCGGCGTTGGGATGGGGCGCCTTCTTGAGGATGAACATGCTCTGGGGCAGCAGCACCGAGCCTTCGGTGGGGAAGATGAACTTCAGCTTGCCGCCCTTCTGATTGTACTGGTAGGCGCGCGTCGGCATGCCGGAGAACGACATCAGGTCCTCGCCGGTCACCAGCCGGCCCGCGATCTGCTCGGAGCGGATCAGGAAAGACGGCTTCATCCTGGCGACGCTCTTGAAATAATCCTGGTTCAACACCTCGCGCTGGCCGGCATAGGTGGCGAGATAGGCGACCGACTTCGCCACGTCGCCGATGCTCATGCGGCCCGGCGGAACCGCGTCGATCACGTCCTTCCAGGACTTGCCGTCGAATTTGAGCTGGTCCGTGCTCCACATCGGGACGAACAGATAGGCACCATTGAAGGCGAACACGCCGGGCTTGCCGAGCCCGCGCGCGAACGCGTCGGCGAAATATTTGTACTCGGGCGAGTCATAGGCGAGCGCATCGCCGGCCGCCGCGCGCTCGAACACCCAGGGCGGCGAGCCGACCGCGGCAATGTCGATGGTCACACGGTCGGCGTTGATCTCCTGCTCGACCCGCGTCACCAGGCCGACCGTTGCGGAAAGCTGGTAGTTGACCTGGAACGAATTCGGCAGCCCGTAGCGCTTGCGGAACGCGGCCGTCAGCGCGTCATTGGTCTCGGGCTGGATCACGACGTCCCAATAGGTGAGGTTGCCTTCCTTTTTGGCGCCCTCGATGAGCGGGGCGAGCCGCGCCTTCTCCTGCGCCGATGCGCCCTGCATGGCCGGCGGCTCCTGCGCGGCGGCGGCACCGATGAGGCAGTATCCGAGCATGGCGGCAAGGAGCGCGGAGCGGAGAACGGGCTTCATCTGTTCCTCCCGGGCGTCTTTTTGAGTCCAGGGGAAACTAGAGGCGGCCCCGAGGTTTTGCAATGAAGACAAGGTTCGCGTGCTGATCGCGACTGCGTGACGCAGCGGGCGATTACAGACCGGATTTCGGAACGCGCCTCAGGGCCAGCGGGACAGCGACGCTTCGTCGGACGGCACGATGATCTTGCCGATCGGCCAGAGTGCTATTCCGGCCAGCTTCAAATGCGCCCAGGCGAACGGAATGCCGATGATGGTGACCGCGAGCAGAATCGCGGTGATGAGATGCCCCAGCGCCAGCCACCAGCCGGCGAGAACGAACCATATGATGTTGCCGATCAAGCCGAGCGGCCCGGTGCCCAGATCCTCAGTGCCGGTGTATTCGGCGCGCGACACCGCCTTTTGGCCGAACGGCAGCAGCGTATAGATGGCGATATTGAATGCCGCCCGTGCCCAGGGCAGGCCGATGATGGTGATCGCCATGATGACGGCGGCGATCGCCCAGCCGACCGCCATCCACAGGCCGCCGAAGGCAATCCACAGCAGGTTGAGCAGCAGGGAGAAGGCGGACATGAGCTTCTTACGCGAGTCGAGAACGATGGCCCCTGACGCCACCGTGGCGCCGTGGGCACTGGCATGATTTAGGCACCCGAGCGCCGTTCCGCCAGCTTTATCCATCCAGGCTACGGGTGCGGCGGCGCCGTGCCGCGGAAACCCGTATTCAGCCGGCATAGAACCAGAAAGCCGCCATCACGGTAGCGCCGGGGGCGGGCAGCTTGGGCGTGACGACGCAGGCAAAGGGATGCGGCGCGTTGCCGTAGCGCCCCGCCCACGCCAACGCGACCCCCGGAAATTCGCGAATGTCGCTCACCCAATAATCGATGCGGACGACATTGCGCATGTCGGTGCCGGCAGCTTTCGCGATCGCTTCGGCATGGTCGTAGATCGTATTCGCTTGGAGCTGGCTGCGCAGGCAGAGCCCCTGGAAATGATCGCCTTGGAGCAGGCCGGCCACCGTTCCCTCGCGCGTGATAGGCAGCAGGCCCGGGCTGAATACGAACTCGCCGGCGCGAACGGCCGGCGAGTACGAGGCCATCTCCGGAATCTCCGCGCGCACGATCTCCTTCCTGCGTTGAGCGCCATCCTTGAGCAGGATGTAATTGATCGACAGCATGATCTCGGCTGCGGAGAAGGCCTTGGCCGGCGTCACGGTGAGCGCGACGGGAGAGGCGCCGACATGCGCGTTCCAGACATCGAGGAAATCCGGAAAGTTCTCCTCGCCGGCGATATGGACCTGCGCCTTGAGGCAATTGGCGAGGCTCGTCCCCGCGGCACTCAGCGTGCTCTCGATTTTTCTCAGAGCGGATTCCGCCTGGCGCCGGATCGGCAGCTCGGTGCTCCAGAAATAGTGCGGTCCTTCGGGCCGATCGTTACTGAGCACGTCCTTCGGATCGGGGCCCGCTCCCGCCGCGAACACGAAATCGTTCGCCGTCACCGCGGGCGCGTAGCCCGAATAGGCAAAGAAGGCCGCATCTTTGGGATAGACCCCTTTGATCTCCCATTGCGGTTCCGGCGGCACCGCGATGAGCGAGGTCGTCATGGTGCTCTTTCCGCCAAAGCAGCGCTCCGTGATCATCGAAGTGCTGGGTGGGATATATTTGCCGAGCGCGGCGAAGCGCGCGAGGTGATAGGCGCGAACCGCATTCGCATCCGTGTAGTATTGGTCGAGGCGCACACAGTGCGCGAAGTCGGTGCCGAACGATTTGAGGATTTGCCTCATACGTTCCAATATGAAGTCCGCCTCGCGACGCAAGCCGGGCTTGCCGTATTCGGGAAACCCGGGCGCGCCCGCGACCGCGGGAACGAAGCCAGCCGCGAAATCATAGCCCTCGTGCCCGTTGAGGAACACGAATGGGCCCGCCTTGACCGCATAGGCGTGGTTGACGGCGCTGCCGACCAGATGTTCTGCCGTGCGGACCGTGATGGCGGAACCAGGGGCGGACGGCACAGCCGGTGCCGATGTTTGGCCAAGGGCCGCGTGTGACGCGAGCACCGAGGCCATGCCTGCCGATGCCGCGCCTCCCAGAAATGGCCGCCGCTCCAGGCCCGACGAACGGTCCCGATCCGTCATGGTGCTCTCCTCTCCTAATCCGACATTCCGGAACTGCCGGGAGATCTGCGATGCTGCCTATCCCGGGGTATTGCGTCAACAATTGTGCGGCCGGCTGAACCAGCATGGAGGCGGTGGGATTCCCGACCACACCGCTATGATTTGAACAGTGCTGTAGTTTGAACAGCGCCTACTTCATACGTGAACGGCGCCGGCGGCCGCTGCTGGCCCAGGGGGTGTGCCACGACATATCTGCAACCGGCAAAAGCTGACGCAGCGCCCGCAACCCATCCGTTGGTCGACCCGCTGAATCTTGCTTAGCGCTGGAGCGCGCCGATCCTTTGATACAGTTCGTCGAGAAGGGGAATGGCGCGATCGCCGATGATGGCGGTGGCGCGCGCACTGTAGGCCGCAAACACCTTGTTCGCCGGGCGGGCGGCCGCCATGCTGGCGATCGCATCCTTCTTTTCGTTCAGGTAGTTTTTGCTCGGCGTCAGCAATTGTTTGTACATGACGCTCAAGACGAGAAACTGATCGGACGCGGAGTCCATGTAGATGGAAGCGGCCACCAGCATGAATATGGTGTTCAGCCGTTCGTGGGCGGCTTCGAGGTTCAGTTCCACATAGGCATAGGATTCGATTTGTCCGGATTCATCTGGCGTCAGGTTGTGGAGCGCGGAACCGACATCGTTCTCGAAGGCTTGGATCGCCTCCGTAATGCCGGCCAGCCGCGTGGTGTCCTGCTCGTCCAGGACAGCGGCCCGCGCCGGAAATTCCGCCAGCACGAGGCCGATCGCGAGCACGGCGCGTGCAACCGCCCTTGCTGCGAACCGATCATTCATCTCCCAGCGCCCGATCTCTGTCCCGCCGTCGATGGCAACATTCGGACTGTGCGGCGTTGCCCGGTTCTGTCCTGAAAAGCAGGGAAGTTCAATGGATTGTTTCGGCGGCGCCGGCGAGGACCACCGTGTCCTGCACACAACAGCCCCGGAAATTCGCGCTTGCCGCCGCATTTCAGCGCCCGGAAGCGCTTTATTTGAGCTAAAGATGGTTTCGGGGAAGCGTGATGACGGGGCCTCCCGGTTGGGGCCCCGGCTGCCCCCGAGCCCGACGCACTTGAGCGGGGCGGGAGTTGTGTGGGGAGCGTAGATGACGGACCCATTGAGCAGAGCGGAGCGGAACCGCAAAGAGGCGGCGAAATTCTCCGACTTGGCCAAGAGCGCCTCCTCGGCCTTCCTTCGAGGCTACTATCAGCGCCTCGCCGAGCGGTATCTCTCGTTGGAGGGCGAATGGCGACCGCTGGGAAGACGAGGCAACACCATCTCCAAGCAGGGCGACCTGTCCGCCGCCGAGCGCCACGGACACGCGCCGCGGCCCTGACCGGATCGGACGGCTTGCTGCGATCGCCGGCGCCGCGGCGAAGCTGACGGCGCGGTTCACCGCCCGCCGGGCCTCGCCGCTGGTCCGGCCCTGTTTCGCTTTCGGCCCGCTCCGTGAAAACGCGAGGGTCGCCCGCCTTAAGGGGCCGGCCCGTTTTTATTCTTGCCTTGTGTGATTTTTGCCACGCCAAACCATGGTATGAAAAATCCGGGGTCGGCATTTCTCCGAAATATTTCCGGTGCAGCCGTGGGCGGATCGATTTTCGTTTTATTCGTGGATGACGATGCCGCGTTTGCCGACGCGGCCGCGCGCTCCCTTGAGGCTGCCGGAATGCGCACCGTCGTGGCATTGGGTTCCGCGGCGGCCCTCGACGCTGTCGATAGCAACACGTTCGATGTGGTTGTTACCGATATCAAGCTGCCGGCGGTCGAGACACACGGCTTGGCGCTGACGCGGCTGATCAGGAACAAAAGGCCTCGTGTGCCTGTCATCCTGATGACCACGTATCCCGATGTCTTCGAGGATGAGGTCGCGCTGCCCGGCGCCGTGCTGTGCAAGCCTGTGGAGCTTGCCGAGATCTGCCGCGAGATCAAGGCGCGCTTGGCGCAATAGCCCGGGGGCCATGCGCGTTTCTCGAGGGGGCGTCGGGGCTACCCGCCGGCGCAGCCAAACCAGGGCATTTGCATGTTGCAACCGCAGGGGCGGTATGCCGTCCAAGCCGCTCTGCCTGCCGGGCGCCACATTGCTGCCGAACTTGCACGCGACAAGCCCGGGCCTTCTCACCAAAGGGCATCCCCGACATAGCGAGGGCGAACGTCAGGTTCGTGGCTTTCTTCCGCGTTCGTCTCCATTGGCGGTCATGCACATGCAACACAACAGAAGGAAATTCGTATTGAAACATCGGCATATGCGGAGCTTTGCACCATGCTCGGGACGCCATGCCGGCGGTCGTCCCTAGCCTGACATCGACACAGCCGCCGCCGCCGAACCGGCGGGGACGGCCCAGCTTCCACAATGACGATGCCGGGCGGGAAGCGACAATGCCCCGCATGAATTTCAAGCCGAGGAACAATACCATGTCGAAATTGACGCGCAGGCAAGCCATCAAGCTCCTCGGAATCGGGGCCGGGACTTCGATGGCCGGCGTCATGGCGCCTCGATCGCTGCTTGCGAAGCCGCGGACCCAGCTTTTCATCGGAACGGCTGGCAAGGAAGGCGTGTTCTACCCGTTGGGTACGGCGATGGCTGCCGTCATCTCCAAGTATGTTTCCGAGGTCGATGCGATAGCGCCGGAAACCAACGGTACCGCCGAGAACATCAAGATGCTGCAAGAGGGAAGGATCGAGCTTGCCCTGGCGCAGGCAGATCTCGCGTGGGCCGCCACCCAAGGCCAGCTCGATGGTTTGGCCAAGAAGGTCGCGGTCCGGAATCTGTTGGGAACCCAAGCCAGATACTTGCATCTCGTCACGCTGGCGGATCGCGGGATCAAGGTGGTTGGGGACCTCAAGGGCAAACGCGTGTCTACCGGCATGGCGGGCGGGACGACGGATGTCAAAGCGCTTCGGGTATTGGAGGCCCATGGCGTGACACCATACAACCTCGGCGTCCATGAACATCTGGACGACAGGGAAGCGGCGGCGGCGCTCAAGGACGGCAAGCTCGACGCGTTCGCCCTGGACGCAGGATTGCCGGCGGCGGTCATCGGCGAACTGGCTGCCGCGCCGGGCGTGCGGGTTCGCCTTATTCCCACCGGCAACGCAGTTCCCAAGATAACGATGAGATACGGTCCGTTCTACTTCGTCGCATCGATACCCAAAGGAACCTACCCGGGCGTGGACGAGGACATTCCCGCCGCGGCCGGGATGACCCTTTTCGTCGCCCATGAGCTGATGGCGGAGCCTCTGGCCTACGAAATCACGAAAGTGTTGCTGGAGCGCACGCAAGAGCTGACTTCGGCCAACGCGCTCGCGAAAGAGATCAGTTCGACAAGCGCAGTTCGGGGCTCTCCGGTGCCGTTCCATGCGGGCGCGCTGCGCTACTACGAGGAGGCCGGCATCACGGTGCCGCAATCCTGACCGCCGTGAAGCGGCGGCGCCGGCTGGGCCGGAGCCCCCGCCTCACCGCCTCGCCTCGTCCTCGACGAAGACGATGCAGTCCTCCGGCCGGATGGTGACGGTCACGGCCTCGCCGGCATGCAGGCCGCGCGGCGGCTGGATGGCGCCGAAGGTGACGCCGTCGACGGCGACGATGTATTCCTCTTCGAGGCCGAGAAACGACGCCGCCTGGGTGATGCCGTAGAACAGCCGGGCATGCGGGGGATGCGCGGCGGCGGTGGCCGCGGGGTCGAGGCTTGCGGCTCCCGGCTTGTCGACGCCGATATGCTCCTTGCGGGTGCAGGCGAGAACGCCCGCGCCCTCAGCCGGGGGCGTCGCGCTGCCGAGCACCCCCCACACGGAAAGGCCGTCGGCCAGCGCCACCTCGACATAGAGGCCGCCGTCGGGCGCGGGATGCGATTTCACGGCGCGGCCGCGATGCACGTTGAGGCCGAGGAATTCGGCGACGAACGGCGTCTGCGGGCGCCGGAACACGCTGCGGGGATCGCCGATGGTCTCGATGCGTCCGTGGTTCATCACCGCGACGGTCTCGGCGAGCGAGAACGCCTCGGTCTGGTCATGGGTGACGTAGATCGCGGTGAAGCCGAGCCGCTCCCGCAGCACCGCCAGCTCCATGCGCATATGGGCGCGCAATTGCGCATCGAGGTTCGACATCGGCTCGTCGAACAGCACCAGCCGCGGCTCGTGGACGAGGGCGCGCGCCAGCGCCACTCGCTGCTGCTGTCCGCCGGACAGCGCGGTCGCGGGCTTGGCGCTGGCGCTCGCGAGGCCGACCATGTCGAGCACGCGGGCGGTGCGCCGTTGCGCCTCGGCCTTGGCGACGCCGCGCACCTTGAGTGGAAAGCCGACATTCTCAGCGACCGTCATGTGCGGCCATACCGCGTAGGACTGAAACACGATGCCGAGCTCGCGCTGCTCCGGCATCAGGTTGACGCCGGCGGCGTGGTCGAACACCGCCCTGCCGGCGATCTCGATGGCGCCGGCGTCCGCCGTCTCGAGGCCGGCGAGACAGCGCAGGATCGTGGTCTTGCCGCAGCCGGAGGGGCCGAGCAGCGCCAGCGTGTGGCCCTCCTCGACGCCGAGCGAAACACCGTCGACCGCGGTCAATTCGCCGAACGTCTTGCGCAAATCCGTGATCCGCACGAACACGCCTAACCCCTCAGGCCTGGAGCAGCGAGGTGCGGGTGGCGCGGAACAGCGAAAACGCAATCAGCAGCAGCATGAGCTGGATCACCGCCAACGCCGCGACGTAGCCGGAGCTGCGCTCGCTCAGCACCACCAGCGCCACGCTGATGGTCTCGGTGCCCTGCGCATAAAGCAGGATGGTGGCGCCGAGCTCGCGGATGAAGATCACGAACAGCATCAGCCACGCCGCAACGATCGCCGGCATCAGCAGCGGGAGGAGCACGTAGCGCATGGTCTGCAGCCAGGTGGCGCCGCTCGCCCGCGCGCTCTGCTCGAGCTCCGGGTTGATCGCAAGCAGCATCGCCGACACCGTGCGGGTGGCGAACGGGAAGAACCGGGCGATATAGGCGATCAGGATGATGGCCAGCGTCGAATAGAGCGGGGTGCGGATCGCCAGGATGAGGAATCCGAGCCCGAGGATGATGCCGGGGATGCCGAGCGGCAGCGACAGGATGGCATCGACCAGGCCGCGCCGCTTGCGCGTGCCGCGATTGACGTAATAGGCCTGCAGCACGCTGATCCCGACACCGAGCGTCGCGCCGACCAGGGCCAGGAACAGGCTGTTCATGACCGCCTGCTGGGTGAGACGGTAGTTGAACGCCACGTACTCGAAGTTACGCAGCGTCAGCGTGGCCGCGGTCACCTTGCCGGTCCAGATGCTGGAGAGCGACACCATCAAGAGCGCGATCACCGGGAGCACCACGCCGCATCCGATGTAGACGGCTTCGAGCGCGAGCGCCGCGGCGCGAGCCCCGGGGCGCAGCGCGATGGTGCGCGGGCGATAGCCCTTGCCGGTCACCGTCTCGAACCGCCGGCGGTCGATGTAGCGGCGTTGCAGCACCGTGACCAGGATGGTGAACACCATGACCACCACGCCGAACGAGGCGGCGCGGCCGAGATCGGAAGGATACTGCACGAGCTGGAAGATTTCCGTCGGCATGGTGCGGATGCCGTGGGGCGAGGCCAGCGCCAGCGGCACGTCGAACAGTCCGGCGCTGGTGACGAAGACGATCAGCGCCGCCGACATCAGCGCCGGCGCCAGCAGCGGCAGGGTGACGAGGCGCAGCGTCGTCCAGAACCCGGCGCCGTGCACCCGGGCGGCGTCCTCCAGCGCCGGGTCCATCTGCCGCATCGGTGCGATCACGAACAGATAGACGTAGGGCGTGTAGAACAGCGACAGCACCCAGATGGCGCCGCCGATGGAATAGATTGGGATGAGGTCGCCCGGCAGGCCGAAGGTGTCGTGCAGCAACCGGCTCACGATGCCGCTGTGGGGCGCGGCGAGATAGATCCAGCTGATGGCACCCACATAGGGCGACAGGAAGAACGGCACCAGGTTGAATACCTCGAACCAGCGCCGTCCCGGCATGTCCGTGCGCGACACCACCCAGGCGAGGCTCAGGCCCAGCACGCAGCTGATGAAGGTCGCGCCGACTCCGCACAGGATGGTATTGCCGGCTGCCTGGTAGAACCGGGGGTCTGAAAACAGCCCGGCGAAATTCTTCATCGACAGGGCGGCGCCCGCGGCGTCCCACCACAGCACGCTGCGAATGACCGTCGCCAGGAACGGCCCGAGGATCAGTGCCATGCCGATGAAGACACCGGCGGCCGGCAACGCGATCTCGGCGAAGCGGCTGCCGCGGCGTGCCGGCGCAGCAATGTCGGTCACCTCGGATGCGGATGAAGTCGCGAGCGTCATGGCAGGTTCATAGCAGGCTCTCGCTGGCAACGTCGATTGCCGTGGCCCGGACGCAGGGGCACACTCCCTCCCCCGCACGCGGGAGAGGGGAGAACGCGGGGACTCTCTTCCGCGCACCGGCCATGCCGGTGTATCTTCGCGCGAGAGCCGGCATACGAGGAAACGCTCATGTTCGACCGACGTTCGATTGCAGCCGCCGTGGTCGCATTGTTCGCCTGCGTGGCCGTCGTCCAGGCGCAGGACGCCGCAAAATATCCGGATTGGTCGGGCCAGTGGCGCTGGCCGGAGAAAGGTGCCAACCGGTACGACCCCACCAAGGCTCCGGGCCGGGCCCAGCAGCCGCCGCTCACGCCGGAATACCAGGCGATTTTCGAGGCGAGCCTGGCCGACCAGGCGGCCGGCGGCCAGGGCGCCAATCAATCCTACGCCTGCATTCCCGCCGGCCTGCCGCGGGACCTGGCCGGCAACCAGGGACTGGAATTCGTCGTCACCCCGAAGACGACCCACGTCGTGTTCGTCAACGCCATGCCGCGCCGCATCTATACCGATGGGCGCAGCTTCCCGGACGATGCCGAGCCGACCTTTTCCGGCTACTCCATCGGCAAGTGGATCGACGAGGACGGCGACGGCACCTACGACATGCTCGAAGTCGAGACCCGCAATTTCAATGGTCCCCGCACCTTCGACAATGCCGGCATCCCCCTCCACGCCGACAACCAGACCATCGTCAAGGAGCGCATCTACCGCGACAAGACGAACCCGGAGATCTTGCACAACGAGGTCACCACCATCGACCATGCGCTGACGCGGCCATGGACGGTGCACAAGACCTACGCTTTGCAGAAGAAGCCGATCTGGGTCGAGAACATCTGCAGCGTCGGCAACCAGCACGTCCAGATCGGCAAGGAGGGCTATTTCCTCAGCGCCGACGGCCTGTTGATGCCGTCGAAGAAGGGCCAGGCGCCGCCCGACCTGAAGTATTTCAACCAGGCGAAGAAGTAGCGCAGCTCGTAGCCGGTAGCCCGGGTTGAGCGCCAGCGAAACCCGGGAGCGGCCTTGCCGTGGACGTAAGTCGGTCCCGGACTTCGCTGGCGCTCAATCCGGGCTGCGCGCTGTCGCGCCCCCACCCCGCTCATCGCGCCTGCAGGATCGTATCGACCAGGGCCGGCTGCCCGGCCTTCACCCTGGCGATGGCGCGACGCAGCGCGGCGGCGATGTCCTTGGGCTGCTCGATCGGCCCTTCCGCATACCAGCCGCAGGAGCGCGCCAGCGTCGCGAAATCGGGCTCCGGTGCGACGATGTCCTGGCCGATATGGGCGCGCTCCACCGGCGTGCCGCGGTGCTCGGCGACGTGGATCTGGTGCTCCCAGTCGTTGTAATAGGCGCGGTTGTTGTACATCACGATGAGGAAGGGAATGTTGTTCTTGGCAGCGGTCCACAACGCGCCGGCGTCGAACATGAGGTCGCCGTCGGGCTGGATGTCGACGACGAGGCGGCCGGTGCCGCGATGGGCGAGCGCAACGCCGAGCGAGACGCCGATCTGGGTGCCGGTGCCGAGCGCGCGGCCGGCGTGGCGGTAAGGCCTGTCGAAGTCCCACAATTTGAGCGCCCACTCCTGCAGCGTGCAGGCCGTGAGCAGCCAGTCCTCGTCCTTGATCACGTCCCACACTTCATGGGCGAGGCGCGGCAGCGCGATCGGCGAGGCGTCCCAGTCCTCGCGCGACTGCGCCGCCCAGGCGGCGAACAGCGCGTCGTGCCGCTTTGCGATCTCGGCGCCACGCGCGGCGATGCGTTCGGCGAGGCCGCCCGTGCGGGCGATCTTCTCGCGGCACATCTGCGTGAGCGCGGGGATGGCGGTCGCGGTGTCGCCGAGCACGCGCAGGCTGCAATTGGGCATGCGCGTGTAGTCCATCGACCATTTGCTGAGCCCGATGTCGCCGAAGCCGATCTCGATCATCTCGCAGCCGGCGGGATAAAGCGGCTGGGTGCGGCGCTTGGTGCGGTCGATGCGGTGGGTCGGCTTCTCCCAATCGCGGGTATCGAGCGAAAGGATCAGGTCGGCATCGCGGAAGACGCTCTTCTCCATGCTCAGGTTGAGCTTGTGGCGATTGGGAAAGTTGAGCCTGCCATTGACGTCGTAGACGGCGGCGCCGACGGTTTCGGCGAGCGCCACGAGATTGTCGAAGCCGTGGGGCGTGCGGCCGACATATTCGGCGAGCAGCACCGGAAACCGTGCCGCCAGCAGGCGGTCGGCGACGGCCGCCAGCGCCGCCGGGTCCGCCGCCATCGGCACCGGTGCCTTGGCGTCGCCGAACGACGGCAGATCGATCTGCGCGGTCAGCGGCTGCTCCTGCAGCCAGGCGTCGTAGCACATGTAGATCGGGCCCTGCGGCTCGGTCATCATCGCCCCATAGGCGCGGGCGAAGGAGTCCGGCACGCCCTCGATGCTGCCGGGCTGGTAGTCCCATTTGACGTAATTGCGGACTTGCTCGCCCTGGACGTTGGCGGTGTGGATCCAGTCGATGAAGGGTCGGCGCCGGCTCTCGTCCATCGGGCCGGTGGCGCCGATGACGAAGATCGGCGCACGATCCACATAGGCGTAGTAGATGCCCATGGTCGCGTGCAGCAGGCCGACCACGTCGTGCACGATGGCAACCATCGGCCGGCCGGTCGCCTTGGCGTAGCCGTGGGCGATCTGCACGGCGATCTTCTCATGCTGGCACAGCAGCATCGGCGGGCTGTTGCCGCCGTAATTGACGAGCGAATCGTGCAGGCCGCGAAAGCTCGCCCCGGGATTGAGGGCGATATAGGGGAACCCGAACTGCTTGATCAGGTCGACGATCACATCGGACTGCCAGCGCTTCTCGGCGTAGGACTCCGCCGGCGGATGGCCGGCTCCGATGGTGGTCTCGTTCATGGGCAATCCCCGGGGGTTCGGCGGGCCGAAAACCGGACTCTGTTACCATGTGGTCCCCGACGCGTCGAACGAAACGCGGCCGGCGGCGACGGCGGCGCGCCCCGATCGCCTGCCGCATCCCCGGCGGCATCCGGAACCTGGCACGCTCCCGCGACAGAGAGGCGAATTGCCGCCGCACGCTGCCGGGACTAAGGCTGGATCGAGGGCGGTGTGCAACGGGCGACGAAATTGCTTCGGCCCGCACCAGAGCTTCCATGGGAGGCGCGAATGATCAGGCGTTCGAGTATCGGCTCGGAGCTTCTGCCCGCGCTTTTGTTCGCATTCATCCCGCTGTTCCTGCTCGGCGGCATCACGCTGTTTCAGCTTTTGCGCAACGTGCCCGATGCGATGGCCGCGCGTGCCAACATGGTCCTGGGCTTTCAGACGGTCCAGACCGCCGCTGCGCTCGATGAAGCCGTCGCCGACGCCGAGCGCGGTCAGCGGGGCTACCTGATCACCGGCCGGGACGAATATCTCGCGCCCTATCAACGCAGCCGCGAGCGCATTCCGCAACTCATGGCCGAGTTGCAGCGGGAGATAAGCGCCTCTTCCGAGCAGCCCGAGCCGCGCGCGCTGCTCACCCTGCAGTCCGACATCACGACCAAATTAAACGAGCTCGCGGACACGATCGTGGCCATGCGGGAGCACGGCTACGACGCCGCGAAGAGCATCGTGGAAATGGACGGGCGCCGCAGCATGGAAGCGGTGCAGCGCGACCTGTCTTCGATCACCGGCGCTGCCGAGCGGAGCCTTCGAACCCGGCTCGCCGGTGCGGAGGCCGCCGAGCAGCAGCTCACCCTCACATTCATATTCGGCACTCTCATCGCGGCGGCGTCCCTCATCGCCGGCGCCTCGATGCTGGCCGGCGCCTATCGCCGGGCGGCGTCTTCGGAGCGTCTTCTGCAGGCGACCCTCGAAAGCGTGCGGGAAGGCGTTTCGGCATTCGACGGCGGCGGACGGCTGCAGGCCTGGAATGCCCTGTTCGCCAGGATGATCGAATTCCCGGCCCCGCTTCGGCGCGGGCTCGCCTTGTCGGCGATAGCGCCCGCCTCCCCCGCGGCGGGCGCTTTTTCGACCCATATCCAGGAACTCGACGCGCTGGCGCGCCGCACCGGCCAGCCCGCTCTGGTCGAACGCAAGAGCGAGGCCGGAAATATCCTGGAGGTGTTCTACAATCCGACGCCGGACGGCGGGCACGTAACGACGATGCTGGACGTCACCGCGCGGCGGGCCACCGAAGAGGCGCTGCTGCAGGGACAGAAGCTCGAGGCGCTCGGGCACATGACCGGCGGTGTCGCTCACGACTTCAACAATCTGCTGACCGTCATCATCGGCGGCATGGGGCTGGTGCGCCGCGCCGTCGGCACGAACGCGAAGGCTCTGGAGCGCATCGACATGGCGACGGCCGCGGCGGAACGCGGCGCGCGCCTCACCCGCCAGCTCCTCGCCTTCGCCCGCAAGCAGCCGCTCAAGCCCGACATCGTCAATCTGAACCATCTCATGACCGAGGTACTGCCGCTGGTGCGCCGCGCGGTCGGAGACGCAATCACGGTCGAGTACGTCACCGGCGGCGGACTGTGGAACACCACCGTCGACGCGGCGCAGTTCCAGTCGGCCGTGCTGAACCTCGCGATCAATGGAAGGGATGCCATGCGGGAAGGTGGCAAGATCGCCATCGAAGCCGGCAATGTCACTCTCGATGACGCCTATACGGCGCACCATGCCGACCTCGAGGCCGGGCAATACGTGGTGTTCGCAATCACCGACACCGGCAGGGGCATGGACGCCGCCACCGCCGCACGGGCGCTCGACCCGTTTTTCACCACCAAGGCGCCCGGCGAAGGCACCGGCCTCGGCCTTCCGCAGGTCTACGGATTCGTCAAGCAATCCGGCGGCCATCTGAAAATCTACAGTGAGGTCGGCGAAGGCACGACCGTGAAACTCTACCTGCCGCGGGCGGTCGCCCAGGAGACCGTGCCCGCGCGCCGCCGCACGCCGCCAGCCTTGACCGGAACGGAGGCGGTGCTTCTTGTCGACGACGACGAGATCGTTCGCTCGACCATCGCCGCCATGCTCGAAGACCTCGGCTATCGCGTGCTTACCGCCGCAAACGGCACCGAGGCCATCGCCATGCTGGACAAGGGAGCCGAAATCGATCTGCTTTTCACCGATGTCGTGATGCCGGGCCCGATCAGCGGACGCAAGCTGGCCGAGCGTGTCAGGGAGATGCGGCCATCCATCAAGGTCCTGTTCACGTCCGGCTATGCCGAGAACGCGATCGGCCACAACGGCCGCCTCGATCCGGGCGTCGAGCTGCTGAGCAAACCCTATGACCGCGAGCGACTGGCTGCGAAGGTGCGGCGCGTTCTCGATGGCGCCACATGTGTCGCGGACGAAATGCGATCGGCCTGACACTCTAGGCTTCGAGCACGCCGGTCACGCTCCCTGCGGTTCATCCGCTGGGATCGCAAGCGAGGCGCGCAGGCCCGCGTTCTCCGCCTCGAGGTCACTTATGCGCGCCTGCAGCTTCACCAGCGTGCCGGCCACGTCCGCGGCGTCGAATTTCTGCGGGATGTGCTGGTGGCAGTTGCTGTCCCAGGCTTCGATCGTGAACAGGATCGCCTGCTCCGGCCGCGCCGCATAGCCTCGCGGCATCAGTTGCGCGATCGTCTCTGCGTCCTCGACCACTTTGGCCCGGCCCCAGATCTTGATCCTGCGGCGGTGTGCATAGTCCATCAGGAACAGATAAGCGCGGTCGTTTTCCATCAGGTTGCCGGCGGTGATGTACTGCCGGTTGCCCGCATAATCCGCGAAGGCGAGCGTCTTGCCGTCTAGCACGCGGATGAAGCCCTTGGGCCCACCGCGGTGTTGGACATAGGGCTGGCCGGCCCGGCTCGCGGTGGCGAGATAGCCGCTGTCGCGCTCCGCGAGGAAGGCCGCCAGGTCCGGCGTCACGGTGGTCCGCCAGGCTCCCCGTTCCTCCATCCGGCTGTAGGCCGCGCGCGAGCCTTTGCGCGCCTGCACGGCCTTGACCATGGGTGTGAAGGCAACGTCGCTCGAAGGGAGGGGCATGGTCGCGGCGATACCGGGCATGATCAGTCCCCCTATACCTCTGGGTCGGCCACCGCCGACACCCAGCATTACATGATCTCTTCCATAGACAAACACTATCTGGCATTATGTAGAATGTCTATTCCATATAATGGAACAATGCATGGACAGGTTCGAGTCGATGTCGGTGTTCACGGCGGTGGTGGAGGCGCAGGGCTTTTCAGCCGCTTCCCGCCGCCTGGGGATGCCGTTGGCGACCGTCAGCCGCAAGGTGTCCGAGCTGGAAGACCAGCTTCGGGTGCAACTGCTCAATCGCTCGACCCGAAAAGTCACCCTGACCGACAGCGGGCGGCACTTCTTTGCGGCGTGCCGGCGCATCCTCGACGACCTCGGGGAGGCGGAACGGGCGGCCTCCGGCGAATACAGCGCCCCCAAGGGCGAGCTGATCCTGACCGCCCCCATCGTGTTCGGCCGCCTCCACCTCGTCCCGATCGTCACGGCGTTTCTCAAATCCTACGAGGAGGTCGACGTCCACATGCTGCTGGTCGATCGCATCGTCGACCTGCTCGACGAGCACATCGATCTGGCGCTCCGCATCGGAGAGCTGCCGGATTCGAGCATGATCGCGGTCCGGATCGGCAGCATCGGCCGCGTCGTCTGCGCCAGCCCCGGCTATCTTGCAGTCCGCGGGGTGCCTGCGCACCCGAATGAGCTCGCCTCCCACGACGCCGTCACTTTCGCAGGCCTGTCGTCGGCCAAGGAGTGGCCGTTCCGGGTCGGCACGTCGACCGGGATGTTCGCGGTGCGTTCGCGCCTCACCGTCACCACGGCGGAAGCTGCCCTCGATGCGGCGATCGCCAGCGCCGGCATCACCCGGCTGCTGAGCTATCAGGCCGCGGCGGCGGTGCTGGACGGACGGCTCATCATCGTGCTGCGCGACTACGAGGTCGATCCCTCTCCCGTGAGCCTCGTCTATCCGAGCGGCCGGCTGGTTCCGCTCAAGCTGCGCGCGTTCCTCGATTTCGCGGTGCCGCGCCTGAAGGCGCGGCTGCATTCGCTTGCGGCCGAAATCTGCTAGATACTTAAAAGAAAGGAATTGCCCCATGTCCGAGGACGAGGAAAAGCTGATCCGTCAATATGCCGCCGGTGAGATCACATGGCATAGCCTTCAGGAACGCGGCTTCAAAAATTATGTCGAAGTGCTTGCCGGACTCGGCGAGCTCGGTCTTCGCCCCCCTGTCGCTTCGATGGAGGGGCCGAACGTCGAAGCGCGCCGCCGTGGGCGCGCGCTCATTCGCGAAGCCTTGAAGGCGCGCCCGTGAGCAAACCGTTCAACCTCATCGTCACCGACACCTCGCCGCTTTTCACCTTGGTCTTGGCGGACGCCCTCGACACCCTTCATATAGGGGCACGAAGACCGATCGCGCCCTGTATCACATACTGTTTTTGACCCCGACCACCTTCACGGCTAGAGTGCCATCATGGATGTCACGGTTCGCATTCCCGACGATCTTGCCCAGCGCCTCGGCACCGTCGGCGAGCTTGAGCGCCGCGCGCTCGAAGCCCTGGCGCTCGAAGAATTTCGGCTCGGCCACCTGACCAAGCCGGAGCTGCGGCGGCTGCTCGGCTTTGGCACTCGCGACGCGCTCGACGGCTTTCTCAAGGCGCACGACATGTTGGCGCTCGACGCTCCTGTCGATTTAGGACCCGCTCTCGCGTCCGTACCGGAGGCGCCGGATGAAGAGACACAAGCGCGCGCGCGGCAGGCAGCCGCCAACATCATCGCGCGCCGCAAGGGGGTCACGCTCGGGGGTCTCAGTCTCAAAGACTTGATCAACGAAGGGCGTCCGTGAGCCTCGTCATCGACAGTTCGATGACGCTCGCGTGGTACTTCGAGGATGAACGGACGGCGGCGAGCCTCGCCGTCCTCGAGCAGGTAGCGGACGCCGGCGCGGTCGCGCCCGCCCTGTGGCGCCTGGAAGTGCTCAATGGGTTTCAGACGGCGGTTCGGCGCGGGCGCATCGGTGTCGCGTACCGCGATGCGTCGCTGGCCGACTTGCAATCGCTCGCGATTGCGATTGATCCCGGCACCAACCGACAGGCCTGGTCGGCGACGCTGCGCCTGTGCGACCGATTTGGGCTCACGCCCTACGATGCGGCCTATCTCGAACTCGCCCAGCGCCTGCAATTGCCTCTCGCCACGCTTGACACGGCGTTGGCGCGTGCCGCCCGCGCCGAAAACGTGCCGCTCGTCGGCCACAGCGCATGATGTGAAAGCTGAACAGCCATGAACCAGTTCGCCCCCCTGCCCTCGCGTTCTGTTGCGGTCCCAGCCTCATCGGTGCGCGCCCGACCCTACGGCTTCACCCGGCGAACGCGTGCGCCACATCGGCGATGAGATCGTCGGGGTGCTCGATGCCCACCGATACCCGGATCAGGGCCGGCGTGATCCCGATCTCGCGCCGTGCCTCCGCCGTCAGCCCGGAATGCACCGTCGTCGCCGGATGGCAGATCAGCGATTCGGTGCCGCCGAGGCTGACGGCGAGCTTGAACACCTCCAGCCGGTTGAGAAACGCAAAAGCTTGGTCCTGCCCGCCCTTCACCTCGAACGAGAAGGTCGAACCGGCGGAGCGCGATTGCCGCTCCATGAGCGCCCGCGCCGGGTCGCCGGCGGGAAGCAGCGGCGGGTAATGCACGCGCGCGACCTTGGGATGCTCGGACAGGAATTGCGCCACCTTCGCGGCATTGGTGGCCGCCCGTTCCATCCGCAGCGACACCGTCTCCAGCGACCGGCTCAGCATCCAGCACGAATGCGGATCGAGCTGGGTCCCGATGGCGCTGCGCAACGCGCGGATCGGCTTGAGGTCGGCGCGTGAACCCATCACGGCGCCACCGATGAGATCGCTGTGGCCGCCGACATATTTGGTCAGCGAATAGATCGACAGGTCGGCGCCGTGGGCGAGCGGCGACTGGAACACCGGCCCCAGCATCGTGTTGTCGCAGCCGATGATCGGGCGAACGCCTTGCTTGCCACCGATCGCTTCGGCGATCCGCCGCACCAGCGCGATGTCGACCAGCGTATTCATGGGATTGGACGGCGTTTCGATGAAAATCATCGCCACGCGGCCCTTGGCCATGGCGCGTTCCGCCGCCTCACGCACATGGTTCTCGTCGAGACCGTCGATGAAGCCCTCGGCCGCGATGCCGAACGGCGTCAGCGTTTTCTCGATCAGCACCTCGGTGCCGCCATAGAGCGGACGGCTGTGCAGGATCACTTCGCCGGGACGCACCGATGCCAGGATAGCGGTGGTGATCGCCGCCATGCCGGACGCGAACACCAAACCTTGCTCGGCTTTCTCGTAGACGGCGAGCCGATCCTCGACGATTTCGAGATTGGGGTGGTTGAAACGGGAATAGACGAGGCCCGACCGGCCTTCCGCGGGCGGCTCACGGCGCCCAGCGGTGTAGTCGAAGAAGTCGCGCCCCTCTTCGGCGGTCCGGAATACGAAAGTCGAGGTCAGGAACACCGGCGGCTTCGCCGACCCTTCGGAGAGCGCCGGGTCGTACCCGTAGCCGAGCATCAAGGTCTCGGGCTGCAGCGCATGGTTGCCGATCTGGAGCTTGTGATAGCGCGCGCTGTCCATGGTGGTTCTCCGTGGTCGATGGGCGGAGCACGCGCCGCCCGGATCGAGGGGCGGCTGGCGGCGAATCGTCGGGAATCGGCCCCTCCACCTGCGGTAGAACGCGGAAAGGCCGCCGAAGCTTGAATATAGGGTGCAGCCGCCCCGCCTTGCGCCGCGCCATGTGCTATTGCTCACGTCCCAACCGGCGGATATTGGTCCAATTCCAACGGTGCGTCATCGGAGAATGGAATGCTTTACCGGAATTTGATCGGCTCGATTGCCATGGCAGCGGTGTTGTGCGCGGCATCCGGCGCCGGCGCTCAGGTGCCGGACCTGTCGAAATATCCGGACTGGTCCGGCCAGTGGAAGCGCACCAGCGGCATCCAATGGGACCCGACCAAGCCGCTCGGCCCCGCGCAAAAGCCGCCGCTGACGCCGGAATATCAGGCCCGTTACGAAGCCAATCTCGCCGACCAGGCCTTGGGCGGCCAGGGCGACGACCGCACCGGCCAGTGCATCCCGCACGGCATGCCGCGGGTGATGACCGTCGTCTATCCGATGGAAATCATCATCATGCCGAAGACCACCTACATCCTCACCGACTACACCGTGCCGCGGCGCATCTTCACCGATGGACGCGATTGGCCGCAGGAACTGGAGCCGACGTTCAACGGGCTCTCGATCGGGAAATGGGTCGATGAGGGCCCCGACGGCCGTTACACCACGCTCGAGGTCGAGACCCGCGGCTTCAAGGGCCCCCGCACCTACGAAGCCAGCGGCATCCGCCTGCACGACGACGGCGAGAGCATCATCAAGGAGCGCATCCGCCTCGCCGACAAGGACACCCTTCTCGACGAGATCACGACGATCGATCACGCCCTGACCCGGCCGTGGACGATCACCAAGAAATACGTCCGCGAAACCAAGCCGAATCCGGTCTGGTATTTCAACGATTGCGCCGAGAACAATCGCCATGTCTTCATCGGTGACGACAGCTATTTCATCAGCGAGGACGGCTTCCTGATGCCGGTGAAAAAGGGACAGAAGCCGCCGGACCTGCGTTATTTCAAATCGACCGGGAAATGACGGGTTCGGATCGACGCGCCTGCATGATCGAGATGGCCGGACGAGCCGGGCGATGACACCGAGTGCAGCCGCGTTCGCGCCGGCCGATTCCGTCACGGATAGCTGTGCCTTGTCCCGTCGATCGCCCGCACCTCGATCCCGCCGGCGTTCGCCCGGCCATCCCCATCCGAAATGTACTGCGGCCCGATCGGTACCTTGCCGGCGCCGCCGGGGATGTCGAGCACATAGGCCGGCTGGCACAAGCCGGAGACGCGGCCGCGCATCTGGCGCATCAGCTCCTGTCCCGCCTCGATCGAGGTGCGCAGATGGCCGGTGCCGGGGGCGAGATCGGCATGGTGGAGATAATATGGCTTGATCCGGCACGCGACGAAGGCACGCATCAGCTCCGCCAGCACGTCGGGGTCGTCATTGACGCCCCGCAGCAGGACCGACTGGCTCAGCATCGGAATGCCGGCATCGACGATCCGCCCGCAGGCGTCGCGCGCGGCCGCGGTCAATTCGCGGGGATGATTGGCGTGGAGCACCACATAGGTCGCCTTGCCCTGCGCCTTGATTGCATCGATCATGTCGGCGGTGATGCGTTCCGGCGCCACCGCGGGCACGCGGGTGTGGATACGGACGATCTTGACGTGGTCGATCGCGGCGAGTGTGCCGACCGCTTGGCGCAGTCGCGACGGCGGCAGCACCAGCGGATCGCCGCCGGTGAGGATGACTTCCCAGATCTGCGGATGGGCGCGGATGTAGTCATAGGCCGCATTGCGCTGGCCCGCCGTCAGGCCCGGCCGCCCCTTGGGTCCGACCATCTCGCGGCGAAAGCAGAACCGGCAATAGACCGGGCAGGTGTGGACGAGCTTGAGGAGCACCCGGTCGGGGTAACGGTGCACGATCCCCTCGACCGGGCTGAAGGCGTCGTCGCCGATCGGGTCGGTGCGTTCCTGCGGCAACGTCACCAGTTCCGCCGGGTCGGGGATGAACTGGCGCGCGATCGGGTCATCGGGATCGTCGGGGTCGATCAGGGCGGCCATCGCCGGGGTGATGGCGACGGCATAGCGCGCCGCCACCGGCTCCAGCGCGCCGGCGCGGGACGCCGCCACCAGGCCGGC
>Ga0302324_100008373_pt1 | contig 21827 bp, 20 predicted proteins | sample Palsa_T0_1_FD_201949 | JGI IMG/M metagenome (GOLD analysis project Ga0302324, IMG submission 201949) | Peat permafrost microbial communities from Stordalen Mire near Abisko, Sweden - Palsa_T0_1 | ecosystem: Environmental > Terrestrial > Soil > Palsa > Peat permafrost | place: Sweden: Abisko...
AGAATGGGCAAGCCGCTGGCATCGGCCATGAATTCCAGCACATCCACCACCTGGGTCCAGCTGGCCTCGTTATTGTCGCGCACTCCGAACTGCGCCGAAATCGACAGCCCGGAAGCCCAGATGCCGCTGAATCCGGCCTCGCGCACGATGCGCGCGGACAAGCCGTTGTGCGCTTCCATGAGGAACTCGAGACGATCACTGTGCAGCATCTGGCGCAGTTTCGCGCTGCGCGTGGGCACTGCATCGGTGCCGGCGGCTTGCGCGGGCGCCGATGGCGTGGAAACGGCGATTGAAGCATTCATGTTTGCAGTCCCAGGGATTGAAGTTGCGGCCATACCTCGCGGGCGGCGCGCGCCACGTCATTGGCAAAATCGATTTCGATCCAGGGCGCGCCCGTGACATCAGCAACATCGAAGAGCTGGCTGCGCTCGAGCAGCAGATCGCGTACCGCCTCCTCGTGCGGCATCTGCGAGCGTCCGCCATCGACGTAGCCGGCCACCAGCGCCGCGAGCCGGCGCGCGGCCGTGGCATCGAAGCGGAAGAAGCCCACCGACTCGCCGATAGTGTCGTATTTCAAGTCCGCCGCCAGTTGCTTGCGCAATTCCACCGGCACGCCATCGCGCACGCACAGCTTGACCGGCTCATCGCCGGGCTCGAAATCGCGATCGATCAACACGCGGTTGATCGGTGGGGAACCGGCCACCAGCGCGCGCAGGATGCGCTGGTCGTAGAGCACGTCGGCATCCATGAGCAGTATGTCGCCGCCGCGTGTCATGGCTTCGGCCACGGTGTGCACGGTTAAAACGCTGCCCAGTTCAAAGCCCGCATTCAGCACGATCTCGGGACGCGGCTGCCAGCCCAGACGGTCGAGCTCCTGCGCGACCAGTTGCTGGCGAAATCCCAGAGCCAGCACGATCTCATCGACCCCGGCGTTCCTGAGCATGCGCAGATGCCGTTCGAGCAGGCTCATGCCGCCGAACTGCAGCAGACACTTGGGCAATTGCTGATCTTCGGGCTGTTGCAGACGCAGACCGCGGCCGGCAGCGAGGATGATGGCGCGCATTCAAAACCTTTTATAATCAGATATTAAAGAATCTAAATTAATGTGAATTGCAGTATCGTGCGCCCCCCCCACGCCCCTGACATCGGCTTCTGCCCCCACGCCTCTATTCGCTCCATGTGGCACCGGCCAGGCGCCGGCGGCGCCAGTCGCGCTCGGACAGATGCAAATACAGCACTCCGGGCAGGCCCAGCAGCAGTTCGCGCGCGCGCTTTGCCAAAGACAACGCCAACGCCACATCGGGCGTCAAGCCCGCCAGCGGCGCCAGCAGAAGATAGCCGCCCTCCTGCACCCCGAGTGAACCGGGAATGGCAAAGGCTGCGCCGCGAATGGCCTGACCGAGGCTTTCGAGCATCAGCGCATCGCGCCAGCCTACCGCTGCATGAAGAAACTGCAGGATCAGATACACCTCGCCGGCGCCCACCAGCCAACCGATCAGGCTCAGCGCAAAACTGGCCGCCGCGCGGCCCGTGCGGCCATAGCTGCGCTCGACTGCAAGATCGATGGCCTCGGCCTGGCTCATCAGTAAGGACCAGTCGCGCTGACCACCAAAGCGCGCCGCCGCGCGCATCAAGCCACCGAATAAACCGCGCCGCTGCACAAAATAAAACGGCACTACCGTCAGCGCCAGTACGCCGCTGGCGATCAGCAATGCGGTGCGCACGCCGGGCGGCAGAATATGGCTGGCCTGCGCGCCCAGCAGTGCCATGCCGATCAGGGCGAACAGGATTTGCGCCAGGGTCTGCAGCGTGGTGCTGACGGTGATCGCGGCCGCCGCCTCGGCCATGGGCATGCCGCGTTGAGCCAGGTGACGGGCCATCAGCACCGGGCCGCCAATCTGCCCGCCAGGAGTCAGGCTGGTGGCGGACTCGCCCGCCCAGCGCGTCAGCACTGCATTGCCGAATGCACCGCGCACCGTGGTGCGGTCGAACAGCACATAGATCGCCGCGGCGTCGAGCACCAGCGGTAACAGGTGAAACAGTGCCACCAGCACCAGGCCCCAGCCGGCCAATGCCAGGGTTGCCAGCACCGCCGGCAGTCCTTGCGAGACAAGCACACCGATGAACAGCAGCGCACCGGCCGCCAACAACCAGATTGCCGCCCGGGTCATTCGTGCCCAGCCGGTTCCTGTGTGCGCCGACGGAACACCTGACGGAAGCCGAAGTACGCGACCGCATCCTTGGCTTTGGAAATGATGCGCCACCACGCGTGCATGCTTGGATCGGTCACATATTCGAAAGTCAGCGACACACGCATCTCGCCCTCGCCAAGGGGCGTGATCCGGTGTCGCAGCTTGTCGCCATCGAAAAACACCAGCCCCCCCGCGGGAATCTGCAGCGAGCCCGCGATCACTGCCACACCGGCCTCGCGCGTGTGCAATTGGTATTCCAGGCGGCACGAGGACTCATCGAGCACTCCGAACAGCAGCGTATAGCGACGGCCGGCGTAGTAGGAGGTGTCGTAGTGCCAGCCGATGTGATCGCCGGGCCGGGTATAGAAATACAGTGCATAGGCATGCGGATCGTCCGGCGGGGAGAGCTGCAAGCGTTCGCCCGAGATCTGGTTCAACCATTCGATCAACGCCGGCGAGCGGTATAGCTCGGCGATAAAGGGTGAGAGCTGATCGATGGTATGGCGACTGACACTGCCTCCCTGCTTGTGTCCCGGCAGATAGTTGCGGTTGACGCAAGGCTTGACCGCCGCGACCGCGTCCCGCAATTGCGCGCTCACCTCGGGCGCCAGAAAATCCGGCACAAACAGGAACGCACCCTGCGCGGCAAAGTTTGAACGCAGCGGCGCAGTGGGCAGTCCGGTCAGGCGCGCACTCATGGCCTGATCGGCTTGGCCGAGCGGCCACGGCACCTGGCGCATCGGCTGTGCCGGCTGCAGGCGGCGCAGCGCCCGGCGGTAATCGATGACCACCCAGATCGCGAACAGCGGCGCGCCGATCGCGGCCGCTACCAGAAAGTATGCCAGCGCATTACACAGCGTCACCAGCGGCAGCAGGTACAGCACGTCTTCGGTCTCGAATCCGCCCACTGAGCTCTGGCGGATGCCGGCTTTGCCCTCCAGCTCCTCGATGCGCATGCGCAGCAGGAAAATCAACGCGATCGCGCAACCGGTGGTCGCGCCCAACGCCGCCGGCGGCAGCGCCATGTTCAATCCGGTGACGACGGCGATGTCCGTACCCAGACCTGCGCCGATGGCGACAAACAGCAGTATGGTCACGGCAGCATCCGTGCCCAGATCGTATAAATGGCCGATGCGGCTGGTCTTGCCGCTGATGCGCGCGAGTTCGCCATCGGTGTGGTCGAGAAAATTCGACAGGCTCAGCAGCAGCGCAGCCAGATTCGACCAGCCGTATGTGCCATGCATGAAGGCCCATGCGGCCGCCAGGCCGACTAGCAGCCGCACGGTAGTCAGGTGGTTGGGGGTCACCCAGCTGTCCTTGAGCGGCGTCACCAAACGGCGCGCCAGCCGCGCATCCCATGGCCTGGGTCCTGTTGAGCCGGCGAACGACAGTTGTGGTGACTCGGACATGACGGGTCGCTGACAATGGGCGCGATCGGTGCGATCGCGTATTGTCTGCGCTTATGGCAAGTTCAGAACTAACATAGGGCGTGCAGCGATTATGAGGGCCAGCGCATGTGTGCGCCAGACCGAGGGGTGCCCATGGCGCCGGCGCACTGCCTTCGCACTGCATTTGCTGTGCGGCGGCCTCGCCACGCTCTGGGCGGTGCCGTCGTGGCCGGATCCGGCCGAGGATCCGGCCGCGCAAGCGACGCCCGTGGAGCCAGGGACGCAGGTTCCGGCGCCGAGCCCCAATCTTCCGAAGTGGTTGAATCCCGCGACCGCGCCCTTCCTGCCGGTGCCTTTGATTGGCGTGGATCCGAACAGCGGCACCACACTCGGCATTCTACCGGTGCGTCTGCAAACCGATGACCAGCACGAGATCAGTCGCATCTATGCGCCGGACCTGTATTACAACCCTTATTTCGGCTATGGCGCACACGCGCGTGTCTATGACTACCCTTCCGAGAACGAGCAGTGGTCACTGGTCGCGGGTGCCTCCGAACGCGTCGAACGCGGGTTCGATGGTGAGTACCAGATCGGACGCTTGCGCGATCAGCTCTGGTCTTTCAATGCGAGTCTGGTGTTCGACCGCAGCGGCACACCGCGTTTCTTCGGCATTGGCAATGAATCACCGCTGCTCGCAGAGACCAACTACACCGCCCAGCAGGAACTGGCGCAGCTGCAGGTCGGCCTGAACCTGAACCACACCTGGCAATTGCGCTATACCGGCAGGGAGGAGGTCGTAGACGTGCTGCCGGGCACCTTGAAGGGCATCGCCACACTCGAGAGCCGTTTTGGCCACATTCTGGGCGTCGGCACCAACGATCAACTGCTCAATCGTGTGGCGATTGCCTATGACACACGCGACAACCTGACAGTGCCGACGCGCGGCGCGGAGTGGGTGGCGTACGGTGGTCTGGCGAGCCGTCGCGGCCTGCTGAACGACTCGATGTACAGCGAAGCGGGCGTGGACGGCCGCGTGTTCTGGCCGCTCAACCCCGATACCATACTCGCCACGCATGTGGCTCTGCGCTATCTGCCGACCGCGCACCGCCTGCCCTTCTGGGCGCTCAGCAGCCTCGGCGGCGATCAGAGCGAGATCGGCGGCGATCAACCGCTGCGCGGGTATGGCACCGGGCGCTTTTACGATCGCGATTCCTTCTCGACCACCGTCGAGCTGCGCCGTCGGGTTTTTTCATTCAATGCCGTCGCGACCCATGTTGACCTGGAATTGGCGCCGTTCGTCGATCTGGGCAGAGTATTCTCGCAGACCAGCACATTCCCGCTGACGCAACTGCACCCGGTCGGCGGGCTGGGTATACGCGGTATCGCACGTCCCTTTGTGGTCGGTTATGTCGATATCGGCTACGGCAACGAGGGCGTGGCCGTGTTCACCGGTATCAACTATCCGTTTTGATGTAACCCTGCGGCCGCGGGCGGCGAATAGCAGACATGAACAAAGCCCCTCCGAGCTTCGCTGTGGTGCTGGCGCTGACGGCGCTGGCCTGCGCATGCGCTGGCGGCGCCATCGCCGCGCCCCGGCCGGCGGTGGTGGAACTCTACACCTCGCAAGGATGCAGCTCCTGCCCGCCCGCGGACGCTTTGCTGGGTGAACTCAAGCGTCAACCCAATGTTCTGGCGCTGGCCTTTCATGTCGACTATTGGGACGGCCTGGGCTGGGCGGACCGATTCGCGCTGCCCCTTGCCACCCAGAGACAGGACCGCTATGCGCAGAGGCTCAAGCTCGCGAGTGTGTTCACGCCGCAAATCGTGGTCGACGGACGCCGCTCGTTCGTCGGTTCCGATCGCGGCGGCATCCTGCCGGCGATCGGCGGCGAGCGCGACGGCGTCGCGGTCACCATGAGCGGCAACGCCGGCGATCTGATCATCGATCTCGGGGCCGGCGCGCCGCAAAGTCCCGCCGATGTGCTGTTGCTGGCCGTGGTGCCCGAGGCGCAGACGCAGATTGGGCGCGGTGAAAACGGCGGCCGCACCTTGCGGGAATTCAACATCGTTCGCGCCAGCTACTCGCTGGGTAGCTGGAGCGGCAGCGCGCATCGCTATACCGTCGCGCGCTCCTCGCTGCCCGCGGATGCGACCGAAGCCGCGGTGCTGATCCAGCAGCCCAATCAGGGTTCGATACTCGGCGCCGCGATCTTCGCCTGGCACTGAGCCGTAGCAGCAGCGCGCGCTGACGGCGCGTCAGCCGCGCAACAATGCGCACACCCAGGCGATCCCGATCGCGGCCAGCGCCGCGGCACCGGCGAGCCATTGCGGCACGCGATCGAACGCGCGCTGTACCGCCGGCAATGCCACCCAGGCACCGAGCACACAGCCGAACACAAATCCCAGCGCATGGGCGACGATGTCGGTGCCCTCGCCGGCCGAGCCGAACCAGCCCAGCAGCACTGCGCCGGCGACCAGCGGCGACCAACGCAACGCCCATCTCTGCGGGATATGAAAACGCGCACGCCACGAATGCGCTGCCAGCAGACCCAGCGCCGTGAAGACAGCGGTCGAGGCGCCTACAGCACGGTGCGTGGATGGGCCGAACTGGCCTTCGAACAGATTGGCCAACCCCGCTCCGATTACGATCAGAATCCAGGCGCTGCCAGCGCCGATCTGCCGCGCCGCCAGAAATCCGAACCAGACGCCCGCGGCGAGATTCGCGGCCAGATGAGCGCTGTCCAGGTGCAGCGTCAGCGCGGTCCAGGCTCGCCACCATTGCCCGCTTTGCACGCGCGCTGCATCGAGCGCGCCGAGTTCAAACGCATCGAGTCTCCACCAGCCGTTCGAGATCGCGAGCCCCACGCCCAGCAGCACGGCGACGTAAAGCGCGCAGCCGGTCCAGGCGTTGGGGTACACGCGCGGCGGTCCGGGAGGCGGCGGCGCTGGACGGCTCTCCCTGGCGTATGAGCGCAGATGCGCTTGCGCCAATGCACTGTCCGGTGAGGCTACCGACAGCAGATACTGCGTGCCATCGAAGTGAATGGCGCTCGCGACCCCCACCGCCCAGAGCATGAAGGCGCGGTCGTGGCAATCTGCCTGGACGGCGGATCGAAAGACTTCAGTATCTGCGTCCGGCATGGTGCTCGGCAGTCATTGTATAGCGCGTGGTTTGGCGCGTCGCGCATCGGGCGCGAGTGCTTAAGACACTGACATGATTGTGGAATTAGCGTAAGTTGCCCAGCCCATATGAGGCACGCCCGCGAAAGTAGCAACCGAAGTCGCACGCCCAGCAAGGCGCACAGCGGGTCGCGCGGGCGATGGCCATGCTAAGCGCGCGGCGCGCGCTCGGCTGGCTCGCGCTGGGCGCCGTACTGACCATTGTCTGGCTGGCGCTGCCATTCGCCACCGGCATCGTGCTCGGGACGCTGATGGCGTTCACACTCGAACCACTGTACACGCTGCTGGTTCGGCGCAGCGATCGTCCCGTAGCCGCCTCGCTGGTCACTATAGTCGCCTCGACCGCGATCATTGTGGGTGCGTTGAGCGCGTTCGTGACGCACTTCGTGACGCGAGCTGTCGATCTCGCCAACACCGTGCGCGCGCAGCTACACGCTGGCGGCGAGCTCAGCAATTGGGTGGACGGCGCCACCAGCTGGCTCGAACGCTTCGGCATCTCCACCGCCAGCATCACTGCGCGCCTGGAGGCCGGCGCCGGCGAGATCGCGTCAAGCTCGGCCGCGATTGCAGGCTCGCTGGCCTCGGGCGCGTTCGCAGCGTTGCTGGATCTGTTTTTCGCGGTGCTGACCATGCATCTGGTGCTGCGCTATTGGCCGCGCATGGTCACGGGCCTGGTGGTAGTCTCGCCGCTGGACCCAAAACACACGCGAGGTCTGCTGGCCGAGTTCCGGCGTGTGGGGCGCATGACCGTTTCCGGCACGGTTCTCACCGGGCTTGCGCAGGGGCTGCTGGCCACCATCGGTTTCTGGGTGACCGGCGTGCCGCAGCCGCTGTTCTTCGGCATCGCCACGGCGCTGGCTTCGCTGATACCGGCCGTGGGCACGATGCTGGTCTGGATTCCGGCCGGGCTGTATCTGTTCTCGATCGGGCACCCGGCCAAGGGCACCGTTGAACTGGCCTGGGGCGCGCTGTTCGTCGTCGGACTGAGCGATTACCTGATCCGGCCGCGCCTGGTGGGCGATGCTGCCATGCCGGCGCTGCTGATGTTCATCGCGCTGTTCGGCGGATTGAAAGTCCTCGGCCTGTCCGGTCTGATCATCGGACCGGTGGTCATGGCGCTCGCGGTCACGGTGTTGCGCCTGTACTCGCTCGAGCACCAGCACAAGCGCAACGCGCAATGAATCAGGCTTAGCCCGCCGCCGACAAAGACGACTCGCCCGACTCGGCCAGTGCCTGTGCGATCATGGCCTCGGGCAGGCGGCGAATCGCGATACTGCCATTGAGCCATCCCGGCAGCGCCTCGGCCGGCATGGGCGGGCTGATGTAGTAGCCCTGAGCAAAATCGCAACCCAGACTGCGCAACAGTGCGTAACCCTTGGGATCCTCGATGCCCTCGGCGACCACCTTCAGACCCAGGCTGTGGCCCAGTTCGATGGTCGAACGCACGATGGTCATCATGTCGGCGTCCTCGGACATGTTGGACACGAACGCGCGATCGATCTTGAGCTCGTTGACCGGCAATTTCATGATGTAGCTGAGCGAGGAATAGCCGGTGCCGTAGTCGTCGATCGACAGGCGCAGGCCTATGGCCGACAGGCGGTCCAGCACCCGCTGCGCGTGCGCCGGGTCTTCCATGAATCCGCTCTCGGTGATCTCGAGGCAGATCATATGAGGCGGCACACCATGCTCGGTCAGCAGCGCGCTGATGAGCTCCGGCAAATCGCGCGTCATCAGATCGCGCGCCGACAGATTGACCGAAATCTCGATGTCCATGTGCTGGCGCATCCACACCCCGCACTGACGAATCGCCTCGGACAACACCCAGCGCGTGAGTATCTTGATATAGCCGGTGTGCTCGGCAAACGGTATGAACAGTCCCGGCGGCACCATGCCGCGCACCGGATGCACCCAGCGAATCAACGCCTCGGCGGCATGCACGCCGGCGGAGCTCAGGGTCACCTTCGGCTGGTAGTACAGCCGCAGTTCGCCCTGCTCGACCGCGCGCCGCAGCTCGCCCAGCAGCGACAGATGCTGCTGCTGAGTGGTGTCGTAATGCGGGTCATAGAGCGTGTAACCGCTGCGGTTGCGCTTGGCCACGTACATGGCGATGTCGGCGTTTCGCACCAGCGTTTGCGCATCCAAAGCATGCGACGGATACAGCGCAATGCCGATGCTGGCGCCTACATCGAGCGGCTGGCCCGCGAAATCGATGGGCTGCTCCAGCGCCAGGATAATGCTCTTGGCCAGACTTACGACCCGCTCCTCGTCGCCGGTGGGCACCAGCACCGCAAATTCATCGCCCCCCAGGCGCGCGACGCAGTCATCCTCGGGCAGCAGGTTGCGCAAGCGCACCGCGACCTCGCGCAGAACGTGATCGCCGACGCTGTGACCGAGCGTATCGTTGACATATTTGAAGCGGTCCAGATCCATGACGAAGATCGCCAGCATACGGTGCTGTTCGCCGGCGCTCACAATCTCGCGCTGCAGACGCTCGCTGAACTGCGAGCGATTGGGCAACTGCGTCAACGAGTCCTCGTACGCGAGCTTGAGAATTCGCTGCTCGCGCTCGGCGATGCCGGCGCGCATGTGATCGAGTCCATGCGCCAGGATTCCAATCTCATCGCCGCGATGGATTGCAATCGGAATGGAATAATCGCCGCCGCGCATGCGCTTGACCGCCTGCAGCAGGGCGTCGATGGGGCGGGTAATACCCACTGCTATCAGCACACTGCCGGTGATGGACAAGGCCAGACTGAACAGACCCAGCACCACCAGCTTCGCAGTCAGCATGCGAAAGCTGCCCATGGCATCGTCGATGGGGCGTTGCAGCACCGCCACGAAGTGCTGGCTGCCGCTCTCTCCCAACGGCACCACGCGCAGCTGATGCTGCTGCGGCATGGAGATCACGCGCGTCAGCAGCGCCTGCCGGTACGAGGGTAAGCGGGCTGTCAGCGTCTGCGATTGATCCGTGCTCAGGGTCGAAGCAAGAATATTCCAGCGGCCGTCCTGTTCGGTAACGAAGGACACCTGCAGCCCGGTCAGATTGCGCAGTTGCGTGGCCAGCGGTTGATCGACCGGAAAGCCGATCACGATCCACCCGATCGACAGCGGCGCCTGCACCGGCACCGCCACCAACTGCAGCACCCGTTGATCGAGGGTTTCGATGGCCGCCGCCTGGCCGGCGCTTTTCGCCTGTGCGATCAGCGATTGAAACTCGAAACGCCGCGGCGCCGCGCCCACACGCAGCGTATCGTCGACCACCATGCCCTGCAGATCGACGAACAGCACCACCGCGGCCTTGACGCGCGCGCCGTGATTCTCCAGCGCCGAATCCACGGTAGCGCCGTCGCCGGTGGCAATGGCCTCGCGAAACGCGAAGTCCGAGGCCAGCACGGTCGCCGCCTGCGCCAATCGGTCGGCATTCTGCTTCAAGTCGCTGGCGAACACTTTCTCGCCGACCGTGAGTTCATCGTCGATCTTGGTGCGGGCGGCGTTGGTGGTCGCGGTGTTGACCAGCGCGAATACGGTAATCTGGACGATGCCCAGCAGCGCCACCAGAAACACCACCATTTTCGAACGCAGTGTGTTCAGGCGCATCAGTGCACCGTCGCGAGCGACTGGCCGTCGACCCGCAGCTGCCGCGGACTCAACGCATCGCCGCCGATGCGCACTGGCTCTCCGGCCTGCTCCTGCGCCATCGAGTTGTTCCAGGCGCGCAGCTCATAGTCTCCGGGCGGCAAGCCCGACAACGTCGCCTTGCCGTCGGCCGCAGTACGCACGAAGTACGGCGTGTCGACCACCAGCACCCAAGCCACCATGGTGTCGTGAATGTTGCAACCCAGAACCACGATGCCGGGTTGATCGAACAGCACCGGATTGCTCGGCGTGCCGGCATACAGCTTCAATGTGAACACCTTGGCCGGGGAAAACGAATACACCGAGTGGCGAATGTTGTCGCTATTGGGAAAGGCGATCGGCGTGCCGGCCTGCACCACGCTCACGAGCGGCACGAACGCACGATGCACCTGATCGATCGCGGTCCTCGGCAAGGCACCGTGGGGCACCGGCACGCGTGGGGTTGCATAAACGGCGGCATCGGCAACTGGAAGGTTGGCACCATCGACCACACTCACGCGCAGATCCGCCGCCTGGGCCACGCCGGCCGCAGCGCATAGCAGAAGGGCGAGACTGGCGCGCATGACAGGTCTAGGGATCGGCGTTCGCGCGCGGCGCCGGAATGTCGACCACGTCGCGCTCCATGGGCGCGAGCAATGCCAGCAATTCGTTGCGCTCGCGCAGGCCGACGTTGTGGCGGCGCATGCTGTCGCGAAGTATCTGAACCATACCGTAGAACTCCGCCTCGGAAATCTGATGTCCGCCGTGCGCCTCACGCATGGAATCACCGCTGTAGCGGCAGCCGCCGCCGGCGAGTTGGCAGATCTGCTCGGCCAGCAGCCGCTTGATCCGCGCCACATCGACTTCGGCAAAGGAACGCTTGAGCTTGTGATCGGCTACTACGCCATCCAAGGTGTCGGACACCACGGCGCGCACCACGGGCTCACCGCCCATGCGCATATACAAGGTGTCGGGCGCTGCGAGCGGCGCCCCGCAGAGCGGCAGCATCAACAGCAGCAGCGCAAATGAGCACCTACGACCTACCACGGGTATGACTCGCATTTGACAGATGATAGGAGCAGCGCCGCTGGGACGGCGTTAAGTGGATCACAGCCCTCTACGGCGAACTGTGAGGTGGCCCGTGCGTAACCCTGGGTGACATAAGCCACAATGCGCTCATGACGAGCGCCTCTACGCCAACGCGCGGCCCGCGCGTGGCGTTGCTCATGCTTGGCTGCCTGCTGGGAACGCCGGGTACCGGACACGCCGGAGACCGATTGCTCGCGACCGGCGGCATCATGGAAATCGAAGGCAGCGCCGGCGGCGGCCTGACCCCGTGGGCGCTCATAGCGGGGCTCGGCACCGATCAGCAGATCGGCGCCAGTGCCGCGTGCACACGTGTGAGCCCCAGCGATTTCACTCTCGAGAGCTGTGGGGTCGCATTGGGCATCCGCAATCGCCTGGAATTGTCCCTCGACCGCCAGCACTTCGATCTGGGCACGACTGTCCCGGGCGACACCATCAGCCAGACCATAGTGGGCGCCAAAGTGCGTGTGCTCGGCGATGCCGTGATCGATCAGGATCGCTGGTGGCCGCAAGTCGCGCTCGGCCTGCAATGCAAGCACAACAGCGACTTCGACACCGTTCCCAAGCTGCTCGGAGCCAGGCATGCCGATGGCGTCGACTACTACATTGCCGCGACCAAAGTGTGGCTGGCCGGCCCCTTTGGGCGCAGCTGGCTCACCGACCTGACGCTGCGTGCCACCGAGGCCAATCAAATGGGGCTGCTGGGCTTCGGCGGCGACCAGGGCGGTTATCATCTGATGGCGGAAGCCAGCGTGGGCGTATTCGTGACCGATGAACTGGTGCTGGGCGGCGAATACCGGCAGAAGCCGAACAACCTGTCGGCGTTCCGCGAGCAGGATTTCAAGGACGCGTTCCTGGCCTATTTTCCAGTGAAGTATCTGTCGCTGACCGGCGCTTATGCAGACCTCGGCAACATCGCCGACAAGCGCTCGCAACACGGACCCTATGTTTCGCTGCAGCTGAGTTGGTAGTGCCCTAGACTCTGGCAGCACGATGATCCGGCGGCACGATGACTAGATTGGCGGCGCTGCTGTCTGCGGGCTTGGCTCTGGCGGGAGCGGTGCGCGGCGCCGCGATTTACGACCCGGGCGCCAGCGCCACCGAAATCCGGATCGGCAATATTGCCCCGTACAGCGGTGCATCCCAGGACTACGGCGCCGTGGCGCACGCCGAGGCAGCCTATTTCCACATGATCAACGATCGCGGCGGGGTCAATGGCCGCCGGATCAATTTCATCAGCGTCGACGACGGTTCGGATCCCGCCCGCACGCTCGCGCTCGCCCAGCAGCTGGTGGAGCAGGATGCGGTGCTGGCACTGTTCAGCTCCTTCGGCACGGACGGAAACCTCGCGATTCGCATCTATGCCAACGAGCATAAAATTCCGCAGCTGTTCGTCCAGACCTCCTCGGCGGTGTTCGACGATCCGGCGCATTTTCCCTGGACCATGGGGTTCTATGCCTCCTATCGCACCGAGGGACAGGCCTACGCCAAGTACCTGCTGCAGAACAAGCCCACGGCGAAAATCGCAGTGCTGTATGAGGACTCGGCCGCGGGCCAGGAGTACTACCAGGGCTTGCGCGACGGGCTGGGCGAGCGGGCCACGGCCATGATCGTGCAACAGGCCAGCTACCGCCTCGCCGACCGCAGCATCGATAGCCAGGTCGATACACTCAAGAACTCAGGAGCTGATGTGTTCGTGGATCTGGCTTGGGGGGTCACGGCGAGCACCGCGATTCGCAGGGCCTACGACATCGGCTGGCATCCACTGCAGTTCATACCGAACGCATCGCTTTCGGTAGCGGCGTTTCTCGAGCCGATCGGACTCGAAAAGGCAGCGGGCGTCATCAGCAATGCGCGCTCCAGGAATTGGCTGCACAGCCGCGCGGATCGCGACCCGGAGGTGCGCGATTTCCTGGACTGGATGGGCAAATACGATCCCGAGGCCAACCCGCGCGATCAGTTGATTGTTTCAGGCTACGAGCGCGCCGAGGCACTGGTCGCGGTGCTGAAACAGTGCGGCGACGACCTCAGCCGCGCCAATCTCATGGCGCAGGCCGCCAACCTCGACCTGACCATTGGCATGCTGCGTCCTGGCATTCGCATCAAGACCAGCCCGCGCGACTACCAGCCCATCAAGCAACTGTTCCTGATACGGTTCGATGGCAGGGAATGGCTGCCACTCGACAGCATCGCAGGCGGCTGAAAGATGCCCCTCACGACGGCTGGCCCCGCTGCGCGTACAGGGCCGCGGCCAACGCCACGATCAGCCCGGCGACGCCCAGCAGCGTGGTCCAGGAGGCCTCGGCCAGATTCAAGGTAATCACCTTGTTACACAACGCGATCAGCGCCGTCTGCACCACCAGCACTGTATTCACCTCATGCGCGAGCAGCAGGTGACGCAGGATCTTGAGTAGCTCCACACCCACGAGCACGGCCACGATCAGACCGAATACATCGAACAGCACTCGTGGCTCGGCCACCAGTTCGCGGGTCTGCAACACATCTTGCGCCAGCGACCAGGCCACCACCACGGTGCCAAACAGAATGGTCGCCATGACCAGCGCAATCAGCGCGCCGACCACAATACGTTCGACCGTGCCTGCTATTTTTTCCATGCTCCGGTGCCTCAATCGCGCACGGCAGCTACCAACGCGGCAAAACCTATGAATACGCCGCCCGTGAGCCGATTGAAACCACGCAACACCGCGGCGCGGTGCAAATAGCTCGCGAGCCGCTGGCCGCTGCCGGCGTATACCAGGTACCAGCCGACCTCGATCACGGCAAAGGTCAGCAGCAGAATCGCAAAATGCGGCAGCTTCGGCTGATCGGGATGAATGAACTGCGGCAGAAACGCCGCTGCGAACAATATGGCCTTGGGATTGCTTGCCGCGACCAGCACCCCCTGGCGAAACAGCGCCGCTGATTTGGCGGGAAGCTCGCGCATTCGCCGCGCATCCACCGCCGTGTCAAGCACCGGCGCGCGCCAGCTCCTGATACCGAGGTAAACCAGGTAGGCGGCGCCGAGCCAGCGCAGAGCATCGAACACCGACGGAAAAGCCTGCAGCAATGCGCCCAGGCCCGCGGCCGAAATAGTCATCATCAGCAGCAGCGCGCTCAGGCAACCGGTCATCGTCGCCACTGCAGCGCGAAATCCGAAGCGCGCACCATGGCTCATGACCAGCAGCATGTTGGGTCCCGGTGTCGCGGATACCACAAAAGTTACCGGCACGAATAGCCAGAACGTCTGCCAGGTCATGCGTCATCATCAGGTTTTGACGTCGCCGGCGCAATCGGCCAGGCGTTGCAATTCCGCGGCCAGGGATTGCCATTGCGCGGCGCCGAAGCGCTCGATGACTGCATGCTGGGTACTGTGCCAGCCGGGTTCCGCCCTGGCCAGTGCCGCCTGACCCTGTCTGGTGACTGCCGCGGTGCGCGAGCGGCTATCGGCGCCATCGCTGAGCGTAATCCAGTGCTGCTTTGCCAGACTCGCCAGTGCACGATAGAGCGAGGTGCGGTCCATCGCCAGATCCTCGGCCACTCGCGATAGCGGTTCATGCGGATGCCTCAGCACGGCACGCATCACGGCCAGCTGGGTAATATTCAGACCCGAGTCCGCCAGCGCGGCATCGAACAGGCGTGCCAGCACACGTGCGGTTTTGCGCACGCTGTTGCAGGCACACGGACGCGTCAGGGTATTGCTGCTCACTATCCGGCGGTCATTGATGTATGCACATCAATAATGTTAGCATACCCGCTCACCATTAGCACCGCACCAACGGCAGAGGGCCATGAGCACCGGTTCGCGAGCGCCGCGCCTGCATTACGCCTGGGTCATCGCCGGCGTGACCTTCCTGGTGCTGCTGGTCACGGCAGGCATTCGCGCCACGCCCGGCGTGCTCATGGTGCCATTGGAATCCGAGTTCGGCTGGACCAGCGCCGCGATCTCGGTCTCCATTGCGGTCAATCTGGTGCTGTTCGGGCTGATCGGTCCGTTCGCGGCCTCGCTGATGGACAGGTGGGGACTGCGCCGCCTGGTGCTGTGCGCTCTGGCACTGCTTGCCGGTTCCGTAGCCCTGACCGCCGTCATGACTTCGCAGTGGCAGATGCTGCTGTTGTGGGGAGTCTGCGTGGGCTCGGGTACCGGGGTGACCGCGCTGGTGCTGGCCGCGGTAATCGCCAATCGCTGGTTCGATCGTCAACGCGGGCTGGTGCTCGGGGTGCTGACCGCGGCCAACGCCACCGGTCAATTGCTGTTCCTGCCGCTGCTCGCTCGATTGCTCGAGATTTCCGGGTGGCGCAGCGTGGCGCTGGTGGTCGCCGCTGGCGCGGCCGTGGTGTTCGTGCTGGTGTTTGCTCTGATGCGCGATCGTCCGTCAGAGCTGGGACTGACGCCCTATGGAAGAGTCGTTACGCCAGGGGTTGCGCCGCCGCCACCTCCGGTATCGTTGGCGCCGTTGCAGGCCTTGCGCCTGGTGCGCAAGTCCCCGGCGTTCTGGGTGCTCGCGGGCAGCTTCTTTGTTTGCGGTGCCAGCACCAACGGCCTGATCGGTACGCACCTGATTCCGGCCTGCCACGACTTCGGAATCCCCGAAGTACGCGCTGCGGGTCTGCTCGCCGTGATGGGTATATTCGATATTGTCGGCACCACAGCCTCCGGATGGCTGACCGATCGCTTCCCCAGTCGATATCTGCTGTTTATCTACTATTTCCTGCGCGGCCTGTCGTTGCTGTGTCTTCCCTACACCCTGGCTCACGGCAACTCCGAGCTCAAATGGTTTGCAATCTTCTATGGACTGGACTGGGTCGCGACCGTGCCGCCGACCGTGCGCTTGGCGTCGGATCTGTTCGGTCGCCAGAATGCCGGCGTCATCTTCGGCTGGATCGCCGCCGCGCATCAGCTCGGAGCGGCACTGGCGGCTCTCGGGGCGGGCGCCATTCGTACCGCCTCCGGCAACTACAGCGCTGCGTTCTGGATCTCAGGCAGCGTGTGCTTCCTCGCCGGGCTTTCTTTCCTGTTTACGCGCAAGCTGCTCGACAGGCACGGCGCCGAATTTGCATTTGTGCCCACAGCCTCACTGCCGCCCGCGCCGGTGGCAGACTCACTATAAGGATTGCCCGCCATGCCGCTGGTCCGCATTGATCTGGCTGATGGAAAAACCCCGGAATACGGCACGCAAGTGGGCGACATCGTCTACCGGGCGATGATCGAGGCGCTCGCGGTCCCCAAAGACGACCGGTTTCAAATCATCACGCAACATGCGGCCACAGGATTGAACTACAGCCGCAACTATCTGGGCGTTCAGCGTTCGGATGAATGCATCTTTTTGCAGATCACCCTCAATGCGGGTCGATCGGTCGAGACCAAGCAGCGCTTTTACCGAGCGGTCGCCGACGGCCTGCACGCGGGCCTGGGGCTGCGGCGCGAGGACGTCTTCATCAATCTGGTCGAAGTGGATAAGGCAGACTGGTCGTTCGGCAATGGCGAGGCCCAGTACGTCTGACAGCGCGGTTCATGGTGCGCGGCGCGCAACGAAGAAAAGCCTCAGGAACGGGAATACGGTGGTACCGTCCGCTCGCTTCGGATAAGCCGCCGCAACCCGCTTGGCATAGGCCGCCTCAAAGGCGCCGCGCTCGTGCTCATGAAGTGCCTGCAGAAACGGCTGCAGCCAGGTGCCCTTGGTCCACTCCTTGACCGGGTCTTCGCCTCGCAGAACCTGAAAGTATACGCTCTGCCATAAATCGACCTCCGCGCCTGCGGAGCTCAGCAGCTCGAAGTACCACATCGGATCGGCCACTGGAGATTCGCGCAACAGCGGTTCGAGCCGTGGGCGCCACGGCCCCGCACGCACCGTTTCGCCGATCGCCAGATGCGATGGCGCCGAAAAATTTCTCGGCATCTGCACCGCCAGCACACCATCGGGCGCCAGAGACTTCAGCAATGCCGGCAGTACCCGTTCGTGATCGGGTAACCAATGCAATGCCGCGTTGGAGAAGATCAGATTCGGCGCCTCGTGCGGTTTCCAGCCGGCGATGTCGCGCCGCAGCCAGCGAAGGTTGGGCGATCCGCTGGCCGCGCGTTCGAGCATGTCGCTTGAACTGTCGATGCCGGTGACCGTGGCATGGGGCCAACGCTCGGCCATGATCTTGGTCAGCGCACCGGTGCCGCAGCCGAGATCGTAGACGAACGCCGGTGATTCGAGTTCGACCCGCGCGAGCAGCTCGAGCGCCGGACGCAGCCGGGGCTGCGCGAACTTCTGGTACTGCGCCGGATTCCAGCTCATGGGGATTGACCGCGGCCGCTCTGAGGCCGGTCAGTCCTCAAGGCTTTCTCTCTGCGACCTTTCTGGCCAGCTCAGCGAGTTCCGCCAGGCCCAGCTCCTCGGCAGGAACCTCAATGACATCCTCGCCGGTGGCCGACTTGGCAGCCGGCACTGCATTCGTCACTGGGGGCTTCGCGGCCGGCACGGGCTTGGCAGGTGGCACGGCTTTCACGGCCGGGCCGTGGCTGACAAAGGTGGTCGCCTTTGCATCCGCCGCTGGACGCGATGCCGGCACCGGTGCGGGCCTGGCCCAGTCGCTGACCTGCTCGATCCAACGCTGGTAGCGATCGAAGGTCCACATGCCCTCATCGCCGCCGGACTGCAGCACATTAGCCAACTGGGTCAGATTGCCGGAGCGGATAGTCCCCTTGGCCCCGGAGCTGGGCAGCAGCAGCTCGCAGCGCGGCACCCGCAGACGGTGGGCGCTCAGGAAATCCAGACGCTGACAGCTCACGCCAACCAGGCAGTCTGCAAGCTGCGCACGAATACTCGCCTGGATCTCCGGAGGAAATGACATACACAGCCGGCTGAGCGCCTCGGCACAATTGGCCGAATGCATGGTCGCCAGAACCAGATGCCCGGTCTCCGCGGCGTTGAGCGTCAGCCGCATGACCTCCGGGGTGCGCATCTCGCTGATTACCAATACGTCGGGATTCTCGCGCAATGCATCGACGATGCCCTGCTCAAAACTCGGCGAGTGTGTGGGAATCTCACGTTGCCGGATGAACGAGCGCTTATTGGTGAAGATATATTCGAGCGGGCTCTCCAGGGTGACGATATTGCGCGAGCGCGAGGCGTTGATCTCCTCGATCAGTGCCGCCAGCGTGGTGGATTTTCCGGCGCCGGTCGGCCCGGATATGATGACCAGCCCACTGGGCGCTTCGATGAGTTTGCGGAAGTCCGGGTGCAGGTTGCAGGCGCGCAGGTCCTTGATCACGGGTGCGAGCAGCCGTATCGCAATGGCGATCCCGCGAACTGTCTGAAAGAAACTGGCGCGACAGCGCAACCCCGAGATGGCGACCGAGATATCGGCGGAACCGCGCGCCTTGAACAGCGCCCAGCCGTCCGCGCCCAACAGATCCTGGCCAGCCTGCAGCAGACGCTCAGCCGCCACGACGCCACCGACCGTTTGCAGATCCCCACGGATTCTTGCCACCACCGGGGTGTCCGTTTCCAGGTGCAAGTCGCTGGCCCCTAGCGAGTGTGCTTTCCCAATCCATTCCTCAAAAAACATTGCCTGGATCTCCGCTGTACCGGGGCTACTTCTTTTTCTCCAAGGCTTCGATCTCATCCATCAGGCGGTTCATGCGTGCCACCAGCGCCTGGTAGGGCGCGGGGGTGGCCATGTCGATGCCGGCTTTCTTATACAGTTCATAGGCGTAGTCTGAGCCACCGGCTCGCAGCATATCGAGGAAACGTGTGCGGGCCGTCGCGCCTTGCTTGAGGATCGCGTCGGTGAACTCGGCGGCGCCGGCCATCGAGGTCGCGTACTGCCATACATAAAAATCGTAATAGAAATGCGGCACCATCGCCCACTCGATGCAATAGGCCGGATCGATCTTCATGACGCCCTGGGCGTCGCCGTAGTAGCGCTTCAGCAGTCCGCAATACAGGTCGCTGATACGCGCACCCGATAGCGGTCGGCCCTGTTCGACTTCCTCGTGAATCGTCAGTTCGAACTCGGCGAACATCACCTGGCGGAAAAACGTGGTCCGAATCGACTCCAAGCCCTCGCCCAGGTAATAGAGCTTCTCGGCCTTGGTCTTGGCATGCTCGACCATGTAATCGTTGAGCAGCATCTCGTTGCCGATCGAGGCCGATTCGGCGATGAAAGTGGAGTAGTTCGATTTCTCGTAAGGTTCGGCCGCGTTGGCGAGCTGCGTGTGCACCGCGTGCCCCCATTCGTGCGCGAACGTCGACAACGAATGGTAATCATTGTTGTGGTTCAAGAGCAGATACGGATGCACATCGTAGGCCCAACCGTTCATGTAGGCGCCCGTGGCTTTGCCCTGGTGCGGCAGCACGTTCATCCATTGCCCGGCAAATCCCTTGCGCAGCAACGCCAGATAATCCGGCCCCATGGGCGCCAGCGCCGCCAGGGTGATCCGCTCCGACTCAGCCACCGTAAACGTAGGGGCCTGCGCCAGCGCAAACATCGGCGGATAGCCGTCGTAATAAGCCAAATCGTCGCTGATGCCGAGCCGCGCCTTGCGCATCTTCAGATAGCGGTACAGTGTCGGCAGTCCGGCATTGGTCTGTGCGACCAGTGCGCGATAGACCGTATCGGGCATGTTCGAGTGGAATAGCGAGGCCGACAAGGCACTGTCGAACTTGCGCGTCTTTGCGGAGAACACATCGCCCATGACTTGTGTCGTCAGTGTCGCCCCTACGGTACTCTCGAACTTGTGCCAGCTGCCCCAGAACGCATCAAAAACCTGCTTGCGTTCGTTGCGATCGCTCGCTCGGCGATACTTTTCATAGGCCGACTGATCGAGCCGCACTGTTTCACCGCTCGGCAGCGTGACTTCCGGATAAGGGAGGTCGGAGTCCGCCAGCTGATCGTGGATGGCGCTGGGCTGCGCCAGCACATTGCCCGCCGCCGCCAGCACACCCTCGGCCTCGATGCCGAGAATGTGCGGTCCGGAGCGCAGCGTATCGGCGAGATAAAACCCGAACCGGTCCTTGAGATCCTTACGCTCCCGCTCGAATGCGTCCACCTTGCTGGCGCCGAGCGCGACGATTTCCGGGGTCACCCATGCGGTCTTCTCGCCGATCAGCGTGCTGAGCGCCTGAGCCTGCTGCCGCCGTTCCTGATCGACGGCGCTGCGCAGGTCTTCGTCACCCTTGAGAGTGGCATAGACGCTGAGTCGGTCGGATTCCTTGTTGAGCGCGGAGATGGCATCGAGCGCAGTGAACATCGCGCTCGAGCCGCCGGCGAGCGTACCGCGGTAGCTGTCGAGCTTGTCTGCGGCCGCCTTGCTCCTGGAAAAGGAATCGCTCCAGGCTTGCGGCGTGGCATAGAGGTCGCCGAGATCCCACATGGTAGGGATAGAATCGTCGGACGCGGTCGGTTCGGCGAGCAGCGGCAGTGCCGTCAGGCCCAGCAGAATCAGTATCCAGCCCATGCGGCATGTTCCGGTGCGGTAGGCCACGTGTCACCTCGAGTCTTGCGAACGCCCGGCAGTTAAAGGATATGCTCGGATCCTGTCAATACCATAGCCCCATAATCGCTCGCGCGTGCATGCCCCTACTGAGCGTGCCGGCTCTTGCGAGCAGGGCCGCTGAAGCGCTGCGTGCACGGCTCGGTACGTGAGCTGCCGGCGATCAGCGCTTCGGCAGCAGCGCCACCACTCGTGCCGGAAATCCGGTGCCGTCCTTCGGCTTCGGAAATGTGACCATGACCAGCGCGCCGGCCTCGGGCAATTGGTCGAGATTGGCCAGAAGCTCTATCTGGAAATGATTGGTGCCCAGAATATAGCTTTCGAGCGAATAATCGTCCTTGCTGACCGCAAGACCGGGGTCGGTGTCGGTGGTTTCATGGCCTGACGCGGTGATTTTCCGCGTCTCGTAAAGATACTGCAGGACCGGCTTGCTCCATCCCGGATAGTGCGCCACGCCTTCGGCATCGAGGTTTTGCATCGCCGCATCGTCCGGCCAACGCTTCGACCAGTCGCTGCGCAGCGCTACAAACGCGCCGGCCGGAATCGCGCCGTGCTTGTGCTCCCAGCGCTTCACGTCCTCCATCGTCACGACATAGTCTGGATTGTTCGCGACCTGCTCATGCACGTCGAGCACCACCAGACGCAGCAGGAATTCCTTGGGATCGATCTGATCGACGGTCTTCAGACCATCGTGAAAATGCGCCGGTGGATCGACGTGGGTGCCCCACTGTCCGGGATGGCAGAAGCTCTCGGCATGGAAGCCATCCTTGGGAATCGTGAACAGCGTGGTGATCGTTTCGGGCGCGAAGCCTTTCCAATGCGGCGTGGCCGGGCTGAACTCGTGGGTCAGATCGACGAACTCGGCATGCTCCAGGATGGAGAAGG
>Ga0302324_100008375_pt1 | contig 21819 bp, 18 predicted proteins | sample Palsa_T0_1_FD_201949 | JGI IMG/M metagenome (GOLD analysis project Ga0302324, IMG submission 201949) | Peat permafrost microbial communities from Stordalen Mire near Abisko, Sweden - Palsa_T0_1 | ecosystem: Environmental > Terrestrial > Soil > Palsa > Peat permafrost | place: Sweden: Abisko...
GATCACCCCGGTCCCGGGCGGCGTTGGGCCGATGACGATCGCGATGCTGCTCGCCAATACGCTCCAGGCAGCCCGCGCGGGCGCCCCGGACTGAGCGGCGAGCAGATCGCTCGACATAGGACGAGAAGAGCCTACAAATCCAGGTTCTGGTTGCGCCCCGAACCGTCTGAGCGAGCTCGCCGCGTGCAGGCGAAACGACAGCACCGAAGAGCAGAACCGGGTCGGGCCGCAGCGGTGGGCGCACGGAGGCGACCGCTTCGCTCCCGCGATGAAGTTGACGCGGCGGAGCTGATCGGGGCTTCAGTCAGGGGACGAGGAACTCAGGTGCCGTCGCTGCGGGTCTGGGTGGCTCGTTGTGAGACGCGCCCGATCAGCGGTCGGAGAGTGACCCCGCTTGACTACCGGAGCGCCTCGAGGCAGATCTCAAGGCCGCTGAGCAGCTCGGCGTTCTCGTACTCGAGGACCCCGCGCTCCGCCTCATCGATGATGGTCGACTCGTGGCGATGCGAGATCAGCCAAGAGACGAGAGCGGCTCCTACAGATCCCGGCGGCGATCCACAACCCGGTGACGACACGCGGTGTCTGCTACCCAATCCACAGGGTACCGCGCCCTCGGGTGGTCTTGAGAAGACGAATCGCCCGCGGCGGCGGGCGATCCATGAGGTGGAGCTAGGGGGACTCGAACCCCCGACCTCCTGGGTGCGATCTCTTGCCCGGCCGCCAAATCCGAACATGCTGGCGCGACTCGAACGTGTCTGGCGCTGATAATCCGGTGCTCGCACGAGCGGTGGATTCGAGCCTTCGGTGCGCTACTCAACCGTCTAGCGCTACTGCAGGGAGCTGCTCCGTTCCAGAAAAAGCTATGGGACAACCGAAATCTAAATCGGAAGAGGCCGCGGTATGCAGGCCTTCTTCGGACGGGAGCGACGGGACTTGAACCGGCGACGTCCGGCGTGACGGTATGGAGGTCGTTGAGAACGTCGGTCGACTGACAGCGACCGGAAGCAGTCGGCCGGCGGGTGTCATGGGGTCTGCTCCTTGCGGTCCTCGTGTCGTGCGGAGAGCTCCTTCGCCGTGCCCGAGAAGCGGCGCCAACCGTCTACCGGCGGCGTCTGCAGGTCACGGGGCACGACCTGGACCGCTACGTGATCCGCTCCCGCATCGAGGTGCTCTTGGACGCGCGCCGCGGCCGTTTCCTCGTCGCCCGTCACGATGACAGCCTCGACGAGGGCGGTGCTGCCGCCGTCGGCGAAGTCGGCCTCGTCAAAGCCGAGCCGCCGCCAGCTGTTGCGGTAGTTCTCCAGCCCGAGCAGCAGTCCGACGTAGCCACGGGCGGTCTCGCGAGCCCGCGTCGCGTCGGAATCGATCACCACGGGTTGCACCGGAGCGAGGAACGGGCCCTCGCCGAGGATCGCTCGAGCGCGGCGCGTATGTTCGGGCGTCGCGGCGAATGTGTGGGCGCCGTCGGCGTGGTCGCGTGCGACCTCGAGCATCCGCGGCCCCAGCGCGGCGAGCAGCGTCATCAGCCGGCCATCGGGTTCGGGGGAGATGTACGAGGCGTCGCGCATCGCCGCGAGGTAGGTCGTCGCGGTCCGGGTCGGCGAGGCGTACTCGTGTCCTCGGGCCACGGCATGCGGCTTGTGGCTGACGCCCACACCGAGGATGTGCCGGTCTGGGTACGCCTCGGCCAGGCACCGCTGGGCGCTGCGCATGGCGACTGGGTCGCGGCCGTACATGCTGGCAACGCCGTTGGCGACGATCAGCTCGGTCGTGTTGGCCAGAAGGAGCGCGGCGGCTGCCAACGCGTCGCGCCCGAAGTCCTCCTTGAACCAGAGGGCTGAGTATCCGAGTTCCTCGATGAGCCGCGCGTGCATGACGATCTCGGGAAACGGTCTCGGGTCAAGCGTCCAGGTCCAGACGCCGATCGGTCCGATGGCACACTGCTGCCATCGCTCCATACCCCCCTTCTCATGTTCGGTTGATGCTGTCACGACTCAACTCCCTCCGACCTCGTGGGCTCGACGACAAGCATCGACGATGAAGCGGCATTCCGCATCCGGCATACGGCGGGTGTCGGCGTCGCCTCACGGCGACGTCCGTTAGGACATTTGTCTCGTTGTTGCCAGCTTCTGGGCGTGAGCCGGCCGGACTGCACGTCGCGCGGGACGAGAGCCACCCGGGTCGCCACGGCCAGCGAGACCTCGCGTTGCCGCGGGCGCCCGGGTGAGGGACTACGACGACTGGGGACCTGGACAACGCGCATCCGACGTAGGCAGGACGCCAAGCCGGCCGTGAGCGATTAACGCCCGCGCTCGACGCGGATCGTTTCGACCCGAACGCGATGGCCGGCCAGAAGCCCGGCTGCTCCGGCGGCGTTCACTAACCGGAGATGCGCCCAAGTCTGCATCATCCTGCTTCAAGCTCGGACCCCGCTCCCGTCCGCAGGTGGTCTCTGGGCGGCCACGAGCAGCGTTGCCCGCTCGCCCATGCCTGGGCCTGCGACAGATGTCCTATCGCCACCGGACCTAACGCCCATCGCCGCGCGTCGTCCGTGGTCCGGCGATTCGGGTCGATCGACCGATGCAGGGCGCCTCCACTGCGGTCAAGATGCAGATCACCATGGATTCGACCGCACGCATCTCACGTGAACAGGTTGACGCCGTCGTCGTCGGCGCCGGGCTGGCCGGGCTCTATGCGCTGTATCGGTTACGCGAGGGCGGCCTGTCGGTTCGCGTCTTCGAGGCCGGAGGCGGCGTGGGCGGGACGTGGTATTGGAACTGCTACCCCGGCGCGCGCTGCGACGTAGAGAGCGTCGACTACTCGTTCTCGTTCAGCGAGGAGCTCCAGCAGGAGTGGACGTGGTCCGAGCGCTACGCCGCGCAGCCGGAGATCCAGGCTTACATCCAACACGTCTCCGAGCGCTTCGACCTGCTACCCCACATCACATTCGAGACGCGGGTGGAAAGCGCGGTGTTCGATGCGGGACGGGCGCGCTGGACGGTGTCTACCGACCGCGGCGAGACCGTCACGGCGCGGATTTGTGTCATGGCTACCGGATGCCTGTCGACGCGCCGCGTGCCCCCCTTCGCGGGGCTCGAGGACTTCACCGGCGAGCAGATCCACCCCGGCGCGTGGCCGCAGGATCGCGACGTGTCCCTCCGTGGGAAGAAGGTCGGCATCATCGGAACGGGTTCGACTGGAATCCAGATCGTCGCCGCACTCGCACAAGAGGTCGACGAACTCTACGTGTTCCAGCGCACGGCGAACTACAGCATGCCCGCGCACAACGGCCCGCTGCCGCCCGGTGTGATGAACGAGGTCAAGGCGACGTACGCCCAGCGCCGGCGCGACTCGCGTCAGACCAAGCGCGGATTCCCGGTTCCGGCCGCCGCCACTGCCGACTCGGTCTTCAACTACACACCGGAGGAGCAGCGTGAGCGCTTGGAGCGGATGTGGTCGCACGGCGGCGCCATCTTCACTTCGGTTTTCGGTGACCTCACGGTCGACGCGCGTGCGAACGAGATCGCCGCCGACTTCGTCCGCGAGAAGATCCGCCAGCGGGTAAACGATCCGGCGATCGCTGAGCGCCTTAGCCCGCGGGACCATCCGCTCGGTGGCAAACGGCCGTGCGTCGACACCGACTACTACGAGGCGTTCAACCGCGACGCTGTCCGCCTCGTCGACCTCAAGGAGACGCCGATCGTCGAGTTTCACTCAGGCGGGCTCCGGACATCCGTCGAGACGTTCGATCTCGATACCGTCATCTTCGCGACTGGCTACGACGCCATCACGGGGAGCCTCAACGCCATTGAGATCCGCGGTATCGGCGGGCGGCGGCTCAGGGACAAGTGGGACAACGGGCCGACGGCCTACCTCGGGCTGTGCAGCGCGGGGTTCCCAAACCTGTTCATGCTCACCGGTCCCGGCAGCCCGTCCGTGCTGTGCAACATGGTGGTGTCAATTGAGCAGCATGTCGAGCTCATGCTCACGCTCCTCGACCGCGCCGACCATGAGCGCCTCCCAATCGTCACGGCCGAGCCCGACGCCGAGATGCGGTGGGCCGAGCACGTAGCCGACATCGCCAATGGGACGCTCCTCGTCGAGGCGAACTCGTGGTATCTCGGGGCAAACATCCCAGGCAAACCGCGGATGTTCATGCCCTACGCCGCCGGCATGGCGACGTTCATCGCCGAGTGCGACGCGATCGTCGCGAATGACTTCGAGGGCTTCAGCTTCGGTGCCTCGGCGCTGGAGCGCGTCACGGCCAAGACCGTGTGAGCGGCGATGCCTGACCCTTACCCCGACGTCGCCGCGCTGCTGGCGCATCTGAATGAGCTGTTCCCCGCGCTGGGCACTGCGGTGACCGACGCCGACGAGGCGCGGCGGCTGTTCGCGGCGCTGCGTCGGCCGGTCGCGCAGCCGACGCCGGTGCGTGCTGTCACCGAGACGGTCGCGGCCCGTGACCACGGCGGCGTGGTGCCGCTGCGCCACTACTCGCCGGCGACGCGGGCGGACGGCGCGCCGGTGGTCCTCTTCCTCCACGGCGGCGGCTGGGTGCTGGGCGGGTTCGACAGCCACGACGAGCTGTGCCGGCGACTCGCCAACGGGATCGGCGCGACGGTCACCGCCGTCGACTACCGGCTCGCGCCCGAGCACCCGTTCCCGGCGGCGCTCGAGGACGCGGCGGCGGCGTTGCGCCACGTCGTCGCCACGAGTCCGCAAGGAACGAGGGTTGTCGTTGCTGGCGACAGCGCGGGCGGCAACCTAGCCGCAGCCCTGTGCTTGCTCACCCGCGACGAGGCCGGCCCGGAGATCGCTGGTCAGCTACTGCTGTACCCGATGACCGACCAGGCCTGCGACTCGCCTTCCTACCGCGATAATGGGCAGGGGTTCTACATCACCGCGGATCACCTACGGTGGTTCTGGAGCCAGTACCTGCGCTACGAGACCGACGGGGCCAGCCGATACGTGTCGCTGCTGCGCGCCAATCTGCAAGGCCTGCCCCCGGCGCATGTGGTCACCGCGGGTTTGGATCCGCTCCGGGACGAAGGCGAGGCGTTCGCACGGCGGCTGGCCGAGGCCGGCGTCGACGTCACCTGGCGCCGCTACGAGGGGGTATTCCACGGATTCGTGCTGTTCCCCGAGCAGCTTGCGGCCGCGCGCGAGGCGCACGCCGACATCTGTGCCGCGATGCTGCGGCTCGCCGGAGTCACAGCGCATGCCGAGCAATGAATTCGAAGGCACCGCAGCGCTCGTCACCGGGGGTGCCTCCGGGATCGGGCTCGCGACCGCACTAACGCTCGTTGCCAGCGGCGCGCGCGTCGCGGTCCTCGACCTTAACTTGAACGGGGTACCAGCGGAGCTCGTCGCCGTCCGAGGCGACGTCTCGGACCCCGTTTCCGTCGATGCCGCCGTCGCCCTGGCCGTCGAGCAGCTCGGTGGTGTCGACGTGCTCGTCAACAACGCCGGGGTGCCGGCGTTCGGCACCGTGGCGGACAATGACGACGAGGAGTGGCGGCGGGTGCTCGACGTCAACGTGATCGGCATCGTGCGGACCACGCGCGCCGCGCTGCCGTCGTTGCGCCGCTCGGCCGCGCCGGCGATTGTCAACACCTGCTCGGTCGCCGCGACCAACGGCATGCCGAATCTCACGTTGTACTCTGCGAGCAAGGGGGCGGTACGCGCGCTGACGCTCGCGATGGCCGCCGACTTCGTGAAGGACGGCATCCGTGTGAACTGCGTAAGCCCCGGCACCGTCGACAGCCCGTGGATCGCGCCGCGGCTGAACGCGTCACCCAACCCCGAGCGCATCCGCGCATCACTCGAGGCGCGCCAGCCCAACGGTCGGCTCGTCACCACGCAGGAGATCGCTGACGGCATCGCATTCCTCGCCAGTCCCCACGCGCGATCCACGACGGGCACCGACCTGAATATCGACGGCGGCTTTTCACGGCTACGGCTCAGCGCTGATCCGCCGACGACTGATCGCGCCGACATCGCACTCGGAACATCGCCCCGTGCGCCATGACCTACCCGAGTGTCGAGCGGTGGGAGGGAGGCTAGCTTGCCCAAATCGGCGGCGGAACGCGCAGGCAATCTCCCTTGCGACGTTACGACGTTCGTCGGGCGAGCCGAAGAGGTACGCCAGCTCCAGCGTGCCCTCGCCGCGTCTCGCCTCGTAACGCTGGTCGGACCGGGCGGGGTCGGGAAGTCGCGGCTCGCCTTGGCGTTCGCGCGCAAGCATCAGCGCGCGTTCCGCCACGGCGTCTGGTTCGTCGGCCTCGATGCCGTCAGCGACCCCGCCCTCGTTGGCCACGCGGTAGCTTCGGCGCTCCAGCTTACTGTGCCCTCGACGCACGACCCCGACGAGGTCGTGCGATCACACCTCTCGGATCGGTGCACCCTGCTGCTCATCGACAACTGCGAGCACCTCGTCGCGTCGGTTGGGCGCCTCATCAGCGCGCTGCTGCGTGTCGCTCCCGACCTGCAGATCCTCGCGACGAGCCGCATCCCCCTCGGTATCACCGGCGAGGCGGTGTGGCCGGTACCACCGCTGGGGGTTGCCGCCGGCGACGACGACACCCGCGCGCCCACGGGCGACCGCGCGGCGACCGAGGCCCTCACACTCCTGGCCGATCGGGCGGCGTCCGTCGCACCGGGGCTGCGCCTGGACGATCACAACATGCCCGCGGCCGAGGCGCTCTGCCGCAAGCTCGAGGGACTGCCGCTCGCGATCGAGCTGGCGGCGACGCGGTTGCGGGTGATGTCAATCGAGCAGCTGCTGCACGCGCTCGACCGTCGCTACGACGTCCTGAGCGTCGGCATGGCCGACGCGCCGGAACGGCACCAGAGCCTGCGCGCCGCGGTGGAATGGAGCTACGAGCTGTGCTCAGCGCAGGAGCGTGACCTGTGGGCGACGCTGTCGATCCTCTCAGGTAGCTTCGAGCTCGAGGTCGCGGTCAGCCTGTGCGGTGATGTTCCGATCGACCAGATCCTGCGGGCACTCGAGGCGCTGACCAACATGTCGCTGCTCATCACCGAGCATACGGGCGGCAGCGTGCGCTTCCGGATGCTCGAGACGCTCCGCGAGTTTGGTCGCGACCGGGCCGTCGAGGCCGGTCGCACGGAGCTCCTCCGCGAGCGTTTGTGCGCGCACTACCTACTGGCGGCTCTCAAGGCCGCTGATCAGAACCTCGGGTCCGGCCAGGCCGCATGGATCTCACGTATGCGCGACGAGCGCCCGAACCTGTGGGCGGCGCTCGATATCGCCTTGAAGGAGCCGCCCGAATCGACGACCGCACTTCGGATTTGCGGGGCGTTGTGGTTCCTATGGGTGAGTGGGGCAACCGGCGAAGGTCATTACTGGCTCGACCGTGCGCTCGCTCGCAACCGGGAGCCGTCGGTGGAACGCGCTCGGGCCCTGTGGACGGCCGGCTACGTCTCGCTCACCGCAGGCGATCTCGCGCAGGCCCGCGACCTGCTGACCAAATGCTCCACGCTCGCCCGCGGGTTCGGGGATGAGACGCTCGTGGCGCAAGCGGCCCAACTGCTCGGCGTTACGCATATGTTCGGGAACGACCTGCCCGCAGCGATCGAGCTGCTGCAAGGATCGGTCGGGTTCTTCTCGAGGACTGAAGCCCGCCACCCGGCGAGCATCCTCGCCGTCGGCCAGCTCGGTGTCGCCCACGTTCTCAACGGCGAGGTCGAGCACGGAACTGCGCTCACGGCGGAGTGCGTTACCGCCACTGAAGAGACGGGCGAGCTGTGGTGTAAGTCCTGGGCGCGGTGGCTGCAAGCCGTTTCGATGTGGTTCGCTGGGGATCTCGGCGCGACGGCTGACTCAGCGCGTGCGTCCCTGCATGCGAAGGCCGAGCTTGACGACCGGGTTGGGATCGCGGCTTGCATCGAGCTCATGGCGTGGGTAGCCCATGCCGAGGGGGCGCTTGAGCGCTCAGCACGGCTGACGGGCGCGAGCCGCCGCCTGTGGCGCCAGACGCGCGGCAATCGCCTGTTCGGCTTCGCTGCGCTCCTGCAATGCACCGATGAGTGCGAAACGGCCGCGCGCTCGACGATGGGCAGCGCCGCGTACGACTCGTTGGTTGCCGAGGGCGGACGGCTTGACGACCCTGAGGCGGTGTATTTCGCTCTGGGGGTTGCCGCCCCCCAGGACGCCGACCAACGTAACCTCACCAACGGACTGACACGCCGGGAGCTCGAGGTCGCCAGCCTGATCGCCCAGGGCATGTCCAACCGCGAGATCGCCGCGCAGCTCGTCGTCTCATCCCGTACGGCCGAGAGCCACGTGGAACACATCCGGAGCAAGCTCGGGTTCAAGTCTCGCAGCCAGATCGCCGCCTGGGTGCTCAGCCGCGAGAATTGACCATGCCAGCGGGCTGGGCACACCCGGCCGGCCCTTCGCGTAGGCCCGGAGAAGTTCGGTGCCAGTGAGCAGTCAGACATCAGGTAGGTCAAGGTGAGCCTGGCGATCAGTCGGGTAGGGACCTCGTCAGTCGCGCTTCGAGACGAACGTAGAGACCAACAGCCTGCGAGAGCTGCCTACTAGGGCTCGACCAAGACCTTGATTTGGTCGCTGCTTGGGTCCGTGAGAGCATCAAACCCTCTGTCAACAATCGAGCCGAGGGGAATCTTGTCGGTGACGACGCGCTCGATCGGGAACGCACCTGAGGCTACTCGGTTGAGAAGTCGTGGCCACTCGTGGACTGGGTATCCCCAGTTTCCGACGAGCGAGATCTCTCGCTGTGCTAACGCCATCGCGTCGATCGCCACCGGCGCCATGTGCAGCCCGACTTGAGATACGATGGCGCGCGAGCGTACCGCGCCCAAACAGGTCGCGAGCGCTGCCCCGGTGCCGGCGCACTCGATCGCGACATCGGCCCCGAGTCCTCCAGTCCGAGCTTGTATTTCCACGGCGACGTCGACGGCTGTCGGGTCCAGGAGCGCCGTCGCACCTAATACCTCAGCGCGTCGCCTGCGTTGTTCGTTCGGCTCAGAGAGATAGACCTGACCGGCGCCTGATGCCAATGCGGCGAGCACGGCCAGCGCGCCGATTGGCCCGCCGCCGGTGACGAGCACGGTGTCGCCGGCCTGCACCTGTCCGCGTGCCACACCATATCCAGCTGCGGCAGCGGGCTCGATGACGGCTCCCTGCTCGTAGGACACGCTCTCTGGGAGCGGCCACGCCTGGTAGTCCCGGATGACGGCGACCTCAGCGAACCCTCCCCAAGGAGTCATCAGTCCGACGCACGTCATCCGCGGGCAGAGATTGTTGAGACCGCGGCGGCAGTAGTGGCACTCACCGCAGTAGGCAAGCGGCATTACGGAGATTCGGTCGCCTACCTTGACGTGCGTGACCTCGCTTCCGACCGCGGTGACGTCGCCGGAAAGCTCGTGTCCGAGTATCTGAGGGCTGGGCGTGCCGGCCGGAGATAGCTCGATAGGGATCTGGAGTGGGCCAGCTAGGTATTCGTGGAGATCTGTGCCGCAGATTCCGCAGTAACGTGGCTTGACGGCAACATCGCGGGCGCCAAGGTCGCCACTCGGCCCGGGCACCTCATCGATTCTGATGTCCCGCGCGCCGTAGAATCTTGCGGCTCTCATGCTACGCCCACGTTATCGGGCGAGAACGCCAATGCGAGAGCGCTGGCTGCGGACATGGCAAAGATCGGTACTACCTCGGTAGTTCGACCGTTGTGCGCCGATGACGAACTCCTCAAGATTGGACGCGTCCCGAAGAGGGGTGCTGACATCTCGAGGAGGGTGTGCATGGCTGCTTCCGAGCTTGGCTCGACGACTGACCGGATGCGCGTGGACGAGTACGACCGTGCGCTTGATGATTTTGATATCACGCATCCGCTCTGGAGCAAGGACTTTCACGGGCTCCAAGACCACATTCGGGCGAAGTGTCCGGTGCTCCACAGTGAGGCGCAGGGCGGCTACTACGTGCTCACTAAGCACGCCGACATCGTCACCGTACTGCGCGACCACGAGACATACTCGAGTGCGGGCGGGGTCTTCCTCACGCCGCTGCCGGGCAATCAGCAACTGATCCCCACCGACGCCGATCCGCCGATTCAACGTGAGTACCGCCGGCTCATCGACGGGTACTTGTCGGCCGCGCGGGTAGCACCGCTCGAGCCACAGATCCGGCAGACCGCCAACGACCTCGTCGATGCGTTCGTCGACCGGGGACACTGCGAGCTCTACCACGAGTTCGCGACGCCGCTCCCCGGCCAAGTCTTCATGCATTTGATCATCGACGTCCATGGAGAGGACGAGGAGGAGGCCAACCGGCGGGTGGAGAGCGCGATGAGTTCGGAGACGCTCGAAGAGGTCGAGGCTGGATTTAACGGCCTCAAACAATGGTGCTCCGATCTGATCAGACGCCGCGAGCAGGGCGAGCCGCGTGACGACCTCATCGGCGGCCTGATCCGGGGGCGGGTGTTCGACCGGGCGATGTCCCACGACGAGCAGGTCTCGGCGCTGATGTCGATCACGATCGGTGGCCTGGAGACCGCCTCCAGCGTAATCGGCTACGGGGTGGTGCTGCTGATAGAGAACCCAGCGGTCCTGCAGCAGATCCGAAAGGATCCAGCGCTGCTGCCGGTGGCGGTAGAGGAGATCATCCGGCTCGCGTCGCCGACCGCGCTGATGCGGACGGTCACTAAGGACGCGGAACTGAGCGGGCAAAAGCTCGTATCCGGTGACCGAGTGCTCATCGTGTTCCCCGCCGCGAACCGTGACCCGCTCGCCTTTTCCGAGCCGAACAAGTTCTCGCTTGATCGCCCGAACGCCAAACAGGCGGTGAGCTTCGGCATGGGCATGCATCGGTGCCTCGGGTCGAACCTCGCCCGGATGACGCTGCGGACGGCGTTCGGCACGTTGCTGGACCGCCTCGAGGACATCCGGCTGACAGAGCCGGTCTCATTTACGGCAACGCAGATCCGCAGTCCGCGCGCGGTGAACATCGCTTTTCGCCGCTGCGAGGACGGCGGCACATGAACGCAGCGATCCGGGAAGGGAAGTGCAAAGGCTACGGCTACTGCGCGGACCTGGCGCCGAACGTATACCAGCTCGACGGCGCCGGCTTCAACGACCTTGTGGGGCACCCGCCGCGCGTGGTCACTCCGGCTCTGCACGCCGAGGCCATAGAGGGTATGGACGCCTGCCCCATGCGCGCGATCGTGCTCCAGGAGATCGGCGATGACGAACCCCGTTGAGGTTCTGCCGCCGACGACAACGGCAGCGGCGAGCGCACCGCTCAGCGTAAGGGTCCTACGCCGCCGCGAGGTTGCCGAGGGCGTCGTCGCCCTCGCGCTCGGTCCCGAGGGCGGCCGCCCACTCCCCACCTGGGAGCCAGGCGCGCACGTCGACGTCGTCCTGCCAAACGGACTGATTCGGCAGTACTCGCTCTGCGGTGACCAGTCAAACCACGCTGAGTACGAAATCGCTGTCTTGCGCGAGCCGCTCGGCCGCGGCGGCTCGGCGTTCATCCATGACCATGTCAACGTGGGCGACACAGTCACGCTGCGTTGTCCGCGGAATCATTTCGCGCTCGAGCACGCGGCGGGCTACCGGTTCGTCGCCGGCGGCATCGGGATCACACCGATCCTTCCGATGCTCGCCGCGTGTACGGCGAGTCGCGCGCCCTGGCGCCTGCACTACGGCGGGCGGACACGTCCGTCGATGGCATTCACGTCGTTGCTCAACCTGTACGGCACGCGCGTCACGGTCGTGCCTGAGGACGAGTTCGGGTTCATCGACTTCGACGCTGCGTTCGGCGACCTCAAGGCCGGAGAACTCGTGTATGTATGCGGCCCGGGAGCGCTGATCGCCGCAGTCACAGCGCACGCCGAGCGCCTTGGACACCCCGAGTCGGTGCGGTGCGAGGTCTTCTCGACCGACGGCGTGGAACCCGAGCCCGCGGCCGCCGAAGGCACCTTCGAGGTTGTCCTCGCCCGCTCGGGAATGACGCTGACCATTGGGCCAGGCGAAACGATCCTCGAACGGATGCTGGCCGAGGGCATCGAGGTGTTCAGAGACTGCGAGGAGGGGCTCTGCGGCAGCTGCGAGATCCCAGTCCTCGAGGGCGACGTCGAGCACCACGACCATGTCCTCACGTCGGCCGAGCGTGAGGCCAACGCGACCATGATGGTCTGCGTCTCCCGCGCGACGGGATCACGTATCGTGCTCGATGTATGACCGGCCAAGGCCCGTGAGCTCGCGGATTGGCCTTCTCACGCGTCCGGCGCGTCGTTACCGCGCGAGCGACCGCGCCCCGAGCGCGCGTGGGGCGGTCGTGGTGAACATGGCTTTCTCCCCGGCCGTGATGGTTAGACGCGGAGGATCCGCTTGGCGGTCTGTGCGATGAACCAGTCGAGCGTGGCGGGGTTGGCGAACGCCTTGCCAACCGCCAAGAACCTCGCCCTATGGGCAGCCGTCTGTCCCGTAAACGAGAAGTCAGCGGGAAAGCGGCGCTCCGGCGCGACCGCGAGGGGTCAAAGTGGCTGCGAGCGAACCTGATCGAGTCTGCCAACGCCGCCAGCCGCACCAAGAACATCGCCCGACACGACCCTGAGCGAACGACACGCCGACTCGTCACGCACTCGAGCGACTCGGGCACGTCGCCACCCTCGACGCGGCCGCCTGAACGGGGATTTCCCACTAGACGGCCGGGACTCCCGGCCCGACGTTAATTTCAACGCCGCGCGTCGATGGACCGGATCGGGAATGAACAGCGAAGCTGTCGGATGTCCAGCTGAGCGGCTGAGCGGCTGAGCGGTTTGATCGACACCGGCATCGCGTCGACGTGTGTCGAGCGACAGCGTTTGATGTTCAGGTCGAGAGTCCAGCGACGCCGTTCTTGATGGCCCACAGAGCGGCCTGGGTGCGGGACGAGAGACCTAGCTTGTTAAGGACTCGGCTGACGTGGGTCCGCGCGGTCTTCTCGCTGATTACTAGCTGCTCTGCGATCTCCCGGTTGGAGTAGCCCCTGCTAATGAGCGCCAAGACCTCGCGCTCGCGCGAGGAGAGCGGCTCAGCCGTGATCTCCCGGTTGAACATAGACGTGGTGAGACGCCGGGCAACGGCGGCATCGAGGTACAGCTCACCGGCGAGGGCCGCTCTGATCGCTCGCTCCACTTCGTCAGCCTCGGCGTCCTTGAGCAGATAGCCGGCAGCGCCGGCCTCCAGCGCGGCGCGGATACGCTCGGGTTCGACGAAGCTCGTCATGACGATGACGTGCAGCTTCGGGAAGTGCTCCTTGAGCCGCTTCGTTGCGACGATGCCGTCCATGCCGGGCATCATTAGGTCCATGAAGACCACATCTGGCAGGCGTTGATCGGCGTCCAGTAGCCGAATCTCCCGCACGGCGTCCTCGCCGCTGGCGGCATCGCCGAGCACCTCCACGCCGTCGAACTCGGCCATGTACGCCCTGATTCCCTGCCTCACCACAGCATGGTCGTCGACCACGTACACCCTCACAGGCGCGTTCATGTCGTTGGCATCGCAGCTTGCCCGGTCGCGAGCGGACGGCTGTCCACCGCAATGTCCGCTACCACGCGAGAGCGGCCGGGGCGACTCGACACGCGGAGTTCGCCTCCCAGCTCCTCGCAGCGCTCCCGCATGGTCCGCAGCCCGAAATGGCCAGGACGGAGCAGCTCCGGGTCGAAGCCGTGCCCGTCGTCCTCCACCACGACCCGCAACACACCGCAGACCGCCGACCGTTCCACAAACACCTTGATCCGTCTTGCACCGGCATGGCGGACGGCGTTGCAGAGCGCCTCCTGAACAATCCTGAACACCTGCATCTCGGCGTCGGCGGGTAGCGGCGGCAGGTCATGGTCACCTACGACCTCTATCGCCACGTCCTCGCGGGCGGTGATAGCCGATACATGGCGCTTGATTGCGCCTACGATCCCCTCCTGCTGAAGCTCCACCGGACGCAGCTGAGCGATCAGGGCGCGCATTTCGCCCAAGGCTTGGTTGGTCAGCTCCTGGATCTCGTCGAGCCCGGTCCGGACCCGATCGCGCCGGCCCGGGCTGCCGTTCTCGTTGGCGCGCCGCAACGCCCGGCTGCGCAGGTTGAGCGAGAACAGCATCTGGGAGACCGAGTCGTGCAGCTCACGGGCGATGCGATTACGCTCCTCGAGTGTGGCCTTCGTCTCCAGTTCTGCGAGCAGCCGCTGATTGCTCACCGCGACCGATACCAGCGCGGCGATCGATGCAAGAAATCCTACGTCGGAATTGTCGGGCATCTGACCGGCACGGTAGAACACGGTTAGCGCGCCGAGCGCCCCTTCTTGCGTGAGGAGTGGCACGGCGGCCAGGGCTGCCCAATCCTGACCGCAAAGCACCGGGTGCATCGGAGCCCATCGAGGGTCGGATACGACCCGCTGGGACCAGTCTGAGAGAACGAGCGCCTTGCGGCTCCGGTAGGCATTGAGCGAGGCGAGTGGCGCGCCGCGCCGACGGCACCCCTCCAACCGCTCCACATAGTCGTCCGGATACCCACCAGCGGTCCCGACACGCTCAAAGTGATTGAACCTCTCGTCGTAGAGGACGACAGTGCAAGCGGCGGTCCCGGTGGCCACAAGCAGAGCGGCGGCCACGTCGTCGAGTAGGTCCTGTGGCCGTGTGCGGGCGGCCAGCGCAGTGGCTGTCTGCGCAAATGCCGTTAGCTGGCGCTCACCCCGGTAGCTATCAGTGGTGTCGCTGAAGACGATCAGCGTGTGATCGCCATCGCGGTGCTCGGTATGCCGGATGCGCCGGGCGCCGTCCGCGCTGGGGACGGACATGATCCGGTCACGGGCACCCCTACCGTTGTCGGGGTCGAACACCAACGCGGGCTGCCCGATGATTTGCCCGGCGTCAACACGGAGGATCTCGGCACCGGCCCCGTTCAGGTACACAAACCGTCGGTCGGAGTCGAGCACCGCAAGGCCTTCAGTGGAAATCGCAGCTAGACGACCCACCTGGCTCGTGGCGACAGCCTCGATCTCCCTGGACAACGTTGGCGCTGACTCTCTCCCGGCCACCTTTTCTCCCCGTCGACGGCTAACCCTACTATACGGCGAGGCGCGGTCCCGCGGGGCACTGATCGACTCCGACGAACACGTCAAATGCGCGCTTAGGTGTGCCGGAAGTGCTCCAGCAGAGCTCGCACTCCTGCCTCGTACACACCGGTACCGAACGCAACTTGCAACTCTGACTCGTCCGCCAAGTCGGCGTCGTACCGGCCCCACCACTCGACAAAAGAGTCGCCGGTAGTCGTGACTGGAGCCACTCGCACCGTAGAGAAGTAGCTGCGCACCGCCCACGGGCCGTCGAGCATCTCGTAACAGAGGGCGCGAGCATCGTCGTCGAGGCTGACGAGCCGAGCGTGGACGACAGCTCCACTGGACAGGACCTGTCGGCGCCGGGCGCCGACCGAAGAGGGGTCCGCACCATCCACCATCGTGCACTCAACTACGGCCGGGTGCCAGCTCGGCAGAGCGTCAAAGCGGCGAACGAGACTCCAGACCGCGTCGGCGGCGCTATCTACGATTCCGCTCGCGTAGGCGTAGCCCATCGTTCACTCCGACCGATCCGACGACGACCGTCCGCTCATAGCCGGCCTCCGCTGGAGCGCAGCACACCCACACCGTAGTCCTGCACGCAATCGTTGAATGCTCGGATGGCTCGGATCGCGCCGTCCCGGTCTCTAACCGCGAGTGCTCGCGCGAATTCGAGCGCGTGGTCGCTGAGCTCGTCGTGTAGAGTCGACCAATCGACCCGCCAGAGAACGCGCCCCATGACCGTCGGGACGCTGAGGCGCTGGTAGGTATCGAGCAGAACCGAGTTGCCGGCCAGGCCGACGACGACTTCGTTGAAGTTCTGGAAGACGCGGACCGAATGGTCGTTCTCCATGCCCACGTCGCTCGTGCCCGCGGGACGGCGCGTCGCGAGTGCGGCATCGAGCACCGATTCGATCTCGGCGTCGGTCAACTCGGAGATGAGGCAGTCGGTGATGCCCATCATTAGGATCCGCCGGGCGTGCAGCAGGGTGACGATCAGGGTCTCGTCTACCGGCGTCACAACGTAGCGGTCCGAGGTCCGGCGTATCACCAGTCCCTCGTGCGCTAGCCGCGCCAGCGCATAGGTGATGTTGGCGGGGTCAACGTCCAGCTGCTCGACCACGTCCTGCACGAGAATGTCGTCCGCCAGCGGCAACCGGCGCGCTAGGATCGCCCGTCGTATCTCGAGGTAGGTCGCGTCGTCGCGGGAGGCGACGAAGTTACGCAGGTCGCCGTCGATCCCGTCGAGCGACGCGCCGGCGCGAGCGCAGGCATCGGTGACGTCGGCGACGTAGATGTGAAGCCCAGCGACGACCGCGGCGTCGAGCACCGCGCATTCCAGCTGAGCTAATGAATCCACGAGCAGCGGATGTCCCGACCTTCCCCGGACAACCGTGATGCCGTCGAGCACGATCTCGGCATCACTGGTCAGCCGTCGGACGAGCTGAGAGTCGTCGTCACCGATGAGGCTGAGCGCGAAGCTGCCGACCCGATCGATCGCCGCGACGATCTGCGGATGTGCCTCGACGGCCACCATGACACGTGGCGGATCAGGCGAGACCCGCCCGACGGTGCGCGCCGCAGTGCCAAGCATCGTGCCGCCAAACGATACGGTCACCGCCGCGTGAGCGCGGTCGAAATGATCGAGGGCATGCCGGGGCAGAAGCGCGCGCAGACGCCCGCGCGAGCCGGACATGGACGAAGCAACGCCGGGCCCGCCTGCCCCGTCCACGCTCGGCTTCGATGCTGGGTCAGGCGACACACTCGGCTCCGAGCTTAGGCGAGGGCACAGTCATCGCGTAGGGGTCGCCGACTCAAGCGCGAGCAACTCCCTCGTCTCGTTTGGGGTAGCGGTCGGCCGGTCGAGGTCCCGGGCCAGTTGGACCGTCCGGGCGACCAGCGGTCCGTTGCCTTGCGACAGCTCGCCCTTGCGCAGATACAGCGCATCCTCCAGACCCGCGCGCGCATTGCCGCCGAGGGCGAGTCCCATCGCCGTCAGACGCAGATTGGCAGAGCCGATGGCGATCACCTGCCAGACCGCGTGTTCGGGCAGCCGCTCGACCATCATCAGCAGATTTTGCGGGGTCGCAGCCATACCGCCGCGAACCCCAAGCACGAGGCTGAACTGCAGGGGCTGGTTCAACAGTCCCGCATCCCGCAGCCGCAAGCAGGCCTCGAGATGGCCCGTGTCGTAGATCTCCAGCTCGGGCTTGACCCCGAGTTCTTGCATCCGCGCCGCCAGGTGAGCGACGTCCTTGGGCGGATTGGAGAACTCAGAATCCCCAAAAGACATCGAGCAGGGATTCAGCGTCGCCATCGCCGGATTCAACTCCACCAGAGCCGCCCGCTCGGCAAACGGTACGCCGAGGCCGACGCCGGTCGAGAGTTGTACAAGCACGTCGCAGCGCTCGGAGATCAGCTCTATCGTCCGCTTGGCGATACCGAGATCGCCGGTCGGCCGTTCGTCCGGGCCGCGCAGGTGCAAGTGCGCCACCGACGCGCCGAGTGCGTGAGCGTCGGCAACCTGGTCGGCGATCTGCTCCGGGGTCACCGGCAGGGAGGGATTGTCGGTGCGGCTGGCGATCGGGCCGGTCGGCGCGACGGTAATCACGGCACCTCTCATGAGGTTCTCCCTCGAGCCGGCGCCATCGGCAACTCGGCCAGCCGCCGGCGCCGCCTTGCGGCGGTTTGCGGATCGATATTGTCGGGCGTCCAGTCCAGCCCGGTGTCGGCGTGGACCTCGACCGAGCTGACCTCCGGCAGCCCGGTAATCAACCGTCGTGCTTCCTTGGTCATGTAGCCGATCATGAAACATGATGGCGAGGTCAGGCGCATGTCGACGTCGACCACACCGGCGTCACTGATCCGGACCTCGCGAATCAGGCCCATCTCCACGAGGTTCATCGGCGACGCACTGGCGGCGCTGCACGGGTCCACGATCTCGGCGAGGCAGGAGTAAATCTTGGTCTTGAGCCCTGGTGTCATGGCGGACATCATGCTGGCCTACCTGGCCGCGGGGATGGCGGCAGCGCTGGACCATGGCTTGGCGAGGCCCTCGGCTTGGGGTCGTGCGAAGTCGTCGTTGGCGATCTGAGCCTTGATGGCGTTGAGGTCGATGTCGTGTAGGCGGGCGTAGTTGCCCGCGAACAGACCCGCTTTCCCGTCGTCGGTGATTTGCGACAGCGGTGCGTACAGGCCGGCCCCTTCGAGCAGATCCTCCGGAAACTCGAACGCTGCCATCGCCTCGACGCACGGCTTGGGGTGGTACTGGATTGTGCCCGTCCCCCAGAACAGCCGCTCCATGATCGCATCGCCACCCTCACGCATCAGGCCAAGGAGGATCTGGGCGAACACCCGCGGGCGGCGAGCGACGACCATGTTGAGGTTTTCCATGTTGACGTAGATGTTGGGGAACCGGGCGAGCAGCAGTGCGGTCTCCTCGACGAAGGCGATGCCGCCGTGCACGATCTCAAAGTTCATCTCCGGGAAGTGGACCGCCGCGCCCTCGAAGTCCGCGGGGTTGAAGGCGTCGCGAAACTCGACGGGCTCGATCGGGATCGACTTATGTACCGCGACGTGCCGGAGACCGAGCTCGCCAGCCTTCTCGATTATGGGGTAGGCCACCTTGGGGTCGTTCATCTTCCACGAGCCGCGTTTCCCGTTATAAAAGCTGGCGGGGTACATCTTAAGGCCCAGCGGCTTGAACAGCTCGACCTGTCGCTCCAGTTCGACCAGCGCGTCTTTGCCGCGCAACGGATCGACGCAGGCGTAGGAGCCGAGGAAGCGCGTTGGATACTTCTCCATCGCTTCGATGGCCTTCTCGAGCGAGCTCAGCCCGTCCTTGAAGAAGAAGATCGGCAGGGGGTGGTAGACGGCGACGTCGGTCGTGCTCTCCAAAAACAGGACCCTTGCGAGCTCGTCCACTGTCCAGTCGTGCAGGACCACTTCGCGGGTGAGGGCGAACTCGGATTCCGGAATCGAAGTCCCAAGCGCCACGACCATCTCAGCCATCGCTTTCGCGCCGTCATGGTCGGCGAAGTTCTGCTGGGTGAGGTTGAACGCGTGCGTGACCGCATCCAACACGAAGAAGTCCTGTTCGGCCATGTTTTTTTGCTCCTATTCGGTTTATCTACGTTTCGGTGATACTTAGGCAGCCGATCCGCCGTGTACACGAGCATCGCACGGGTCGCTCGTCTGCTCATCTGGCTTCTGACCGGGGTATCCCGGCCCGTTTGGCCGGCCGCGATAGTCGAAGGGCCCAGCCGGCTACGACATTTGTCGCGGCTGCGTGAAGGCCGCCAGTCAAGGCGGCCCTCCTGCAGATCGTCACTAGCCGTTCAGCGCCTCGATCTGGGCCACCTGCGACTTGGGCACACACGCGGCCTTCGCGCCCAGGGGCGCGATCCACTTTTGGTTCTTGATTGTAGAGACGAAGTAGCAGGTCACAAGCCCGGGCTTCGTCGCGCCCTTGGTGTATGTGAGCGGCGCTGTCAGCCCGCCGAGCGTCTCGTTTTTGAACGTGTCCAGCCCCTTGATCACGTCGGCCGGCGTGGAGCTCGGCGTCAGCATCGCGCGCTGGGCGGCGAGTTTGAACACTTCCGCCGCCGCCCACACCGAGGCGTTGGACGGGTTATACGTCGCGCTCTGCTTGACGGTCGGCGCGTACTTGGCGAGCGCCTGATTGTACGCCTGGGTGGCTGAGCTCGAGGCCCACAGCGACTGGTTGGGAGTGATCGTCACCAGCCCCTGCAGGTTGGGATCGGTCTGCCATGCGACGGCTGGGGTGAAGCTCAGGTTCACCTCGGTCGGACGATACCCTTGCTCACCACACTCGTCCGCGACGCGCTGCACGACCGTCCCGGCCTGGAGGATGGCTAGGACATCCGCGCCGGCGGCCTTGGCCGCCAAGCAGTTCGCGGTGTAGCTGGGCGCAGTAGCGGAGATCTTCTGCACCGACACCACCGAGATACCGAGGAGCTTGCCGATCGCCTTGTACTGTGGGACGTAGGTGGCGCACGACGGCGACTCGGCGCAATACATCAGGGCGAGCTTATGCCCCCCAAGTGCCTTAGCCTGGGCAACGTCGCCATACACCGAGGTGGCGTTCTGAGGACCGGTGGGATAGAAGTCGGGATTGGTCTCGTAGGGGCTCTCGAACAAGGCGGCGCCGATCACGGGTACCCCTTTGGACTGGACATAGCTAGCCCACAGAATATCGAGGTTGCTCGTCTCCCCGACGATCGCAAGGACGTGGTCCTGCTCGACCAGCTGCTTGGCGTCCTTGATCGAAGTCGACGCTGTGAGGGCGTCGTCAAGGTTTATGACCTTCACGGGATGGCCGTTGATGCCGCCGTGTGCGTTGGTCCACATGGCCCACGCGTTCAGCGTGTCCGGATCGGTGGCCGTGGTCGATGACAGCGGGCCGCTGCAGCTGCAGATCGATCCGATGACCAAAGGGGCGCCCTTGGTGCTCGACGAGCCCGAGGCTGCGGCGCTGGTGGTGGTGCCGGACGACGATGAGGCCGCGGCACTCGATGAACTCGATGAGCTCGATGGGGTCGATGAGCTCTTCGAGCTTGACCCGCAGCCAGCAACCGCGATGACGATCGCGACCATGAGCACGGATATGGCGATGAGGCATTTTGTTGGGTGTTTCTTCTTCTTCTTCACTTCTACTCCTTCGTTTGAGTTTCCATCTCGGCGGCCTGGCTGAGTGCTGCGCCTCGGTTCGAGCGGTTATGAGGAAGGACCGATCTGGGCGCGGGGTCGCGTTCGAAATCCGGCTAGCTCTCCATCAACGACGCCTCTTTAATCGCACTTCGGGTGGCGTTCACGAGTGAATCGCGCCCGACAGTCAACCGGGGGCTGACGCGCGTGCTGATAGTCCGCACGCGCCAACTTTTTGGGCAGGTGGGTTAGCAGTCGGGTCGTTAGCTTTCCGTGTCAACGCTCGCTTGGAGCCTGGTGACCATCTCGGCAACGGCCTCAGCCGCCATCTCGGGATGCGTGTAGATCCACTTACGGCCTTCTGCGATACCGGAAAAGGTCGCTCGAGCAATCTCACTAGGCTTTACCCCTTCGGCGTCAAGAAGCGCCGCCAGCTGCGCTCTGGCCGCCTCGGCCTCGTGCGACGGACTTATCAGTGCGTCGTCAGCGATGCGCGTCGCCACAGGTCCAGGGAGCAGGATCGATACACCCACCTTCGCGTCCGCAGATTCTAGGTCGAGCGCCAATGACTCGCCAAGCGCAAGCGCCGCATGCTTGCTGACTATGTAGGCTCCCATCGAGGCCCGGAAACCGAGGCCTCCGATCGATGCCACGCAAACGACATGACCTCGAAGTCCGGAGCCGATCATCTGTGGCACGAAACCTTTGATCGTATTGAACATGCCGTTGACGTTCACGTCCTGTACGCGCCGCCACTGTTCGGACGGGGTCGCCCAAAGCCTTCCGGAGTGCTCAATGCCAGCATTCGCGGCGAGCAAAGTGACCGGCCCGAGTGCGTCGTAGACGTGCGATGCGATTCGGTCGACAGCCGAATAGTCGCTTACGTCTACGGCGTACGGGATTGCGTTGCCGCCCCCCTCACGAATCTGACTCGCCTTCTCTTCTGCACGCGGCAACGACACGTCAAGAGCCGCCACCGACATCCCGAGGGCGTGCGCCGCATGGGATGCCAGAGCCCCGCCGACGCCAGAGCCGGCCCCCGTGACAACGGCGCAACCTTTCCTTAAGTCGCTAACGCTGA
>Ga0302324_100008378_pt1 | contig 21816 bp, 23 predicted proteins | sample Palsa_T0_1_FD_201949 | JGI IMG/M metagenome (GOLD analysis project Ga0302324, IMG submission 201949) | Peat permafrost microbial communities from Stordalen Mire near Abisko, Sweden - Palsa_T0_1 | ecosystem: Environmental > Terrestrial > Soil > Palsa > Peat permafrost | place: Sweden: Abisko...
GTGCCACCCGGCGGCTTTCTCGCCCACCTCGCGAGTCGCGGCGCCGCGCTGCTCGGAGTCGCCGACCAGAGCCCGCCGATCGCAGCTCCGTGAACGACGGCGGCGTGGCCGTCTCAGTTCCGAACGATAGTCGAACATCCGGATCGAACGATCCGAGGCCGCGGAGCCGTGGGAGCGGACTCCGTCAGAACCAGGCCAGCTCACTCGGCGCGAATCTCGTCAACCAAGGACCACCGATCAACGCTGTGGGGAGCCTCTAGGTCCGCGCGATGCCAGGGCGGTCACTTCACCGGCCCGGTCGGCAACGCGAAGCGGGTCTACTAGGATCGCCCCCCATGGCTAACAAGACATGGTTCATCACCGGTACGTCGCGCGGCTTTGGTCGCGAGTGGACGAAGGCCGCGCTGGATCGCGGCGACCGCGTCGCCGCGACGGCACGTGACACGAGCACGCTGGACGACTTGCGGGCCGAGCACGGCGACGCGCTGCTCGCGCTGACCCTCGATGTCACCGACCGCGAGGCGGCCTTTCGCGCTGTGACGCACGCCCACGAGCATTTCGGCGGCTTGGACATCGTCGTCAACAACGCGGGCTACGGCCACTTCGGGATGGTTGAGGAGATCTCAGAGCAGGAGGCCCGGGCCCAGATCGAGACCAATCTGTTCGGCGCGCTGTGGGTCACGCAGGCCGCGCTGCCGTTCTTGCGCGAGCAGGGCAGCGGCCACATCATTCAGGTCTCGTCGATCGGGGGCATCTCGGCATTTCCGAGCGTTGGGATCTATCACGCCTCCAAGTGGGGGCTGGAGGGGATCAGTCAGGCACTTGCCCAGGAGGTCAAGGAATTCGGGATCAACGTCACCCTCGTCGAGCCGGGTGGCTTCTCGACCGATTGGAGCGGTCCGTCGGCCAAGCGCTCCGAGCCGAACCCCGCCTACGACGGATTGCGCGAGCGCCAGCAGCAGTGGCGGGCGAGCAACGTGCCAGGTGACCCGGCCGCCTCGGCGCTCGCGATCATGCGCGTCGTCGACGCCGACCCGCCGCCGCTGCGGGTGTTCTTCGGCACGGCACCACTTGGGATCGCCGAACACGATTACGAAGGCCGCCTGGCAACCTGGCGCGAGTGGCAGCCGGTGGCTGAGCTAGCTCAAGGAGGCAGCGAGTAGTCGTCCCGAAAGACATCGCCAGACGCACGCTCCCGTCGCGAGTTGTGCGCCAACAAGCCGCCGGAACACAGCGGCGGCTTCTCGACCGAGGAGCTGTTGGACCTCGGCCTGCGCACCGACCGCCCAGGCCATGAGAGCATCGACGCGTCCCGCTTCTGATCGACATCGATCAGAAAGATTTCGTGGCGCCGCGAAGCGGTCAGGGCGCGACAGCCCGGGATCCCACTACGGTCCCCCGGGCTGTCTTGCGCTCACGGAGTGACGCTTGTGGCTGGCGCGCAGATCACGTAGACATGGAATGTCGCGGGCGTTGCGCCGGTGTTGTTCATGAATGCGTTCCACCCATCGTCATGCCCAGTCGCGGGGTCAAAGAGGGGGTATGACGCATTGGCGCTCTGAGTTGTTGCACTGCCTGAGATCCCGCCGCCGGTCGCAAATTCACCGGCTGGGCAGCTGATGCTTCCTCCGGTCTGCACTCCCGCCGGGTTCGCAATCGCGCCTGAGGTAACCGTATCGAGCTTGAGTGGTCCAGCGGGGCCGGTCGTTCCGATCGCTCCGGTCGCGCCCTGCCGTCCAGCGGCGCCAGTCGCCCCCCGCGGTCCGACCTTGCTCCAGCTGATCTTCCGGTCGCCATGCCGGCACTTGGACTTGATGTAGAGATCGCCGTTGGCACTGTGGACACAGGCAGTGACCGTGCCGCCGCCGCCTGCCGCGATCGCGTAGCCACCGCCGCCGATCACCAGCCCCACGATTCCTGCAGCGATCACAGGTGTGGCACGGATGCGCGATATTCGTTTCATGTAACCCCCTGGTTGAGACGGCGCGATTATCGCGACCGCAACCGCACACGCGTCTCCGCGTGAGCACCGTCCAGGCAGCTTACATAAAGGTTTGGTAAAGATCAACCAAGCGTGCGGTGGGTCTCAGGACCGATCCGTGCCGGCTGACGACGTCGTTTTCGCGGGTGTCGGCGGCCAGGTCGAGTTGGCCTGTCGTGGCGGCGTGTCGTCTCGAGAGGTGGGGCGTTCGGTCAGCCGGCGGCAATGGATCGAAGATGCCGTATCCCACCCCCTGACGAGGAGCCCGACGGACCGTGGCCCGCGCTAGCGCGGCCTCCCGAGAAGCGAGGCGATCGGCACCATCTCGATCGTCGCGGATGCCGCGATACAGACCGAAGCCTGCCTCGTTCCGTCGAGCCAAGTCGCCGGTCTCGCCGTCGTCCACGGCTCCGGCGCGCCCTTCTCGCAACTGCCCAAGGTTGAGCGAACGCCGCGAATTAGTCGGGTTCGAGGGTCCATGGTGGCGGGTAGGATGCCTGCGTCGTGTGGTTCGCAACTCTTGAGGCTGGGGCCCGTTTGAGGAGTTGATAATGAAGACGGTGTGCCGGTTGGTGCTCGCCGTGGCTGTGAGCTTGTCGGCTGCGGCGGACGCGTATGGCGCGGTGACCTCGGCTGGGACGTTGTCGCCGTCCGGGGCGCAGTTGCAGTTCACTGGGCTCGCGTCCTCGGGCGGGACGTTGGTGGCCGCGGGAGCTTCGGCAACGGGCAACGGAGGCGGCGAAATCGATGTGTTCACCGAGCCAGCGGGCGGCTGGTCGAGCGAGTCGCAGGCGGCGACGCTAACTGACGCGGCCGCCATGCATGGTCCGTTCGAGCCGTCGATCTCGGGCGGGACGGTCGTCGCGAACGACGCTGGGGCTACGGGCGCGAGTTTCGATGACGTCTTCGTCGAACCTATCGGCGGATGGTCGGGAACAGTGCCGCCGGCCGCGCGACTAGTCGCGCCAGACGGCGAGAACCTGGGCGATGGTGTGATATCCGGCAACACAGTCGTCGCGTTTGCGGCCAACCCTCAGGTTCCTGTCTCGGTCCTTTACGTGTTTGTGGAGCCGCCGGGCGGTTGGTCGGGGACGGTGGAGCCGGCCGCTACGTTGACGGACTCGGCCGGCTTGCTCCTCAATGGGCCGCCGGTGATCTCGGACGGCTCGGTGTTCACCGCAGCGGACAGCGCGCCGCTGCCCAGCGGGAACGTCGCTGTTCAGAGGGTCGACGTGTTCAACGAGCCAGCAGGCGGCTGGGCTGGAACGGTGCACCAGTCGGGGGCACTCGCCGACATCGCGGGCGGTCCCGGTCCGGACACTGTGTCGGGCGACGTGGTCGCCGCGGGCATGTCGTTGTTCCGCAAGCCTGCGGGGGGGTGGCACGGCAGCGTCAAACCGTTCGCAGACGTGTTCTCGGCGCCCATGGACGCTACCAACGCGATCGGGGCGTTCTCCGGCGCGGTGGCTGTCACGAGCACCGACTCGTTGGGCTCTGAGCATCAATGCCCGTGCAGCGCCGAGGTTTGGCTGTTCACCGAGCCCACCAGCGGCTGGTCGGGCACGGTCGCGGCTCCTACCGCGATCTACGCCACCACCGAGACGGGAGACCTGGCCTTGGCGCTCCTGGGCCGGTACTTGTTCACGACCGGCGGGAGCACGATCCAGGTCGAGAAGCTGACCGGCACGTTCGGGAGCAAAGTCGGCCCGCCGAACGTTTCGTTTCCGTTCGTGTCTGGGTCGACGAGCGGCGATCCCCGGATCCTTGAGCTGCTCAGCGACTAATGACGGCGATCTCGTCGTCGTGAGCGATCGAGCCGATCTCAAGCAGCTCCTAGCGGCGCTCAGCCGCTCTACTGGTCTGGTTTAGGGCCTGAAATTGAGGACGGCAGACGCTGAGAACGACGCCTACCAAATCGGCGTGCCTGCCAGCTGAGCCGGCCAAGCGCTTGCGGGGTCGGCGGGCTAGGTAGAGAGTCGATCGATGATCCCGCCCGCGAGGGGGCCCCGAGAGGAGCTGAGCCGCCGGCTTCGCGGTCCTTGTGCTCGGATTCCTCACCACTTCGCGTTGGGCCGACGAAACCGCCCGCGAGACTGCCGGCTGGATTAGCGATCGCCGAGGCCCGGCGAGCTAAGCGCGGGGTGAAACGTAGCCAGTTTTGGGCACGCACAGCACGGGCAGAATGTAGGGTACCCGTGAATATCCATCGTCCACGATAGGAGAGGACCATGTACGACGAGGAGGAGGCCACCGGCGAGTCCGGCGGCGCACCAGCAGCCGAAGACGACAGCGCACCGGAGGCCCAAGCCGACACCGCAGCGGAGGCCAAAGCCGAATACGATCGTGTCAGGGGTCTCGCATATGAGGCCGAAGCCGGCCCCTCAACGGAGAAGCAAGCCGCGGGCGAAGCGGAGGCCGAAGCCCGAGGCGCACCAGACGCCGAAGGCGACGACGCATCCGAGTAGGACTCGAGCGGCGCGCGGGCGTGCTTGCCTAGCGCGGGCGCGCCCAGCGCAGTACGCGCTCGGTAGCCGCCTTACGAGTGGCGCTTGAGGCCGCGCAGGATGGCGTCGGCGTCACGGGGCCGAGCGCCAGGAGGGGGTGTGCCGGCCCGCGTGGCGCGGCAGATCGCAACCCGCGGTCGGCCTTGCGACTCCGAGCTGGTGAGCGTCCGGGCCGATCGGCATCCTAGACGCGAGAGAAGCTCGGCGCCGGCGGTATCCCGGCTACGATCCAGCGACGATGAGTGGGCGGTGCGCGGGATTGGCGACGGCCATCTTTGCGGTTGCTGTCCTTCTTCCGGGGACTGGGGTCGCATTCACCGGCAGTCAAAGGGCGCGTGAACTCGTCCGACGGATGCTCGTTGCGTACCGGAGGGTGCGCACGTCAACAACGTGATCACTGGCGTCCTTCTATTGCGTTCGTCGGTGTGGTCACGGCCCGTTTACGGCCGACCCTCGACTACGTGGCCAGCGTCGGAGGCTGGTATCAGAAGACAGAGAAAGCCGCCTGCTGGAGGTCTTTCGAATTGCCCTGGATCTCCATCCCGTGGGTGAATTATCTCTACCCAGGCCAGTCCGTTCGGATCGTTACGAAAACCGCGAAGGAGATCGTGATCCAGGCGCCCGCTCCGACGTTCGGCTTTCGCGAGGTCGACTACGTCAATCCGCGTACTCACCTCCAATACCGGTCGATTCTCTACCAGCGCATGAACCACGAGACCTACCGCGCCGACTACGCGTACAAGGAGGGACAGGTTCTGCGGAACGGCGCCGGCGGCGAGACGATCGCATTCCGAAGGCCCAGCGAACACGGCGCGGAATGCCGAGTGCGTTGGGCTCTGATCATCCAGTACGACTGGTGGTACGATTGGAGCGTGTCCAGTGATTACGCCAAGGTCTCGGTGAGTCTGCCCGTTGGTCTGCTGGAGCGCGCCCGCGACCGCGTCGGGAGCCGGGGCCTGTCGCGCTACGTCGCCCAAGCCATGGAGGCGCAGGAACGCAGAGAGGCTCTGCGGGAGTGGCTCGCCGGTCAGGACGCCGAGCACGGCCCGATCCCCGAGGAGATCATGCAAGAGGTGCGCAACCAGTGGCTCGGCAACGCCGACGGCTGAAGCCGGCGCGCGTCCCTACCGCTGTAGTGCTTGACGCTGGGGCGCTGAGCGCGGGGGCGCAGGGCGACCCGCGAGTACGAGCCGAGGTCGCGCTTGCCGAGCAGGTCGGCGCGGGCGTCCACGTCAGCAGCGTAACCCTGGCCGAGGTGCTCCGGGGTCACCGTCGCGACGCCCGAGTGCACGCCCTTCTCGGTGGCGTCGAGCAGCATCCCGTCAGCCCGCACCTCGGCCGGGCCGCTGGGGAGCTGCTCGGGCGGACCGGCCGAGACGACACCATCGACGCCATCGTCGCGGTCACAGCAGACGCCCTGGCCATGCCGACTCGGCTGTTGACGGGTGACGCGGACGATCTGCGGACGCTGACCACCGGGATGGCAGCGGTGACCGTCGTTCCGGTCTGAAGCCCCGAAACCCATCCCTTGTTGCGTTCCCTGCCGCTCGGTCGGTCCTGAGACGGGCCAGCCCGGCGCTATGAGGCATCTCAGCCACGAACGCTCTGCGGACGGCGCGGCGGTTAGCCCGACGAGAGTCTCGCGTTGCGATCGTTGCTGAACTCTGCCGGTAGCCCGGAGGTTGCCGCATCATCGGCCTCCTGATGCCTCTCGGAGCCGAAAGTACATGGCGAGGGACACGATCAGCACCAGGAGCAGCACACAGTCAGCGATGAGCGAGACCGCTTTATTGGAGACGGTGAGCGCGATGAAGATCGATGCGAGCACGACGCCAATGTTCACGCCGTTGAGCACGAGCATGCAGCGCCTGCTCATGTCTCGATTTTGACTCCCAGCGCAACCAGCATCAAGTCCAACCAGTTCGAGGCACGCTCACCCGTCCCCGGTGTCTCAGCGGAGCAAGGATCATCGAACGGAAGAGGAACGAGGGCCCCGAGGCCTCGAGCGTGGGCAGAGTGCGTTGCGTCGAGGGAGTAGTCTGGGCTTGCTCGTGGGGGGGCGCTGAGAGATTGCTGGAGGTGCTGCTTGTCGGGGTGTGATGCTGAGGATCTGGAAGCGCGAGTTGCTGAGGGCGATGCGTTGTTGGTGCGTGATCGCGGGTCGTCGGATCCAGCGGCGGTTGGCCGCGTCGCTCGAGCGCTCGTCGGGAAGGCCGACGCGCTGGCGACGAGGCGATCGCCGCCAGCGAGGAGCTGATCGCGCGCTTTGAGAGCGAGCCCGACCCGTCGGTGCTCACGAAGCTCGGCGAGCTGCTCTTGCAAGCCGGGTCCCAGATGCTCAATCACCGCCGCCGTGGCGGGGAGCCGTTGGAGGCGGCGTTGAGAGCCCGCGACGTTTTTGTCGGGCCGCTCGCGAACACCGCGGTTTCCCTGCGCGACGCGACGGCGAGCGGGGCTCCTGCACCACACTATCGTCTCGGAGGCACGCTGGATACGCGCCGCAGGCGTGTCCAGCAGTCGCTGAGGATCTTCGAGCTGCTCATCGCCCAATTCCAGGGGACCACCGGTCTGAGTCGCCCACGGATACATCGTGACAGGGCCTGCTATTCCAGCAAATCGCCTTGAGGCGAGCCGGTCCTCAGACTACGGCAGCCCTAGCGACGAGGAGCAGTCGGCGGGGGTCGCACCAGCCAGTTCCTCCGAGCTACAAGCACTAGCCCGCGTCGACCTGAGACCCGTCGCAAATCCGAACGCTCTGCGAACGGCGCGGCGGTTGGCCCGACGAGAGTGTCGCTGCGCGATCAAAGCAATGGCCTGCCTTCACGGCGTCGGAGAATGAGCGCGGTGAGCTGCGCGTACGTGACAAGCCCGTGTTGCCGCTCGGCCAACCGTTGGACGCATCGTTCTGTCCGGATAGCGGAGGTGGTGATGCGTTCATCGCCCACGCGGCCGAAGGCTCCGCTGCTGCTTTGGGCCTGAACGAGCACAGATCTCAAGTCAGTTGGCGGCCACCCGACGTCTCCGATACCCCGTCCGCGCTGTATTCGCACAATCCCACGCTATTCGTGCACTCCGACAGCACTGGATTGGGACGCCGGTTGCGACAACAACCTCGATCGTCTCGCCTACGTGTCCGAGGTGTGACGAGCGTGCGCGTCCGCGCACTCGTCAAGCCTGCTCGCCTGCGGGCGCGGCGGCGAGTGACCGCAGTCCGTCCTCCCGGCTCGGCTGGTTGTGCATGCGCACGACTCGGCCGTCGCGCAGCGTTACCACGATCCAGCCCTCCTCCTCCTGCGTGTTGCGTACTCCGACGAGCAGCCGATCTCCCTGCTGCTCGATGCCAAGCAGCTGGAACTGAGTCCCCTCGTCGATGATCTCCCGCAGCCGGCGCGTCACATCGCCGCGGTCTCGGCAATCCCACGGTCCGCGCTCCTCTGCGAACCACACGATCTCGGGGTCCATCAGCGCCGCGAGCCGCTCGAATCCGCCCTGGTTCAGCTCGTCGAGCCCCTCGGTGACCAGCTCGGCGGCGTCCAACGCGCCGATCGCCTCGATCGCCTGGATCAGATCCGCCACCGACGGGTCCTCGGAACGCTCGAGCGTGGCCGCGATCCGCTCGAGCTGCACCCGCAGACGCTCACGCGCCCCGCGTTCGTGCTCGAGGCGCTCGAGCTGCGCCCGAACGATCGCCAGTGGCGAGGTCCGCGCATCGTCGAGCGCCGCCTGGATCTGCCCGAGGGAGAGCCCGAGTCGCCGCAGCGCCAGCACCTCGTAAAGCCGGCGTACCTGTGCCGCGCGGTAGCAGCGCTGGTCGGCATCCGTGCGCTCCGGCACGACCAGGCCGAGCGAGTCATAGTGGCGAAGGGTGCGCGGCGTCACGCCGGTGGCCACCGCGAGCTCCCCGATCCGCCAGCTCTGCTCCGTCATCACGACGAGCACCGTACGCCCTTCCGCTACGTCAACTGCAAGCCATGCCCCAAGCTCCGCCCGCCCTCAGGACGATCGCCGCTCCAGCAGGTAGTGGCTGACGAGCCAGTGGTCGCCGCCGCGGTAGCCCCAGATCTCGTTGGTCGAGAGCAGGAACAGGCGCCAAGCTCCGAGCAGGGTGCGGGCCTCGCGGCGCGAGCGGCCGTCGGCGATCAGCAGCTCGAGCGCCTCGTCGGCTCGCGCGTCGAGCCTGGCCAGCCACGCTTGCAGTGTCTTGGCGTAGTGGGTGCCCGGCTCGACCCAGCGATCGGCGAGTCGGAGATGGTCCTGGAAGCGCGGGAGCAGGTCGTGGCTCGGCATCAGGCCCGCGGTGAAGAAGCGCTCGGACGCCCATGTGCCCTTGAACAGGTACGGCAGCGTTCGGTGGCTGAAGACGTGGACGAAGACCTTCCCGTTGTCGGTGAGCCAGGTCGAGATCCGCCGCAGCAGCTCGCGCCAGTTGCGCACGTGCTCGAACATCTCGATTGACATCACGCGGTCGAAGCGGCTCACGGGGGTGAAGTCGTTGACGTCGGCGGTGATCACTTCGAGGTTGGTCAGGCCCCGCCGGTCGCGCTCCGCCTCGATCCACTCACGCTGGCGGCTCGAGTTCGAGACGCCGGTGATGTGCGAAGCTGGATACTGCTCGGCCAGCCACAGCGACAGCGACCCCCAGCCGCAGCCGAGGTCGAGGATGCGCAGCCCGTCGCGGACCTGCGCGCGCTCACAGGAGAGCTTGAGCATTGCTTCCTCGGCTTGCGCGAGGGTCTCGGTGCGGGGCTCCCAGAGGCAGCTGGAGTACTTGTGTCGGGGCCCTAGGATCAGTCCGAGGAACTCGGGCGGGAGCTCGTAGTGCTGCTCGTTGGCCTTCTCCGGCAGCTCGGCGATCGGGCCCGAGGACATCCGCCGCAGCAGCGCCCGCAGCCGCTCCTCCTGGGCGACGACGCCGCCACGGGACTCGTGTCGCTCGCGCGCCCACGCGCCGTAGCGCGAGCCCGCGCGCAGCAGGGAATCGGGGAGGACCTGGCGCTCGAGCGCCAGGTCCAGCAGGCGGTAGCGGAGCGCGCCCGGGCGGCGGGCCGTGCGGGCCCTGCTGGGCTCGGGCTCGTGGACCTCATGGAGCGCGACCGGGCCGGGGCCGTGGAGCGCGCGCGGCGGCGACGGTCGCAGCTCCAGCACGGTGGCTGAGTCGCCTTCGAAAGCTCGTGGACGCATGCCAATACTTCGCTCGCGACGCCGGAACGGATCACGACCGCCGGCTACTCGCGCTCGATCCGCGCCCACGGCACGAACGGGCGCTGGCTGATGATCCCCAGTTCGCGTAACCGCGCGCGAAGCTGCCCGTCCGCCTCGCCGTCTCGGTCGATGATGCGGAGCGGCGTCGCTCGTTCGCACGCGAGCCGATCGAGCTCCGGCAGATCCACCCGCGCGTCCCCGCCTGCGACCGCCAGCGCCGCAGGTTCCGGGCGGGCGTACCAGAGCTCGGCGCCGGCGTAGCGGGCGCACAGAGCGCGCGCGAGCAGATACTGCACCGGGTGGTACAGCACGATCACCCGCGGTTCCCCGGGAAAGCGAAGCCGCTTGGCCTGGCGCACGGGAGCGGCATCGCGGAGCAGCCTCGGGGTGCGGAACCGTGACGGCTCAAGTGCGATCACGCGCGGGATCGTCAGCAGGTCCCGGACGTGGGCGCCAGACTCCAGCTGCTCGAGCTCCGACTCAAGCAACAGAACGGCGATTGGCTCGGTGCCCGTTTTCGCCACGGTGTGTGGCGGTCAGATCAGTTCGTCGGGGCCGGGGCGGGCCCACGCGGAGCGGATGGCAGCGTCGCCTTGGCGACCAGGCGGGCCAGCTGCAGACTGGACGGCCCCCGCGGTGAATGCCGCGTGACCGTGACCGTCAGGTAGGCCCCACCTACGGACTCGGTGCCGTTGGTCGTCACCAGTTCATGCTGAGCAGGTATCCAGAAGGCCTGCGGACCCACGCCCCGTACGTTCTGCGGCAGCTCCGACGCCACGTGGACGGCACCGGAGCCGAAGGCCTGCACCTGATGCACCTGGGTGGTGTCGTATTCGACCCATGCTTGCGGCGAGGCCTGGGCGACCACATCCGCGGTGATGCCCTGACCGCTCACCAGGCACTCGATGTTGAACGGATCGGAATCGGCGATGCGAAGCTTGGCCCCGCGCAAACGAGCTCGTGCGGCCGCCTGAACGACCGCGCAAACCCGCGCGGAAACCGGCACCGCCCGGGTGCGGGCTCGTGCATTCGTGCCGCCGCAGGCCGTGAGCGCCGCGCAGCAGATTGACAGCGCGACAGCGACCCAGCCGCGACCGATCACGGGACGCCGCGACGCCGAGGAAGCTGCCGGCGCCGTCACGCGGGCGCTTCCTCGTCACCGCCCTGCACCGGCTCGGCGGGCACCTCCTTGCCGCCCGGCATCAGCCGCCCGGCGCTGAGCGGGCTCAGCGGCGAACGCGTGGCGCCGGCGATGTCCGCGTCGCTGACGCTGAGCGGGTGGTGGCAGGCGGCGAGGTGGCCGCCAGGGTACTCGGCCAGCGGGGGCTCCACCTCCGAGCAGACGTCGGTTGCTCGCGGGCACCGGGTGTGGAAACGGCACCCGCTCGGCGGGTTGATCGGATTGGGGGGCTCGCCGCCTACCACGGTTCGCTGGCGCGCACGGTTCTCCACGGGATCCGGGATCGGGATCGCCGCCAGCAGGGCGTGGGTGTACGGATGGATCGGCTTCGTGTACAGCTCCTTGGCGGGCGAGAGCTCCATCACCTTGCCCAGGTACATGACGGCGATCGAGTCCGAGACATGGCGGACGACCGACAGGTCGTGGGCGATGAAGACGTAGGAGAGCCCGAAGTCGTCCTGCAGGTCGTCGAGGAGGTTGATCACCTGGGCCTGGATCGAGACGTCGAGGGCCGAGACCGGCTCGTCGAGCACGATCAGCCGGGGGTCGACGGCGAGGGCGCGGGCGATGCCGATCCGCTGGCGCTGCCCGCCGGAGAACTCGTGCGGGAAGCGATTGATGTGCTCGGGATTCAGGCCGACCCGCTCGAGCAGCTCGCGCACCCGCGCCTGGGCCTTGTCCCGGTCCACACCGTGGAGCCGCAGGGGGCTACCGACGATCTGGCCGACCCGCTTGCGTGGGTTCAGGGACGAGACCGGATCCTGGAAGACGAGCTGGACCTCCCGGCGGACCGGGTTGAGGTCGCGCCGGCCGAGGTGGGTGATGTCCTGCCCGCGGAACCTGAGCGTGCCCTCGTTCGGCTCCAGGAGCCGCACGATGCAGCGGGCGAAGGTGCTCTTACCGCAGCCGGACTCCCCGACGATGCCGATCGTCTCGCCTTCACCGAGGACGAGCGAGATGTCGTCCACCGCGTGCACGTGGCCGACCGTCCGGTCGATCAGGACGCCGGTCTTGATCGGGAAGTAGAGCTTGACGTGCTCGGCCTCCAGCAGCGGCCGGCTCTCGGCGGCGCTCTCGGGGCTCCCGGCGGCGGCCGCGGCGCTCACGCGATGACCGTGCCCTCGGTCAGTCCGATCCGGCCGTTGATCAGGCGGCGCGTGCGCTTCTCCTCGACCTCGAGCCAGCAGCGGTCGGCATGCTCCGGTGCCTCGGCGATGTGCGACTCGAGTTTTGGCACCTCCATGCACTGAGCGAACTCGTGCGGGCAGCGGGGCCGGAAGTGGCAGCCCGCGGGCGCGTTGATGAGCGAAGGCGGCAGTCCCGGGATCGCGGGGAGCCGGCGCGGCGGCTCGCGATCCATCCGCGTGATCGAGCCGAGCAGGCCCCAGGTGTACGGGTGCTGGGGGTCGTAGAAGATCTCGTCGAGCGTCCCCTGCTCGACGACGCGCCCGGCGTACATCACGAGCACGCGGTCGGCGATGTCGGCGACCACACCGAGGTCGTGGGTGACGAAGATCACGCCGCTCTCGCCGCTCGCGCGGAGTTGCTTGAACTCCTCCAGGATCTGCGCCTGGATGGTGACGTCGAGGGCCGTCGTCGGCTCATCGGCGATCAGCACGCTGGGCGATAGCGACAGCGCCATCGCGATCATCGCCCGCTGCCGCATGCCGCCGGAGAACTCATGCGGGTACGCGCGCGCGCGGTCGGCGGCACTCGGGATGCCTACCCGCTCCATCAACTCCACCGCGCGGTCGAAGGCCGCGGGCTTGGAGATGTCCTCGTGCGCGCGGATCTGCTCGACGATCTGGTCTCCGATCCGGTGCACAGGGCTGAGCGAGGAGATCGGATCCTGGAAGATCATCGCGATCTCCTTGCCCCGGATGCTCTCGAAATCGTGCTCTGAGGCGGTGATCAGCTCGCGCCCGTTCAGTCGCGCCGAGCCGCCGAACCGGGAGTTCGGCGATCGGGTCAGTCCCATCAGCGTCATCGCGCTGACGGACTTCCCCGAGCCCGACTCACCCACGATCGCCACCACCTCGCCGCGATCGAGCGTGAAGGAGACCTCGTCCACCGCCCGGACGAGGCCGTCCTCGGTCGCGAAGGAGACCTGCAGGTTCTCGACGTCGAGCAGATGATCGGCCATCAGCTGAGCCGGATCCGCGGGTCGAGCATCCCGTAGATGACGTCCGAGATCGCGCCAAACAGGACGACGAAGAAGCCCGTGAACATCGCCCCGACGAGGATCGGCGGCACGTCGAGGTTGCCGATCGCCTGCGCCTCGTACTGCCCCACGCCGGGGATGTTGTAAACCGCCTCGGTCACGAGCGCCGCGCCGCCCAGCAGCGTGGCGAAGTCGAGCCCGAACATCGTGATGATCGGCATCATCGAGTTGCGCAGCACGTGGCGGAGGAACACCTGCCGAGCCGGCAGGCCCTTCGCCCGCGCGGTGCGGACGAAGTCCTGGTTGACCATGTCGAGCAGGTTCGAGCGCAGCACGCGCGAGTAGAACCCGACCGAGAGCACGGCGATCGAGAACCACGGCAGAATCAGGTGATAGGCCCATTGGATCGGGCTGACGGTGATCCCGACGTAGCCGGTGTTGGGGAACAGGGTGAGCTTGAAGGCGAACAGGTAGAGCAAGACCGCCGCGAGCAGGAACACGGGGACCGAGACCCCGAGGATCGCGAGCGCCATCAGGCCTCGGTCGATTAATCGCCCCACTCGCAGTGCACTGATCGATCCGAGCAAGACCGCCGTCAGCAACCACAGGATCGCGGCCGGCACCACGAGCGACAGCGTTGCGCCGAACCGTTCGCGGAACTGGTCGACCACGTTGAGATCGTCCTGGTAGTCGATCACCTGCCCGGTGAAGATGAGCTTCATCGTGTTGAGGTACTGCGTGTACACCGGCTTGTCGAACCCGAACTTGCGGCTCACCTGCGCGACCGTGGTTGCCGTGGCATTGCGTCCCGCGATCGCCCGCGCCGGGTTGTAGGCGGGGATGATCTCGAAGATCGCGAACACGAGCACCGAGACTGCGAATAGGAGCGCGACGGCCGACAGCGTGCGGCGGACGATGAAGCGCGCCATCAGGTCTTGATCCGCACCTGGGAGCGGGGATCGAGGGCGTCGCGAATCCCGTCGCCGACCACGTTGATGCTGAGCACGGTCAGCACGAGCATCCCGCCGGGGATCAGGGCAAGGTGCGGGGCGGTATCGATGTAGTTGATCCCGTCCGAGATCAGCGTGCCCCACGATGCGTTGGGCGGCTGCACCCCGGCTCCGAGGAACGACAGGTATGCCTCGAGCAGGATCGTGATCGCCAGCATCATCGGGATGAAGACGATGATCGTCGACGCGGCGTTAGGCAGAATCTCCGAGATCATGATCCGCCATGGGCCCATCCCCTGTACCCGGGCGGCGTCGACGTAATCCTGTTCGCGCAGGCGCAGGACCTCCCCGCGGATCGGCTTGCCGAGGTAGGGGACGTAGATCACGCCGATGATCAAGGCCGGGATGAACAGGGAGTTGCCCTTGATCGGACCGATCCCGCCGAGCGCCAGTGCCGTTCCGACTGCCACGCCGAGGATGACCGGCGGGAACGACCAGATCAGGTCCATCAGCGGCCGGAGCACGGCATCGACGGCGCCGCGGAAGTAGCCGGTGAGCAGCCCCAGCAGCGTGCCGAACACGATGATGATCGTCGTCGCGAGGGCGCCGATCAGCAGCGAGGTGCGGCCCCCGTACAGGAGCCGGACGGCCAGATCGCGTCCCTCCTCGTCGGCTCCGAAGAAATAGTGACTGCTGAACGTCGGGCCGATCGGAAGCCCGGTCACCGAGACGACGTTGGTGACCTTGCCGTTGACCTTGATCGTGCCGACGACGTTGGTGGTGTTCGGGCCGATGTGGGCGATGTCGTGTGAGTAGACGGGCGCCAGCAGGCACAGCCCGACGAGGATCACGAGCAGCCCGAGGAAGGCGAGGGCGAGGCGGTTGCGGCGAAACCGGCGCAGCGCAAGCTGCCACGGCCCGATCGCCGGCGTCTGGGTCGAGGCGCCGGGAAAGGCGTCAGGTCCCTCCGCGGGTGGGGGTACGACCGCGGCGCCCGACAGCAACCCTCCTCGGGGCTCGTCTTCCATGCCACCAGAGGGGAGGGAAGGATCGACGGGCATCGATCGTGGGGAGCTTACCGCCGAGGGTCAGCCGGCCCGGCCGGGAGGGCGCCCGTGGGCGCCCTCCCTGACCTGAGCTGACTGCCTACTTGAGCTCCAGGCTCGTCATGTCGGTCTCGTATGGGACCGACAGCACGCCCCCGCTGAAGTTCATCCGGTCGGAGTAGAACTTCGGGAACTCCTCGTGGCCGAACACGGCGTAGTACGCGTGCTGGACGGCGTACTGGTCGAGCGCCGCCCACTGGCTGGCAACCGCGTCCGGTGGCTGCTGGTCGAGCTTGTTGAGCTCGGTGTTGTAGTGGGGATCGTTGACGTAGCCGTAGTTCAGCGACGATCCGGCGTCACCCGCGAACAGCTGCATGAAGTCCCAGGGGTTCGGGAAGTCCTGCACCCAGTCGGCGAAGCCGGCCTGCGGCTTCGTGGTCGGGGCGCCGATCGTCGTGAAGTAGACGCCGGAGTTGACGATCTTCTCCGTCGCCTTGAACCCGAGTGAGTTCAGGACGCCGGTGAAGTAGTCGATGTACTGCCGCCGCGGAGCGCGCTCCTCGCCGTAGACCGTGACCGGCTGCCCGATCATGCCCGACTTCTTCATCAGCGACTTGGCCAGCGTCATGTTCGGCGGGCCGGTCGGGCTGTGGTACGGACAGCTCGACGGGCTGGAGTGGCCGACGATTCCGAACGGGATCAGGTGACAGTCCTCGGCCTGGAAGCCGCTGTCCAGCCGGGACAGGGCCCGGTCGTCCAGCGCGGCCAGCACCGCCTGGCGGGCGTAGAGGTTGCTGAACGGCTTCTGTGTGACACCGAAGAAGAAGTACCAGCTCGAGTTCGTGGGAACCGCCTGATACCGATCCGCGGCCTGCGAGGTCACCTGCTGGAGGATCGACGCCGGCAGCGTGTCACCGGGGTCGAAGACGTCGGCCTGGTTGTTGAGCACCTGCTCGGCGTCGGCCAGGATGTTGTCGTTGACGTTGAAGATGATCTTGTCGACGTGCCCGCGCGGTAGGCCGGGGACGTCGAACTTCGTGTTCTTGACCAGCGTGTAGACGTGGCCCGGGGAAATCGTGCTCCACTTGTACGCTCCGTCGCCGATCGTCCCGGTGCTGGCCAGGTCCTTCATCGGCGTGTTCGGAGGCACGGGTGCCGTTCCGGGCAGCGCGAAGATGTCGACCATCGGCGCGAACGGGGCGACGAGGTTGACGACGATCTTGCCCGTCGCGTCGTCGGTCGTGATTCCCGAGATCGTCTTCGCCTTGCCGTTCGCGTATGCGGTTCCGCCCGCGATGTAAGCGCTCACGAACGATGCCGCCTGCCACGGGATCTTGATGTCCCGCTCGAGCGCGTAAGGGACGTCGCTGGCCTTGATCGGCATCCCGTTGGAGTAATGCAGTCCCGGACGCAGATAGAAGGTGAGCGTCTTGCCGCCGTTGGAGAGGGTCGGCAGGCTTTTGGCCAGGCCGGGGATGATCTGCGCTCCGGGTGCGCCCTGAACGCCGCGCGTGAAGGTCAGCAGCGCGGTGTTGACGACCGAGTAGAGCTCGTTGCCCTGGGTGGTGAAATCGAGACCCTGATCGGCCGACAGCGGCGCGGTTCCCGCCGCGATCGTGATCGTCCCTCCCTGCTTACCGCTGGATGTACTGGACGAGCTCGACGGTGTCGTCGAAGAACTACTGCCGCACGCGGCGACTGCGATGGACGCCGTGGTCGCCATGACCATTAAGCGCAAGTACTTCCCCATATGTCCTCCTCCTCGAGGTTGTGATGCGAAGCCCTTGCGCGCAAATCTAGCCCGCATGCGCGTCCGTTTGGCATTGGCGCCCGGTTCCTAATCAACTGTAAACACGGTGGGTCGGGGTCTGCGTGCGGTGCGGGCGGTGCTCGTCGTCCGTCGCACCGGAAAGTGTGTCGTGCGCGGGCCGTCAGTCCGGCGGGGCGTCAACGCCAGAGGCGGCGGTCGGCTCGAAGCTGAGGCGGAGCTTGTCCATGCCCAGGCGAATGCGGCCCTTGACGGTTCCAAATGGCACGCCGAGGCGTTCGGCGATCTCGGTATGGGTCAGTTCGCCGTAGTAGGCGAGCGTGATGGCTTCTCGCTGCGCGTTCGGAAGCGCGGCCAGCGCCGTTCGCACCTGGTTCGCGTCGATCCGCGCGGCGGCTTGGTCGGCGACATCGTCCGGTGCGGGCACGATGGCGAGCGTGTCGTAGCTCGCGCGTCGGCTCGCGTGCCTCGTCTGGATGCGAGAGGCATCGATCGCTCGGCTGAGGACCACCATCAGCAGCCACGCGGCGACCGTCCCTCGTTCTGAGCGGTAATTCGCCCGGTTCCTGAAGATCGAGCCGAACGCCTCCTGAACGGCGTCCCCCGCCGTGCTGCGATCGCGGCAGACCGACCGCGCGACCCGAAACGCTCGGGCGGAGTACCGGTCATAGAGCTCACCCAGCTGAGCCAAATCCAAGTGTGCGCCGTAGTACTGCTGGATGCGAAAGTTACTGACTGATCGAGCGAGGATCGTGCCGGTGCTGTTGGTCGCGGTCGTGATCGCGGTCGGCTCGACACTCGTGATCGTGCTGGCCGGCGGGTCAAGCGGCGGCGCGACCGGCACGCCGGCGCCGACCGCTGCAGTCGCCGGTGGCAAAGGGAAGCTCGTCACGGTCGACGTCTCGATGTTCGCCTATCGCCCTTCGACGGTGACGGTCGCTCCGGGCACGACGGTGGCTTTCCACAACCTGGACACAACCGAGCACACGGCGACCTCGAACAACGCGACGACGTTCGACACCGGCGCGATCCAGCACGATCAAACGAAGATGGTCACGATCACGAAGGCCGGGACATACGGTTACCACTGCTCGTTTCATCCGTTTATGACCGGCACGATCATCGTCAAATGACTCCGCACACGGCCAAGCTCAGGCGCAGCGACCGGCTGCGGTTTCTCGCGATCGCCCTGCTGCTGTGCGAGGGCGGCGTCCACCTGCAGCAGTACGAAAGCTTCCTCCACTTGGTCCCGACGATCAACACCCTCTTTCTCCTGAACGCCGTCAGCGCCGCGCTGCTTGCGCTCGCGCTCGCCGCAAGCCGCGACCACGTCGCGATCCTGCTCGCACTCGTCGCGATCGGGATGACCGTCGTCGCGCTTGTCTCGCTCGCGATCGCGCGCGAGAGCGTGCTCTTCAACTACAGCGAGCCAACCCTTCGCTTTCCCGTCCTGTTCGCAGCGCTGGCAGAGTTGGCTACGGTCCTCGTCTGCTCGCGATTCGTCGCAGTGCGGATCCGCGAGCCCGCCTGAGCGCGGGATCCAGGTCTCGGTGCGGATGGCTCCCGCGTCTATTCTCTGCGCGGTGTCCGAGGTGTCCTCGCTGAGTCCGCACGATTCCTATGGCCCGGTCGGGCGCTCGGAGTGGATGGATGTCGACTGGTCGGCGCATCAGCGGTGGGTCAATATCGAGGAGCGCCGGGTCAACGTGATCGACATCGGCTCCGGGCCACCGGTGGTGTTTATCCACGGCTTGGCGTGCTGGCAAAGCTGGCTCGAGAACATTTGCTTCTTCGCTCGTGAGCACCGCGTGATCGCGATGGACCTTCCCGGTTTTGGCGCGTCGTCGCTGCCGCTCGAGCCGATCTCGATCACGGGCTACGCGCGTATCCTCGACGAGCTGTGCGAGCAGCTGGGGGTCGAGCGGGCGATGGTCGTCGGTAACTCGATGGGCGGCTTCATCGGCGCGGAGCTGGCGATCCGTTTCCCGAGCAGGGTCGAGCGGCTCTGTCTCGCGCCCGCGATCGGCCTGAACATGGAGTGGGTGCGCGCGGAACGGAAGAAGAACATCAGCAGCCGGATCGAGAACATGCTCTTCTTCACACTGGCGTGGCTCTCGATACGGTCCGACATTCCGGTTCGTCGCCCGCGGCTACGCAGCAAGCTGCTCGCCCTGATCGTCGCTCACCCCGAGCTCCTCCCGGGTGCGCTGATCCTCGCGGTGGTCCGCGGCAACGGAAAGCAGATCGCCGTCCCCGCGGCGCTCGAGGCGATGACGCGCTACCCGATCCGCGACCGCCTCGGTGAGATCGCCTGCCCGACGCTGATCATCTGGGGCGCTGAGGATCGCCTGGTTCCGGTCCAGGACGCCAGCGAGTTCGAGTGGCTGATCCCGGAATCGCGCAAGCTGATCTACGACGACACCGGTCACATGCCCAACCTGGAGCGCCCGGAACGCTTCAACGCCGACCTGCGCGTCTTCCTGGACGAGAGGCCGCCTCCCTCGGCTGGCGACGAGGCCCGGCTCACGCGTGTGACGAGGATACGATGAGTCAGGCCGCGCGTCGCATCCTCAAGCCGGAGCTCGGGGGGAGCGTGCCCGGCGGGCTCGAGGAACTGACCGAGGAGGAACTGAGCGGGTTCGCCTCGATGCTCCGCATCGCCAAGCGGCGGCAGTCGGAGGAGCTCGAAACCGCGGTCGACGAGGCGCTCGAGATCGTGCCGAGGCTGCTTCGCCGGCCGGTTCGCAAGATCCTCTTCGGCTGATCGCGTGAAGGGGTACCTCAGCCCGGCGGTCGAGGTTCGCAGGCTCGCCCGGCTGATCGGTGCCGACCCCGAGGACCTCGTCTACTTCGAGCGGTTGGAGGGGCAGGCGATCCGGGATCTGCGCGATCAGGTGACGGTGGCGATGTTCGACGCTGATCGCCAGCTGCTCCAGCGCGTCGCCGTGGCGACGAAGCTGGTCCCCGCCAAGCTCGGCGCGGTGATCGGCGAGCGTGCGTTCGGAGCGCTGCTCTGCGCCCGCATCACCGGGCTGCTCGACCCCAGCCGCGCCGTCGACATCTCCAAGCATCTCCCCGTGACATTCCTCGCCGACCTGTGCCTGCACCTCGACCCGCGAAGAGCGAGCCGGGTGATCGGCGAGATGCCACCAGACACCGTAGCCGCGATCGCCGCACAGCTCGTCGCCGGCGAGGAATACATCGCGATGGGCGGCTTTGTCGGTCACCTCTCAAAAGCCGCGCTGCTCGCCGCGCTCGACGCAGTGGACGACGAGAGCCTGCTACGCACCGCCTACGTGATCGAGGCCAAGCAGAACATCAGCGCGCTCGTCGCCCTGCTGCCCGACGAGCGTCTCGCGAACATCATCGCCACGGCCAGCGGCGCCGACCTCTGGGCAGAGGCGCTCGATGTGCTCGCCCACGTCACCGAGCGCCAACGCGGGGCGCTCGGCGACCTCGCGGCCGCCCAGGACGACGAAGTGCTCGACAGCATGGTGCGCGCCGCGCTACGCGACGATCTCTGGTCCGAGGTTCTGCCCGTCATACGCGCGATGAGCCCCGAGAGCCGCGAGCGGTTCGCCACGCTCAAATCGATCCAAGCACGACCAGTGCTCGCGACGATCATGGACGCCGCCGCAGAGGATTCGCTCTGGGCCGAGCTGCTCGTACTGCTGCCGCTGCTCCCGATCACCGCGCGCCGCCAAGTCGCCACCCTGGCAACCGCGTTCAACCGCGAGACATTCGAGCAGATCATCGGTGCCGCGCACGAGGAGGAGCTGTGGCCCGGGCTGATCGCGTTCGCCACCGAGCTCGACAAAGGTCCCCGCCGGGAGATCGCGAAGCTGATCGATGACAGCGACCCCGACGTCCTGCAGTCGCTCCTTACCGCCGTCCACGACACCAGCCTCGAAGCCAACCTGATGGCGGTGATACGCGAGCTTCCGGCTACCGGCCAGCGCCACCTGGGTACACGGATCGCGGCCGCGCCCACCGAGCTCGTCGACGCGCTGAGCGCCGCCGCCGACGAGGCAGGCCTCAAGCCTCTCAGCGAGGCGCTCACCAAGTAAATTGCAACTGAATGCACCTGCGCGAGTTCGGCATCTGGACCTCCTACCGCGCGATCGGTGAGGAGAACGCCGCCGAGGCGGCCAAGCTCGTCGAGGATCTCGGCTACGGGGCGTTCTGGCTCGGCGGCTCGCCGCGGCTCCCGACGCTGCGCCCGCTGCTCGCCGCCACCGAGCGCCTGATCGCGGCCACCGGGATCGTCAACGTGTGGCAGTACGAGCCGGCGACGCTCGCGGCCGAGCACGCTGAGCTCACGCGCGAGTTCCCCGATCGGCTGCTGGTCGGGATCGGGATCGGCCACCCGGAGGCCACGAGCGACTACACGAGGCCGCTGTCGGCGATGCGCGCGTTCCTGGACGGCCTCGACAGCGCCGACCCACCGCTACCGCGCGAGGGGCGTGTCCTCGCGGCGCTGCGGCCGAAGATGCTCGAGCTCGCGAAGGAACGGGCGCGCGGCGCGCACCCCTACTTCGTCCCAGTCGAGCACACGCGCGCCGCCCGCGCGCGACTCGGCGAGGGCGCATTGCTTGCGCCCGAGCTGGCCTGCGTCCTCGACCCCGACACCGAGCGGGCCCGCGCCACGGCACGCAAGTACGCCGCGACCTATCTCGGCCTGCGCAACTACACGAGCAACCTGCTCGAGTTCGGCTTCACCGAGCAGGACATCGCCGATGGCGGGTCTAACCGGCTGATCGACGCGATCATCCCTCAGGGGACCGCGGCGGAGATCGCGGCGAGAGCGCGTGAGCACCTCGACGCCGGCGCCGACCACGTCTGCCTGCAGGCGGTGGGCGTCGAGGGCGTGCCGCGCGAGGAGTGGACCGCGCTCGCTGCGGCGCTGGAGCTCTAGCATCGGGGCATCGAGTGCGGCGCTCGTGCGTGTGGCGGGATCCCGCAGATCGGACCAGGGACCGCGGATAACGTACCGAGCACGCGCCCGCGGTTCGATGTGCCGGACA
>Ga0302324_100008379_pt1 | contig 21809 bp, 21 predicted proteins | sample Palsa_T0_1_FD_201949 | JGI IMG/M metagenome (GOLD analysis project Ga0302324, IMG submission 201949) | Peat permafrost microbial communities from Stordalen Mire near Abisko, Sweden - Palsa_T0_1 | ecosystem: Environmental > Terrestrial > Soil > Palsa > Peat permafrost | place: Sweden: Abisko...
CGGCTGGGTGCTCGACGGCGCCAAGCGCTGGATCGGCAACGGCTCGATCGCCGACGTCGTGGTCGTGTGGGCGCGCGCCGAGGAAGACCGCCAGGTCAAGGGCTTCTTGGTCGAGACCGACACTCCCGGCTTTGCCGCGACCACGATGGAGGGCAAGGGAGCATCGCGCGCGATCTGGCAGGCGGAGATCCGCCTCGACGGCGCATGGGTGCCCGAGGCGGCCAGGCTGCCGGCAGCCAACACGTTCAAGGACACCGGCCGCGTGCTGATCACCACCCGCACGACCTGCGCCTGGGGCGCGCTCGGGCACGCCGTGGCCGCCTACGACGCCGCGCTGACCTACAGCCGCCAGCGCCACCAGTTCGGCAAACCGCTGTGCTCATTTCAGATCGTCCAGGACCGGCTGGTCAAGATGCTCGCCGAGGTCACCGGCATGCAGCTCTACTGCATGCAACTGGCCCGGCTCGAGCAAGCCGGGCGGCTGACCGACACGATCGCCGGCTTGGCCAAGCTCAACAACACCCGCAAGGCACGTCAGGTGATCGCCGAGGCCCGCGACCTGCTCGGCGGCAACGGAATCCTGCTCGAAAGCCACGTCATCCGCCACATGGGCGACATCGAGGTCATCCACACCTACGAAGGCACCGAGACGATGCAGACCCTGATCGTCGGCCGGGACATCACCGGCGTCAGCGCGTTCGCCTGACGCGGGAGAAACCGTCGACAGGCATCGTGTGCCGGCTCCGCGCCTGGACCGCGCCTCGCTGTTCGCACGCTCCCTCCTAATGGCCGTGGCGATGCAGGCTGAACTGGTAGAGCGTGAACCCAGCGGCTCCGCAGACTGCCGCGACAGTCCAGAACCGGACCACGATCTGGGTCTCTGTCCAGGCCTCCATCACGAAGTGGTGGTGGATCGGCGCAATCTTAAAGACGCGTCTGCCAAACCTCCGGAAGGAGAACACCTGGATGATCACGCTGAGCGTCTCGATCACGAAGATCCCGCCGATCAGGATCAGCAGCAACTCGGTGCCGGTCATGATCGCCAGGCCGGCGATCCCGCCACCAAGCGCGAGCGAGCCTGTATCGCCCATGAACACGGTCGCCGGGAAGCTGTTGAACCACAAAAACCCGATGCAGGCGCCGCACATACATCCCGACGCGATCTCGAGGTTGTGATCGCCGGGGGTGATGAACGCGATCCCGATGTAGGTCAGGTAGGCGATCGCGCAGCATCCGCCCGCGAGCCCGTCGATCCCGTCGGTCAGGTTGACGGCGTTGGTGGTGGCGGCGACCACGATGTAGATCAGAACGATGTAGGACGGGCCGAAGTCGATGTGGGCGTTGAACGGTCTCAGCGAGACCGAGGTGGAGACGTGCGCCCACCGGGTCGCGATCAGCCACAGCATCACTGAGATCGCGATCATCCCGGCCATCTTCGTGCGCGCGCGCAGGCCAAGCGATCGCCGCTTGCTGATCTTCGCGTAGTCGTCGCAGAACCCAAGGAACCCGCACGCGAGCACCGCCCCGAAGACGCCGAGCGAGGCCGGGTCCCGAGTGGACAGACACAGGTACGGCACGGCGAACGACAGCACGACGATGATTCCGCCCATCGTCGGTGTCCCGGCCTTCTCCAGATGCTGGGTGAGCTCCTCGCGGATGTGCTGACCGAAGGAGCGGCTGCGCAGAAACTCGACGAACTTCGGCGACGAGAACAAGCACAGCAGCAACGATGCCGAGGCGGCGATCAGCACCCGCCCAGCCTGGGGGCCGATCAACGGATGGCCGGTGCCGGCTGCGATCGTGGGACCCAAGCGCGTCGAGCATACGGTCGCGCGCGATCGCCCCAACGGGATGCACGTGAGGTTGCAGCCGGCGCCGTCCGTCGAGCACGCCCAGCCGCCTGTGCGCCTACCCGTCGCGACCGTCGGCAGTGGGCTTGCCGAGGTCGTCGCCCCAGCATCCTCAAGCTCGCTGCGCACGGCAACGCGTCAGTCTCCGGCCCCCGCTGTGAGGCCCGCGGCCGCTGACGAGGCACAACACACGCCGATACGCTCGCCGTTATGGCGCTTCGCGCGTTTCCGGTGGCATACGCATCGAACGTTGACGCGGCTGCGTCGTTCTGGGAGCTACTCGGATTCCGTCGGCATGTGCAGCTTCCGCCCGACGGCGAGCCCGGTTACGTCGGCCTGACCAGAGACGGCGCAAGCGAGCTCGCGGTCACCCACGCCCAGTGGGCCGCCGACCGCTACGGGCTTGGTTTCGGTGGCGGGGCACGCTTTGAGATGTATGTCTATGTCGATGAGCTTGAGACGACGTTGGCGACCTTGACCAGCGCGGGCGTCGCGATCCTCCGCGAGGCCGAGGACATGCCGTGGGGCGAGCGGATTGCCACGGTTGCCGACCCCGACGGCAACCCGGTCGCTCTCTGTCAGACGAAGTAGCTGACCGTGACGATCCCGACGCATGACACGCGACACCACCTCCCCACCCCGGTCGAGTCACCTGAGAGGCGGCATCCGAGCCGGGATGAGCGCCGGCATCGCCACTGTCGCGATCGGTGTCGCCTTCGGCCTGCTCGCCCGCCCCGTGATCGGGACGATCGGGGCGATCGTGATGTCGATCGTCGTCTTCGCCGGCTCCGCCCAGCTGACCGCCGTCAGCGTCCTCGCCGCCGGCGGCTCGGCCGAGGCGGCGGTACTCGCCGGTCTGCTGATGAACCTGCGGTTTCTCCCGATGGGCGTCGCCGCCGCATCCGCATTCCGTGGCGGACCGCTGCGACGCGCGCTGGAGGCACAGGCGCTGGTGGACGCATCGTGGGCGATCGCCGGGGACGGCACCGGACGGTTCGACCGCGGGCTCCTGCTCGGCGCCTCCATCCCCCAGGCGCTCGGGTGGTGGGTCGGCACGGCTGTGGGCGCACTCGGCGGTGCCTGGCTCGCTCACGCGAAGGCGCTGGGCCTCGACGCGATCTTTCCCGCGTTCTTCCTGCTGCTGCTGATCGACCAGGTCAAGGACCGCCGCGCACTGATCGCCGCGATGCTCGGCGCGGCCATCTGCCTGGTCCTGATCCCGCACGCGCCGGCCGGCATCCCGGTCGCGGCATCCGCGGCCGGAGCCCTGATCGGGGTGCGGCCGCGCCGAGACGCCGAGGGACCGCGGTGAACGGCGACGCCTGGGCGGTCATCGGCGCACTGGCGGTCGGCACGTTCGCCATCAAGGCCGCCGGCCCCGCGGTGCTCGGACGACGCCCGCTGCCCGATCGGCTGACGGGCGTCATCGCCCTGCTGGCCCCCGCCCTGCTCGCCGGGCTCGTCATCATGGAGGCGTTCAGCGGCACCCAACCGCACCACGTCGTCCTCGACGCCCGCGCCGTCGGACTGCTCGCCGCCATCGCCGGGCGGCTGCTGCGACTTCCGCTTCCGGTGATCCTTGTGATGGCGGCCGCCGCCACCGCACTCACGAGGCTGTGATGTCGTGTGCGAGCTTTTCTTCCTAACGCCGCGCCGCTCGTGTCAGCGGATGGCGCCGGCACATAAAGTCACCGAAATGCCGAGCGTGCGTCTGCCGTATGAGCTCTCCGGGCCGGTGCGGACGGCGCGGCTCGTGCTGCGCGCGATGACCGGCAGCGACGTCGACGATATTCACGCCTACCAATCGCGTGCAGACGTCTGCCGCTACCTCCCGTTCGAACCGCGCAGCCGCCACGAGGTCGCCGAGAAGATCACGAAGTACTCCACGGCGCTCGCCCTGGCCGGCGATGGCGACTTCTGGCAGCTCGCGATCGAGCGTGCCAGCGACCCTGGTCACGTGATCGGAGATATGTACTTCACGATCAAGGACACCACCAACGCGACCTGCGAGATCGGCTGGACCCTCCATCCCGACCACACCGGATCGGGCTACATGACCGAGGCAGCCCACGCCGTGCTGAACATCGCGTTCCACGATCTGAAGCTGCACCGCGCAACCGCCGTGCTCGACCCACGTAATCATGCGTCAGCGGCACTCTGCCGGCGCCTCGGCATGCGCGAGGAGGCTCACTTTCTCGAGGATCTGTGGTTCAAGGGCGCATGGGGCGACACGGCGATCTACGCGATCCTCGACCGAGAATGGGCCGCGCGGGCCTGCTGACTGACATCGCGGTCAGCCGTTGCCGAGGGCAGCGCGGGAGTTTCCGATCCCGAACGGGCTGTAATGATCCGGCGGCTGCCGGCAAGTACGGCCTATGCCAAGCGATGAACAGACGCGGGAGCGGTTCGAAGCGCTCTTTCGCGAACACCATGGCGCCGTCCGGCGTTTCGCGCGGCGTCGCGCGCCTGCCGCGTCGGTCGACGACATCGTGTCCGAGACCTTTCTCGTGGCGTGGCGGCGCATCGACTTCGTTCCCGACGAGCCGCTCGCATGGCTGCTTGGAGTGGCTCGCAACGTTGTCGGCACCGAGCGTCGCGGCCAGGCTCGTCGGCTCCGGCTCTGGGTCAAGGCGCAGGACCGCTACAACGAGGCTCACGGCCAGATCGAGGCGTCGGAGTCCGGCGACACCCGGATCCTCTCAGCCCTCTCGCGACTGAGCGAGCGCGACCGCGAAGCGCTCACCGACCCCAGCTCCAGTCCGTTTCTCTCTCGGACCAGCTCGAAAGGAGCTGCCCTATGACCACGCGGCGTGACATCGACATGGAGACCCTGACGCTCGTTGGACGGGTCGATCCGCTTGACGGTCCGCGAGCGCAGGCCGAAGCCGCTACGGACACCGAAGCCGCGCTGCGCGCCGTTCTCGGACGGCTCGATGCGCCGAGCCCGTCGCCCTCTCGCCGGCGCCGCAGCGGCCTGCTGGCCGCCGGCATCGGCGCTCCGGCCATCGCCGAGCCGGCGTCGCGGCCGCCCTGATCGTGAGCTCAGGTGGCTCGGGCGGCGCCGCGCCCGGGTCGGTGCGGATCGTCGGGCCGCACGCGCCCCCGCCCGCGCACGGGAGCGCGCACAACACCGCCTACATCGTCCGCCGTGTCCGTGCCCGAATTGCCGACGCCGACAACGGCCGAGGCGTGGTGCTCTCGACGGTGAATAAGACGGGCTATCCGATCTACCGCAACGTGACCTACTACAACCCGCGAACCGGGATCCTCTACCAGAACGACAAGGCGTACACCCACCGAGGGCGCGAGCTGTTCGTCAACGTGGATGCCACGATCCCAATCAAGAATTACGTGCACTTTCACAGCTTCTCGATCGACTACGGCGATCACACATGGAGTGACGGGTGGAGCGTCGCCGCCGAGCCGTTCCCGCAGCATCTCGCCCCGTCCAAGCGATCCGTGCCGCCGAGCGCGATGAGCCCGGCCTCGGTGGTGGAGAAGGCCCTGTCGAGCCACATCGCGACCCGAACCGGGATGGCGAAGATCGACGGGATCCGGGTGATCGTGCTCAAAAGCCGGGCGGTCAGGACCACATCACGCTGTACGTCGACGCTCAGACCTACCAGCCGCTGCGTGAGACTGAGCGGATGCGCGGCAAGTTCCAGCTCGATCGGATCACCAGCGTGCTTCCGGCGACACGGGCGAACATCTCACGGGCGAAGAACCCCCCGAAGATCCCCTCGGGCTACAGCCGAAGCAACTGACCTACCCGGCCAGCACGTCGTGCGCGAAGCGCACGGCAAGCGCGCCGTCGCCGACGGCCCCCGCCACCCGATTTGTCGCCCCGGCACGCACGTCACCGGCGGTGAACACTCCGGGACGGACCGTCTCGAGGAGATGCGGCTCGCGGTCCTTGAGCGGCCACGACAAGTGTCCGTCGCAGCCCGCCGCTCCGCTGCCGCAGAGCAGGTAGCCGGCGGCATCGAGGGCGAGCGTCCCCTGGGCTGCCTCGGTGCAGGGGGTCGCCCCGATCATCACGAACACCGCCGTCGCGGGCACCGATGCGATCGTGCCGGTGCTGTCGCGGAGGTCGACGGACTCCACGGTCGCCGCGCCGTGCACGGCGACGACCTCGGTCTCGGTCATCACCTCGATCCGCGGTGCCCGCTCGATCCGGTCGATCAGGTAGCGCGACATCGTCGAGCTGAGGGCTGTGCCTCGCACGACGACGCGCACGCTGCGCGCCCGTGAGGCGAGGTGGACCGCCGCTTGCCCGGCGGAGTTGCCACCGCCGACGACGATCACATCCTCGTTGCGGGCGCGCTCGGCGTCGGTGGCCATTGCCGCGTGGTAGACGCCGGCGCCGCGGAACCGCTCGATGCCTTCCGCATCCAGCTCGCGCCACCGGGCACCGGTCGCCATCACGACCGAGCGGGCGAGCACGTGCTGTCCGTCGTCAAGGTCGACGCGCACCAGCCCTTCGGGTCCATCGGCCATCTCGACGACGCGGTGAAAGCTCGACAGCACGGCATCGAAACGCCGTGCCTGCAGCGTCGCGTTGCGCGTCAACTGGGTGCCGGAGATTCCGGTGGGGAAGCCAAGGTAGTTCTCGATCCGGGTGCTGGTCCCGGCCTGACCACCGGGCGCCCAGGCCTCCGCCACGAACGTCCTCAGCCCCTCCGAGCCACCGTATACCGCGGCCGCCAGGCCGGCTGGCCCGCCGCCCAGCACGACCATGTCGAAACGCTCACCGTCGACTTCAGCGCGGAGATGGAGCGACCGCGCGACCTGCGCCGCGGACGGGTTGCGCATCACCTCGGTCGCGTGGACCAGGACCGGCGTTTCGGATCGTGGGATGTCGAGCCATTTCAGCATTGCGGCACTGTCCTCGTCGGTGTCGACGTCGAGGAACCGCACCGGCAACAGGTTGCGCTCCAGCAGATCGCGGACTTCGAAGGCCCGGCGCGACCCTCGGGGGGCGATGATCCGCATCACGCCCTGCCCATGGGCCTCATGCCACGCCCGCCGCTCCAGCAGCGTGGCGAAGATGTGCTCACCGAACTCGGGCCAGCCGGCGACCATCTTCCGCAGCTTGGCCCGGTCGAACTCGATCACGTCCGTCGGCTCTACAGCCACGCAGGCGGTGATCGTGGGCTCGCCGGTGAACACGGCGATGTCGCCGATGAACGTGGGACCGTGCGCTTGGGCGACGTAGACGTCCTTGCCGGGCTTGCGGTCGATGAACTCGACGAGCCCGCGCTCGATCACAAAGAACGGCGCGTCGCGAGCGCCGTGCTCGTACAGGACCTCACCGGGCTCAACCGTCCGTCGCCGACCGCGCTTCGCCAGCCACGCCAGCTTCGTGTCAGACAGCCGCGGGTAGAACACCTCGTCAGCCGGATCAGGGAACTCCTGGCTGCGTATCACCTGGGTCGTGGCCACAGCACGAGGCTACCGACCAGGCAACGTGCGTTCGAGCTAGCGTTGCGGGAATGGCCGACGAGGGCACGAGCGAGGAGCGGGGCGCCGCCAAGGCGGACCACGACCCGCCGGCGGGAGCGCAGACGACGGCCACGTGGACGGCGGGCAGCCTGTCGATCGAGTACGCGGCGAGCGCCAACTGGACCGTCTTGCGCAAGCAGGAGAAGCCGGCAGCGGAGATCTTCTCGGTCTCGTATGTCGCCGAGCGCCATGGCGATCGTCCGTTGACGTTCGTCTTCAACGGCGGCCCGGGCGCATCGTCCGCGTTCCTCCACATGGGCGCGGCGGGGCCGGTGCGGGTCGCGTTTCCGCCTGACGGGACGGTTCCGCGGATGCCGCCCCGGCTCGTGCCGAACGAGGAGTCCTGGCTGGCCTTCACCGACCTGGTGTTCGTCGATCCGGTGGGCACCGGCTTCAGCCGCGTGATCGAGGGCGAGGGCGAGAGCAAAGATGGTCAGGAGAAGCAGAAGCCGGAGAGCGGCCACGACGGCGATACGAAGGAGTACTTCGGCTACAAGCGCGATCTCGAGTCGCTCTGCGAGTTCATGGGCCGGTGGCTCTCCGGCCACGGCCGCTGGGGCTCCTCGGTGTTCATCGCCGGCGAGAGCTACGGCGGATATCGCGTCGGCCGGCTGGTGCGCATGTTGCAGGAGACGGCCGGCATCGGTCTCAACGGCGCGATCCTGATCTCGCCGGCGCTGGAGTTTGGTCCACTATGGCCGACTGACTACGACGTGCTCGGATGGGTCGATGTCCTCCCGACGATGGCGATCGCTGCCGCGCACCACGGGCGCTCGCGCGCGTTCGCGGCCGGCACGGCGCCCGAGCAGATCCGCCTCGAAGCGGAGCGTTTTGCGACCGGCGACTACGCCACCCTGCTCACGCGGGGCGCGTCGATGCCGGCGGTCGAACGCGATCGGGTCCTGGCGACGCTTGCTGACTTCATCGGCCTCCCGGCCGACCTGGTCGCCCGCGCCGAGGGTCGCATCGCGATCGGCCGGTTCACGCGTGAGTTGCTGCGCGACGAGCGGAAGGTGCTGGGCCTGTACGACGCGACGATCACGACCACCGACCCGTTCCCCGATCGTGAGACGTTCGCCGGCCCCGACCCGACGCTGTCCGGCATCAGTTCCGCGTATACGACGGCGATCAACCGGCAGCTTCGCTCGGAGATCGGCGTCGAGACCGATCGCGAGTACCTGGTGCTGAGCGACGAGGTCAACCGCTTGTGGCGCAACGACGCACCGGAGCACTTCTTCACGCCGCCCACCGGCGCCACCGACGATTTCCGCTACGGCATGTCGCTCAACCCTCACCTGAAGGCGTTCATCACCCACGGCCGTTACGACCTCGTGACGCCCTACTACGCAAGCGACCGACTACGAAACCTGATGCGGCTCGACCCTGAGATGGCCAGCCGGCTGACCGTCCGCCACTTCGACGGCGGCCACATGTTCTACGCATGGGAGGACAGCAGACGCGAGTTCACCGCCGCGATCGCCGCGTTCGTCGGCGACGCCGACGCCGACGCACCGGCGTAGGTTCGGTCGCGAGCGCAATGCGCCGGGGCAGATCCCGCTCCGCCCGTCTGGTTGTGCTCCTGCTGGGGCTCGGGGCGCTGCTGTGGGTGGTCGGGGCGAATGGTGCAGCGGTCGCGCGTGTGCCGGCGGAGGCTCGGGTGGGTGTCGGCGGCCCGCGGCTGCCCGGAACTGCTTGCCCGGCGTTCCCCTCAGACAACGTGTGGAACACCCCGGTCACGCGACTGCCCGTCGACCGGCGCTCCACGGCGTGGCTGGCGCACATGGCGGCCGGGTCGACGTTCCTGCATCCCGACTACGGTCCAGCCGGCGGCGGGGCACTCCCGTACGGGATCCCGTGGCAGATCACTCCGCGCCGACCCACGTTCGTGCGTGTCCACTTCCAGTACGCGAGCCAGAGCGATCGGGGGCCGTACCCGTTCTCGGCGCGAACGCCGATCGAAGGCGGTCCGAACGCCACCGGCGACCGGCACGCGCTGATGGTCGACCCGGCCACGTGTGTGCTCTACGAGCTCTACGACGCGCACTATCACCCCGACAACGGCTCGACCGCAGGCTCGGGCGCTATCTGGAACCTGCGATCCGATCGGCTGCGGCCCGCCGGCTGGACCTCAGCCGACGCCGCCGGGCTTCCGATCCTCCCGGGCCTGGTCAACTACGACGAGGTGATGTCTGGACAGATCGATCACGCGATCCGCGTCACCGCCCAAACGACCAGCACCAGTTATCTGTGGCCGGCTCGGCATCAAGCCGGCTCGACCGCCAACCCCGACTACCCGCCGATGGGGGCGCGATTCCGCCTCAAGGCACGATTCAGGCTGCCGCCGTCACGGTGCGCCCGGCCCTGCCAGGTTGTGCTGACAGCGATGAAGACCTACGGCCTGATACTCGCCGACAACGGAAGCAACTGGTACTTCGGAGGCACCGCAGACCGGCGCTGGACCGACACGATGGTCGATCAGCTCAAACAGATCCCCGCCGACGCCTTCCAGGCCGTCGACGAGAGCTGTCTGATGGTCACACCGAACTCCGGCGCAGCGCGCCAACCCGGCACCCCCGCCTACGATCGCGCCTGCAGCAAGCGCCGGGCTTCCGGCGATCACCGGCGGGGGTGACGGACTCTGATCTGTCAGTGGGTTGCTCCCGCTGACGTTCGCAGATCCTGGTCGAGTTGGGCACGCCGGGCGGCCGCGATACAGGCCTGGATGATCGGCGGCGCCTTGACGGCCTGCACGCCCGCCGGCGATGGACTCGCCGTGGTTTGCCAATTGGTCGTGGTACCCGAGCCGGTCGTCGCGGATGTGACCGTCGTGGCCGGCGCGGGGGCCGTGACCGTCGTCGCCGTCGTGGCCGGACCGGTGGTCGTTGTCGAACCGCTCGCCGATCCCGTCGACGTCGTCTCGTTCGTAGCCGTCGTGTTCGTCCCCGGTGCAACCACGACTGGGTGCTTCTGCAGCGGCTGGGGCACGCCGCAGGAGAGGATCTGGGGCTTGCCCCCCTCAGCGGCGCTTCGCAGCAGTGCGGCGGGCGGCAGGCAACCGGGGATCGCCCCGCGCACCGCACGTCCGCGCACCAGGCGCACCTGGCCCTTGGCGCGGACCGCGGCGATCACCAGCGTGCGATCGCGGGCGATCTGCGCGGGCCGGATCCTGGCGTTGACGCCACCGTTGACGCCACCGATCCATCCGGCGTCGTGATTGGGCTTCAAGGAGGCGACCGTCACGTGCCTGAGCGCCGGAGCTACCGAGGCTTGACACTGTGCGTCGACCTGCACGGCGCGTACGCGAATCCCGAGCTGGGCGAGCCGGCGATTCGCGCCCGCGATTCCGTCAATCCGACGGATTATCACTGAGACCGTGCCGTCTGGATGGGTCGTGACCGCGTATGCGGGGGACGAGCCGGCCGCGCCGAGAACGATCACCGCGGCGGCACTGGCGCCGGCAACGCCGAGCCCGGCACCGGCGATCACCGGCAGGCGCGCGCGCGGGGCCGACGACAGCGGCCCCTCGGCTCCGGACAGCTCCGACCCGTACCTCCGCTCGACCTCACGCCATAGGTTGTCATCGAATCGAGTCATCGTTGCGACGTTCCTTTCTGAGCCTGTAGCGCGCTCGCGACAACCGCTTGCGCAACACGACGGCCGATACGCCGATGGCGTCTGCGGCCTCCTTCGGGGTCAGCCCGGCGATGTCGACGAGCTCGATCGCAGAGCGTTCGCCCACCGATAACCGGGCGCAGCGCTCGAGCAGCTCGCGACCCTCGCGCTGAGCGTCGATCCGGGCGGCGAGATCCTCGATCTCCTCGGACGGCAACGGCCGGTCGCCGGCCAGACGCAGGGCCATCTCGACCCCGTCGGCGTGGGCCGCGCAATGACTGGCGAACACGCGAGCGGCGATGCCGAATAGCCACGCCCGCGGGGATCCGCGACGGGCATCGAAGCGCGCGAATCCGGCGGCGCCCCGCACAAACGTCTCGGACGTCAGATCAGCGACGATCTGGGGCTCTGAGCACCGACGCGCGAAATACGCCGAGATCGGACCCACGTTGGCGCGATAGACGTGCTCGAACTCCTCCAGCGCCGACGGCGGCCCGGCGCCGGGATCCGCGTGCCGGGTGCGCGCCGCGCCTCCGAACACCGCGAGCACCTCGCTGGCTGTGGTTTTCATATGCACCTAGTTGCGCGATTTGCACGCAAGCGTGACATCCCCGAAGAACGTTCGCTGAGCGTCCGGCTGCAGGCTTGCCCGGCGCGCGCCCTCCTCCAGGGTTTCATAGCTTTTGCCAATGAGTGGTCGCGAATACTCGTCTTGGACTTTCCAACTCGCGCCGTCATCATCCGTGGCGCAGTACCTCTCCTCCCTCGAGCGCGCCCCGAGATCCGGCCTCATATCCCGCCGGTTCCGGGGCGTTCTCATTTGCGCGGCCCCGCGGTCGCCGATCACCGCCCGAGCTGCGCGCGCCAGTCGGGATACCGCGGCCGCCAGCCAAGCTCGGCGGCGCGCACGTTGGCGGCGGGCCGTGCGGTCGGCGTCCCCGCGGTGACCGCGGGCGCGGGCGCCCCGATCGCCGCCATCCAGACGTCCCCGGTGACGGGATGATCGTCGACGATGTTGACCGGGCCGGCTGCCGATCGTTTCGCAGGCGCGCGTTGCGGCCGCTGTCGTAGGCGGCGAGGTCGGTCAGCTGGTGGAGCCACCCGTTCCGGTCGGGGCGAGAGCCATCCCCACACATCCTGACGGCGGTCACGCCGCCGTACAACCACCGTCCGGCGGATCGCGCCGCGTCCAGCACCCATATGCCCCGCCTATGGATGCGTCGACAAACGCGTCTTGGACATCGAGAAATGACATCGTCATCATCTGCGGCGCAGTACCTCTCCTCCCTCGAGCGCGCCCCGAGATCCGGCCTCATATCCCGCCGGTTCCGGGGCGTTCTCATTTGCGCGGAGGGTCGTGAACATGGGCTATACCGGCGGCGCGTCCTCCCGTTCGCAGCCTCGGCGTCGCGCTGCACCGCGGCCAAGCGCCGGAACCCAGCGCGCAGATCAGCGCGTCGGCCGCTCGGCTGGTAACCCCCTCCGGTTCGAAGCCGGAGCGCCGTATCCGCAGGTTTCGATATGTTCCCGGGCCCCAGACGTCGCCGGGGACGCTTTAACGAGGAGAGGACACAATGAGAAGGACGATGGCCATGATGGCCGCCGTCACGGGACTGGCGTTGACCGCCCCAGCCGCGCTTGGCGCAACCGTGCCGAAGGACTACTCGCAGACGGCGCTGAACATCATCCCGTCGGGTCAGGCCGACCCGGGCGAGACGCTGCTGCCAGGGGTGCTGCCCAACGACACGCAGGCGCAGATGTACAACGCGCTGACGCCGCTGTTCAACCACGTCACCAACGCCGACCTGACCACCGACTTCAAGTCCGAGAAGTTCGGGACCGCCGGCCAGTGCCCGTGCAACCCCGAGCCCGTCCCGTACCCCGGCGTCACGATCATCCGCGACAAGTACGACGTCCCCCACGTCAGCGCCACGACGCATGCCGGCGGCGTCTGGGCGGCGGGCTGGATCGCCGCCGAGGATCGCGGTCTGCTGCTCTCGGAGGCCCGCTATGACTCGCTCGTGGCCGCGATCGATGCGCCCGGCCTGAGCGCGATCGGTCTGATCGAGAACCTCGACAGCTTCACCCCGTCGGCCCAGACCGAGCGGGTCGTCAGCCGCCAGACCCAGGTGCTGCTGAAGGCCGGGCCTGAGGGGCGCGACGTGCTGCACGACATCGACACGTTCGTGCAGGGGATCAACGACTACAACGCGATCCACAACCCGACCGAGGCGAAGTTCACGCGCAACGACATCTATGCGTTCAACGCGCTCAAGGACCAGTTGTTCGGCGAGGGCGGCGGTAACCAGGCCCAGAACTCCGAGTTCCTGTCGGGCCTGGAGCGGCGGCTCGGCGTCAACAAGGGCTACAGCGTGTTCGACGACCTGCGCCAGAACCTCAACGCGGGCGCTCCGACAACCGTTGACGGCACGTTCAACTACAACCACGATCCGTCCACGCCGGGCGCGCCCGGGAGCGTGCTGCTCAACCCCGGCAGCTACCGCTCGGTCAGATACGCCACCACCGCGGTCACCGGTGACCTCGGTGCGCTGGAGCCGCGGCCCCATGCGTCCAACGAGCTGATGGTCGAAGCCAGGTACTCGGCGACCGGCCATCCGCTGCTGGTCGGCGGTCCGCAGGTCGGCTACTTCTACCCTGGCCTGACCTACGAGATCGACATGCACGCCCCCGGCCTGGACTGGCGCGGGGCGACCTCGGCGCCGTTCCCCGGCTACTTGCTGATCGGCCGTGGTCCGGACTTCGCGACGACGCTGACGTCTGCCGGCGCCGACGACACCGACGAGTTCGCCGAGACGCTGTGCGGCGGCTCCAAGACCAAGTACATCTACGACGGCAAGTGCCGCTCGATGCAGCGGTTCGACGCCGGCACCGTGACGACGGCACAGGGCAAGTCGTTCGCGGTCAAGTTCTGGACGACGGTCAACGGCCCCGTGATCGGCTATGCCACCTCCGGCGGCAAGCCGGTGGCGATCACGTCCAAGCGCGCCAGCTACGGCAAGGACGTGCTCGACCTGCTGTTCAACCGCCGCCTGTCCGACGGCCAGGTGCACAGCCCGCAGTCGTTCATCAAGGCCGCGGCGCTGACCCCGCAGACGTTCAACTCGTTCTACGTCGACTCCAAGCACGTCGCCGAGATCACCACGGGCCTGCTGCCGCAGCGCGCCCCGGGCACCGACCCGAGCCTGCCAACCGTCGGCAACGGCAAGTACGAGTGGCGCGGGTATCTGTCGCTCAAGGGTCATCCGCAGGGCGTGGACCCCAGCCACACGCCGGTCAAGGGCACGATGGTCAACTGGAACAACGTCTCCGCACATGGCTTCGGCTCGGCACCGGACGCGTTCGGCGGCAACGGATCGGTCGCGCGGGTGTCGCTGCTGAACCGCGCGCTCGCGCAGCAGCGCGGCTCTAACGGCAAGTGGACGCTGGCGGGCGTCGCCTCGGCGATGAATACCGCCGCCACCCAGAACGTGCTCGCGATCGAGACCGTGCCGCTACTGGCCCGGGTGCTGAAGGGCTCCAAGGCGCCCAACCAGCAGGCGTCGCAGATGCTGTCGGTGCTCGTCGCCTGGAGCCGGCACGGCGGCAACCTGCTGCCCAACGCCCAGGGACAGATCGCCAACCCGGGCGCGGCTGTGATGAACCTCGCCTGGGACAAGCTCGCCAACGCGTTCATGCGACCGGTGCTCGGCCCGCAGCTCAACCAGCTCAACGCGCTGTTCTCACGGTTCGACGGGCCGCTCGCCGGCCAGTACAACGGCTGGTACCAGTACTTCGACCGTGACATCAAGAAGCTGCTGAAGATCAAGCAGCCCCAGCCGTTCGCCAACGACTACTGCGGTGCCGGCAACCTCAAGCGCTGCCAGTCGTCACTGTGGGGCGCGCTGGCCGCGGCGGGTAAGCAGCTGACCAAGCAGTACGGGACGTCGAACCCGAGTGCCTGGCATGCCAGCGCGGCCTCGATCGAGATCAACTTCGCGCCGCTGTCGCTGATCCCGATGCAGTACACCAACCGGCCGAGCGGGATCCAGCAGGTGATCTCGTTCAACCGCCATCGATGATCGCCAGCGAAGCGAGAAAGCGTCCATATGAGTCGCTTTCTCGCTTCGGAGTGCCCGCCTGAAGCGCAAGTGAGCCCCCAGCAGCCGACGACCGTCGCGATCTCGACCAACGAGGGTGAGGCGCGGGCGCGCCTCACCCTTCCGGACGGCGAAATGGCCGGGGCGCTGATGCTCGGCCACGGCGCCGGTGGCGGGGTCGACGCGCCCGATCTCCGGACCGCGGCTTCGGCCGCGCTGGCCGCAGATTGGGCAGTGGCCCTGGTCGAGCAGCCATACCGGGTCGCGGGGCGGCGCTCCCCGGTGCCGGCGCCGCACCTGGACGCGGCATGGATCGAGGTCGCCAACGTGCTGGCGGCCGCCGGTGGGCGGCTCGGCGGCTGCAGGCGGCTCGTGACCGGCGGGCGCTCGTCCGGTGCCCGAGTCGCGTGCCGGACGGCGGCCCGGACCGGCTCGATCGGGGTGTTATGCCTGGCGTTCCCGCTCCAGCCGCCCGCGCGTGCGGCTTCGACCACGCGCGCCGCCAGCCGTCAGTCAGAGCTCGACGGCGCCGATGTGCCGGTGCTGGTGGTGCAGGGCCGCACCGACCGCTTCGGGGTGCCGCGGTCCTCGGGCGCGCTGCGCCGAGAGGTGGTGCGCGTCGACGGCGATCACGGGCTCAAGCGCGACCATGCTGCGATCGCCGCCGCGGTCACGCGGTGGCTCGGCGCGCTGGGCGCCTGAGCCGTCTGGCTCGGCGCGACCGCGCGGTCACTCGGCCGGCTTGGCGGCCCGGTCGCGCAGCACGGCTCCGAGGATCCCGTTGATGAACGCGGGCGCGCTTGAGCCGCAGAACCGCTTGGCGGTCTCGACCGCTTCGTTGATCGCCGCCTCGGGCGGAATCGGTTCCTCGCCGGCGATCACATCCGGGTACAGCAGCTCCAGCAGCGCCACCCGCAGGATCGAACGCTCCAGCGGCGCGATGCGCGCCAGCGTCCAGCCGCTCGCGTAGCGACCGATCAACTCGTCGAGCTCGGGCTGGTGCTCACGGGCCTGCTCGGCGAGTGCGAACGTGAACCCGTGCACGTCCCGCGGCAAGGTGTCGCCCAGCGGCCGCCCCAGCAGGTCGCTCTGATACAGCGCCCAGACGGCGGCGCGTCGCTGGTCGGTTCTGCGCATCCGCTCGTGCTCAGCCGACCGTGATCAGGTCTTTGGGGACCGAGGTGAGGATCTCGGGCCCGTCGGAGGTGACGTACACGAGGTCCTCGATCCGGATCCCGAACGCGCCCGGCACGTAGACGCCCGGCTCGACCGTGACGACATTGCCCTGCTCGATCGTCGAGTCCGATCGCTGCGACAGCCGCGGCGCCTCGTGGACCTCGATCCCGACCCCGTGCCCGAGGCCGTGCCCGAAGTGCTCGGCGTGACCGGCAGCGTCGATCACGGTGCGCGCCGCCGCATCGGCGTCACGGCCGCTGACGCCGGGCGCGATCGCGTGCAGGCCGGCCAGCTGCGCCTCGCGTACGACGTCGTAGGCGATCTGCTCCTGATCGGACAGCTCCCCGCTGGCGAACGTCCGCGTGCAGTCAGAGCAGTAGCCGTCGAGCTCGGCGCCCCAGTCGATCACGACCAGCTGGTCGCGTTCGATCCGCACGTCACGCGGGGTCGCATGCGGCAGCGCGCCGTGCGCGCCCGACGCAACGATCGAGTCAAACGAGACGTCCTGAGCGCCCCGCCGGCGCATCCCGGCCTCCAGCGCCTGCGCGACCTCGCGCTCGGTCCGCCCCGCTAACCCCTGCTCCATGATCTCACGCACCGCCTCGTCGGCCAGCTCGGTCGCGGCGCGAATCTTCTCGAGTTCGCCAGGCTCCTTGATCGCCCGCAGGCGCTCGACCAGGTCGCCGCCGGCGACCAGCGCCACGCGGTCGTCGAGGAGCTCACGCAACCGCGCGTTGGTGCGGACCGTCATCGCCCCGTCCTCGAACGCCAGCCGCGGCTGCCCGGCGGGCAGCACGTCGACGAGTCCCTCCAGCAGGTCGGCCCGCTCGATCCGGCGTTGGAAGCTCGGGTCGACCTCGACGGCCGACTGCTCCTGATACCGGAAGTCGGTGAAGAACACGCGCGTCTCGGGGCCAATCAGCGCGGCCCCGTTGGAGCCGGTGTAGCCGGTCAGGTAGCGCACGTTCGGCAGCGACGTGACGAGCATCAGGTCGGCGGCTGAACCGTTGCCCGGCTCCGTCAGCTCGGCGATCAGTCGGTCGGCACGGTCGGTCATTTCGACAGCTCCTCTCGCAGGATCGTCAGCGCGTCCCGGTATCCGTCCGGCCCCTTGCCGAACACGCGCCCACAGCACAGGCCGTCCAGCACCGAGCTCTGGCGAAACGCCTCGCGCCGCTCGATGTCCGACAGGTGAATCTCGACCGCCGGCAGCCGCGCCAGCTCGACCGCGTCCCGGATCGCGTAGGAGTAGTGCGTCCATGCCCCGGGGTTGAGCAGCACCGCGTCGGCCAGCCCGTCGAGGCCATGCAGGTGCTCGACGAACGCGCCCTCGTGATTGGTGTGGAAGAACCTCGTCTTCATGCCCAGCTCGGCGGCCGTCTCGGAGATCCGCCGCTCCAGCTCGAGCAGCGTCAACGTGCCGTAGTGGCGGGGGTCACGGCGGCCGAGTTGGTCGAGGTTGGCGCCGTGCATCACCTCGATCCGATTGCGAACGTCTGGCATCGGCCCGAACGCTAGCGGGCCGGGCCCGCCCTTGGACGAACGCGCGCTGAACCCGGCGAGCCCGGTGGCCTCGGCGCGAGGGCGCCACCGTGAACGGCGCCACAGCCCGGCCGCCCGGCGTGGCCAGCTCGAGCGTCGTCGCGTCGCCGTTCGTCGCGGCCACCGGAACCGTCACGTCGACCGTCCCGTCGGGCGCGGGCGCGACGTCGGCGCCGGCGCCGGCAATCGCGGCGGAAACGCCAATCAGCGGGCCGCCCTGAGCGCCGACGACGCCGGTCGTCTGCACCCGGACAGCCTCGCCAGGTCGCCCGATCAGGTGCTGGCCCGGCACGATCACCGGCTTGACCGCGAATCCCGACCAGCTCGCGGGCTTCCCGGTCGGCACCGACACGGTGACCGCGACTTCGCCGCTGACGCCATCGGGTACCCTCGCTCCGATCAGCACCCCGAGACTGGCCGTAGTCGTCGCCGTCAGTGACCCGGGGCTGGCAGCGACGTCCCCGAACATGACCGTCACCCCCGCCAGATCGCTTGCGGCCTGGATGATGCCGGCGGTCGCGATCCTCACCGTATCGCCGACTCGTCCGGCCGCCGGCTGCACGCTGCTGATCCCCCCCGGCCCGGCCAGCACCTTCTTGCCGACGAAGCCGACCGCTGAGACGCTCGTCAGCCCGAGCAGCACATCCGGGATCGTCGGCATCCCCGCCTGCGGCATTCGCAGCAACTGTCCATAGAACAACACGAGCGCGACGACGTTGAACAGCACGTACTGCACGTCGCCGAGGTCCGCATTACCGGCGTCGTTCTGAACCAGCTGTGCCGGCGTCGGGCTGGCGGCGGCCGGCTTGGCGAGCGCGCCGCTGGCCACCTGTGAGGAGACGATCCCCTTCGCGAGGATCGCCGGCCCGAGCGGGCCGCCGATCAGCACCGCGTACTGCGCGTTCAGCCCCCACCAGATGCCGCGCACCAGCCAGGCGATCAGCGGCACGCCGACGATCAGGCCCCCCAGCGCGATCGCCAGCCCCCACCGTCCCGCGACGGCCGCGCTGGCGCTCGCGCCGCTCACCGTCAGCCGCCGTCCGCGTACGCGGTGCCGGGCGCCTTTAGTGAAACGCGCCGGGCGGCACCGACACCGGCTTCACGGGCACCAGCGTCGCGACCGAGATGTGCGGCCAGCTGAGCCCGGCGAAATTGAGTATCACCCGCTGCGAGTACTGGATCTGCGTGTAGCTGACGGTGATCTCGGTCGGGCCGGTCAACGGATGTGGCGGTCGCACCAGGAAACTCGGCACGGGCTGCCGCAGGCCGGTCGAAGTCGGCTTGATCGTGACCTCGTGCTTGCCGGCCGGCAGCGGATGTACGGTCAGCGTCCGCTGCACCGTCTCGATCCAGAAGGTGGCCGTCATCTGCAAGGTCTGCGCGTTCTGACCCGATGGATTGGCGCTCTTGACGGCCGCCACGTCTCCCCACAGGAACGCGATGTTGTCGGTGCCGCCGCCAAACAGCGGCAGTGCCGGGGCCGTCGCGATCGAGATCGCCGTCGTGTGCGTGATGTGCAGGCCGGTCAGCGCGTCGCGCAGCGCCGTGTTCGGGTCGTCGAGGATCGCCTGAGTGATCGTGCCGTCGACGATGAACGAGGTCAGGTCCTGCGGGATCCGGCGGGTCGCCTTGTCGTTCGCCGTCTGGCTCGGGAACGTGATCGTTGACCCGGGGCTGCCCTCCGCGAACGGAGTGATCTCGGCCTTGCGGATGTCCGGCGGCCCTGGGTGCTGGCGGAACTTCCCCTGCGCGTTGATCGTGGTGCCGTGCGGGATCGACGCCATCCGCGCCAGCGTCGAGCCCTCCTTCGGGTCCTTGGTCACGGGCACGATGATCCACAGGCCCGGCTCGAAGTGGATCCCGATCGGCCGCCCGGTGGTGACATCGCTGACCGTCTGCAGGTAGGGGACGCCGTTGAGGAACGCGTCGGCCTGGACCGATCCACGGTTCGGCACCGACCCGAGGTCGGGCGAGAACGACAGCGTTTCGTCCGTCAGGTTGAGCTCCAATACGTTGTCGCTTGGGCCGTTCGGCGTGACCGGAAACGACGTCGGCGTCACCGGGCTGTCGGGCCGGAAGATCGTGTTGAACCCATGGCCGGTGAACGTGCCGGTGAAATTCGCCAGCGGCCCGAGCGCCGGCGTCGGCGCCAGTGGCGCCGTCAGCTCGGCCTCGACGGCGTTGAACTCGAACGTGCTCGGCAACTCCAGGGCCGTCGTCAGCGGCGCCGGCAGTTCGTTCGGCAGCGCCTCCGGCCGCGCCAGTGCCTCGTCGACGTGCCCGCTGCCAGCCGCCGCTCCGTTCGTACTAGCGGGCTCAGCCGTCGCTGCGCCCGTGCCGGTCCGTTCCTCGGCCATGGTCCCCACCTTGCCCTCTCTCGATCGGTTGATCCGACGGGAGGTCCGTTTGGGACACGCCTACTCGGGCCGCGGGGCCGGCGCTCCGAGGCCGCTCAGCGGCTGTGCCCGACCGCTCCTGCACCTGCGCCTGCGCCTGCAACGGCGACCGCGTCGCGATCTGTCAGCCGCGCACCGTCGCCCCTCGAGACGAGTCCCTCTCCATATCCCCCGGCGTCAAGTTGCTGCAAAAAGCCTAAACCGAGCCGACGTGCAACGTCAATAGCGCTTTGACCAGCTTTGATCCGTGTTAACTGAGCTGTTTGACATTCCGTTCCCCCGGGAGGTCAATACGGCCACCGGTGAGGAAGCGAGCTCAGCTAGCGGGCGAGCTCAGCTAGCGGGCGAGCTCCCGCACGGCCGTGATCAGCTCCCGGGGCGCGACCGTGCACCCGGCACGGGCCTCGCCGGGCGCTGACAGCAGCACGAACGGGACCGTGCCCTCGCCGACGCGCTTCTTGTCACGGGCAGTCGCAACCACGACCGCGTCCGGGTCGACGTCGTCCATCGCCGTCGGCAGCCCCTGGCCCGCCAGCAGCTCGGCGACCTCGTCGCGCAGATCGTCGGCGCCTGACAGCCGCAACGCCGCCAGCAGCCCGAGCGCGACGGCCTCGCCGTGGCGGTAGCTGGCATAGCCGGTGACGGTCTCGATCGCGTGGCCGACGGTGTGGCCGAGGTTGAGCGTCTGACGCAGGCCGGCGTCACGCTCGTCGGCGGCGACGACACGCAGCTTCGTGTGCGCGCAGGCGCAGATCACCTCGGGGTCCGCCGGCCCAGCGCCGGTACGGACCCGCTCCCACAGCCAGCCGCCCGCCAGCAGCGCCGTCTTGACGATCTCGGCATACCCGGCCGCCAGCTCCTGCGCCGGCAGCGAGGCCAGCGCATCGGTGTCGGAGATCACCGCCTGCGGCTGGTGGTAGGCGCCGACGTAGTTCTTGGCCTCCGACAGGTCGACGCCGGTCTTGCCGCCATAGGCGGAGTCGACCTGCGCGACGACTGTCGTCGGCACCTGCACGAACCGCACCCCGCGCTGGTAGGTCGCGGCGCAGAAGCCGGCGAGGTCGCCGACGACCCCGCCGCCGAGCGCGACCACGACGTCGCTGCGCGTCATCCCCGCGCGCACCAGCTCCGACCACACGATCTCGGCATGCGCGATCGTCTTGGACTGCTCGCCGGGCATGATCGCGACGCGTCCGTTCAGCGGCGTGATCCGGTCGCCGAACAGGCGCCCCGAGTTCCCGTCGCAGACCAGGAACCGCCGGCCCTTGACCGTCGCCGGCCAGAACGCCGGGCCGGAACCGGAATCGATCCGCAGCAGCCCGGGACCGATGTAGGCCGGATAGTCGCCCGAATCACTGGTCGCCCACAGCATCCGGACGCCGTCCGGCACCCCCTCGAGCGCGTCCAGGACGGCCGCCAGGCGCGCATGCAACCGCTGCGGGACGACAATGTCGGCGGCGCTTGCGTAGTCCGGCTCGCGTTCGGCGTGGAGCCGCTCAAACGCAGCCCGGTCGACCGCCAGCGGACGGCTGCTGTGCTCGCAGCGCCGCCAGGCGGTGTCGGCGTCGACGTCGATCCAGATCACCAGGTGCTCCTGCAGCGCACGACGGATCGCCTCAGACCCGAGCGCGCCG
>Ga0302324_100008382_pt1 | contig 21800 bp, 17 predicted proteins | sample Palsa_T0_1_FD_201949 | JGI IMG/M metagenome (GOLD analysis project Ga0302324, IMG submission 201949) | Peat permafrost microbial communities from Stordalen Mire near Abisko, Sweden - Palsa_T0_1 | ecosystem: Environmental > Terrestrial > Soil > Palsa > Peat permafrost | place: Sweden: Abisko...
CGGCTGTGTACCAGGGTGAGCCCGTGCCGTCGATAATGTGACCGTTGCGGATAACGAGATCATAGTTTTGTCCCAAGAGAGCCGGCGCGAGCAGACTCAGCGGGAGGAGCAGCGAGAGCGTGAGCTTCATTCAGTTACTATCCCACTACCGCGGGCAGGGTTAGTTAGACTTTGAGCTTAACAGCACAATATGCTTGTAACCGTACAGCATAATATGCTTGTAATGGTACAGCATGATATGCTTGTATCTACACAGCAGAATATGCTTGTAGATACCCAGACCGCTCTCGACACCTCTTATGCCCAAACCCAACGTGAAACTCGCGGAAGCCCTGGCGGTCCTTCAGGATCTTCAGAAGAGCGGACGCCGCGTATTCCGGTCGCGAGACCTCACCCGCACGCATCGCGAGCGGCTGCTCCGCCATGGCTTCTTGCGGGAAGTAATCAAAGGCTGGCTGATGTCCTCCGGTCCACACGCGCGCGAGGGCGAAAGCACGGCTTGGTATGCGTCCTTCTGGGAGTTCTGTGCAGGTTACTGCCAGGACCGATTCAAAGATGCGTGGCACCTGTCGCCCGAGCAGTCGGTTCTTTTGCATGGGCAGAATACCGTGATTCCCACGCAGGTGGTGGTCTACTGCCGGAAAGGCACGAACCACGCCATGAAGCTGCTCTTCGGCACATCCCTTTATGACCTCAAACAACCGCAGATGCCGCCCGCGGCGGACGTGTCGGTCAAGGACAGGCTGAGGCTATTTTCTCCCGCGGCCGCGCTGGTGAAGATTCCGGAGAGCTTTTTCAGCCGAAATCCCATCGAGACCCAAGTGGTGCTGGCAGGCATTCGGGAAGCATCGGACGTGCTGCGCCCTTTGCTCAACGGCGGCCATTCGGCAAAAGCTGGACAGATCGCCGGAGCATTCCGCCGCATCGGCCGCCCGCGAATCGCCGGCGAGATCGTCAGGGTGATGAAGTCCGCCGGATACGACGTGCGCGAAGCCAATCCCTTCGCGCCCCAGCAGACCTTCGGAGTTTTGCCCGCTGTCACGGCCCCCATAGTCGGACGCATTCGGGCGATGTGGGAATCCATGCGGGAAGCGATTATCGAGACGTTCCCAAAGGCCCCGGGGCTACCGCGCAACAGGGCAAAATATTTGCGCTTCGTGGAAGATATGTACAAGAGCGACGCCTACCATTCGCTGTCCATCGAGGGGTACAGCGTCACGCCGGCGCTGATCGAAAGAGTGCACCGCGGCAACTGGGACCCGGATCATCACGATGACGACCGTCAGAGCCGCGACGCCCTGGCGGCGCGTGGCTACTGGCAAGCTTTCCAGAAGGTGAAGGAAACGGTGGGCGAGGTGATCGCCGGCGGCAATCCCGGCACACTGGCGCGCTCGGCTCAGACGGAGTGGTACCGTGAGTTGTTCCAACCCTGCGTGGCGGCTGGCCTGATTGAGGCCGCGGCGCTCGCGGGCTACCGGAATAGCGCGGTGTATCTGCGGACCTCGCGCTACGTGCCGCCGCGTTGGGAAGCGGTTCGCGATGCGATGCCGGCGTTTTTCGATCTGCTGCGGCATGAACCTGAGCCCGGCGTCCGAGCCGTGCTTGGGCACTGGCTGTTCGGCTACATCCATCCTTACCCGGACGGCAACGGACGGATGGCGCGTTTCTTGATGAACGGGATGCTGGCCTCGGGCGGCTATCCGTGGACCATCATCCGGGTTGAGGATCGCGACGGGTATCTGGTGGCGCTGGATCGCGCGAGCATCGACATGCAGATCGAACCGTTCGCTAAATTCATCGCCACGCGGGTGCGGAGATCGATCAAGCGGGCGGCTGCGAAGTCCCGCATGTGAACACGCGCGGCGGTCAATATCGCCAGCTTGTCAGATCCGCGCCGGCAGGCGCAGTCTTCTGAATGCGCTCCATAATCTGCGGCACGTACATCTGGTTGTAGTGCAGCCGCGAGTACCAGTTTGGTTTCTCCGGATCGCCGTTCCAGCAGTGCTCGGCGCGCGGCCCATAACGAACCTCGCCCTGATAGGGCACGCCGTGTCCAGGGGTCCCGGTCTGCTTCAGAAAGTCTTCCATCAGGTAAACCGCGTCGTTCAGGAAATAAGTGTCATCGGAACCTACATACAGATGCAGCTTGCCCTGCAACTTCGGCCCGAGCGTCGCCCAATCGCGTTGCAGTATAGCGTCCAGGTCGTAATGCTGACCCCAGTAGTCGGCTGTTTTGTGGTCGATCGCTCCCGTCTGCTTGTCGAAGATCGGCCGCGGATAGCCGTCTTCCCCGGTAGGGGAATAAACCGCCTGCCAGATGTCGAACTGGTCACCGGAGCGACCGTGATCGCCGAGCGCGGCTTCGTATGCGATGTTGTCGCGCATCGAGATCAGCGTGTGTCCCAGATAGTCGCGCATCGCGGGCTGCTCCACCCGCTTGTTCGCGCCCTGCATGTAGAACATATTGTCCTGCTTATAGAGGTCCACCGTCATGTACGCGTGAAAGTCCACCGGGTCCGGACAAGCGACGAACGCACCGTTGTAATGCTCGGGATAAAACATCTGCACGGCCAGCGATTCCCACCCGCCGGTCGACCCTCCGTAGACGAATCGCGCCCAGCCCTGGCCGATGCCGCGAAACTGCTTCTCAATGGCTGGGATCAGCTCGGTCTCGAGCGCATCTCCGTAGGGGCCCAAATTGGAGGAGTTCACCGCATACGAGTCGTCGTAAAAAGGATTGGCATGCTGGAGCTTCACAATCAACATGCGGGGCGTGCCGGGCGCGATCCACGATTGGTAGTTCTTGTACGCCTCCTCCTGCTGGATGCGGTTGTAGCCGGGAATGTGAAAGCGCTCCGAGTAATCGGGCTTCAGATTCGGGTCCGGCGGGGTCTCGCGGAAATCGGGGAAAGATGCCACAAAATGGTCGTGGAAAACGACCAGAGGATAGCGCGCTTCACTATGCATATCGAAGCCCTCGGGCACCAGCACGATCGCCGAAAGATATACCGGCCGGCCCCAGAACTTGGTCAGGAGCTGCGACTGGACGCGAATATGGCGAATATATTTTGTATCGGGATCGGGTTTTATGGGAGGAATTACGTCACCGAGCGAAACCTCAATCGGCGGCGCTCCGGGACCTATGTGCACCAGCCGCGGCTTCGATAGCAGATTGCCCGGCGCCAGATTCCAGTGCTGTCCTTCGCCGCGATCCGGCGCCAACTTCACCGTCTTGCCGTCGGACCGATGGAAGGTCTCGTAAACGTTCAGCACCGCCTGCACCGTGTAGTCGCCGGGCGGAACGTCCTTCAAGCTCGCCCGCGGATAGCCTTGCGCGCTGTCGCCGATCGTAAGCGGGTCACCGGGCTTCCATGCGTCCATGGTTACACCGAAAACCATCTGCGACTTCAGGCCGTCGTCGATCTGCATCCGGGGCTCTTCGCTTGGATCGTTCGAGAGCAGAAGCAATAGCCGGCCGTCCAAGGGCTTTTCGGATCGCGAGGCTGGAAAGCTAACTGTGATCGTTTGAGCGGAGGCCAGCCCGGCAGCGACCAGGAATATTGTGCAAATCAGAGCGCGCATACTGGAGTATACGTCATGACGAGGTCTTTTTATTCCACGATCCCGGCACCGGTTCTGGAAACAGAACGGCTCAAACTGCGGGGACATAGCATAGACGATTTCATTCAGAGCGCAGCCATGTGGGCGGACCCCATCGTCACGCGCCACATCGGCGGCCGGCCTCTTTCCGAAGAGGAATCCTGGGCCAGGTTGTTGCGTTACGTCGGCCATTGGGCCGTGCTCGGCTTCGGCTATTGGGTGGTTGAGGATAAGACCACGGGCAGCTTTATCGGAGAGATTGGATTCGCCGATTATAAGCGTGATATGCAGCCATCGCTCAAAGACACGCCGGAGATTGGTTGGGTGTTCGCCACGCAATTCCATGGCAGGGGCTACGCGACGGAAGCTGTTCGCGCAGCTGTCGCGTGGGGGGACGCGCACTTCGGAGCTGGCCCCACGGCGTGCATCATCGATCCCGGAAACCTGGCGTCTATTCGCGTGGCGGAGAAATGCGGCTACCGGCAATTGCAAGTTGCGACTTACAAGGGGCACCCAACGCTGCTGTTTGTTCGCTAAGCTGGCAGACGTGGATCTCCTGCACGACCTCAAACACTCGCTGCGCAGCTACCGGCAGAGCCCTGGTTTCACTCTAACGGCGCTGGCCACGCTGGCACTGGGAATTGGCGCCAACACCGCCGTCTTTTCGGTGGTGAACGCAGTGCTGCTGAAGCCGATTCCCTATCCTGACCCGGATCGCTTGGTGGTGTTCATGAACACCTCGCCGGAAGGCTCGGGGCCGGCGTGTTCACCGGCCAAGTTCCAGCATTATCGCGAGCAGACGAGTGTCGTCCAGGATGTGGCGGCGTTTCGCACGGGCGCCGTCAACCTCACCGGGGGCGCGTTTCCCGAGCAGCTGAAGTCTGGCCAGGTGAGCGCAGACTATTTCCGCTTGTTTGGCGCGCCAGTGATCCGAGGACGCGCGTTCTCGGCCGAAGAAGATTTACCGCAAGGACCACCGGTCGCTCTCATCGGCGAAGGCCTGTGGAAGCGGCGCTTCGGCGGCGATCCAAAAGTGATCGGCCAAACCATATCGTTAAGCGGCGAACCGCACGTAGTAGTCGGAATTGTCGGCTCTAATTTCGACACCAGTGAACTGGAGGACGCGCCCGAGGTTTGGATGCCCTTCCAACTCGATCCCAAGACCATCGACCAGGGACACTACTTCATGGCCGCGGGTCGATTGAAACCGGGCGTGAGTCTGGAGCAGGCGCAAGCCAAGCTGAAGCTTTCCGCGGAGGACTTCAAGCGCAAGTTCCCGAAAGTCATTGGACCCAACAACGGATTCTCGGTGACGCCGTTTCAGGAGACCTTCGTAAGCGAATCGCGCCCGATATTGCTGGTTTTGGCGGCCGCCGTGGGGCTGGTGCTGCTGATCGCTTGCGCGAATGTCGCGAACCTTTTGCTGGTGCGAGCCACAGCGCGGCGGCGCGAGATTGCAATTCGAGCCGCGATTGGGGCCGGACGAGGCCGCATCATCCGGCAATTGCTGACTGAGAGCGTGCTGTTGTCCGTGGCGGGCGGCATCACCGGACTCGGGCTTGGGGTGATCGGCATTCGAGCGCTGCTCGCGATCAATACCGCCGATCTTCCACGGCTGGGCGAAAAGGGAACGCTGGTGGGCGCCGACTGGAGGGTGCTCGCGTTTACTCTGCTGATTTCGGTGGGCACGGGAATCTTGTTTGGTCTCATCCCGGCGCTGCAAAGTTCGCGGGCGGACCTCAGCGCTACTCTCAAAGAAAGCAGCGGGCGTACCGGCACAGGATTTCGCCAGAACAAAGTCCGATCCATGTTGGTGGTCGCGGAGGTTGCGCTGGCGCTGGTCCTGCTGGTGGGGTCCGCACTGTTGATCCGCACATCGCTGGCGCTGGGCGCGGTAGCTCCGGGATTCGACCCCAATAATGTTCTGACCATGCGAATGGCGCTGACTGGCCCGCGCTTTCTGAAAGCCGCCGGAGTGGAACGGCTGGTGCGGGACGGCGTCACCCGGCTGCGAGCGCTGCCTGGAGTTGAACTTGCCAGCGCGACCTGTTGCATTCCGCTGGAGGGCGGATATGGCCTGCCATTCAACATCCTGGGACGGCCGCCGGCAAACAATTCTCCTTATACCGGCGGAGGTGGATGGAAGACCGTTTCGCCCGGATACTTCGAAGTGTTCAAGATTCCCGTGAAGCGTGGCAGAACGTTTGCCGAGACGGACGATAAGGCGTCGCGGCCTGTAGTAGTCATCAACGAGGCGATGGCGAAGCAGTACTGGAAGAACGGCGATCCACTGCAAGATCAAATCCTCATCGGCGGTGGCGCCAAGAATATGCACGAGCTAGCCAGCGAGCCGCCGCGCCAAATCATCGGCGTGGTGGCCGACTCGCGCGATGGCGCACTCAACCGTGACCCTGACGCGGAGATGTTTGTCCCTCAGGCTCAGATTACCGATGAGATAAACGCACTGAACGTGGGGTTGACGCCGATCGCCTGGGTGGTACGGACCAGGGTCCAGCCCTCCTCGTTGAGCAGCGCCATCCAGGAGCAGTTGCGCCAAGTCAGCGGACTGCCTGTTTCCGACGTGCGCACGATGAATGAAGTTGTGTCGATCTCGCTTTCACGCCAACGGTTCAATATGCTGCTGATGACTATTTTTGGAAGCTCCGCCCTGCTGCTGGCCGCGATTGGGATCTACGGTCTCATGGCCTACTCGGTAGAGCAGCGCACCCAGGAGATTGGGATTCGGCTGGCGCTGGGAGCCGAAACGGGCGTGGTGCGGAAGATGGTGGTGTTGCAGGGCATGCGTCTGGTGCTGATCGGAGTTGCGATCGGGATCGGCTCCGCTTTTGGGCTGACGCGCTTCCTGGCTGCGTTTCTATTCGGCGTGAATGTGCGAGACCCGATGGCGTTCACCGCGATTCCCATCGCATTGACGTGCGTCGCGCTGCTGGCGATCTGGCTGCCGGCCTTGCGCGCAAGTAGATTGGATCCGATCCAAGCCCTGCGGTACGAATAAAGAATCATTCCTGGGCGGGAGCAAACGCGGCTGGGGCCCATTCCAGCCGGAGCTGTTCCGCCTGTGAATGCTGGCGCTTCGCGCGTGCGGCAAGCTGGCTGAAATCCACTCCGCGCAGCCGGATATCCGCATCGGCGATGGTTTCGAGAGCTTGCCACAAGGCAAGCTTCCCCAGGATGCCGAGGGCCAGCGCTTCTAACGCCTCAAAAGTTCCGAAGGCGCCGCGGCCGAGCTTCCATTCGCTTAACTTTTCACTCACCCAAGCCGCCGCCTCTTTCATTAACGGGGCGCCGCTGTCCACGCGGCCAATAATTTCTTGCAACGTTTCGCGATCTTGCTCGATTTCCTCGAGCAGCGCAGCCGCGCTTGCGCCCAGTGCCTCGCCCGAATGCTGATCGCGCAAGAATTCGAGCAGTTCCACGGCGAAATTCGAACCGGCCAGGTGATCGTGTAAGTAAGTGCCTAAAGAATCGCTCATCAGTTACCTCCAGCCGCACATTGTCGACGCTGGACGGGGTTGAATTGTGTCACCTTGCTCAGGCGGCCAGTTCCATCGGCGATATGCTATTGAAAGCCATGTCATCGAACGCCATCGATTCTGTTCTCAACGAACAGCGCGTCTTCGAACCACCCGACGAGTTCCGCGCCGGGGCCCAAATCAGGAGCCGGGCCGATTACGAACGCTTATATAAGGAGGCCAAGGACGATCCGGAAGGTTTCTGGGCCAGGATCGCGCGCGAACTGCACTGGTTTAAGCCTTGGGATCGCGTACTCGAATGGAAGCTGCCTTTCGCCAAGTGGTTCATCGGCGGCGAGCTGAACATTTCCTACAACTGCCTGGATCGTCACGTGGCCACCTGGCGTAAGAATAAAGCCGCCATCCAATGGGAAGGCGAGCCGGGCGATTCGCGAACGCTCACCTACCAGCAGCTGCTGCGCGAGGTTTCCAAGTGCGCGAACGTGCTGAAGTCGCTGGGCGTCTCCAAGGGCGATCGCGTCGCCATCTACATGGGCATGGTGCCGGAGTTGCCGATCGCGATGCTGGCGTGCGCGCGCATCGGGGCGGCGCACACGGTGGTATTCGGCGGATTTTCCGCGCAGGCGCTGATCGATCGTATCAACGATTGCGGAGCGTCGGCGGTGATCACGCAGGACGGAGCCTTCCGGAGAGGCACGGAAGTAAAGCTCAAAGAGGCTGTGGACCAGGCGCTGCCGCAGTGTTCCTCGGTGAAGAGCGTTTTGGTTTACCGGCGGAGCGGAAGCCACGTCACGATGCAGCCGGGCCGCGATCACTGGTGGCATGAATTGATGGAGACCGCTTCCGGCGAGTGCCCGGCCGAATCCTTGGACGCCGAGCATCCGCTATATCTGCTCTACACCTCCGGGACCACTGGAAAGCCCAAAGGCATTCTGCACACCACCGGCGGCTATTCGGTTGGCTCCTACATCACGGCCAAATGGATTTTCGATCTGCGCGACGAAGACACCTTCTGGTGTTCGGCCGATATCGGCTGGGTCACCGGCCACACCTACGTCGTGTATGGAATGCTGCAAAACGGCGCCAGCGTGGTGATCTATGAAGGCGGCCCCACCTGGCCCGAGCCCGATCGATTCTGGCGCATCATCGACAAATACCAGGTGAGCATTTTCTACACCGCGCCTACTTCCATTCGCGCGTTTATGCGCTTGGGCGAGCAATGGCCTCGCAAGCACAGCCTCCGCTCGCTGCGGTTGCTTGGCAGCGTCGGGGAGCCCATCAATCCCGAAGCCTGGATGTGGTATCGGGAAGTGATCGGCCACGGCCGCTGCCCCATTGTCGACACCTGGTGGCAAACCGAGACCGGCGCCGCCATGATCTCGCCGCTTCCAGGCGCGATTGCGACTAAGCCCGGTTCGGCCACTTTGCCTCTGCCGGGCGTGATCGCCGACGTGGTCACACGCGAAGGCGTCACAGTGCCGCCGGGCGCAGGCGGATTTCTGGTGATCAAACAGCCTTGGCCTTCCATGTTGCGGACCATCTATGGCGATCCGGAGCGCTACCAGGAACAATACTGGTCGCAGATCCCCGGCATGTACTTCGCCGGCGATGGCGCGCGCATCGATTCCGACGGCTATTTCTGGCTGATGGGCCGCGTGGATGACGTTCTGAACGTGGCCGGACACCGGCTGAGCACCATGGAGATCGAATCGGCGCTGGTAGCGAATCCCATGGTGGCCGAAGCCGCGGTGGTGGGGCGTCCCGATGAGGTGAAAGGCCAGGCCGTCTCCGCATTCGTCACCCTGAAGAGTGGCGAGACCCCCAGCGAGGAAAACAAGAATCTGTTGCGCCAGTGGGTGGCCAAAGAAATCGGCCCAATCGCCAAGCCCGACGACATTCGTTTCACGGATTCGCTTCCCAAGACCCGCAGCGGGAAGATCATGCGACGCCTATTGCGCGAGCTGGCAACCAACGGTGAAGTGAAAGGCGACACCACAACGCTCGAAGATTTTTCAGTCCTGGCCAAACTCTCCTCCGACGAGGACTGAACCGCGCGCGTGAGCAAGCGGCCGGGTTCTAACTCGCCTTCTTTAACCGCGCCACAGTCTCGCCAATTTTCAGCGACGCATCCAGCAAATGCCGCGCCGCGATCGGCCCAGCCTTTTCGTTGGTGATCCAGTGCAGCGCGGAGCTGATCGCGCAGCCGCATTCCGAGCAGTCCGGATCGCCGCCGAACACGCACGGCGCAACGCGCGTTCGCAGATCGGCTGTGTAATTCGCGGACACGCGCGCGAAGGAGCACTCCGAGGGGCTAGCGGGCGGATTCAGGATGGCCCGCGCCATCCCAGATTTAATCAGAAACTTCGGGTACTTCGCGGCCAGCCACGGAATCGCATCCGCCAGCCGTTTTCGATCGTCCAATGTCAGCCGCTCCGCGCTTTGCTCTCCGCGCTGCGGCGTATATACGCTCATCCAGATGCGATGGACTTCCTCGCGCGCGCTCCAAAATTCGAGATAGCGCTCGGCATAACCGAGATCCTGCACGTGTTCCCTTATCGCTGTCCAATGAATATAAACTCGCCGGCCGGAGATATTCCGAAGAATCCGTTCGTAAGTCGCGGGCTTGCGGCGCACGTCGTGATGCTCAGGCAATCCGTCCACGGAGATGGCGACAGTAACTCGCGGGAGCGCGGTCCATTCGGCGGGAATCGGAATTACTCCGCTAGTAACCACCATCGTGTAGATTCCGCGCTCGCTCAGGATCGGCAACAACTTGCTTAGCTCGCGATGGCGCATCATCGGCTCGCCGCCCACCAAACTCAGTTGCATGGGATCGTGCTTGTCCACCAGCCTCAAAATGCCCTGAACCAGCGTCTCGCCGCGCGAATCGGATAACTGCGTCAGCGTTACTCCTCCACCCAGGTGCCGGTCGCCGTAAGCGTAACAACCCGGACAACTGAGCGGGCATTCGCTCGTAATCTCAATCGATAATAGCGGCAGTTTGCCGCGCAGAATTTTGCCCCAGCCTGAAATGATGTCTCCACCACGCATGTATTTGAGACGCCGCGGGCGCGCAGGGGGTGTACAGTAACCGTAAGGTCCGTAAGCTAGCCACCAATCGCGTACATCGGACGCGGCGGCGCCACGAATTTGGCGGAATTGATCTCGTGCCCCAGCCACTTTTTGTGTACCGTCTCGCGGATGATCGCGGCGATCTCGGCATCCGGCGCGCCATTGCGCAGCAAGGCCCGGACATCCGTCTCTTCGATAGCAAACAGGCAATACCGCAGCTTGCCGTCGCTGGTGAGCCGAACGCGATTGCAGTTCAAACAGAACGGGCGGGTAACCGAAGCAATGAAGCCGACCGATCCGATTCCATCGGCAAAACGGTACTCGCTGGCCGGCGCCCGCGGATCGCGATCCGCTATTTCCACTAGCGGCGAGATTTCGCGCGATAGTGTCTCGATAATTTCGTCCGCCGACAAAACGTTTTCGCGCGCCCATAGCCCTTGCGAATCCAGCGGCATAAACTCGATGAACCGGACTTCGATGCCGCGCTCGCGCCCATATTGCACCAGCGGAATAATATCGGGCTCCACCAGATTCTTCACCGCCACCGCGTTGATCTTAATCCGGCCGAATCCGATCCGCTGCGCCGTGTCGATGCCCTCCAGCACTTTGTCCAAATCGTCGCGCCGGGTAATTTTGTGGAAGCGCTCGCGATCCAGCGTGTCCAGGTGCACATTCAGCCGCCGCAACCCCGCGTCATACAGAGCTTGCGCGTGCCGGGCCAGCAGTACGCCGTTGGTGGTGAGGGCGACGTCGCGCACGCCCGGAATCGCGCACAGCTTTGCGATCAGCACCGGAAGATCCTTGCGCACCAGCGGCTCCCCGCCCGTCACCCGAATTTTCGTCACGCCTAGCGACACGGCGACTTTAGCGAAACGCTCGATTTCCTCGAAGGAGAGCAGCTCCTCGCGCGGCAGATACTGCACATTGCTTTCCGGCATGCAGTAAAAACACCGGATGTTGCAGCGATCCGTCACACTGATCCTGAGATTATCGTGCAGGCGGCCGAAGGTGTCTATCAAAGGACTGGTAACCGCAGATTGATCGGCGATGGACACTGGCGCGGTCATAAAATAGGTGGATCGACTTTATTGTAACAAGGCAGACAAACATGTATAATCAAAAACGCCGCGTTCCACTAATCTTCGAGGTGTTCCGTTCATGTTTCGCCTGTTGTTCGTCCCTATTTCATTCTTGATGGCTGCCGCCGCGCTTCCCGTCAGTGCTGCGCCTTTAACCTGCGCCCCGTCCGCCCAGCCTCTGGTCGTACATGGCGAAGGAATTACGGAAAGGACCGGCGACTTGGTATTCTCTTGTTCCGGCGGCACTCCGAACTCGACGGTAACCATTACCACCCTGTCTCTCTATCTAAACGTGGATATCACGAATCGCCTGGCGTCGCCTTCTTCGAACGACCTACTGGGCATTATACTCACAGCCGACAACGGCACTGGGCCCCAAACGATTAGCACGCAGCCCACACTTACAGGACAAGCGTCCCTGACGTTCAACGATGTAGCCTTCACGTTATCGCCCACCGGCTCAGTTACATTGCAAGTGAGTGGCCTTCGAGGCGCGGCTAATCAGCTGAACTTTGCGCCCAACAGTGCGCTTCAGGTTTCAATCGGTTTCGAGTCGAATGTTGCTGTGCCGCTTTCCACGAACTCCGTCACCGTCGGAAACCCGCTGCGTGGCCTTTACGACACTTTTTCAGGCAAGCTCATCTGCGGCCAAGCGGGATCGCCGCTGCCTTCTAATCCTGCCAGCTTCGCCAGTTTCCTGGGGACTGGCACCGCCTTCACCTCCACTCGGGTAACCGAAGGATTCGCGGACTCGTTTGCTCCGCTGAGCGATATATCAAACCACGGCGCCGATACCGGCACGCGCATTATCGTGCAGTACTCCGGATTTCCCGCAGGTGCGCAGTTGTTTGTTCCCACCGTGATTGCGGGATCGGATGCCACGCAGCCGACGGCCGGGGGCGATCTCGGGATAACCGCTTCCGGAGGCAAGTACACGCCCGGCAATCCCTCGCTGCTGCTCTCGCTGGTTCAGAATACCAACGCAAACGGCGCCGATGGAATCGTCCTCTATACTCCGGGAGCGCCCGGATCCGGCACCGTGAGCCTCGATTCGGTGAGTCCCGTTACTTTAGCCAACGGCGCTGGAATTGCGGTCTATCAAGTGATGGACGCCAACCCGTCGATTCAGGAGAGCGCGCAATTCCCCACCTTTCTCGCGCTTGCTCCGTCCAGCGGCGCTGCCACCGTTCAAACCTCGGAGAATGTCTCGCTCGCGCCTATTTCCACGGTCTATACGGCCACAGCCACTGATCCTATTCCCCGCTTCCAGCAGGTGCCGATTCCCGACGATTGTTCGATCGTTGGCGATTGCAATGCCGGTTATTTTCCCAAATTGTCGGTGTCCCAATCTTCGATGTCCTTTAGCGCGTCCGATCTGACTCAGCAACTCTCCGTGGAGAATGTATCGGGCGGCATGATGCCGTGGACTTCGTCGGTCACCTACACCAACGGCAGCGGCTGGCTGGAGTTGTCGCCGGCGCAAGGCGAAAACCGCGCAAACATTCGCATCGAAGCCGTTCCTGGAACGCTCGCGCCGGGAACCTACAATGCCACATTGACCATTAACGCCGGACCGGTCGTGGGATCCGCCACCGTGGCAATCGCTTTTGTAGTCGCGGCGCCCACCGCGCCCATTGCTCAGCCGCCCTCCGTACAGAGTCTGGTCAACGGGGCTACGTTCGCGAAGGGTCCGGTTGCTCCCGGCTCCATGGCGACCATCGGCGGAACCGAGCTCTCTGGCCAGGTTGTGACCGCGGCGTTCGACGGTCTGGATGCCGCCGTTCTTTTCTCCAACGATACTCAGATCAATGTGATCGTACCGGCGGGGCTGGGCACCAAGACATCCGCGCAGCTGATTGTCACCGTGGATGGCACGGCCAGCGCTCCGCTCGCCGCCAGTCTGGCGCCTTTCGCACCGGGCATTTTTTCCAACGGCATACTGGATCAGGACAACAGCTTGAACAGTTCCAAAAAGCCGGCAGCGCCTGGAAGCATCATCCAGGTCTACGCTACTGGTTTGTCCGGAACTGGAGTCATCACGGCCAAGATCGGGTCCGAAGTGGTCAAGCAACCTTATTATGCTGGCCCTGCTCCGGGAATCCCCGGCATGCAGCAGATCGATTTGATCCTGCCCTCGAACTTGACTGGCAGCTCGGTCAATGTGTCGGTGTGCGGTGGAGCGTCAGCCGCGAAGGTGGTCTGCAGCCCGGCAGCGCCTGTGGCTCTGTCGAAGTAGATGAATCCGCCCTAACGTTAGCGGATTTTCATGCATCGAAACCCGTCGCAGTCTGCTCCTCATCTAACGTGGTGAGGAGACATTACTGCGATGAAATCAGCGGTTCTTACGGGGATTCTTTTAGCGTCGTCCGCGATAGTGGCTTGCGGACCTCCGCGGGTGGCGGTCGTCGTGCCTCCGCCGCCGGCGCCCTATGTGGTCGGTGCGGTAGGATACGCGCCTGGCCCGGGCTATGTGTGGGTGGACGGCTTTTGGAACTTGAATGGAGGCCGCTGGGTCTGGGTGAATGGCCGATGGGCGGTGCCTCCGCGCGGGCACGCGGTTTGGGTAGCCGACCGTTGGGAGCGGCACGGCGGCGGCTGGCGTTACCATCGCGGGCATTGGCGCTAGCCCCCGTTACTGAACCGCGCGCGTGAGCAAGCGGTCTTCTGTCGCGGAGGCCAAGCCACTTACAATAAGTATGCATGCCCGACTCCGCCTTTGACGCCGTTCTGGTGCTGTCCTTCGGAGGACCGGAAAAAACCGCCGACGTCATTCCGTTTCTCGAGAACGTGCTGCGCGGGCGCAATGTTCCTCGGGAGCGGATGCTGGCCGTCGCCGAGCATTATTACCACTTCGGCGGCAAGAGTCCCATCAACGATCAAGCCCGCGCCTTGATCGCGGGGCTTCGCGAAGAGCTCGATTCGCATGGACAGGGGCTGCCAATTTACTGGGGCAATCGCAATTGGCATCCCATGCTCGCCGATACTCTGCGCCAGATGAAAGCGGACGGCGTCGATCGAGCGCTGGCGTTCGTGACGTCGATTTTCAGTTCGTATTCCGGATGCCGCCAATACCTGGAAGATATTGAGCGCGCGCGCGCGGAAGTAGACGGCGCGCCGGAAATCTACAAGCTGCGGTCATTTTACAATCATCCGCTGTTCATCGAGGCACAGGCCGATCGGGTTCGCGACGCCGTTGGCAACCGGCCGCCGAAGATGATCTTCACCGCGCACAGTATACCGATGTCGATGGCCGAAACCAGCGATTATCAAAAGCAGCTTCAAGAATCGTGCCGCCTAGTCGCCGAGCGCCTCGGATCCAGTGATTGGCGGCTGGCCTATCAAAGCCGCAGCGGGCCTCCGTCACAGCCCTGGCTCGAGCCGGACATCGCGGATGTTTTGCGCGAATTGGATCGCGGCGCCGACATCGTGGTGGTGCCCATCGGCTTCGTATCCGATCATATTGAAGTGATCTACGATCTCGACGTCGAAGCGCAAGCCGTGGCCCGCGAACGCGGCGTGAACATGCTGCGAGCCGGCACCGTCGGCGTGCATCCCAAGTTTCTGCGGATGATTCGTGAGCTGATCGGCGATCCGAACAGTCACGAGGCGTGCCCGGCGGATTGTTGTCCCGCGCCAGCGCGGCGTCCCGCATCACTCGTCATCGCTGGTTAAATCAGGCTGGTTGAGCTTCTGATAAACCTCGCGCTTGGACAAACCCCGCTCGCGCGCCACGGTCTTCATCGCCTCCATGCGCGGCACTCCGGCTGCAAGCAGCTTTTCGAAGGCCGCTTCGATGGGCATCGCATCCGCGGCCGGAGCTTCGCTTTTGCCAATCATGAGCGTGATCTCGCCTTTGATCGACGGGCGCTTCGCCAGCGTCTCCCGCAACTCCGCCGGCTCACCCGCCAGAAACTCTTCGTGAATTTTGGTCAGCTCGCGCCCGAGCGTCACCCGCCGCGGCCCCAGCACTTCCGCGATATCGTCCAAGGCTTCCAGAATCCGGTGGGGCGTTTCATAGAAGACCAACGTTGCCGGATAGAGCTTCATCTCTTCCAGAATTTTCCGGCGTTGGGTTTTCTTCGCCGGCAGAAAGCCCCCGAAGAAGAAGGCATCGGTCGGCAATCCGGATGCGCTCAGCGCCGCCAGCACGGCCGATGGTCCCGGGATCGGCGAAACCGCGATTCCCTGCGCGCGCGCCTGCGCTACCAGCCGGTACCCGGGATCGGCGATTAACGGCGTTCCCGCGTCCGACACCAGCGCGATATTGGCGCCCGCCTCCAGCTCTCTCAACAGTTCTTCCGCGCGCGCCTGCTCGTTGTGCTCGTGATAACTCACCAGCGGCTTCGCGATACCGTGGCGATCCAGCAGCTTGCGCGTCTGCCGCGTGTCTTCGCACGCGATGCGGTCCACTTCCCGTAAGATTCGGAGGGCGCGCAGCGTGATGTCGTCCAGGTTGCCGATCGGGGTCGCAACAACGTACAGTGTTCCGCTCACGGACTACGATCATAGCGGACTACGATCAGAGCCAAGCCGGCCGATCGATCACGCGGCGCGCCACTTTATGTTTCGTGCGATGAGAATCACTTAGCCATATCAGTCGCGTTGAGTCCCCGCGCGCCGGCCTTACTCTGGCGATGAAAGGGAACAGCATGAAACCAGAAGCGCTCCATAAGATCGCCGAAACCCTACAAAAGTCCCATCACCAGCATCTCGGCATCACTACCCAGCCGCCCAAGCCGGCCCATGCGCCAGCGGCACGGCGCTTGGAACGCCCCGACCTTCTTTCCTTCACCAATGCTCTCGACAGCGCGCGCGATCAGTGGCCGGACAACGATCTTTGCCTGATCGGAGCGGACGGAGCGCTGGCGCCCACCAACATCGACGATCCCAGCGATACGCTGCCGCCCGGGTTCTTGCAATTCCTGGATCCGGAAGTTTTGGTGCCGATTCCGATGGACGAACCCGAGGGCTAGGGCGATCAGATCGACTAGCCTTCACGCCGGTGTGTCGCTGTCGTATGCCAAGATGGAGGTGTCTATGACGCCTTCCCAACCTGCGCCGAAGTTCCAGTTGGTCAACATGCCCGAGTACCGCGAATCCTACGCCAACAGCGTCCAAATTCGCGTGAATCTGTGGGACTTCTTTCTGATGTTCGGCCTGGTGAACCAAACCGCGCCCGACAGCGTGACGATCCACAATTTTCAAGGCGTGTATGTGAGCCCGCAGCAGGCCAAAGCGCTGTTGAACGTGCTCACGCAGAACGTTTCGCAGTATGAGGCGACTTTCGGTGAAATCAAGTTGGAGCCTCACGCCGGCAAGCCCGGTGCCATCCAGTAAAAGTACGGGGCTGCTTCTCGCGGCTGCTTTCGCCCTGATCGTTTTCCTCGCGCATCTTCCGTATTTGAGCCTGCCGTATTTCTGGGACGAACTCGGTCAGTTCGTTCCCGCCGCGCTCGACATCGATCGCGACGGCGCGTGGATTCCGCATTCCACCGTCCCCAACGCCCATCCGCCCGCCGTGATGGCGTACCTGGCATTGGTCTGGCGAACGTTCGGCTATTCCATCGCCGCCACGCGTTCGGCGATGCTCGCGCTCGCGAGCCTGGCCGTGTTTTTCACCTTTCTGCTGAGTTGGGACATCAACCACGCCCGCGCTCCTGCTGCCATCGCCGCGTTGTTCCTGTTGTGTGACCCGCTGTTCTACACGCAGGGGATGATGGCGCAGCTGGATATGCCGGCCATGTTGTTCACCGTCCTCGCGCTGGTTCTGTTTTTGCGGGATCGCCACGCCGCCGCGGCCGCCGCCTGCACCGCTCTCGTGCTGGCGAAAGAAACCGGCGCGATACTGCCTCTGATTTTCGGCGTGATTCTGTTCTTAAATCCCACCCGCCGCAAGTACGCCCTCTATTACCTCGCGCCCTTCATCGCTCTCGCGATCTGGTTTTTCGCGCTCTGGCGATCCACGGGCTACCTGTTCGGCGATCCCGGCTTCACGCACTACAATACGCTGTACTCGCTGAATCCGGTTCGCGCATCGCTGTCCTTGCTGCGCCGCATTTACTATTTGTTCTTCGATGATTTCCGCTGGGTGGGAACCATCGCGATCCTCTTCGCCTGGAAGCGCCAGTGCCTCTACAACACACCCGCATGGAAAATCGTTTGGATCTTCATTGCCGCCCACGTGCTTCTTGTCAGCCTGTTGGGAGGCGCCGGGCTCGAGCGCTATCTGCTGCCCGTTCTTCCGCTGGTCTACATCGCGATGGCCGCCGCTTTTGTGGCGATCGATCCGCCCTGGCGCGTAATTGGCGTCTCCATCATGGCCATGGGGCTTCTTGCGGGATTGTTCCTCAACCCGCCGTTTCCCATGCCCTTCGAGAACAATCTCGCGATGGCCGATTTCGTCGAACTGCACCGCGACGCCGCGCAATTTCTCGAAAAATCATATCCCGCTACGACCATCTACACTGCCTGGCCCCTCACACAGGCATTGCGCGACCCGGTGTTCGGCTATGTCGACACGAAGCTATCCTCGGCCGAGACATCCGATCTGCGTTTCTCCACGCTGAACGCTCTCGAACCCAAGGGTGTGGACGTTCTGGTGCTGTATTCGCGAACTTGGGAGCCGGCTTGGGGCGTGTTGCAATGGGCGCCTGTCCGCGACTTTCTGCAGCGCTTTTATGAGTATGAGCGTCAGATGAGGCCCTCCGAAGTTCGCCGGCATTTCGGGCTGGTTCCGGTGCATCGCTGGACCCGCCGCGGGCAGTGGATCGAAGTCTACGCGCGCCCCTGACCTGTCAGCGCTAATTTCTGGCTTTCAGCTTGATTTCCGCCGTGTCGCCCTTGATTTCAACCGTCGTGCCGAAAGGCTTTGACGCGTCGGCCAGGCGCTGCAGAATATAGCCCGCTTTCGCACCCGTCGCAGGCGATGGCAACCCGCGCGTATCGATGAACTGGTTGTTGGCGTACTCGTTGTGAACATCGGGCTGGCCCTCGCCGAGGTAATTCAGGACGATCGGCCGCAACAAAATCGATTGTAATTGTTTGCCCTGAAATTGAAGGTATGCCACCGCGCTCTCGAAATTCATCGGTTCATGGATGTATGTCAACCACGGTGGCAGGTTGTAAATGAAGTTGCCCAAATCGTAAAAGATGGGCTTGCCGTGATAAATCTCCACTCCATGCAGCAGCGGCGCGCCATGCATCACGATAATGTCCGCGCCCGCATCCACTTCCGCATGCGTCCACTTCTTGAGCCAATCGTTGGGAGCCAGGCGCTCCTGCAGACCTTCGGTGAAAATCGTCGCGAACGAGTGATTCCCGAAGACGTGGTTATGTTGGTACACGATCACCAGGTCCGCATGCTGGCGGGCGTCGCGAATGCTTGCGAGGATGCGCTCGGAATCCGCCTGATTCGGTGTGTTTCCAGGCGCGCCGGGGAGATCGGCCGTCGCCTCATTTTCCTGGCCGCCGGCTTCGATGCGAAGCTCGTTCACGCCTGGCCGGTCCGCAGTGGCGCTTGCTCCCGGTGCAATCAGGCCCGACGCGATTCCGATCAGGGCAACGGTGCCCTTCGGAGTATGCAGATAACCCGGCGATGCTGCTTCGGCCAGATTGTTCCCGGTTCCGGCGTGCGCGATCTTCCGGCGGTCCGCCTCCCGGATCGTGTTCTGAATGCCCGTCACTTTCAGGTCGAATGCATGGTTGCCGGATAGGGCCAACAAGTTAAAGCCGAAGGTTGTCAGCGCATCCAGCGCTTCGGGAGGGCTCAGAAATCCCCTGCCCTCGTGGACCGTCTCGCCTTTTTCGGCGACTGCGGCTTCAAAGTTGGTGAACACCACATCGCCCCTCAAGAGCCCCTGGATCACCGGCACCGCGGCCGGCGCGGTCGCGCGAATATCCGACCGGATCATCGACTGCCCCGCCAAAGTGATCGTTATTGGAGCCTGTGCGAACGCCAGCCCGCACACCATTACGAGCACAACCGCGAACCACGCTGATCTCGCCAGAAACCCGCCAGTTTTCAACATCGTTGTCATCCTCCGATCCCGCCCGGCCACCCGCACTCTTTCCACAGCTTTTCCCAATTCCAGATCCCGGACGCTACTGCGGCCGGCAACGGGAAGCCGAGCTGATGCGCCAGCATACACACCTGCCCGCGATGGTGGGCTTCGTGAGCAATCATATAGCACAGCATTTCCAGGCCCGCCGGCCAAGGCCGAGCCCAGCCGTCCCTGTGAAACTTCTGGACGCGGCCCCCAGGACCGCCCAGCGCTTCCGCCAGCATCTCCGCGCAGCGAGCGGCGCTCTCGGCTAGTCCCGCGCGGGCCTGCCGCGGCGTGCAGCGCGCGCGATTGAGCTGCGCTGGAACCTTCAGGTGCGGAGCTGTCAACCTGACCCACTTGGCGCGGACATTGTGCATGTGCGTGAAGATGGCTGCAATGCTGCGGGCCTGGCCGGGCGGTTTGGCTTTCCAGGCGGCAGGGTCAAGATGTTCGATAAGAACCTGGTTCATGCGATCATTGGCGGCAAAGATCTGGACTGCGGCCCGGCCGAGTTGCGTGTGGACCTTATGTTGACGCGTGGCCACGGCTCCCTGACCTATAATACTTCCGGGTTCGGCTAAACTTAGCTCTGTCACCCCGATGCCCGTCTCTGCCGGCGAAAAACTCGGTCCCTACGAAATCCTCGCGCCGCTCGGCGCGGGCGGGATGGGCGAGGTGTATCGCGCCCGCGACTCCCGCCTGGGCCGCGATGTTGCGATAAAAGTTTTACCCGCGTCATTTGCCGCCGATCCGGACCGCTTGCGGCGCTTCGAGTTGGAAGCGCGCGCCACCGGAATGTTGAACCATCCCAACATTCTCGCGGTCTACGACATTGGTACCCACGAAGGCGCGCCGTATCTGGTGACAGAACTGCTGGAAGGCGATACGCTGCGGGAGCACATTCCCTTGCTGCGCCGCAAGACCATCGAGTATGCCCAGCAGATCGCGAACGGACTCGCGGCCGCGCACGCCAAGGGCGTCACGCATCGTGACCTGAAGCCCGAAAATATTTTTATCACCAACGATGGCCACGTCAAGATCCTAGACTTCGGGCTCGCCAAGGTGACCAGCTCCGACGCGTCCAAAACGGCCACACTGAACGCTACCGCACCAGGAACGGCCATGGGCACCGCCGGCTACATGTCGCCGGAACAGGTTCGCGGACAGGCCATCGATCAGCGTTCCGACATCTTCAGCCTGGGCGTGATTCTGTACGAAATGCTCTCCGGGCAGCGAGCGTTCCAGGGTGATTCGGCGATAGAAGCGATGAACGCGATCCTGAAAGAAGATCCGCCGCCGCTGGCCGATGCCAGCTTTGATCGCTTGATTCGCCACTGCCTGGAGAAGAATCCGGAGGAACGGCTGCAATCCGCCCGCGACCTGAGGTTCTACCTGGATACGCTTTCCAGCCCCAGCCAAGCTCCAGCCGGACCCGCGCTCCAACCTGTTTCTCCGAATCGCTCGCGCCTGATGGCCGGCATAGCCGCGGTGGTTGTGGCTATCGCTTGCGTGGCCGCGGGCCATTACCTTTGGAAGATTCCACCTGTTCCGCCGCCAGCCTTCCATATCCTGACCTTCCACCAGGGTTACGTGTGGTCAGCCCGATTTACGCCGGACGGCCAGTCCGTGGTTTATGGCGCAGCTTGGAAAGGAAATCCGCTCCAACTGTTCTCTGTTCGCATGGGGAGCGTGGAGTCCCGCTCGTTGGGACTTCCCAGCGCCGACGTGCTTTCGATTTCTTCTTCCGGCGAAATGGCCGTCTCCACCGGCCGTCATTACACGGTGGGATGGATCAACAGCGGAAAGCTGGCGCGCGTGGCCCTGGACGGTCAAGTTCCTCGCGAGGTGCTGGACGACGTACTGTGCGCGGACTGGTCGCCGGACGGGCGCTCGCTTGCGTTGGTCCGTTCCGTCGGCGGCCGTTACCGCTTGGAATACCCAGAAGGCACAGTGCTCTACGAAACCAGCGGATGGATCAGCGATGCCCGAGTCTCGCACGACGGGCAAACGGTCGCCTTTATGGACCACCCGCTGGTGGGAGACGATCGGGGCACGGTAGCCACCGTGGACAAGTCGCGAAAGAAAACCACGTTGTCCGGAGAATATGCCGCTGAGGTGGGTTTGGCCTGGGCTCCTGGAGGCAAGGAGATTTGGTTTACCGCAGCCGACACGGATTTCACGACTCTCCGCGCGGTCTCGCTTTCCGGAAAACAACGCGTGGTCATGCGCTCGGCCGGCGATTTGGAACTCCAGGATATCTCCAAAGATGGGCGAGTTCTGGTCGCCAGCTTTCAACGCCGGATGGGGTTGATGGGAAGCGCTCCCGGGGAAGGCCAGGAGCACGATTGGTCTTGGTTCGATTATTCATTGTTCAATAACGTTTCATCCGACGGAAGCAAGCTGCTATTCTCGGAATCTTCGGGCGCGGGCGGTTCTCTCTATTCTGTCTTCCTGCGCCGTACGGATGGATCTCCGGCGGTGCGTTTAGGTGATGGCCGCGGAGAGGATATATC
>Ga0302324_100008383_pt1 | contig 21799 bp, 23 predicted proteins | sample Palsa_T0_1_FD_201949 | JGI IMG/M metagenome (GOLD analysis project Ga0302324, IMG submission 201949) | Peat permafrost microbial communities from Stordalen Mire near Abisko, Sweden - Palsa_T0_1 | ecosystem: Environmental > Terrestrial > Soil > Palsa > Peat permafrost | place: Sweden: Abisko...
GCGGTCGAGCCCGGTGGCCTCGGCGGCACGTTTGCCGGAAACCCCGTCGCCTGCGCCGCCGCGCTCGCAACGCTCGATGCATTCGAGCACGAGGATTTGCTCGAGCGCGCACGCGCGATCGGTGCGCAGATCCGCCGGCGGCTCGACGCGATCGCGCGCTGCTACCCCTGCGTCGCCGAGGTTCGCGGCCTCGGGGCCATGGTGGCTCTCGAGTTCCACGACGGCCCGAGCGACGGCCGCGGCCGGAACCGCGCGAAGCAGGTGGTCGACGCCGCGTGCGACCGCGACCTCATCCTGCTCACCGCGGGCCCGCGCGGCAACACCGTCCGGTTCCTGGCGCCGCTGGTCGCTTCCGACGACGACATCGCGCTCGGCCTCGACCGGTTCGAGGCGGCGTGCGCAGACGTCCTCGCGGAGTCCGACGCGCGCCCCACCGTCCCACGACAGCCGTAGGCAGCAGCCCACAAAAGAGGCCCAAAATTCTTGACGAACGCACCAATCTCGACGACGCGAAGGAGTACACGCAGCACGCGCTCGACCTGATCGCGGCACCGCGTCTCGAGCCCGCCGACGCCGCCTGGCTCGTCCGCGAGACGATCGAGGGGTTTCGTGCGCACGTGAATCCGGGGTTTCTCGACTACCGGAAGTCGGTCACCGGCGGTGGGCTCGATGCGTCGGTCGAGTGGGCGGATTCCGGACCGTGCACGTTCGTCGACGTGAACGGGCGCGAGTACCTCGATTGCCTCGGCGGCTTCGGCATCTTCAACGTCGGCCACCGCCACCCCAAAGTGATCGCGGCCGTCCAAGCGCAGCTCGGCCGGCAGGCGCTGCACAGCCAGGACCTGCTCGACCCGCTGCGGGCCATACTCGCGAAAACGCTCGCGATGATCGCGCCGGGCAACCTCGAGTTCGCGTTCTTCTGCAACAGCGGAACCGAGGCGGTCGAAGCCGCGCTGAAGCTGGCCCGTGCGTACAACCCGAACAAGCAGACGATCCTCGGGGCAACGAAGGGTTTCCACGGCAAGAGCTTCGGCGCGCTGTCGGTCAGCGCCAAGGCCGCGTTCCGGCGCCCGTTCGGTTCCATGCTTCCGAATGTGGAACACGTTCCGTTCAACGACCTGACCGAGCTGCACCGCCGCATGCACACGCTGAGCACGGTCGGCGAGGATGTCGCCGCCGTCATCCTCGAGCCGATCCAAGGCGAGGGCGGCGTCAACATTCCGGACGACGACTACCTGCCGGGCGTGCGCGAGCTGTGCAACGCGCACGGCGCGCTGCTGATTCTGGATGAGGTCCAGACCGGAATGGGCCGCACCGGCAAGATGTTCGCGTGCGAACACTGGGGCGTCGTGCCCGACATCATCTGCCTCGCGAAGGCCTTCGGCGGCGGCGTGATGCCGTCCGGAGCCGTGGTTGCGACGGAGGACGTCTTCTCGAGCCTGTTCGAGAACCCGTTCCTGCACACGACGACGTTCGGCGGCAACCCGCTCGCGTGCGCCGCGTCGCTCGCGGCGATCAACGTGACGATCGAGGAAGACCTCCCGGCACGGGCGGCCGCGATGGGCGAGTACATGCTGCAGGGCTTGCGCGAGGCCGTTCGCGGCCACGACGACGTCGTGGTCGACGTGCGCGGCAAGGGCCTGTTGATCGCCCTCGAATTCGCGAACGACCAGGTCGGCTACGGCGTCGCGAAGGGGATGTTCGACCGCGGCGTGTTGGTCGCCGGCACGCTCGTGAACGCGCGCGTCGTGCGCGTCGAGCCGCCGCTCGTCATCACCGAAGCCCAAGCGGACCACGTCTTCGCCACGCTCCGCGAGGCCTTGCGCGCGCTGCCACGCTGACGAGCGCGTCGCGCCCCGCGCGCGAGCATGCCCACTTCTTCCGTGCAGAGAAGGACGATCGCCATGATCTCGATGGAACCGAAGACGCAGCAGGGCCGCACGGCCGCCCTCGGGCACCTCGTGCGCGACGCCGACGGCACGTGCCTCATGTACGTCGCGGGCGAGTGGTCCGCCGCATCGGACGGCGGCACGCGCGCGATGATCGATCCGGGGACCGGCGACGTCGTCGCGCATGTAGCCGAGGGTACGGTCGACGACGCGGCGCGGGCGATCGCCGCGGCGCGGCGCGCCTTCGACGACGGTCCGTGGCCGCAGACGCCGGCGGTCGAGCGCGCGCGCCTGCTCTCGAAGCTGGCGGATTCGATCGACGCGAACGCCGCCGACCTCGCGCATCTGGAGACGCTCTCGTGCGGCAAGCCGATGCGCGAGTGCGAATACGACGTGGCCGACGCGGCGAATTGCTTCCGCTACTACGCGGGGCTCGCCACGAAGCCGCACGGCGAGACGTTCGAGGTGCCGGCAGCCTCGCAGACCTTCGTCGTGCGCGAGCCGATCGGCGTGTGCGGACAGATCGTCCCATGGAACTACCCGCTGCTGATGGCCGCGTGGAAGCTAGCGCCCGCGCTTGCGGCCGGCAACGTGTGCGTGCTCAAGCCGTCGGAGCTCACGCCGCTGACCGCGCTGTGGCTCGCGAAGCTGATCGACGACGCGGGCTTCCCGCGCGGCGTCGTCAGCGTCGTCCCGGGCGCCGGGCCGACGGTCGGCGCGGCGCTCGCCGAGAGCCACCTCGTCGACAAGATCGCGTTCACGGGCAGCGTGCCGACGGGGCAGTCGATCATGCGCGCCGCCGCGGGCAACGTCAAGAAGATCTCGCTCGAGCTCGGCGGCAAGTCTCCCAATATCGTGTTCGCCGACGCCGACTTCGAGACGGCCGTCGACTACGCACTCTTCGGGATCTACGCCAATGCCGGGCAGGTCTGCTCGGCGGGGTCGCGCCTGCTGCTGGAACGCGGCATCTACGATGCGTTCATGGCGCGCTTGGTCGAGCGCGCGCGCAAGATCGTCGTCGGCGACGGCTTCGACCCCGCGACCGAGATGGGTCCGCTCGTCGCGGAGCGCCAGCGCGACCGGGTGGAGAAGTACATCCAGGCCGGCATCGATGAGGGCGCGACGCTCGCCTGCGGTGGCGGCCGCCCGAAGCCGCCGGTCAGCGCGAGTGGGTTCTTCATCGAGCCGACGATCTTCACCGGCACGACGCCGGATATGCGCATCGTGCGCGAGGAGATCTTCGGGCCCGTGCTCGTCGTGCAGGTCTTCGACGACGAAGCCGACGCGGTGCGGATCGCGAACGACTGCGTGTACGGCCTGGCCGGCGCCGTGTTCACGACCGATGGCGCGCGCGCTCACCGCGTGATCCGCAAGCTGCGCGCCGGCATCACGTGGATCAACACGTATCACCCGACGTACAACGAGGCGCCGTGGGGCGGGTACAAGCAGTCGGGCATCGGTCGCGAACTCGGCACGTACGGCTTCGACGCCTACACCGAGGTCAAGCAGATCAACGTGAACCTCGCCGTCGAGCCCGTGGGCTGGTTCAAGCAGTAGCGCGCGCCGCCGCCGGACGCGAACGGCCGGCAGGATGAAGGGGGCGCCCGGGCAACATGCGGACGTCGTGCGGGCGACCCCATCGACGCTGATCCGTCGGCTGTTCGTGACGCAGCCGTACGACCGCGTTCGAGAGGGCGGCGGTCCGGCATTGCGGCGCGTGCTCGGTGTGTCCGGCCTCGTCGCCGTCGGCCTCGGCACCATGCTCGGCGGCATCTTCACGACGATCGGCGTCGGCACGCTCGAAGCCGGCCCCGGCGTCATCGTCTCGTTTCTGCTCTCGGGGCTCGCGTGCTTCTTCGTATCGCTTTGCTATGCCGAGCTCGCGTCGATGGTGCCGATCGCGGGCAGCGCCTACACGTACGCGTACGCGACGCTCGGCGAACTGGTCGCATGGATCATCGGATGGGACCTGATCCTGGAATATGGGATCAGCGTCGCTCCGACCGCGGCGTCGTGGTCGGGATCGGTGCAGGCAATGCTGGCCACGTGGCCCGGAGTCAAGGTGCCGGCGTGGGCACAGGTCGCGCACCTCGCGTTTGCGCACGGTTCGCTCGACGTCGCGCATTCGCAGATCGACGTGCTGGCGATCGGCATCGTCCTCGCGCTGACCGCGCTGCTCGCGATCGGCATCCGCGAGTCGGCCGGCGCGAACGGGATCCTCGTCGTCGTTCAGGTCGTCGCCATCGTCATCTTCGTCGTCGCCCTGATCGGAGCGGTCCACCCGGCAAACTTCCATCCCGCCTTCCCGACCGGCGTGCACGGCGTCGTCAGCGGTGCGGCGCTCGTGTTCTTCGCCTACATCGGCTTCGACACCGTGACCGTCGCGTCGGAGGAGGCCCGCCGCCCGGCGCGGGACGTGCCCTTGGCGGTCGTGATCTCCCTCGCGATCGGCGCCGTGCTCTACACCGCCATCGCCTACGTGACGGTCGGCATCGTGCCCTGGCAGCACATCAATAAGGATGCCGGCATGTCCGACGCCGTGCGGATCGCGGGAAACAACGGCATCGTGGCGACGATCACATTCATCGGTGCATTCGCGGGGACGACGACCGTCATGCTCACCTCCCTGCTCGGGCAGGTTCGCATCTTCCACGTGATGGCGCGCGATCGCATGCTTCCGGAGTCGGTCGCGCGGATCAACCGCCGCACGCTCACCCCGCTCGTTCCGACGATCGTCACCGGCGTGCTCGTCGCGGTCCTGGCGGGCGTCGTCCCGATCGACATCGGCATCAACCTGGTCAACATCGGCACCCTGTCGGCCTTCGCGATCGTCTGCGCCGGCGTCTTTGCGCTGCGGACGGCGAAGCCGGATGCGGAGCGGCCCTTCCGCGCCCCCCTAGGCAAGCTCGTGGCCGTCATCGGGTGCGCGCTGTGCCTCTATCTGATGGTCGGCGGCCTGTCCGGAGGGACCTGGCTGCGCTTCATCGTGTGGTTCGCGGTCGGCATGGTGGTCTACGTGCTCTACGGGTACCGCCACTCGCTCCTGCGGAGCCCGCCCACCGGTTCGTGAGCAGGTATTGCGGGGGGCGCCGCGCAACATGCGGCGCTGGCGTTGAGCAGGGCTCGCGTCTTTTTCAGTAAGGAAGGGCAAGGCGCGGTTTCGTGAACGACAAGGAGACGGTCCTTACCAAAGAGGGCTTGGCCAAGCTCGAGGACGAGCTCGAGGACCTCAAGACCGTCCATCGGCGCGAAGTCAACGAGCGGATCCGGCAGGCCAAAGAGTTCGGTGACATCTCGGAAAACGCAGAGTACGAGGACGCCAAGCAGGAACAGGCCTTCGTCGAGGGCCGCATCATGAAGGTCGAAGCGATGATCCGCAGCGCGCGCATCATCGAAGCGAGCGATTCGCCGGCCGACGAAGTGCATCTCGGCGCGACGGTGCGCGTCAAAGAGGCCAAGGGCGGTGATGCCCGCGAGTTTGTCATCGTCGGATCGACGGAAGCCGACCCAACGAACAACCGCCTTTCGAACGAGTCGCCGCTCGGCAAGGCGCTGATCGGGCGCCGGAAAGGCGACCTCGTCGACGTCAATACGCCGCGCGGCTTGCGCCAGTACAAGATCGAGGCCATCGGAGCGAAGAAGAAGCCTGCAAAGAAGGCTTCCTGACGTGCCGCGAGCCGCTGATCTGGGACGCTAACTCGCTTGGAGAGCGAGGAACACGGGCGGCGCGAAGGCGAGCTCCGTGAAGCTCGCCGGCAGAACCTCGCGGCCCTCCGGGAACTGGGGCGCGATCCGTTCCTGACGACGCGCTTCGACGTCACGGCGCATGCAGCCGATGTCGCCGAGCGCTTCGCGAACCTCTCCGTCGACGAACCGAGCGACGCCGAGGTCGCCGTGGCGGGCCGCATCATGGCCCTGCGCAAGATGGGCAAGAACGTGTTCTTCGCCGACGTCCACGATCGCACCGGAAAGCTCCAGCTGTACGTGCGCAAGGACGCCGTGGGCGATGCGGCATTCGCTGCGTTCGACACGATCGACATCGGCGACGTCGTCGGGGCCAGCGGCACCGTCTTCCGCTCGAAAGCGGGCGAGCTGACGCTGCGCGTCGGCGCGTTCGAGGTGCTCTCGAAGGCGCTCGTCCCGCTCCCGGACAAGTGGCACGGCCTCGTCGACGTGGAGAAGCGCTATCGTCAGCGCTACGTCGACCTCATCGTCAACCCGCACGTGCGGGACGTGTTCATCGCGCGCAGCCGGATCGTCGCCGAGATGCGTCGCTTCATCGACGCCCACGGCTTCTACGAGTGCGAGACGCCCGTGATGCTGCACGTTGCCGGGGGCGCCGCGGCGCGTCCGTTCCGCACGCATTCGAATGCGCTCGACATCCCCCTCGACCTGCGCATCGCGACCGAACTGAACCTCAAGCGGCTCATCGTCGGCGGCCTCGAGCGCGTCTACGAGATCGGGCGGATCTTTCGCAACGAGGGCATCGATACCACGCACAACCCCGAGTTCACGATGCTCGAACTCTACGCGGCGTATTGGTCGGTGCACGAGATGCTCGAATTCAACGAGGCGCTCACCGCGCATCTCGTGCGCTTCGTGCATGGCGGCGAATCGCTGGAGTACGAGGGACGCAGCATTTCGTTCGCGCGTCCCTTCCGGCGGGTCACCTACCTCGACGCGATGCGCCAGTGGGGCGGCCTCGAACGGGCCGAGCTGCTCGATGCCGCCGGGGTCGCCGCGATCCTCGAGCGCCTCGGTCTGCCGCCGTCGCCGACCCATGGCCACGCGCTGGACAAGATCTTCGAACGGATCGTCGAGCCGCACCTCGTCGAGCCGACATTCGTCCTCGACTACCCGACGGTCATCTCGCCGCTCTCCAAGCGGAAGTCCGGCGACCCCGAACTGGTCGACCGATACGAGCTGTTCGCCGCGAACTTCGAGATCGCAAACGCCTTCACGGAGCTGAACGACCCGGACGATCAGCGCGCGCGCTTCACGCTGCAGATTACCGAGCGGCTCAAAGGGGACGAGGAGATCCCCGAGCCCGATTGGGATTTCGTGCGTGCCCTCGAGTACGGGATGCCGCCGACCGCCGGCATCGGCGTCGGGGTCGACCGGCTCGTCATGCTCTTAACCAACAACGCCTCGATCCGCGACGTGTTGCTCTTCCCACTGCAGAAGCCGGCCGGTACGTTCTAGACGAGCGCCGCCCTCGCTCGCCCAGACCGAAACCCCGGCGCCGCGCGGCGTGTCCCAAGGTGCGCCGCCACAGAATGCGGCGGTACCACACGCATTTTGGGAGCACCATGGACCTCACGAAAGAATTTCCCCGTAGCGTGCACGCGCCGTTCGCCGGCGTCGTGATGCTCGCTCGCACGACGGACAAGGCCAAGGCCAAAGCGGCCGAGACGCTCGGCGAGTACGATTATAACTGTCCGATGGACCAGGCGGTCTTCGGCTTCCTCGGCATCGACGCCGACGAGTACCTCGCCAAGGTGAAGTCCGCCAGCAGCGAGACCGAGGTCGAGGAGTACGCCCGCGGTTTCGTTGCCAAGAAGTCGCAGGCCGAGATCGACGGGTTCAACAGCGCCTTCGCCTCGCGCTCGCCGGAACCAGGCAGCGACGGTGAAGCATACTTTCTCGAGCTGCGCGGCAAGGTCGCGCCCGACCGCACGGACGTGACGGCATGGGCCGATCTGCTGGACCTCGACGAGAAGCGCACCGTCCCGCATCGCGTTCTCGCGTAGGACGCGCGGTCGCTGACCCGCGGCCTCACGCCGAGGCCACCGCGAACTACCGTGTCGTCGTCGAGTACGACGGCACGGGGTTTTGCGGCTTTCAGTACCAGCCCCGGGAGCGAACGATAGCCGGAGAGTTGGAAGCGGCGCTCTCGAGGCTGTTCGACTCGCCGATCAAAATCGCCGGAGCCGGCCGGACGGACGCGGGCGTCCATGCCACGGGACAGGTCGTCTCCTTTGCGGCGCACGCGGCGTTCCCGGTGGACAAGCTCGCGATCGCCCTCAACAGCGCGCTACCGCCCGACATCACGGCCCGTGACGCGGCGTACGCGCCGGAGCGATTCTCGGCGCGGCTCTCGGCGATCGAGCGCCGTTACACGTATGTCGTGCTCAATCGGCCGGAGCCGTCCGCCGTCGCGCGGCGCTACGCGCACTTCGAGTACCACGCGCTCGACGTGGAGCGGATGCGACGCGCGGCGTGCGATCTCGTCGGCACGCACGACTTCGCGTCGTTCTGCGGTGTTCTCCCGGAGCATGGCGGGACGGTCCGCACGCTGCACGCACTCGAGCTTGAATCGAGCGGGGACCTGCTCACCGTCCACCTGCGGGCGAACGGTTTCTTGCACCGGATGGTCCGCATCGCGGTCGGCACGCTGCTCGAGATCGCGAGCGGCCGGCGGCCGGCAGATGCGATCCCGGCGATCCTCGCCGCGCGCGACCGGCGCGCGGCGGGCCTGACCGCTCCGCCGCAGGGGCTCTTCCTGACCGGCGTGCGCTACGCGGATTTCACATCGGAGCGCCCGATCTTCGGCCGCTCACCCTTCGAGCGCGGCGCATAGTACGGTCGTGCGTCACTCCTTCTCCGGAGCGTCGTTCGCCTCGATCATTGGAGGGCAGCGTACGCGGCCGAGAGCACCGCATAGGATTCGTGCAGCGCCCGCGCCTCCTCGGATTGCGCGGCGTTCGGTGCCTGGTACGACGTACCGTTGATGCGCCCGAGCAGGTCGAGGAGCCGCTCCCGCAGCTGGGCGGGGGCCCGTAGGTCCTCGATGTTGCGCGGGTCCATCGTGAGCCGCGCTCGCAGCGCGCGTAGCGCGTCCGCCGCAGACGGCGTCGTGGTGCGCTTGAGGCGTGCGTCGATCGCGTTCAGCATCGTGTCGACTCCGCCAATCTCGCCGTTCAACTCCGCGAGCACGTCATGCCGGCGGACGAGCTCCGCCGGTGGCGCGGGGTCGCGGGGATCCGCCAGCATGATCAGCGGCTGCTCCAGCACCGAACCGTCGACGTTCAGCCGGACGGTATACGGGCCCGGCAGCGCCTCCGCGCCGACCTTCGGGCCGCGGTTCTGTTCGAAGGTCCCCGTCCACTGCGTGGGGCCGTCCTCGGTGAGGTCCCACGACGCACGGTTCATGCCGGCATGGCGGGCGATCTTCGAGCCCAGGATGTGCTTGACGGGGTGGCCGGCGCCGTCGACGATCTCGATCGTCACCTTCTTCGCCGCGCGCGCTAGGTAATAGGTAAAAAGCGCGCCGTAGGACCTGTTGGCACCGACGAAGTCGCCATCGGGGAGCGACGAATCGGTGAACGTGTTCACCGGCGCCGCCTGCCACATGCGATACGCGTCAGCCGGCCGGAACAGCGTCGCCGGGCTCCCCTGGGCGGCGCTCCACTCCTGCAGCGGACGCACGTCGTCGAGTATCCACACGCCGCGCCCGTGCGCCGCGACGATCAGGTCGTTGCGCTGAGGCTGCAGCGCAAGGTCGTAGATCGCGGTAGCAGGCATGTTGAGGCGAAGCGCGTGCCAGTGGCGGCCGGCGTCGAACGACGCCCAAACGCCGCGCTGCGTCCCCGCGTACAGGAGGTTCGCATTGCGCGGGTCTTCGCGGACCGTGCGCACGAAGAGGCTCGGGGGGAGGTCGCCGGAGATCGGCCTCCAGGTCGCCCCGTAGTCGGCGGTCGCGAAGAGGTACGGATGGTCGTCGCCGTTCATGTGATCGTCCACGGCGATGTAGGCGACGGCCGGCGACGCCCCTCCGGGCTCGACCGTAAACACGCGCGACCACGGTGGGATCGCCGGCGGCGTGACGTTGGCCCACGTCTTGCCGCCGTCGCGCGTGATCTGGACGAGGCCGTCGTCGGTCCCGATCCACACGAGGCCCGCGGCCAGCCGCGACGGCGCGATGCACAGTATCGTATCGGAGTTCTCCGCGCCGGAGGAGTCCTGCGTGATCGGTCCTCCGGGGATCTGCTGGTGCGCTGTATCGTTCCGCGTGAGGTCGGGGCTGATCGCCGACCAGTGCGCGCCGCGATCGCTGCTCGCAAACAGGACGTTGCCGCCGGCGAGGACCCGACCGTCGGTAGCGAATGCGATCGGCGTGTCCCAATTGAACCGGTACGGTGACGAGGCCGGCGCTTCTTCCATGTCGCGGGCGCTCGGCGACACGTCGTCCGTCTGCTGCGTGCGGGCGTCGAAGAGGTACACTTGTCCCGTGTCGCTGTTCGTCGCCGTGGTCCACACGAGGTTCCGCTCGGCGGGGTCGAACTCGGCGTGCATGCCGTCGCCGGGACCGACGATGTACCAGTCGCGATTCAGGACGCCGACCCCGTTCTCTGCGCTCGAGGGACCGCACCAGGACCCGTTGTCCTGCAGGCCGATGCAGACGCGATACGACGGGATGACGCGCTCGAAGCCGACGTGGTACGGCTGCGCGAACGGCAGGTCGTATGGCTGTCGCCAGTGCGCGCCGCCGTCGGCCGACATTGCGACGCCCTCGTCGTTGCCGTTGATGATGCGCGTGCCGTCCGCCGACCACCAGTTCGCGTGGTAGTCCCAGCCCGCGTTCGTCGCGATCTTATGGAATGTGCGCGCGCCGTCGCTGCTCATCGAGAGAATGAGCGACACGTTGATCACGCGGTTGCGGTCCTTCGGATCGACGTACAGCTTGCTGAAGTAGAACGGTCGAGCACCGACGTAGGGGCTGTGCGGCATCACGGCCCACCTCGCGCCGCCGTCGTCGGAACGCCAGATGTCGCCGTCCCTTGACTGCACGATCGCGTAGATGCGCCCCGCCGTGCCCGCGGCGATGCCGATGCGCCCGGTCAGTCCGCCGGGGAGGCCGTGCCCGGTCAGCTTCCGCCAGGTCGCTCCGTTGTCGTCGGAGCGGTAGAGGCCCCCGAGCGGGCCGCCGCTGATGAAATTCCACGGTTGCCGACGAAACTGCCAGATGCCCGCGAACAAGGTCGACGGATGACCGGGTACGCGTGCAAGGTCGGAGGCTCCGCTCGACGGGCCGACGTAGAGCGTTCGCCGCCACGACGCGCCGCCGTCATGCGTGACGTACACGCCGCGCGTCGACCCATCGCGGAACACGTGCCCCAGCACGCCGACGGCAACGAGTTTGGGATCGCGCGGGTCGAGCGCGATCGCGGAAATGGTGCCCGCGTCGTCGAGGCCGACGTGCTTCCACGTCTTCCCGCCGTCGGTACTGTGCCACACGCCGGCACCCTCTTCGACGTCGTTGCGCGGGTTGGATTCGCCGGTTCCCACCCAGACGTCGTTCGGGTCACCGTGCGCGACGGCGATGGCGCCGATCGGGGCGACGGATTCCGCGTCGAAGGTTGCGTGCCACGAAACACCGCCGTCGCTGCTGCGGAACACGCCGCCGCCCGCACCGCCGGCGTAATAGACGCGAGGATCGGTATCGCTGCCGGCGACGGCCGTCGTCCTGCCGCCCGAGATGGCTGGCCCGATCTCGCGGTACGTCAGGCCCGCAAGGGCATTCGCGGTCGGATCCGCGGCCGCGCCCGACGGGCGAAGCGCGGCGAGCGTCGCCAGGAGGAGAAGGCAGAACGGGCGGCATGCGTGCGGCATGTGGGCCGCTTCCGCCTATGGGAAGCGAGACCTTCGCGCGCCTCGCTGCTTGCGCTCCGCGGGCATACGGAACAGGAAAGTCAGGGCGCGCGCCGGCGGCGCATCTCCTCACCGGTGCGGCGGTCTTCCACATCGGGGCCCGCGAGCAGCGCCTCTTCCACCTCGCGCCGTTCGCCGCCGCGGCGATTCTGGCTGAGCTTCCATTTGCCGATGAGCCGCGTCACCGGCATCTCGAGCCCGACGATCGCCGAGAGCATCGAGTCGATGTAACCCTCCGGAGCGTCGTCGATCGACCAGGGCGCCGCAAAGCGGGACTCGTGCGTGTCCGTGAGCCGTGCGACGAGTGCGCGAAGCCTGACGGGATCGTCGAACGCACGCAGCGCCCCATACGCGTGCACCGCGACGTAGTTCCAGGTTGGGACCACCTTGCCGGTCTCGCGCTTCGTCTCGTACCACGAGGGTGAGACGTACGCGCCGGGTCCGCAGAAAATCGCGAGCGCCTGCGCCGTTCCGTCCGCGAGCCGCCAGTGCGGGTTTGCGCGCGCGACGTGGCAGACCAGCGTACCGTGCGGCGCGGGTTCGGCGTCGTAGAGCATCGGAACGTGGCTGGCCACGAGGCCGTCCGCCGACGCGCTCACTAGGGTCGCGAGCGGAAAGCGCGCGATCGCGTCGTGCAGTGCCGCGGGGTCGATCTCCAAGAAATGCCGGGGGACGTACACGAGGGGTGCTTCGCGCAGGACCGCGCGAACCGCTGCGTCACTTCGCGCAGGCCGACATCTTGATCGGCACGGGTCGCACGCCGGGGTCGTCGGAGAGCGCCAGCATCGTGGGCACCGTCGTCGGCGTGCCGCCGCCGATCCGGCACGCGAGCACGTTCGGAACGCCCGTTCCGAAGAGACCCCATGCACCGATGCACAGGATGGCGACCGCTGCGATCACCCACAAACGCCGTGCAACGGCACGGTCTTCGGCCATTGGGCTCCTCCGTGAAGCCGTCCTCCACACGAGGTGCGAAGAATAGGAAAGCGGCGTTCCCACGGCCCGATGGGCAACCTGCCTCTTGGTACTACCAAGTCCAAGAGGCAACCCCTGCGCGTATGCGCTCGTCAGGGCAGCCGCGGCGTGCCATGCAGGGAGTCGGCCGCGGTCGCCGGACCCTACTGCGGTGGCAAAACTCGAATTCATTGCCCCGATCGCCTACCGGTACGGCGAGATGACGTGGCCCGCCATCAAAGCGGCCGCCGCAGAAGATCGCGTCGCGGTCGTGCCGGTCGCGACGATCGAAGACCACGGCCGGCACCTTCCGGTCGACACGGACCTGCTGCTGTGCACGGCCGTATGCGAGGAGGCGGTCAAGCGAGTGGCCGATCGTGCGGTCCTGGTGCCGGCGATCAACCACGGCTTCAGCCCGCATCACATGGATTTTCCAGGACCGCTCACGATCGGCGCGCAGACGTTCATTGCCTACTGTGCCGACGTGTGCCGCAGCCTTGCGCACCATGGATTTCGACGGATTCTGATCGTCAATGGGCACGGCAGCAACACGCCGTTCGTCGACATCGTCGCCCGGCTCGTCGTCGTCGAGACCGGCGCGCTCGCGGCAGCGGTCAACTACTGGGCGGTGCCCGGCGTGCGCGAGGCGGCGGAGGCGCTGCGCGAATCGGAACTGATCGGCGGCATGAACCATGCATGCGAGTTCGAGACCTCCCTGTACCTCGCGCTACGCCCGGACCTGGTCGATATGGGGCAGGCCGTCGCCGAACTGTCGCATCGGCCGTCCGCGAACTATTGGACCGACCTCATCGCGGGCGACGGGCCGCTCGCGATGATGGAGCCGTGGAGTTCGCTCTCGCACAGCGGCGTGATGGGCGACCCGACGAAGGCGTCCGCCGACAAGGGTAGGCGCTTGCTGGACGTCGCGGCGCGCGGGCTCGGTGAGCTCATCGACGAGTTGCGCGCACGGCCGCCGGCGCAGCGGGTCGACCACCACTGAAGCCGCCCGGGGCCATCGCGCTGATCGCGGCGCTTGCGGCCGCTCAGCTCGTGGGCTGCACGCGGGTCGACACGGCCCATACCGGCGCCAACCCCTGGACCACGCACGGGACGCTGCGCATCGCTAGCCGTCAGGAGCCCGACAACTTGAACCCGCTGCTCGGGACGCAGACCGTCGATACCGACCTGTCGATGTTCTGGGCCGGCTACCTCTTCAACTGGAGCGATCGTGACGAGCTCGTGCCCGAACTGGCCGAGCGCGTTCCGACGCTGGAAAACGGCGACATCGCCCGCGACGGGCGGACGATCGTCTACCACCTGCGGCGCAGCGTGCGCTGGCAAGACGGCATACCCTTCGACGCCGACGACGTGATCTATACCTGGCATCAGATGCTCAACCCGCGCAACTTCGTGGTGAGCCGCTTCGGCTACGACGTGGTCGCTTCCATCGACCGCCGCGACGATCACACGATCGCCGTCCACCTCAAGCGTCCTTTCGCACCGTTCGTCACGACGTTCTTCACGATGGCGAGTCACTCCGATTGCATCCTGCCCAGGCACCTGCTCGCGCGCTACCCCGACCTCAATCGGGCCGCGTTCAACTCGCTACCGGTCGGGACCGGTCCGTTCCGCGTGGCGGCGTACGAGAAGGGCGTGCGCGTGCGCCTGGTTGCGAACGACGGCTATTGGCGCGGACGACCGGCGCTGCGGGCCATCGACTACCGCATCATCCCGAACGACAACACGATCCTGACGCTAGCGCGTACTCACGAGATCGATTTCTACTACCGGGCCTCCGAGGTCCAGGCCCCGAGCTTGCGCGGCATCCCGGGAATGCGGATCGTTCTCGCCCCGTTCACGCGCTTTGCGGATCTGGGCATCAACGCAGGCGTCCCGGCACTGGCCGACGCGCGCGTGCGCCGCGCGCTCGCATATGCGACCGATCGCAGGGCGCTGGTCGACAAGGTGACGCATGGCGTTGCCGAGGCGGGCGACAGCGACCAGCCATCGTTCTTCTGGGCGTACGACGCGAACGTGCGCCGCTACCCATACGACCCGAAGCGGGCCGGCGCGCTGCTCGACGCGGCGGGCTGGCATGCTGCTCCGGGTGGCGTGCGCTGGCGCAACGGGGACGCGCTGCGGCTCGATCTGGTCGGGTTCACGGGCTCGGCGACGGTCACCGAGGCGCAAGCGCTCATCCAGGCGGAGTGGCGTGCCGTCGGCGTCGACGTCGAGATCAAGAACTTCTCGTCCGCTCAGCTTTATGCGACGCTTGGCGCCGGCGGCATCGAACAGAGCGGCAAATTCGACGTCGCGTTCGAGAACTGGGCCAACGGCACCGATCCCGACGACTCGATCCTCTTCGCGTGCGGCATGGCGCCGCCGGCCGGCTGGAACATCTATCACCTCTGTAACCCCGCCCTCGATGCTGCCGAGCGCGATGCGCTCGGGCACTACGACCGGCGGACGCGCAAGGCCGCGTACGCGCGCGTCCAAGCGGTCATCGCGGACCAGTTGCCGATCATCGTGCTGTGGTACCAGCGCGAACTGGATGTCGTCAACACGGACTTTCGCGGCTACCGCCCCGCGCACGCGGTCACGCCGTTTTGGAACACCTGGGAGTGGAGCATCTGACCCGCGCGCGCGGGGATCGCGGAGCCCCGGGAGGCCGAATGCGCGCGTCGAAGACCGTTGTTGCCCGGGACGTGCCGGGCGCCAGCGCGACGGGGCGCTACCGGTCCGCGGGAAGGACAGAAGTCCACCCACCACGGCGACAATCGAACGGCGAACGAACTCCTGCCTGTAGATGCGGACGTCAGGCGTGGCAGGGAAAGGACGTTCGTTGTGCCGACCAAGCCACTACCACCCAGCCCCGACCTGGGCCATCTCAAGGGGCAGGCGAAAGACTTACAGCGGGCTCACGCGGCCCGAACGTTAGACGCCCTCCAGCGCATCCGGGAATTTCATCCGCGCTTCCGCAGCGCCGGCGACGGCGTCATCGGCGACGCGCCATTCGGCCGCAGCGACGCGCAGCTCACCATCGCTCGCGAATACGGGTTCGCAAGCTGGCCGCGGTTGAAGGCGCACGTCGAAAACGCCGATCGCGCCGACCTGAGCCTTCCCAAGCACGAGCGGATCGCGGACCCGCCGTTCCGCCGAGCGGTGGACCTGATCGACGCGGGAGACGTAAGCGGGCTGCGCGCACACCTCGCCGCCCATCCCGGCATGGTGCGCCAGCGCGTAACGCTCGAAGGCGGAAATTACTTCACGCATCCGGCGCTGCTGGAATTTGTGGCAGAAAATCCGACGCGGCACGGGAGCCTGCCGCGGAACATCGCGCACGTCGCACGGGTGCTTCTCGACGCAGGTGCCGCGTCGGATCGGTCCAGCTTGGACTCGGCGCTGGGGCTAGTCAGTTCGAGCAGCGTGGCCCGCGAGTGCGGCGTGAAGCTGCCGCTGATCGACCTACTCTGCGCGTATGGTGCCGACCCGAATGCGGGCGTTCTCCCGGCGCTCCTGTACGGTGAGTTCGACGCGATCCCGCCGCTGATCGGGCACGGCGCGGTCGTCGACCTCGTGCTCGCGGCCGCGACCGGACGGGTGGACGATGCGCGCGCGGTGCTGCCGGCCGCCGACCGCGAAACGCGCCAGCGCGCGCTCGCGCTGGCCGCGCAGCACGGCCACGTCGAAATCGTGCGATTGCTCCTCGATGCGGGCGAGGACCCCAATCACTACAGCCCGGTCGGCGGGCACTCGCACGCGACGCCGTTGCATCAAGCGGTCATCTCCGGGCGAATTGCGGTCGTGCGTTTGCTGGTCGAGCGCGGGGCGAGGCTCGACATCGGCGACATTCATCGTGGCGCGCTTCCCCTCGACTGGGCGACGTACTTTGGGCACGCCGAGATCGCGGACTACCTCCGCGCACGGTCGGGGTAGCGGCTGTCGTGACTCACGCCGTCGCCGCACGCAGCGGCGACGGCGTTGGTCGCTCGACGCCGCAGAACCGCGCTTGCGAACGTCCAGTTTTCGTCCGGGTCCTCCGAGGTCGTCCCGAAGCGTCCGCAAGGACTAGGCGCCGTCGTAGGCTGCTTGCAAGCCCGCGATGTCGAGCTTTTTCATCTGCAACATCGCTTTCATGACGTTCGACGCCTTCGCGTCGTCGGCGTCTTGCAACAGGTCGCCTAATATGCTCGGAACGATCTGCCAGGACAGTCCGAACTTGTCTTTGAGCCAGCCGCACTGGCCGGTCTCGCCGCCTGCGGAGAGCTTGGTCCACAGGTCGTCGACCTCGTCCTGGGTCGAGCAGTCCACGAAGAACGAGATCGCCGGCGTGAACGTGAAGTGCGGGCCGCCGTTGAGCGCGATGAACTTGAGCCCCTCGAGTTCGAACGTCACGGTCATGACCGTTCCCTGCGCTCCCGGCCCCTCTTCGCCGTAGTGCGAGGGGCGCAGGATCTTCGAGTTCTTGAAGATGGAGACGTAGAATGTCGCGGCCTCCTCGGCCTCTTGGTCGAACCAGAGGTACGGCGTGATCTTCTGCGTCACGCTCGCGCCTTTCGTTGCCTGCGCTGAAAGTTGCATGTGCTTCCCTTTCGAGAAAGATGCGCGCGCTCTCGGCCGATCCCTCGCCGGGTATTCGTGCGCGGATGATGATCGCTCGGGGTCACCCAGCGATGCTTACGCGATACCTGCTACGTAGGTAGCGAGGCGCTCCAAGCTCTGGGTCCAGCCCTCGGCCATGCCTTCGAGCGGTACCTCGGAGCCGGGCCCAGCCATGACGACGTGCGCGGTCATCGTGAGCGTCGTCTTGCCGTTTTGCTCGGCGAACGTAACGGTGGTGAGCAGCTCGAGATAGGTCGTCCCTGCGTCGTTTTCGAGGGTCGACGTGAACGCGAGGAGTTCCGGCTCCACGACCTCGACGAAGGTACCCTTCATCTCGTGCGTCATGCCGAAGCCCTGCATGTGAATGAGCAGCTCGCCGCCGGGCCGCGGGTCCGCCTCGCAAACGGGGTTCGTGAAGCCGTGCGGACCCCACCATTGCGCGAGGTGTTTTGGATCGGTCCACACCTTGAACACGAGCTCGCGAGGCGCGTCCAGGGTTCGCGTGAGAATCAGGTCGCGCCGCGCCGGCGCAGGCTCATGAGTCATGCTGGTGGTCCTTTGATTGGAGCTCGCGCAAGTAATCTGCCAGCCGGTCGATGCGCCCGTCCCAGAGCCGCCGATACGGTTCGACCCACGCGGCGACATCGCGGAGCGGCTGGGGGTTGAGGTGGCAGGGTCGCCACTGCGCTTGCCGGCTGCGCGTGATCAGGCCGGCACCTTGCAAGACCTTGAGGTGCTTGGTGACGGCCGGCAGGGTCATCGCGAACGGCTTGGCGAGCTCGGTCACGGACGTCTCGCCCGCCACGAGCCGGGCGAGGATCGCGCGGCGCGTCGGGTCGGCGAGGGCGGAGAACGTGGCGCTGAGCTGATCGGTCTGCATAAATAAACCTATTGGTTAAGTAACGTACTGGTAAAATACACCGGCCGGGGCTGTGTTGTCAAGACCGCGTGGGACCTACGACCGAACCTGACCCCGCGCCCGGGAACCCGGCGCTGACCAGCGACCGCCTATGGAGGCGCCACCGCGCACGGCCCAAAGCCCACGGACCCCAGACCCACGGTCAGAGGCCACGGCCCACGGCCCACGGCCACGCCCGCGGGCCACACCCACCGGACCTCGGCCCATGCCTCGCAGGCTCTCTGCCGAGCGGTGAGTCACCCGCTGGCCCGCCCGGTAGCATCTGGCGTGGCGCGACCGGTCGATTTGACACCCTCCTGCCGGTGCCGTACAATTCGGAGGTTGTGGCCGCCGTTTCGGCGGCCGGTTCTTCTACGGCTTGAAGCAGAAGGCACCGCTCGAAGGCTGATGCGCACCTATCAACAGAAGACGGCCGAGACCAGTCATGACTGGTACGTGGTCGACGCGACCGGGCAACGGCTCGGAACGCTGGCGGTTCGCATCGCGCGGGCGCTCTCCGGCAAGCACAAGCCGACCTGGACCCCGCACATCGACGACGGCGATCACGTGGTCGTCCTCAACGCCGAAAAGGTCGAGCTCGGCGGCAACAAGTGGACCCAGAAGGTCTACCACCGCCATAGCGGCTTTCCGGGTGGCCTGCACACCCAGACCGCCCGCGAACTGCACCAGAAGCACCCCGAGCGGTTGATCGAGCGCGCGGTGCGCGGCATGCTGCCCACGAACCGCATGCGTGACGAGCAACTCCGCCGGCTGCGGGTCTACGCCGGTGCCGTTCATCCGCACGCCGCTCAAGCCCCGAAGGAACTCGCGTGATCGAAACGGCCGACCAGTTCGGCGGCACGGGACGCCGCAAACGAGCCATCGCGCAGGTGCGCGTCACGCTCGGTCAAGGTGTCGTCACCATCAACGGCAAGCCGCTGGACGAGTACTTCGGTCGCGGGGCACTCCAGCAGATCGTACGCCAACCGCTCGAGGTCACGCAAACGTCGGGGCGCTTCGACGTCGACGTGAAGACGCTTGGGGGCGGAAACTCCGGCCAAGCCGGCGCCGTGCGGCACGGCATCGCGCGCGCGCTCGTCGACATGGACGAGACGCTGCGTGAACCACTGCGCAAGAACGGCCTTTTGACGCGCGATCCGCGCGAAAAGGAATCGAAGAAGTACGGCCGCAAGCGCGCGCGCAAGCGCTTCCAGTTCTCGAAGCGCTAGTTCGCAGGCGTCGGGTCGGCCGCGTTTACGTGCCGGTCGATGCGTAGGGTTTCTTTGCCGCGGTGAGCCGGTACGCAGAGACGGCTGCGTCGCGCCCCTTCACGCGCACACGGATCGGCTGGTGGCCGAGCACCAGACCCGCCGCCACAAACGTCGACGCGTCGCAATAGATGTCTCCGGCGGGCGCTGCCTGCTGCAACCCGGCGGCTAGGTTCACGGCGTCGCCGATCACCGTGTAGTCCATGCGTTGGGCGCTGCCGACGTGTCCGGCGACGACCTCTCCAGTGGCGAGGCCGATCGAGATGGCAAGCGGCCGGTCGAGGTGTGCGTTGAGCCCGCGCACCGCGTCGAGCAAATGGAACGCCGTCAGCACGGCGCGGCGGGCGTCGTCGTCGCGCACGAGGGGCGGCCCGAACAGCGCGAGCAGCCCGTCGCCGAAGAACTTGTCGAGGAGCCCATCGTGTGCGAAGACGACGTGCACGGCCTCCTCGAAGTAGCGGTTCAGCAACTCGACGACGCGGTCGGCGGTCAGCGCGGACGCGATGCCCGTGAACCCGCGGATGTCTGCAAACAGCATGGTGGCGCGCTGCCGCACGCCGCCGAGCGTGACGCCTCCAGGATTCTCCATGAGCGCGCGGACGACGTGCGGCGCGAGGTAGCGCGAGAACGACAGCTCGATCGCGTTCGTGCGCGCGATCTGCGCCGCGTGCGCGTCTTCGAGTGCGCGCTGCACCGTACGATCGTTAATGACGATCGCGACGCCCGATCCGCCGCGCAGCGACAACGGCGACATGCGCAATTCGAGCATCAGCGGCTGGTCGGGAACACGGCGCCCCTGTACCTCGGCGCGAAGCTCGGAAGCACCCGCCGCGAAGAACGTATCGAGCATCTCGGGCAGGTCGGGCACGCCGTGCTCGAGCGCGCCGGCGTCGCGCCCGACCACGTGCTCGGCGTTCAAGCCGAACGTGTGCGCGGCGGCCCGATTGAAGGCGATGATGCGGCGCTGCGAATCGAAGGCAACGATGCCGCTCGCGACCGCCTCGAAGAGGCGTGATTCCAGCGTTGCGTCGCGGGCTTCGTCGATCACTGATACAGGCAACAAAACGCGACGCTCGCGCCGTTGTCGTCGAACCAGGGCGGGATGAACTCGAAGTCGGCCGTGGTCACCGTCGCCGGCACCTCGAAGGTCACGGTCGCCAGCAGCGAGCCTCGGGGCCGGACGGTACCCGCCGTCGAGAGGTCCAGGGCGGCGAGGCCCGGCCGCGTGACCGGATAGTACGTGCGGCCGTCCGCGAGCAAGTGAAAATCGCGCGGTTCATAGGGGCCATAGTTGACGGACGACGGGTTGACGGCGCGGACGGTCTCGACGGTCACGTAGATGTTTCCGTCCGGGGCCGGCGACGTGGTCGAGAAGCCGGAACTGAGACCGACCGGCACGCGCACCCGCACGGACGGTGAATCGGCCCAACCCGCAGTGCCGCAGAGCACGAGCCCGGCGGCGAGCATCGCAATGCGTCCATCCATGATACTCCCTCCTCTTTCGGCAAAAAGTGGACCGGGCGACAGGCCGGGGGCGGTTCACCCTCCGGCAGTATTCCCGCAAGACCGGCGCCACGCTGCAGCCCTACCGTGACGGCATGGACATGCTCCCGACGGATCTGCAGGCCGCGGCGCTCCAGGCCAGGGACCGGCTGGCCGGCTACGCCGCACGGACGGCGCAGCGCGGCATCGGCCCCGGGACGGGCGCGCAGGCGGCGATGGCCGGCGCGGCCCGCACGGCGATCTTCGCCGACGCCCTGCTCGGCGCGATGCGCGCCCGCTTCGAAGAGCTGCGGACGGCGGCGAAATGACCGAGCTCTCCACGCTATCGGTTGCCGCCTCCGGGATGGAGGCGCAGCGCGCCGTGCTCGATGTTGACGCGCGCAACGTCGCGGCGGCCGAAACCACCGGTACCTTCGACCGGCTGATACCGCGGTTTGCGGTGGCCGGCGACTCCGGCGCCGGCGATGCGAATTCGCTCGAAGTGATCGGCAGCGAAGAGGACGATGCGCCGTTCGTGCGGTTCGTGGGCACGACGGTCGAGCGCGGGTCCGGCGTCGACGCGATCCAGGAAATGGTCGCGATTCTGAACGCGCAGCGCGCGTACGAAGCCAATGCCTCGGTTTTCGATGCCGGCAAGCGCCTGGCGGAGCGAACGATCGACGCGGGCCGGCCATGACCGTCACCCCGCTCCCGCCTATCGCCCCGGCCGCTCCGGCGTTCGAGCCCGACGTCCCGGACGAGGGACGGGGCATCGAACCGTTCGCCTCCTTCGGCGAGGCGCTCCGGTCGGCCGGCGCCCAGGCGTCCAGCGCGCTCGAGCGAGCGCAGCGTGCAGAGGCCGCGTTCGTCGGCGGCCGCGGCGGATTGCAAGAGATGGTCGTCGAGCGCGCGCAGGCCGACGTGCTGCTGACGATCGCGAGCACCGCCGCGGCGCGCGCGGCGCAATCGCTCTCGACGGTCTTCAACCTCCAGGTGTAGGGTGGGCCGATTGCTCGCGAGCGTTGCCGGGCTTCCCGCACGCAGCAAGGCGCTCG
>Ga0302324_100008384_pt1 | contig 21796 bp, 31 predicted proteins | sample Palsa_T0_1_FD_201949 | JGI IMG/M metagenome (GOLD analysis project Ga0302324, IMG submission 201949) | Peat permafrost microbial communities from Stordalen Mire near Abisko, Sweden - Palsa_T0_1 | ecosystem: Environmental > Terrestrial > Soil > Palsa > Peat permafrost | place: Sweden: Abisko...
GCCCGCTGCCAGAGCCTTGCTGATGTCGCCGGAATACTTGATGCCGCCGTCGGCAATTACGGGGACACCCGAGTCGCGCGTGGCGCGCGTCGCCTCCGCGATCGCCGTGATCTGCGGAACCCCAACGCCGGTTACGATGCGCGTGGTGCAGATCGAGCCCGGACCGATGCCGACTTTCACGCCGTCCACTCCCGCGCGCACCAGGTCGCAGGCGCCATCGAAGGTCGCAACGTTACCGGCGATCAGTTCGACCTCAGGCAGCTTCGCTTTCACCTTCTTGACCGCTTCGAGCACCAGCGAGGAATGTCCGTGCGCGCTGTCGATTGCGAGCACGTCGACTTTGGCCTTTGCCAGTTCCTGGGCACGCTCGAGGAAATCGCCGGTCGCGCCGATTGCCGCGCTTACACGCAGCCGGCCTTTGTCATCCTTGGCAGCGCCCGGATACTTCAGTTTCTTCTGGATGTCCTTCACCGTGATCAAACCCCTCAGGTTGTACCGGTCGTCGACGACGAGAAGCTTTTCCACACGGTGCTCGTGCAGGATCTCTTCGGCCTGCTCGAGGGTCGTTCCCACCGGGACGGTGATCAGGTTGTTTTTGGTCATCACCTTGTCGATCGGAATATCGAAACGAGTCTCGAAGCGCAGATCGCGATTGGTCAGAATGCCGACCAGCTTTCCATCTCTAAGGGTGATGGGCACGCCCGAAATCTTGTACTTCTGCATGACTTCGAGCGCGTCGGAAACCTTGGCATCCGGCGACATGGTGACCGGGTCGACGATCATGCCGCTCTCCGACCGTTTCACCTTATCGACTTCATTGGCCTGCTGATCGATGCTCAGGTTGCGATGAACAATTCCGAGACCTCCCTGCTGCGCCAGGGCGATCGCCATGTGCGACTCGGTGACGGTGTCCATGGCGGCGCTGATGATCGGGATATTCAGCCGAATGTTGCGCGAGAGCTGGGTCTGGGTGTTGGTGTTGGCGGGCACGACTCCGGAATGCGCCGGGAGGAGTAATACGTCGTCGAATGTGAGGGCTTCGGGGACGGGAAAATGGATCATAGGTTTTGGTTTGAATTCTATTGTAGGGAGCAGCCCTACATCAGGCAAATGGCGCTTCCCGAATCAGGCGGAAAGCGCAGATGTTCCGGGGTCCAAGAAGCGTGCAAGGATTCCGCTGAGGATTCCGCGAATTCCGCAGGGAGGTTTGCCAAAGAGCTTGAAACACGGTACATTCCGAAGAATTCTCCGAGTTCCGCTACACGCCTGGAGGCTCTATGTTGCGCAACCTGTCGTTTCGGATCGCACTCGCTTCAGCCCTGGCGTTGAACCTCGCTAGCGGCCCGACCATCTTGAGCGCCCAGCAGGCATCGGATGAAATTCCCAGCATCACGATCCGGACCAGTACGCGGTTGGTCGTAATTGACGTAGTCGTCAGGGACAAAAAAGGCCAGCCCATTGCCGGCCTGAAACCGGACGACTTCGCCGTGGAGGAAAACGGGAAGAAGCAGAAGATCGCGACCTTCGCGCCGCCGGGCGCCAATCAAGTCAGTCCGCAAACTCCGCCTCCCGGCATCCTCTCGAATCACCCGGAGTTTCTGAAGCCCGCTGGCGTCCCGACCGTGCTGGTGCTCGATGCGACGAACTCCGGGTTCTTGGATCAGTCCTACGGCCGATCTCAGATGATGAAATATGCCCTGGAGCAGAGCAAAGCCGGTAAGCCGATGGCGATCATGGCGCTGTCGGACCGCTTGTGGGTGCTGCAGAATTTCACAACCGATCCGAAGGTCCTGATGACGGCGATCGATAACCTGCGTCCACAGTCACCGATTCTGCAATCCGGAGCCCCGGCTCCCAGGTCGGTTGCCGACAGTGGACTGAGCAACGCCTCCGCGCAGGCCCTCTCCGTGGCACAGGCCCAGCTGGCCGGCTTCCAGGAAATGGTCGAGCGCTACAACCTTGATCGCCGCACGGCGATCACACTGCAGGCTTTGCAGGATCTCTCGCGCATGCTTTCCGGATTCTCCGGTCGTAAGACCGTGGTTTGGCTGACGGCGGCTTTCCCGCTTGATCTGATTCCCGCGGACCAAAACATGAATAGCGCGGAGCTTACGGCGGATCTTCCTTCCGTCAGACAGAACTCCATCGTCAAATCTGGCACCTCCGGCAGCTACGCGGATCGCGTGGCAAGGTTCGCCGATGCGATCAAGCGCACCGAGGCAGACTTGGCAAGCGCTGGCATAGCCATTTATCCAATCGATATGCGCGGCATCATGACCAGCGGAATTGATGTTAACAACACGTTTGCCCTCCAGGACATAGCGGCAGAAACCGGCGGCAAAGCCTACACCAACCAGAATGAAATCAAGGACGGCATTGCCCTGGCGGTCGCGGACCAAGATGCTTCCTACTCGCTCGGATATTATCCAGCGGACAAGAAGTGGGATGGCAAGTTCCGTACTATCAAAGTCAAACTCGACCGTGGAGACACGGAGATCCGCTATCGCAAGGGGTACTTCGCCGTAGATCCGACAGTCGATAAGAACTGGAAGCCCGATCAGGAGGTGGCGGGCGCTCTGCAGATGAACGGAGATGCAACCCAGGTTTCATTCATGGCGCAGGTAAAACCCACCGATCCGGGCAAGGCGCGGGTTATGTTCCTGGTGGACGCGCACACCCTGAGCACGGAGGATACGAGCGGCGGCGCGAAGATGAATGTGACTTTCTATGCGGGTGTCTACAACTCGAGTGGCAAAAATCTGGGAGGGGCGCGCAGCCTCAAGGTTGAGCACACCTTCGACGCAGCCAGCTTGCAGCAAGTCATGACAAAGGGCCTGATGGTGCCCCTTGACATTGATGCGCCGGCGGACGCCAGGGAAGTTCGCCTGGTTGTGCTCGATAACAAGACTGGCTTGATCGGGAGCGTGAGCGGACCGTTGACGCAGTAGTTCCATGTAGTTGAACTGGACATACACCAAAGGGCGTCCGCTTATCGGACCCCCTTTTGTGCTGTCTCTGAAGATGTTCCTTCGGTGAGATCGAGGCGGCGGCGAACTATTCTTTGCTGCTGTCTTTCTCGTTGCCTTCCGTCCTGCCCTCAGCCTCATTGGCCGCCATGTCTTTCTGCGCCTGAGCTTCGGCGTCGGCGTGTTCCATTGCCTTGCGGTTTTCTTCGGCGCGTTTGGCACGGATTTCGGCTCGCTTCTGGCGTTTTTCGTCGAGCACTTGTTCGCTCCCCAGCAGTTCGATGAAAGCCTTCTCGGCGCCATCGCCCTTCCGCCAAGCGGTGCGAACGATGCGCAGATAGCCGCCGTTGCGGTCGCCGAAGCGGGGAGCCACGGTGTCGAACAACTTGCGGACGGCTTCGTCCGTCATGAGATAGGAGGCCGCCTGGCGGCGCGCCGCCAGATCGCCCTTCTTGCCGAGTGTGATCATTTTCTCGACCTGGGGACGCACCGCTTTCGCCTTGATCACAGTCGTTTCAATGCGCTCTTCCATGATGATCGACGTGACCATGTTGCGCAGCATGGCGCGGCGGTGCGATGTGGTCCGTCCTAGTTTGTAGCCCGCAACTTTGTGACGCATGGATCCCTCTTGGTTTGGTGGGGGGACGGGCGGGGACGCCCGTCGCTCCACCTGCTTAATTCGTTACCGATCGTCTTTTTCTTACAGATCGTTGTCGCCGTATGCCGAAGCGGGCAAGACCTGGTTCGAAGTCGGACCTGGGACAGCGTTTCCGTGCTCGTCGATCTTCATGCCCAGGCTCAAGCCCATCGAGGAAAGGATCTCCTTGATTTCATTCAGCGACTTGCGCCCGAAATTCTTCGTCTTCAGCATCTCGGCTTCGGTCTTCTGCACCAGCTCGCCGATCGACTGAATGTTCGCATTCTTCAGGCAGTTATAGCTGCGGACCGAGAGTTCGAGTTCCTCGACCGAGCGATTCAGGTTCTCGTTCTTGATCTCGGGCCGGCGCTCTTCGCTCGTCGACGCGGTTTCGATTTCCTCCTCGAAGTTGATGAAGATATTCATGTGATCCTTCACCAGCTTGGCCGAGAGTCCCAGAGCATCGCCCGGGGTGATCGAACCGTTGGTCCAGACCTCGATGGTCAGCTTGTCGTAATCGGTGATTTGCCCAAGACGCGCTGCTTCTACGGTGTAGTTGCACTTGCGCACCGGCGTGTGCACCGAATCGATGGGAATGAATCCGATCCCGAGGTCGTCTTCGAAGTTTTTGTCCGCGGAAACGTAACCGCGGCCGCGCTTCAGCCGCATTTCCATTTCGAGCTTGCCGCCCTCGCTGACCGTCGCGATATAGATATCCTTGTCGAGCACTTCGACATCGCCGTCGGCTTCGATCATGCCGCTCGTGACCACGCCCGGCTGATCGGCGCGCAGGTAAATCGCCTTCGGACCGTCTCCGGCAAGCTTGAACGGGATCTGCTTCATGTTGAGGATGATGTCGGTCGCATCTTCGACTACGCCCGGAATCGACTGGAACTCGTGGAGCACGCCTTCGATCTTGACCGCGGTAACGGCCGCGCCTTCGATCGAGCTGAGCATCACGCGCCGCAGCGCGTTGCCGATGGTGGTGCCGAACCCGCGCTCGAACGGCTGCGCCCAGAACATCCCATATTTATCGGTGAGCGAGTTGACGTCGCTCGCCAGTCGTTTTGGTTTTTGAAAACCTCTCCAAAGCATTCTGTGTTCTCCTCTCGGCCATGTGGCTCGGCGGTGGCTCTCCGAATCGGCCCGGATTCGGATCAAGCGCCTCGGCAGGCTGATCTGGCACGAATAGTAGGCCTAACAAAATCGACCACTACTTACTGTACAACTCTACAATCAGCTGCTCGTTGACCGGCAACTGAATATCTTCGCGTTTTGGCAGCGCGATCACACGGCCTTTATAGTTCTCGCGATCGATTTCCAACCACACCGGTGCCGGTTGGTGGCTGGCGAAGTCCTTGGCGGTTTCTAGGATCGGGACCTTGCGGCTGCTCTCGCGAACCTGAATCTCTTCGCCTACTGCGACTTCGTACGACGGAATATTTACTTTCTTGCCATTCACCTGAATGTGGCCGTGACGCACCAACTGGCGCGCCTGGCGGCGGGAGATACCGAAACCCAGGCGGTAGACTACGTTGTCCAAACGCCGCTCGAGTGACTCGAGCAGCTTCGCGCCCGTTACCCCTTTCGACCGGACCGCGTTCTCGAAATAATTCCGGAACTGGCCTTCCTGGGTGAAATAGATGCGTTTGGCTTTCTGTTTTTCACGCAACTGCAGACCGTAGCCCACGACTTTGGTCTTCTTGTCTTTCCCGTGTTGTCCGGGAGCGAAGTTGCGTTTCTCGATAGGACATTTGTCGCTAAAGCACTTCGTGCCTTTGAGGAAAAGCTTGATGCCTTCCCGGCGACATAGACGACACACTGCATCGGTATAACGTGCCAAGTTGTTCTCCTTAGTTTAGATGACCGGTTTACAGGTTTGGCTTCACCCTTCGTCCCGGACGAAAATCTAGGTCCTACACTCTACGACGCTTCGGCGGACGGCAACCGTTGTGCGGAATCGGCGTCGTGTCCTTGATGGAACGTACTTCGATTCCCGCCGAGGCGAGCGCGCGCACGGCAGATTCGCGGCCCGATCCCGGACCGCTTACACGGACGTCCACGCTGCGGACTCCATGATCGCGCGCCATGCTGGCGGCGTTCGAGGCGGCCTGTTGCGCGGCAAACGGCGTGCCTTTGCGCGATCCGCGGAAGCCGAGCGACCCCGAACTCTTCCAGGACAACACATTGCCGGACATATCCGTAATCGTGACAATGGTGTTGTTGAACGAAGCCTGCACGTGCACCAGTCCGTGGGGAACGTGCTTGCGCTCCTTCTTCTTGAAGGTTTTCTTCTTGCCTTTTTTCTCGGGCGCCGGAGCGCCGCCTGCTGCTGCTGGTTTTGCCATGGGTCAGGTCTCAGTTCTTAGGGGTCAGGTCTCAGGAGGGTCTCGGTTCTTCCGAGACCGGACTCCCTTCGACCTGACGCCTGATTCTTTAGGCTTTTGCCGTCTTCTTCTTCTGCGCTACCGTTCCTTTGCGCGGACCTTTGCGGGTGCGTGCGTTGGTGTGCGTGCGTTGTCCGCGTACGGGCAGGTTGCGGCGATGGCGAAATCCGCGATAGGACCCGATTTCGATGAGCCGCTTGATGTTCATCGAAACGTCCTTGCGCAGATCGCCTTCCACCGCGCCTTCGGCCTCGATCACCTGGCGGATGCGGTTGACCTCGTCTTCGGCGAGATCAGAAACTTTTTTCATCGGGTCCACTTTCGCCGCGTCCAGAATGCGCGCGGCCCGTGAATTGCCGATGCCGTAGATATAAGTCAGCGCGATGTTCGCGTGCTTGTTGCGCGGAAGATCGACGCCTGCGATACGAGCCATATTTCTAACCCTTCCTGTCAGCCTCGGATGCCATCAGCTATGAGCGATGAACCGCGAGCTTCGAGCAACCTGGAGGTTGGCTCGGAGTTCGTAGTTTCTTCATCCCTGGCGCTGCTTGTGTTTCGAGTTCTCGCAAATCACCCGCACTACTCCCTTGCGGTGGATGACCTTGCACTTGTCGCAAATTTTCTTGACCGATGCTCTTACTTTCATAAATTCATTCCCTGTTCTCAGTTGCCAGTTCTCAAGCGACTGCAACCGCGGCCCTCACGAGGCAAAAGCCCCACTCGTTCGATTGGCCCTTGGCGGGTCCGAAACCGTGCCCTGCCCAAAACCCAGGCTGCTACTTGTAGCGGTACACAATCCGTCCGCGATTCAGATCGTACGGAGAAAGTTCGACCGCGACCTTGTCTCCCGGTAGAATCCGGATAAAGTTTTTCCGCATCTTGCCGGAAACATGCGCCAGCACCTGGTGTTTGTTTTCAAGTTCCACCTTGAACATGGCATTCGGCAGCGGCTCGACGACCGTTGCCATCACTTCAATCGCGTCTTCTTTACTCATTGACTCCTTAAAAAGCTTTTGGCTGCTAGCCTTTCGCCTTTCGCTGAAAACCTCTACTGCGTCAAAATTACCGGCCCTTGCCTGGTTACGGCCACGCAATGTTCGAAATGCGCGCTGTAACTGCCGTCGAGGGTTACGGCCGTCCACTTATCACTCAAAACCTTGGTCTCGGGACCGCCCGAGTTCACCATGGGCTCGATCGCCAGGACCATGCCTTCGGTCAGCTCCGCACCCTGGCCCTTCTTGCCAAAATTCGGAATCTGAGGCGCTTCGTGCAGCTTCGTTCCGATCCCGTGTCCGACAAATTCGCGCACCACACTGAACCCGTTCGCTTCCACGTGTTTCTGGATCGCCGATCCCACGTGCCCAACGGTGTTGCCGATCTTCACCTGCCCGATGCCTTTGTAGAGCGAAGCTTCGGTCACTTCGAGCAGCCTCTTCAATTCTGCCTTCACCGACTCGCCGACCGGAACGGTGATGGCCGCGTCTCCGTAGTAGCCGTCGTAAACCACTCCGCAGTCGATCGAAACGATGTCACCCGTTTTCAGCGTCCGCTTTTCGGACGGGATGCCGTGCACGATCTCTTCATTGATCGAAGTGCACAACACACAAGGATAACCGTAATATCCCTTGAACGCCGGCGCTGCACCGAGTTCGCCGATCAGTTTCTCGGCGGCCTTTTCCAGGTCCATCGTGCTGACGCCCGCCGCCACCATGGTTTTCAGGTGGTTCAGAACCTGGCGGACCATTTGTCCGCTTCGCCTCATCTTCTCGATCTCTTCCGGCGACTTGCGGATAATCCGGTCTTCTCCAAAACTCATAACTGATTCGAACTTCTCGTTCCATTCACGGAACTAGACCACATTGATGAAACCAGTTCCCTAGCATCCATCCCGGCAATGCCGGTCAATCACACCAAAAATCTGCGCCGTAACGTCCTCTACGGGCCGATCGGCATTAATTGCGATCAGCCGGCGCTGCAGCCGGTAATAATCCGCTACGGGCTTGGTCTGCCGCTCGTAGGTCGCCAACCGCTCGGAAATCACTTCTTCGCGATCGTCTTCGCGCATCACCAGCTTGGACCCCTCCACATCGCACAACTCGTCGACCAGAGGTGGCTGGGAGTGAATGTTATAGAGCCGTCCACAGGTGGGACACGAACGCCGCCCGGCAATCCGCAGCAGTAACTGATTATAGTCTACGAGCAACTGGATCACAATCGGTGGACACCTCTTCAGATTTTCAAAGACCTCTTGTTCCAGGAAAGCGTCCAGCCATCCTGCCTGGGCGGCTGTCCGGGGAAAGCCATCCAGCACAAATCCGCGTTTGCAATCGGCTTCCCGCAGCCGGACGGCCACGATGCCGTACATCAATTCGTCCGGAACCAGCTCGCCCCGCGCCATAATCGCCTTGGCTTCAAGGCCAAGCTCGGTGCCACGCGCTACGTGATCCCGTAACAGGTCGCCGGTCGATACTTGCGGGATACCGTAATGGTCGACAATCAGCTTGGACTGCGTGCCCTTCCCGGCCCCAGGAGGCCCTAGAAGAATCACCGGTCCAATCTTTCTCTTGCTCGCGGTGTCATTGGCGGTCGAAATTGCCGTCTCGTTGGCCATCGAAATGGCCCCTTTTCTTCGTATTTCCCATCGCGGAAATACCGCCGTGCTCCGCGTATCTAAAATCAGTTCTCGGTTCCCGCTTCCGAGCGCCAGCCGAATACCCGGGGAACTGAGAACTTTTCCTTGTTACCAAGTCCGGCGTCCGCGAATTCGGCCGCTCTTCGGCGTAAATCCGTCGTAATGCCGCATGATGAGCTGCGCCTCAATCTGGGTGACCGTGTCCATGGCAACCCCGACTACGATCAGCAGCGAGGTTCCACCGAAATAAAAATTCACGCCCAGGCCGTTCGTGACCCAGGTCGGAAGACTCTCGAAGAAGCGACCGACCAGCCACAGGTGGTTCAGCTTGATGCCGGCAATCATCCACTCCGGAATCAGCGAAATCAGAATCAGGTAGAGAGCGCCTACCAACGTGATCCGGGTGAGAACGTCGTTGATGAAGTCCGAAGTCCGCTTCCCGGGGCGGATGCCGGGAATGAAGCCTCCCCACTTCCGCATGTTGTCGGCAACCTCGTTCGGATTGAACACGATCGAGATGTAGAAGTAGGCGAAGAAAACAATGCCCAGACAATAGAGGAGCGTGTAGAGCGGCTCGCCCCAGCGCATCGCGTCCAGAATCGGGCCGATGACTTTGTTGTTGTGGAAGGCCGCGCCCAGCATCTGCGGCAGGGCGAGAATCGAAGACGCGAAAATCACCGGCATTACGCCGCCCGCATTCACGCGCAGCGGCAGGTGCGTCGATTGCCCGCCCATGACCTTTCGTCCGACGACGCGCTTGGCATACTGCACCTGAATCCGGCGCTCGCTGCGCTCGACGTACACGATAAAGGCGACCACCGCGATCATGAGCACGATCAGCATCAGCAGAGCGGGCGCCGTGAAGGGCCCCCAAGCGGCGGTGTTCGCCTTCTGGTACAGGTCGGCGACGCCGCGCGGCAGACCGACGACGATGCCGGTAAAAATCAGCAGCGACATGCCGTTGCCGATGCCGCGCTCGGTGATCTGCTCGCCCAGCCACATGATGAACGCGCTGCCCGTCGTGAGCGTCAGCATGGTCATCAGGATGAAGGCCGGCCCGGGATTGTTTACAAAATCGCCGGCCTTCTGCAGGCTGATGGCGATTCCGAACGACTGCACCGCGCTCAAAACCACCGTGAGATAGCGCGTCCACATGGTGATTTTCTTGCGGCCCATTTCGCCCTCTTTCTGCAACTTGGCGAGAGGCTCATAGACCACCGTCAGCAACTGCAGAATGATCGACGCCGTAATGTAGGGCATGATGCCCAGGGCGAAAATCGTGAGCCGGCGCAGGTTGCCGCCGCTAAACAGATCGACAAAGCCGAGCACCGAACCCCGGTTCTGCTCGAAGAACGCAGCCAGTCGGTCGCCGTTAATCCCGGGCGTCGGGATGTGGCCGCCGATGCGATACACCGCCAGCAGGCCGAGCGTGAATAACACGCGCTTGCGAAGATCGGGGACCCGGAAGATGTTCGAAAGCTTACTGAAGATTGCAAATTCGGCCATTACTGCAAGACCTCGAACTTGCCGCCAGCCTTGGTGATCTTTTCCTGCGCCGACTTCGAAAACTTGTGCGCGCGCACGGTGATCGCCGTCTTCAATTCGCCGTTGCCGAGGATCTTGACCGGTTGCTTGCCATTGACCACGCCTGCTTTCTTCAGCACTTCGGGCGTGATTTCGGTTTCGCCGAGCGTTGCCAGGCGGTCGAGGTTCACGACGTCATATTCCTCGCGGAAGATGTTGGTAAAACCGCGCTTCGGCACGCGCCGGTGCAACGGCATCTGGCCGCCTTCAAACCCGCGGATCAGGCGCGCGCCGGAGCGCGACCATTGTCCTTTGTGACCGCGCGTGGAAGTCTTTCCCATGCCGGAACCCATACCGCGTCCGACTCGCTTGCGCTTTTCCGTTGACTTCTTGGGGGCTCTGATCGTTGATAAATTCATAGCTTTTTCTCGGTAGAGACGAGTCTTGCCGCCTCTCTACGACTAAGTTTTTACGATTTCCACCAGATGCGGAATCTTTCTCACCATGCCGCGGATGGCCGCCGTATCCGGACGCTCCACCACCTGGTTCAGCCGGGTGAAGCCGAGCCCCTTGACAACCTTCTTATGCTTCACGGGAGTGCAGATCGCCGAACGTACCCACTTCAACTGAATCTTGCCGCTCGCTACCGATTTCGATGTCTTGGTTGTCATTTACAACTCCTGTACCGACTTGCCCCGCAGTTCCGCGACGTGTTCCCGGCTCTTCAGTTTCTTGAGCGCCGCAAACGTCGCCTTGATCACGTTATGCGGATTGTTCGTGCCAATCGACTTCGTCAAGACGTTTTGCACGCCCGCCGAGGTCATCACCGCCCGCACTGCCCCGCCGGCAATCACGCCCGTGCCTTCCGGCGCCGGCTTCAGCAGCACCCGGCCCGAGCCAAAGCGTCCGATCACGGTGTGCGGCACCGAGGTCTGGGTCAGGTTGATCCGCATCAGGTTCTTCTTCGCCGACTCGATTCCTTTGCGGATGGCTTGCGGAACCTCTTTCGCTTTGCCGGACCCGAAACCAACCACGGCGGCCGAAGGATCGCCGACCACCACGAGCGCCGCAAACGACATGTTCTTGCCGCCCTTAACCACCTTGGTCACCCGGTTAATCGAGACCACCTGGTCCTTTAACTGGAACGAACCCGCATCGAGTTTTTTGGTAACTCTTGGCATTCTGAAATCTCGTTTCTCGTTTTTGTCGTTCGTCTAAAATTGCAATCCCGCTTCGCGCGCCGCATCGGCCACGGCCTTGACCCGGCCATGGTAGATGTAGCCGCCACGATCGAATACAACCTTGGTGAAGCCTTTCTGTTTGGCCAGTTCGGCGATCTTTTTTCCGACCATTTTGGCCGACGCCACGTTGCCGCCGGTGACGCGCGCGCCTTTCCGGTCGTCGGCCGTCGAAGCCGCAGCCAGCGTGACACCCTTCAGATCGTCAATCAATTGCACGTAGAGATGGTTCAGCGACCGGTACACATTCAGCCGCGGACGCTCGGGCGTACCCATCACTTTCTTCCGGATCCGATCATGCACCCGCTGCCGTGTCTGGTTCTTTGAAGTGATTCTCAGCATATTCAAACCCTCTGTCGTCGGCCGTTCGTCGTTGGCCAACCGAAACTTCGCGAACGACATTCGTCAAACGACGAACGACGAACGACTCGACCTCTCAGTTCGTTCGCGAGGATCGCAGCGGCCTCAGACGCCCGCCCAACGCGATCACTTTGCTCCCGTCTTGCCAACCTTCTTCTTCAACCGCTCGCCCGTATAGCGGACGCCCTTGTTCTTGTACGGATCGGGCGGACGCAGCGACCGCATTTCCGCCGCCACCTGGCCGACTTTCTGGCGGTCGATTCCGTTCAACGTCAGATGCGTCAGCTTGGCGTCCACCGCGCAATCCACGCCGCTCGGCAGCGGATATTCAATCGGGTGCGAGTATCCCAGACTGAAGACCACCGTCGCCTTGCCTTTCATCTCCGCGCGGTAGCCGATGCCGACGATATCCAGTTCCCGGATCCAGCCTTTGGTCACGCCATCGACGGCGTTATTGACCAGGGCGCGCGCCAGCCCGTGCACGGCGGCCTGCGAATCATTCTCGCGGATCGCCACCAGGTTGCCGTCTTTCTGCTCCATCTTGATACCGGATGGAAGAGACGTATCCAGCTTGCCTTTCGGCCCCTGGACCATCACCGTATTGCCCTCGATTTTGACCGTCACGCCCTTGGGGATCGCGATCGGCTTTTTTCCAATTCGTGACATAGCTTTTAGCTCTCAGCTTTCAGTTCTCGGCTCTCCGGCAAATCTCAGCAATTGTACGGACGGCTGAGAGCCGAAGGCTGATGGCTGCTGGTTTTCTACCAAATCTCGCACAGCAATTCGCCGCCCAGGCCCTGTCTCCGCGCCTGGCGTCCGGTCATCACGCCTTTGGGCGTGGTCAGGATGTTGATTCCCATCCCGCCGAGTACGCGCGGAATCTCGGTGCGGCGCACATAGACGCGGCAGCCCGGACGCGACACCCGCGCCAGGTTCGTGATCACCGCTTCGTTATTGTTGCCGTACTTCAAGTACACGCGCAGGACCTTGTGGCCTTCTTCTTCCGCCGGCTTGAAGTTGGCGATATAGCCCTCTTCTTTCAGGATGCGGGCTATCTCCGTCTTCAGCTTGGAAGCTGGAACGTCGACTTTCTGGTGCCGTGCGCGGATCGCGTTGCGGATGCGCGCCAGCATGTCTGCGACCGGATCGGTCAACCTCATCGTTTGCTTCTCCTCAAGCCGCCCGTTCGCTCCGCGTCAAGCGGAGAACCTGCGGCAGCTTACTGTCAACCTCTACAAGAAACGCGAAACCTACTACGCGAACCGACGCCCTCTTCGCCAGCCGTGATCGCGAAACAACCGACGACCAACGACCAACGACCGGCGACGAACGACGCTTCTACCAAGACGATTTACTAACTCCGGGGATCTCGCCGCGCAACGCCAACTGCCGGAAACACAAGCGGCAAATGCCAAACTTGCGTAAATAGGCCCGCGGACGTCCGCAGATCTTGCAGCGGTTATGCTTGCGCGACGAAAACTTCGGCTTCCTTGCGTCCTTCACTCGTTTTGCTGTAGTGGCCAAATTCGCTCCTAAATTCCAGCTGTCAGCTCTCTGCCGTCAGCTCTCAGTCAAACCCTCGGCTCCTGGCATGATGCGATCCCCGAGAAGCCCGATCCCCCGATCCATCACGCCCGGAACGGCATTCCCAGATGCTTCAACAGCGAGCGCGCCTGATCGTCCGAGCGCGCCGTCGTCACGATGGTCACGTTCATGCCTTTCAGCTTGTCGACCTTGGCGTAATCGATTTCCGGAAAGATCAGCTGATCATGTAAACCGAGCGTGTAATTGCCCCGCCCATCGAACGACTTGGTCGAGACTCCGCGGAAGTCTCGCACTCGCGGAAGTACGATCGACAACAGGCGATCCAAAAATTCGTACATGCGATCGCCGCGCAGCGTCACCATCGCCCCAATCGGCATTCCCTCGCGCACCTTGAACGCCGCAATCGACTTCTTGGCGCGCGTGACTACCGGCTTTTGTCCGGCAATCTGTCCCAGTTCATTCACCGCCGGGTCGATCAGTTTGGCGTTCTGGGTGGCTTCGCCGACGCCCATGTTCACGACGATCTTATGGAGCCGCGGCACGGCCATCGGGTTTTTGAGTTCGAGTTCCTTCATCAAGGCCGCGGCCACTTCCTTTTCAAAGCGCGCTCGCAACCGCGGGCGCTCTTTGGCGGCGTGTCGCGGAGCTTCCGCGCCCGCTTTCGCCTCGACCGACCCGCCCTTGTGCTCGCCTTTGCCCGACTTGGCTTTCTTCGGCTGTTCGTCTTTTTTCGGTCCGTCTTTTTTCTGTTCGTCTGCCATTTTCGTTACTGCCTTCTCTCACGGTTTCGGAGTGGCTACCGGTTCGTGAGGCGGTAAATTCGGAGATCCTTCGCTTCGCCCAAGCCCGCCGAACGCCCTCACTTGTCGAGCGTCGTCCCGCACTTCTTACAGACCCTGACTTTGCGTTCGCCCCGCACTTCATGTCCGATCCGCACCGGACCACAGGTCGCGCACACCAGGGCCACGTTCGAAAGACGGATCGCCCGCTCCTGCTCGGCAATTCCACCCTTGATGTTGCGCTGCGGGTTCGGACGCACGTGCTTCTTTACGGTCATCACGTGCTCCACCAGCACTTTACCCTCATCGGGAAACACGCGTAGCACGCGCCCTTCTTTTCCAGTATCCCGTCCGGTCATCACCTTCACGGTGTCATTGCGGCGGATATCCACCCGCTTGTGCTCGGTCGTAGTTGCTGTTCCCATAACGAATCCCTAATCCTTCCAAATCCTTCGCAATCTCTTTGCGTCTGTTCCCCGAGAGGCGCCGCCTGCGCGTCTCCAGACCGGGCAAGCCCCGTCTCTACACCATGGCTACAGTACTTCCGGCGCCAGGGACACAATCTTCACAAACTTCTTCTCGCGCAGTTCGCGCGCTACCGGACCGAAAACGCGCGTGCCCACGGGCTCGCCGGTCTCGTTGATCAGCACGGCCGCATTCTGATCGAAGCGGATGTAGGTTCCGTCTCGCCGCCGATGCTCTTTCCGCGTGCGTACGATGACCGCCTTCACCACTTTGCCCTTCTGCACCTGACCGTCGGGCGCAGCTTCCTTCACGCTTGCCGTGATCACGTCACCCAGGCCCGCGCGCAGGCCGGTCGAGCCGCCGAGCGGCAGAATCATCTGCAGCTTGCGCGCGCCGGAATTATCGGCGACCTCGAGCATGGATCTCATCATTACGGCCATGTCGTCTCCTTCTCCGCTCGTTAATTCTTAGCGGCAATGCCGGTGCCGGCGTCGATGTCGACTTCCGGTACCAGCGCCGTCTTGCGCACAATTTCCTTGAGCGTCCAGCGCTTCAGTTTCGACAACGGACGCGACTCTTCGATCTTCACCACGTCGCCCGGATGGGTTTCGTTTTTCTCGTCGTGCGCGTAGAACTTTTTCCGGATCGAGATCACCCGCTTGTACATGGGGTGCGCTTTCTTGCGTGTGACCTCAACCACGATGGTTTTCTGCATCTTGTTCGAGACCACGGTGCCAATCAGTTCCTTGTGGTGGGGCTTGCGTGCTTCGGTCTGGCCTGTCGTTTCCGCCATTATCGTTTCTCCGCCTTGCTCGGCTGCGTCTTGCCAGTCTCGGTCTTGCGGGCGGCCAGTTCCTGCTCGCGCAGGACGGTCTGGACGCGGGCAATATCCCGGCGCATCCCGCGAATCTTTTTCAGACTCTCGGTCTGTCCCATATTCATCTGGAACTTCAGCTTGAACAGCTGGTCCGCCAAGTCCCGCTCCTGATGCTTGAGCTCGACGTCGGTTAAGTTGCGAATCTTTTCTGCTTTCATAAAATCAGCTCTCAGTAAGAACTTCTTGCCTGAGGGAGTTTCCTCAGTCCTGTTTTACAGCACGTCGTTTACAGCACGTCTCGTTTCACAAATGTCGTCCGCAGCGGAAGCTTGTGCGAGGCTAGGCGCATGGCTTCTTTCGCGTCGGTGATGGTCACGCCTTCCATCTCGAACAGAATTTTGCCCGGACGCACCACGGCTACCCAGTGATCCGGCGCGCCTTTGCCTTTGCCCATACGGGTTTCGGCCGGCTTCTTGGTGACCGGCTTGTCCGGAAACAGGCGAATCCAGATCTTGCCGCCGCGCTTCACAAAACGTGTCATGGCGACCCGGCTCGCTTCGATTTGCCGGTCGGTGATCCAGCCCGGCTCGAGCACCTTCAGGCCGTATTGACCGAAGGACAGCTCGCTGCCGCGCCAGGCCTTTCCGGTCATGCGGCCGCGCTGCTGTTTGCGGTACTTAACTTTTTTCGGCATCAACATAATTCAGCTCTCAGCTCTCAGGAAAATCTTCCCGCCCCGCCGCCCCTCGGCCCTCTAAGCTCTAAAACGCTCCCGTCGTACTCACATCCCGCGCCGGCGTCGCTTCGCGCTTTTTGGCGGGCAGAATCTCGCCTTTGTAAACCCAGCACTTCACGCCGATCACGCCATAGGTGGTGCGCGCCTCGGTGAAACCGTAATCGATATCGGCGCGCAGCGTGTGCAAGGGCAACCGGCCCTGCAGATACCACTCCGAGCGGGCGATCTCGTTGCCATTCAGCCGCCCGCTCACGCGAACTTTAATCCCCTTGCAGCCGAAGCGCAGCGCCGAATCGACCGACTTGCGCATCGCCCGCCGGAAGCCGACGCGCTTTTCCAGTTGCAGGGCGATCGATTCCGAAACCAGTTGCGCATCGAGCTCCGGTTTGTGCACTTCCTGGATATCGACATGCACTTCGCGCGAACTGCCCTCGGATTTCAATCGCTTCTGCAGGTCCTGCTTGAGCTTGTCGATCTCCGCGCCCTTGCGCCCGATAATGATTCCCGGACGCGCCGTCTTGATAATGATGCGCAGTTTATTGCCCGGACGCTCGATCTCGACCGAGCTCACGCCCGCCGATTTGAGCTTTTCCTTCAACTCAGCCTTGAGCTTGACGTCTTCAAGCAGCAGCTTGTCGTAGTCTTTTTCGACAAACCAGCGCGACTTCCACGGCTTGGTGTAGCCGAGACGGAAACCGTAAGGATGAACTTTTTGTCCCATGGTTGCTCCTAATCCTAGGTTGCTCCTAATCCTGCTCGAAACCTTCTTGTGGCGTCGGAGTTTGCTCCGACCGCAAAGCCCCGCCACCCCCGAACCTACTTTTTCGCGGTTGCCTTCTTGCCGACCGCTTTCTTCTTTGCCGGCGGCTTGGCTTTCGTCTTTGCCTTCGGCTTCGGCAGAGCCGCTGCTTTCGCCGTTTTCTCGCCCGCCCCAGGCGTTGTCGCAGTCCCTACCGGCACGCCATTCTTGTTCTTCTCCGCCAGCACAATTTCAAGATGCGCAATGCGACGCACGTAATGGTAGGCGCGTCCCATCGGCGCCGGACGAATCCGCTTCATGCGCGGACCGTCGTTTGCGACCGCGTGCTTCACGTACAGGCTATCGAGATCGACATCGAGGCCCTTTTCGTTGCTCAGGAAGTTCGCGTTATCGATCGCCGACTGCAACAGTTTCCCGACCGTCGCCGCCACGCGCTTCTTGGTGAAGGCCAGCGTGTTCCTGGCTTCTTCGACACGCCGTCCCTTGATCAGGTTCAGCACCAGCCGCGCCTTCTGCGGCGAGACGCGCATGTACCGGGCTTCCGCTCGAAATTCCATCGTCCCGTCTCCTTACCCCTTCGGCGCCGCGGGCGCCGACGACACTATGGCCCCCGGTCCGCCGGGCACGCCCGCCGGTTTCGCGGCGACTTCGGTCGCCGCTTTCATGGAGTGGCCCTTGAACTGGCGGGTAAAGCTGAATTCTCCCAGCTTGTGTCCCACCATATTCTCGGTCACATACACCGGAATAAACTTGCGGCCGTTGTGCACGGCGATGGTGTGTCCGACCATCTCCGGAATAATCGTCGAGCGCCGCGACCAGGTCCGCAGCACTTTCTTTTCGTTACGCGCATTCATGGCTTCCACTTTCGTCGCCAGGTGCGCATCCACGAACGGTCCCTTTTTTGTTGAACGAGCCATAATTCCCTCTGTGGAGACGCGCTTTGCCGCGTCCCGCTTGCCCTGTACCAGAGACGCGGCAAGCCGCGCCTCTGCTTTTAACCCTTCTTACGGCGGTTCACGATAAACGTATCGGTCCGCTTATTGTTCCGCGTCTTGTAGCCTCGCGTCGGCTGGCCCCACGGGGTTACCGGATGACGTCCGCCGGAGGTCTTGCCTTCACCGCCGCCGTGCGGATGGTCCACCGGGTTCATCGAAACGCCGCGGTTGTGCGGACGTTTCCCGACCCAGCGCGTTCGTCCCGCCTTGCCCCAGGTAACGTTTTCGTGGTCCGTGTTACCGACCTGCCCGATGGTCGCTAAACAATCGAGCAGCACTTTGCGGGTCTCGCCGGAAGGCAGCTTGACCAGTCCGTAGTCGCCTTCTTTTGCAATCAACTGTGCCGAACCGCCGGCCGAGCGCACCATCTGCGCGCCTTTGCCGGGACGCAGCTCGATGTTGTGAATGGTCGTGCCGGGCGGAATGTTGCGCAGCGGCAAGGCGTTTCCTACCAGAATGTCCGCTTCCGCTCCGCTCAGAATTTTCTGCCCAACCTTCAATCCATCGGGCTGCACGATGTAACGCTTCTCGCCATCGGCGTAGCTCAGCAAAGCGATACGCGCCGAGCGCCCGGGATCATATTCGATGGTCTCGACCGTCGCCGGGATGCCGTGCTTGTCGCGTTTGAAGTCGATGGTGCGCAGTTTGCGCTTGTTGCCACCGCCGCGGAAACGCATGGTCGTGTCGCCGGAATTGCGCCGGCCGCCGGAACGGATCTTGCCCTCGACCAGCGGCTTGTGCGGCTTCGACGATGTGATGTCGTCGGTGACGAGCGTGGTGCGATAGCGCAACGTCTGGGTTGTCGGTCGGTAAGTTTTGATGGCCATAGCGAACTCGCTAATCTTTAGTGATGAATCGTTGCTCGTTGCTCGTCGTTCGTTGCTCGTCGATCGTTGACCGTTGTTGTCGGTCGTCGACCGTCGTTCGTTACAAGTTCTGCGCGTACTCCGGCATTTTCTCGCCGCTCTTTAAACGCACGTACGCCTTTTTCCAATCCGGACGATAGCCGGTAAACTTGCCGCGCCGCCGCTCTTTTCCCGGATAATTCGCCGTGCGCACCGACGCCACCTTCACTTTGAAGATCGATTGCACCGCTTCCTTGATCTCGGTCTTGGTCGCCTTCGGCGCCACCTGGAAGACCAGGGTGTTCTGCGTTTCCTTAATGCCGAGGCCCTTTTCGGTGATCACCGGCTTCTGAATAATCTGGTACGCGGATTTCATCTAGGCCACCTCCGGCTGCGTCTTAGTCTTCCGCAGGCGCCGAGCGGGTTTCTTTTTTTCTTTCGCCGCCGGCTCGGCCGCGTGCTGACGCCGCGAGGTTGACTTCCGGAGTGCGTCCTGCAGCTTCTCGAGCGCCGACTGCGCGAACACCACATGGGTGTAGCGCATGATGTGATAGGGATGGACTTCATTCGCCCGTACCAGTTCGAGCCCGTCGATGTTGCGCGAACTGAGTTCCAGATTCTTGTTTTCCGCCGTTGATAGATCGACCAGCAGCGTCGTGCCTTCGATTTTCAGCTGGTCGAGCGCCTCGCGAAACAACTTCGTTTTCGGCTCTTTTACTTCGAACGACTTCACCACCATCAGCTTGCCATCGGCAAACTTCGAGGCCAGGGCCGAACGAAGAGCGCCGAGCAGCTTTTTCTTCGGAAAGGCATAGTCATAGGATCGCGGCTGCGGTCCGTGTACGGTTCCACCGTGGCGCCAGAGCGGAGAACGGATAGAGCCGATGCGCGCCCGACCCGTACCCTTCTGCTTCCACAGCTTCTTGCCCGATCCGGAAACCCGCCAGCGGTTCTTGGTGGCATGCGTGCCTGCACGCGCCGCGGCGCGATAGTGCGTGATCGCCTCCCAGAGCAGGTCTTCGTTGACCGCGCCGAAAACCTCCTCCGCCAGTTCCATCGACCCGGTCTTGGCTCCGCTCAGATTGTAGATATCAATGGTTGCCATATTCTTTCTCACGTGTGTGGTGCCGCCGGGTCGAAGACCCGGTTCCCCATGTCCTATGCCTTCTTGGCCGCGCGCTTCGCCGCTTTCAGGGGATCGACCGTCGCCGAACCCGCGAATCCGCGGCGCTCCCGCGGCGGCTTCTTTGCCTTGTTGATCACGATGTATCCGCCATTCGATCCTGGAACGCTGCCCTCGACCACCAGCAGATTCTCGTCTTTGTCGACCCCGAGGATGCGCAAGTTCCGGGTCGTGATCCGGGCGTCGCCCATGTGGCCCGACATGCGCATGCCCTTGAAAACGCGCGACGGAAATGCCGAGGAGCCAATCGAACCCGTAATCTGAAACATCGATCCGTGCGACTTCGGGCCACCCGCAAAGTGATGGCGCTTGACCACACCCTGAAAGCCGCGGCCCTTGCTGACTCCGACGACGTCGACAAAGCGCTCGCCTTCGAAAATATCGACCAGTATGCGGTCGCCAGGTTTCAGCACGCCCTCGGTGGTTTCGCCGGGAGCATCGACTTCGACCCCGACCTCCCGCACAAATCTCACGGGCGGCAGGTTGTGCTTGGCGAAATGACCGCGCATGGGTTTGGTCAACTTCTTTTCCTTCACAAACTCGACCAGGCCGATCTGCGCCGACTCGTATCCGTCTTTGGTCTGGGTTTTGTGCTGTGTAATGACACACGGTCCTGCTTGCAACACGGTCGCCGGCCGCACATCGCCCTTCGAATCGAATAGCTGCGTCATGCCGACTTTTTTGCCCAGAATTCCGGTAACTCTTGCCATTTCCTTCTCCGGTCCCAGCTTGTCTCGCCGATCGTTGATCGTTCGACCGCGGCGATTGCCTGAGCGCCTTTGGGCGGAAAGCCCTCGGCGATCAGTCGTCCCTCCGGGACTTCAATCTCTTTCTCGCACCTTACCGAGCGCGGAAGCGCTCGGTTCTGTTCGGTCGCCCTGCTCGAGATCCATCGCCGCTTTCAGCTTTTGCCGACGGCTGATCGGTGAGAGCGGACCGTTTCTTATGCTCTTTTTACTTTTTACTTTTTACTTCTTACTTCTTACTTCTTACTTAATTACTTATGCTCTTTGCCGAACGCCTTGATCTCCACGTCGACACCTGCCGGCAGATCGAGCTTCATGAGCGCATCGACGGTCTGCTGCGTCGGCTCGAGAATGTCGAGCAGTCGCTTGTGGGTGCGGATCTCAAACGCTTCGCGCGACTTTTTATCCACATGCGGCGAACGCAGCACGCAGTATTTGTTCTTCATCGTGGGCAGCGGAATCGGTCCTGCGATTTGCGCGCCGGTGCGTTTGGCCGTTTCCACGATCTCACCGGTCGACTGATCCAGAATGCGGTAGTCGTAGGCTTTCAACCGTATGCGAATTCTTTCTTTTCCAGTCACTGTTTCTCTCTCTTTGCCCCTCCCGGCTTCTTCGTTCATCCCGGAAGGAAAGATCTGGCGGCAAGCCGCAAGCCGCGTTTTAGGTTGAGTGGTGACGGGGTTTCGGCTCCGTCCGGCGGGGCAGAGCCCCGCCGCCACACGAGCTTACTTCACAATCTCTGCGATCGTTCCTGCTCCTACCGTGTGTCCGCCTTCACGAATCGCGAATCGCAATCCTTTTTCCATCGCCACGGGCGTGATCAGCTCGATCACCAGGCTCACGTTATCTCCCGGCATCACCATCTCCGTCCCTGCCGGCAACTCCGCGATCCCGGTCACGTCCGTCGTCCGCAAGTAAAACTGTGGACGATACCCCTTGAAAAATGGCGTGTGCCGCCCGCCTTCTTCTTTGGTCAGGATATACACTTCCGCCTTGAACTTGGTGTGCGGCGTAATCGATCCCGGCTTGGCCAACACCATCCCGCGCTCCACATCTTCTTTCGCGATGCCGCGCAACAGCAGCCCGGCGTTGTCGCCTGCCATGCCTTCATCCAGCTGCTTTTTGAACATCTCCACGCCCGTGACCACCGTCTTGCGCGTCTCCCGGAAGCCCACGATCTC
>Ga0302324_100008385_pt1 | contig 21796 bp, 19 predicted proteins | sample Palsa_T0_1_FD_201949 | JGI IMG/M metagenome (GOLD analysis project Ga0302324, IMG submission 201949) | Peat permafrost microbial communities from Stordalen Mire near Abisko, Sweden - Palsa_T0_1 | ecosystem: Environmental > Terrestrial > Soil > Palsa > Peat permafrost | place: Sweden: Abisko...
TCCGCAGCGGCGGGTAGTCGCTCTCGAAAGCATGGCCATAGATAATGTGGTGCACGACAAACGTAGGCAATGCGCCCAGACACGTAACGAAAACAAAAGCTGCATGTACGCGCAATAGAGGGAGAACGCCGGCGAAGCGTTCCATTTTCTGCTGGAAAATCCGGCGATAATCGACCACCGCTTCCGTGGCAGGAACCAAAAGCAGGATCGCATTTGGGTAATACACGTCGATCATCAGTCCCGCGGAGAGGCCCAGAAGAATCCACTGCGGCAAACTCCTGCGAGCGCGAGTCCGGTGCCAGTACCAGAGGAATAAAGAGACGGCAAACGCGGAGTGCGCATGGGACCAGGAGGGATTGAAGTACATGTATACGAGAAGGGAACTGCCGCACCACATGCCGATCGTCGCCAGAAACGCCCACCGATCTTCGAAGTAATGGCGCGCAAGATCGAACGCCAGCATCAGACCAATAAAACCATACAGCGCGGTTGCCGCGGCCATGGTGATCAGATAGGGGGGCGAGTACCCGTCGGGCGGAATGCGCGCGCCCAGCCGGTCTGCAGCGAGGACCACACCATGAGTAACCACCAGGAAAGGGGCCCATAAGATTGCAGGGCCTATCGAAAAGTGATTCTTGACGTAGCCCGTGGGCGAGTATTGATTGGCCAGAAGATGACCGTTGGCATCCATGCGTCCTTGCCGGAAAGAGGAATTCGCCGCCTGCCATTCGTCATCAAAATGCAAGTCATGGTCAATCAGCAACGACCGGACGTAGGCATAATATCCGACTCCATCACCGCGCACCCACGGGTTGACCAGCGGCAGAGACAGAAGAAAAAGAATCGTCAGGAGCCTGGGATAACGCCGGCGGGCAGCGGCACGAGTTTGTGCAATCCCCTTCATTTGAAGCGGCGTGGCGGCGATCCTGCCGTTATCCTCGGGGATGGAAGCAAATACCGGTCTTACGTTTGGGGAGCTCGCGACTCTTGGCTTAGCCAAATCAGTAGGCGCTGCTGGCCGCTTGGCGAGGCATGGCTGCCGGTATCTTCTTTTTCTTCTCGCCCAGATACCCCGCGACTCGATCGATGATTTCCACCAGAGTTGTTTTGGGGCGGAAGCTCGTCAATCGCTCCAACTTCTCAAGACAGGGGACGCGCCGGTGCATATCTTCGAAACCGGGCTCGTAGGCCTGATCGTAGGGGATATAGGTGAGGGAAGACGAACTGTGCGTGCGCTCCTTGATCTGCTGGGCCAGCCCTTCGATGGTAACTTCATGGTTGCTGCCAACGTTCACGACTTCGCCCACAGCCCCATCGGTGGCGACCAGACGCAGGATCGCCTCGACGGAATCCCGCACGTCACAGAAGCACCGGCTTTGTTTTCCATTCCCAAAGATGGTCAGTGGCTCGTTCGCAAGCGCTTGGCCGACCAGATTGGGCATTACCATCCCATAGCGTCCCGTTTGCCGGGGGCCGACGGTATTGAATAAACGCGCGATCACCACTGGCTGCCTGCGTTCTTTCCAGTAAGAGAGCGCCAGAAATTCATCCAGAGCCTTCGAAGCCGCATAGCTCCAGCGGCCCTTGCTCGTCGGCCCCAGGACCAGATCGGCTTCTTCCGTGAAGGGAACTTTTGTGCTTTTTCCGTACACCTCGGAGGTCGAGGCGGCAAATACGAGCTTGCGTTTTTTGTTGGCGGCTTCCAGAACCAGTTGCGTCCCGTTCACATTGGTCTCAATCGTGCGCACGGGACTTTCCACGATCAGCCGCACTCCGACGGCCGCCGCAAGGTGAAACACCATATCGGCTTCGTCCACCAGTTCCGCCAGCAATTGACGGTTTTCAATGGGCTCCAGGAAGTAGTGCATCCGGTCGTATTGTTTGAGGTGGCGAATGTTGTCCATGCCGCCGGTGGAAAGATTGTCCATCAGCAGAACTTCGTCTCCTCGCTCCAGGAGGCGTTCCGCTAGATGTGAGCCGATGAATCCTGCACCGCCGGTAATGAGTGCGCGCACGAAGTCTCCTTGGCCAGAGCCAGTCCTTGGCGAAAATCAAACACCCAACTCTATGCCTTTACCGTCCCGGTCCTGATCGTGTTTGCGTCCTTTGCCATTTCCCCCATCCTCGTTCCCATAGGACCCATAGGAATACGGATAGTAGCGATAGGAGTAGTAATAGTTTGGAGAACTGGAATCCACCGCGTTCAGAACCACGCCAAGCATGCGGGATTTGACGCTGGTCAGCAAGTCGCAGGTGCGCGTAAAGGCCGCTTTCGGCGTCACGCCGCTGCGGACCACCAGGAGAACTCCGTCCACCGCAACCGATAAGATCACCGCATCGGTGGCCGCCATGATGGGCGGGGAATCGATTACGATAAATTTATATCGCTTTCGCAACTCGCTGACCATTTCCGTCAAGCGATACGAGGAGAGCAGATCGGCCGGATTGGGGGGTACCGGGCCCGTCGGAATCGCGTCCAGGTTGCTGATCCCGGGATGGGGCACGGTTACAAGGTCGAGCGTGCTGACGCCCGCCAGATAGGAACTCAATCCGGCGTATTTACCATCCCCCATGTTCAGCGCCCGGCTGACGCCGGGTTTCCGAAGATCGCCATCCACTAACAGCGTCTTGTCGCCCAGTTGGGCCAGCGTCACGGCAAGATTCACGGCCGCTGTCGTCTTCCCTTCACGCGGTAATGCGCTGGTCAGCAGGATGACCTGGGGCGGATGATCGGCCTGTGATAGCAATAGGGAAGTGCGCAATGCGCGGAAGGCCTCCGAAATCTGAGACTGCGGCTGCAGATGCGAGACGAGTTCGACGCGCCCCTCCCGCCCGTTCGTCGCCGGCCCCTTGAGCATCGTCTGCAAGCGGCCGCGGCTGTGGCCGTTCAGCGTGGCAAATGCGGGAACCACAGCCAGGGACGGCAGATGTCCCAAGGTTTCGATGTCGTCGGGGTTCTTCACGGTGTTGTCGAGATACTCGCGCAGCAGCGCCAGGGCCACACCGCCAACCAAGCCAACCAGAATCGCCAGGGAAATGTTGCGTCCCTTCTGCGGCTTCGATGGGGCGGTGGGCACAAAGGCAGGGTCCACCACACGAATATTGCTGGAGCGCAGACCGGCGCTGATGCCGGCCTCTTTCAGCTTCTGCAGGAGGCCGTCGTACAACTCTTTGTTCGCATCCGCCTCATGCTGCAAGATGTTGTATTGCACCATCTTGTCGGCCATGGCGGAGGCCTCGGTTTTTTGCTGGTCGAGGGCTTGTTGCAGCAATAATTCGCGCTGTCGCGAGCCGCGGTACTCAGCCTCGATTTGATTTACGATGTTGGCTTTTTCGCGGCTGACGATTTGGTCCAGGTCATTGATCTGTTCCTGCAACCGGACGACCTTGGGAAATTTCGGCCCGTATTGATTGAGGGCATCGGTGTACTGCGCGCTCAGCGCGCTCTGCTGTTTGAGGACGTCTTGAATCACCGGGCTTTCACGGATGGCCGGTATGGCATCCAGGTTTCCTGACTGGGCCAATTGATAAACGGCCTCCTTGCTGATGCGGTCGGACTCCGCCTGGGTGAGTTCCTTGTTGATGTCCTCCAATTTCTCAGAGGTGACATCCGTCTTCTCGTTGATCGTCCAAATTTGGTTGGCCCGTTCATAATTGATGCGCGCATCCTCGGAGTTTTCCACTTTCGCCTTCAACTCGTCCAGTTGCCCGGCCAGCCACGTGGACGCCTGGGTCGTCGCTTCGTAACGGCTGCGAAAGTTCTCCTCGATAAAATTATTGATGTGCGCATTCACGACCTTGGCTGCCAGGTTTGGATCCGTCGTGGCGAAACTCACGTCCAGCAAGCGGCTATTGGGTACGCGGGTCACCGTAAGCCCGCCGAGAAATTGGCCCAGCGCCGCCGGCGGAGGTTGCGCCACGCCCTTGAGCGGTGTCGTCTCCAAGGTCGCGGGATCTTGCGGGTGGCCGCCAAAACGGGGGTCGGTCTCGAGATTCAGGGATTTGATCGTTTCCATCGCCAAGGTCTGGCTGGTCAGTATTTTCGACTGGGTTTCGATGTAGTTGTCGAGGTCTTCCATCTCATCGTAAGAGGCGTCGGGCCCGTTAAAAGGAAGTATGCTTGAATTCTCGCGATCGATCTCAATGCGCGTAGTCGCGTTGTATACGGGCTGCTCGCGGAAAGTGGCAATGGTAACGATGGTGACGACTGCCAGCAAAAAGGAAGCGATCAACCACTGATGCTTCCGCAGAACCATCAGATAATCGAGCAGGTGCGGCTCGCGCGGCATCACGTCCAGCGTGAGGATGGGGGAAGGGGGCGACAAATTCTCGATCGCGCCGCCGTTCGCGCGTTCCCGGGGAACTAACTTGCTTTGCTCATCCATGACTTAACTGGCTCTCCTCTTCGCAACAAAGCGAACGCCACGCGCAACTGGAACGATGAAGCCGACAGCTCATGGAGTCGAGGCCAGCCGCAGGAGGGCCACGCCCGAGGCAAGCGTAATGGCGATTTCACCCGTCCGGCGCAGGGCCCTCTTTCCGCTGCTGTCGGGAACGAACAAGATATCGCTCTGGGTGAGGGCGATATCTTCGGCCTTCAGGGTAAGAATCTTGTTCACGTCCACGGGAACTTGTTGCCTCGCTCCCGTGCTTACGTCCCGCCGGAGAATCACGGCGCTATGCGCCTTGGCGGTGGGGGAGAGCCCGCCCGTGAGCGACAGCAGCTTTAGCACTGTCATCTGCTGACGGTCGCTCTGCATGACAAATCCGCCAGGATGCACCACGGCGCCCACGGCGTAAACCACGCCGGCTCGCGGCACACGAACAACGTCGCCGCCCATCAGGAGAACGTTGAACTTCGAGTCCCCGGAATCGAGCAGGTCATTCAAGTCAATGGTGAAGGTGGTGGTGTCCGCTTGAATATCGTTTGTTCCGGAGCCTGCTGGAGCGTTTGCGGCGGCATTGGGCACGGGCCGCGTGATAATGATTGCGCTTCCGGCATCGTCGGTAATCCCGCCCGCCTGGGAAAGCACTTCCAGCAGGGTCATTTGCCGTGCGGCTTGAAGAACCAGTGGCATCTTCACGGCCCCGACCACGGTAATCGGCTGGCTGTGCCGCTCCTTAATCGTTACCGTAACCTGCGGATTGCTCACCAGGCCGTTGGTCTGCAGCAGTTCGGCTACTTTGTCTTGAAATTGAAATGAGGTCAGACCCGCGGCACGAACCTTCGCCTGGATAAGAGGGAGGGAAACAAACCCCGATTCGGTCACGCGAACTTCTCGCGAGAGCTCAGGCACGTCAAACACTTCAATGGTGAGCAGATCGCCGTTGCCGATCGGGTAATCACCCTGTTCGGAGGCTTCGGTTTGAGCCAATTGCGTAATTCGATCATTGGCTTCTTGCGAGGTTTCGAGCTTCTCCAAGCCCTCTGTTGGCTTGCCGCTTTCGCTGGACTGTTGAGAAAACCCGGCTGGAACGAACAAGAGGCAAGTCGAAAAAACCAGAAGCCAGCTAGACCTTCGGCATAACTGGCGCAAATGCACCAATCTAGTTGAATACATCAAATAAACATTCCCCCACGCAGTGGCCATTATACAGACTCTATTGCGTTTACAATACGGGATTCTCGGTATGTCCCCGGTTGGAAACCTCTGCGCTTTTCCTATGCAATCCTCAGATCCGCCAGAGGAAAAGGGTCGTTGTGAGGTTCCCGGGTCCTTCGAGCTCATCGCTGTCATCCGGCGTCCAAACGGGAATTGGAAAGTCTCGGGACACGATGCGGGCGCCCGAACGCAGCTCGCTTCGGAGCTTCTTGAGGATCGCCAGATTCCCGGCGATCCCAAGATGCATGGTAACCACGGTGGCCGATGTCAGATCGGTTTCGCGCGCATCTTGTTGCCGGAACTCCACTAAATGGCTGACGCCATTGCGAGTAGCATTCGCTCGCGCTTCCGAGATACGCTGCGGATCGATGTCCACGCCAACGGTGGGGATGCCAAACTTCTTGGCGGCGGCAATGACGACGGATCCGTCGCCGCACCCAAGGTCATACAACCGATCGTCACTCGAAAAATCGGCAAAGCGAAGCATTCGGTCCGCCATTTCCGCGGGTATCGGCACGAATTCCGTTGAGTCCGCCTCGGTGCGGTGTTCCAAGCCCAGGCCATGCCGGCGAAGCAGACGCCACGGCCGCACCAGCGCATAGAGCGGCTCCAAAGCGCGCGGCAAGGGCACCGCTTCCCAATCCTCCTCGGTCGGCTGAGTCGCCACGCGGAGGGTTTGCCGCAATCCATCCGAGAGCGAATCGTAAGATCGCAATCGAAAATTCAGCCGCTGAGCGATTCCCGGATATTCTCCCGGCCGCAGCGCGAAGTCGGCGCACACTCTGCGGCACAGCGTTTGCACTGCCGAATCCTTCTGGATTGCGCGCTGCGCGCTTTCGGGCAGGGGGGCATCGAGCAGCGTATTGGCGATTGCCGTTCCCAGCAGGACCATCTTCCAACACCGCATCTGGCGGGCGATCTTCTCTGTGGCCTCCCAATCCAGGCCTCCAGTGAGGCGCATCAGTTGAGATATGTCACAAATCCAGCCCAGCCGCCCCCAGAAATGCTTGGCTCCATGCACGGAAAGCAGGCAGAGCGTGTCTTCCAGGGAAAAGGTGCGCGCCGATCCACCGCCGAATTGAATTTGTTGCAGCCGTGCGCGCAAACCCCGCCAATCCAATGGCTTCGGCAGGTAACGCAAGGTCTTCTCCGTATGCAATTCGACGGTTGACAGACCCCCCGCGCGAGAAAAAGAGTGCTGGCCCGCCGTGCCCCGCGCGATGAAATGCGAATTGCGAACCTTCGAAGGATCGATCGCGGAGCGATAGCCGAGGCTCGCAAGCGCGCTGTGCGCCTCGGCAATCTCACTTTGCGGGACGACAATGTCGAGGTCGGCAAACTGGCGCAGGGCAATGTCCGCATAGGCCCGGGCTGCCAGTACGGGCCCTTTGTATGCGATCGCGCACACGCCACCAGTTTCCAGAGCCGCGAGAATCCGGAACAATTCCGCCGTGAGGACAAGATTGCGGCGCGTATTCCGCGCGAACTCCTCGCGGAACTGCTCTCGCCATAACTCCGGCAATGCGCCGTCGCGCAAGACGCTCAGCCGCCGGCAGAGCAGAGGCGCCACGCCGTGTTGCGCCGCGGCCGCAAGTAACCCCGGCCAATCGGGCATGGTCTTGGCAAGCGCGAGTATGCGCTCGCTCGCGGCGGCGTCCTGTGCCGGACGGGCACAAAACAAAAGCATGGAATGGATGGGTGCGGTCGCGGGTTCGGTATTCATGCTGGGCCGCGAGTTGGTGCCGGAAAGCTGCTCTAGGCCCTCATTTGGGTGGCGCCAGCAAGCCCCGCTGGAACCGCCGGCGAGATGCCCTGTATTTGCACCAGTGGCGGCGCGGAAGATTTCTTGGACATCAAATTGACCGAGGGAATCCCCGTCCTGGCGAACGATTTCTCGCAATCCTGCGTCGAGGGGCCGCGCATGTTTCCCTCCATGTAAGCCAAGCCGGGGCATCGCGTGCAACTCACAACGTGGGTGCACTGGGAACAACTGGGAAGGTCCCGGGCGGTGATCGAACGGACCTCGTTCAGTTGATCGGAGTTGTGCCAGATATCCAGAAATCGCGTTCGTCTTACGTTTCCGCTGGGCAAGGGAAACTGCACGCAGGGATAGACGTCTCCGTAGGGGGAAACATAGCAAGCGGTATGGCCGGCGCTGCACGGCAGGCTGTCGAGGTCGTCTTCGCCGGGCTTCTTCGGCGGAGCGCAGAATTCCTCCACGTTGCCCACCAGAGTCCGGTCCGTAAATACCTGCCGCAATGCGTCTTCGTCTACGTTCAGTTTTAGCAGACCCCGATCCCCGTCCATTTTGGGGGTTATGGTGGGGTCGATGGTCATCTCCACGCCCAGCTCCGTTGCCAGCGCCTTGACGCCGGGATAATCCTGGACGTTTTGCAGCATCAAAACATTGGCAACAATGACTTTCAATCCTCGCGCCTTCAGGAAGCGGATGGCATTCAAGGAGCGCTTGAGTGAGCCGGGAACCTTAGTGATCGCATCGTGTACTTCCGGCCGGTGGGAATAGATGCTGATCTGAACCGCCTCCACGCCGAGAGACCGGATGCGCTCCGCTTGCTGCTCCCGGATCAGGACCGCGTTGGTCTTGAGTTTCACGCTGAAAAGCAGGGCGCGCGCGTATTCCAGAATCTCGAAGAAATCCTTGCGCAGGAGAATTTCACCGCCGCTCAAGGTCAGAAAAAAGACCCCGGCCTGCGCCAGTTGGTCCAGAAGACCCTTGATTTCCGCGGTGGTCATCTCGCCGTGGTCCTCATGGTCGAGATAACAGTGAACGCACTCCTCATTGCAGCGGTAGGTCAGGTCCAGTTGGACGCTGAGTGGAATGCCCAGTTTGAGCGCCTTGGCGCTCATTTCCTGCATCAGAGTGCTCAACTTTACCCCTTGCCGGATGGCCCTGGATCGGATCGCGAGCCCTGAATCGGTTTGTCGGAAATCAGCAGGATGCCGTGCCCCGCCAGCTCTTCGGTCAGCGATTGCGCATCCCGGAGCGCCACGTCGAGTGGAACTTCAAAGACCGGGCAAATGTCTCGCTCCACGATTTCGTCAAGCGCCGTGGCCCCGTCCGCGGCTTCCCAGATTGCCGTGGCGACCTCATTCAGGGTGAACAGCGTGGAATCGCGTCCGGACATGATCATCATCTCTTCGCCGAGACGGCGCGCCGCGATTTCGGAACTCCGCGCCACATAGAGCTTGCCGTTCATACGATCAGCTTCCAGACACTCGCATCTGGAACGAACATAAGGCGGTAAACGGGAACTCGGGCGACGAAAGCAAACGCCGATTCGAATACCATCTTGACCAATTCCGCGTCCTCGGCAAAAAACAGGATATTCCCCAGCAGGGATCGTGTGGCCTCGGCTTTGCCAACAGCCTCGATCTGGTTTTGCGGCCCCTGCGCCAGCAAGTATAACCCAGCAATGGGGGCTTGTGTGTTTTCGCCCACTTTCGCCAGTTCGCCCGTAAATGGCGTGCCAAAGGCCGAATAGCCGTCTCCCTGTTTCCGCACATAGGAGATTTCATCGGTCAGCAGCACGACGTCCGGGGGCGCGAGTCTGGCAATGGTGGTTTTGCCCGCGCCGGAAACCCCGGCGAACAGAAAGGCGCGGCCGTTGCGCACCGCGCTCGCGGCGTGAACCAGGAATCCCCCTTCTTTGGCCAGCAGCAGCGTATGCACGATCCGCAACACGGCGTCGATCGAGTAAGGATTGGCGGTTTGGCGGATGCGCCCTCGGGCCGAAGAGGCGTCCCACTCGGCGTGAAAATCGCCACGATCGAGCGACCATCGGCCGGACCGCAGCAGCACCCGCACGTCATCGTCGGGAGAGATCAGTCCGGCAGGGGCCAGGTCAATCTCAAATTCGAATCTTGCCTTCTGCGAGGAGCTCACAAAACCGGTATAGCGGTCCTGCAATAGGCGGGAGAAGGCGGGGTCGTCCACGCAAATTCGGATCGGCAGGCCCCCGATCTCGATTACCGTGCAACGTTCGACAGCTGTCGCCAGGTTCGGCACCGCGCTCCTTTTGCGACTGCGCTGCGCGAACGCGTATGGGATGCGCCGCGCCGTAATTGCGTCTACTGCAATGTGGACTGCGTCAGCTTCACCGCGCATCCCACACCGGCCGTGGTATTGCAGCTTGGCAGGCCGGGGCCGGTCCCTGTCGAATTGCCGCCCAGCGAGAAGTAGATGTTGGACGCCTGCGAAGACGTGGACACGTTGTCCACCACGATTCCGCTGGTGCTCCCGGTGGGATTCGCCGGCACCGATGCTGTGTTATTCACGTTCGCGGGGGGCCAGGAGGGGCCGCCCGTCACGTCAATTCCGATCACGCATCCGCCCCCATTTGTGGCGCAACTCCCGGCAGGAATCGGAGCGCCTCCGGTGTTTACATTGTTCCCGATGCTGAAGAAGATCCAATCCTTGGACGTACCGCCGTTGTAGACCTCCGTGATCGGCGAACATGCTTCGTCATCGACTTGGGTCATATTAATTAGGGGTGTGCCCACGCCGCTCAGGACTCCGGCTCCGGTAAAGCTCAGCTGATAGATTGCAGGCTCGTCAAAGTGAAGGTGGTACTTGCCGCAGACGTACATGTGGCCCGCAACGCTGGGCGCGGAGCTGTTGATGTAAGTGTTGTCAAAAGCTCCGCCGTATAGGATCGCACCATCTCCAGTGTCGTTTCCGATGTTGAAGGAGACGACCGAGGTGCTGAAGTCCGTGCTCGCCTGCAGAATTGTGCCCCCATTCGTACCTTCCCGGCCGTTCACGGCGAACACAAATTCGTTCGTGCCGTCGACGATTGGCGTATCCACAATGCCGCCCCCGGCCCCCCCCACGGCGAGTGTCGAATTGACGCAGGGCGCCGTGCAGGTGCCTACCGTACTGCCAACTTCTCGAATCATGCTCAGGACGCCGCTGCTATCACCGATGTAGATGTTCCCGGACACGCTGTCGAAAACCGGGCCCGTCAGAACGGTAGTCGAATCCACTGTCAGCGGCCAGCCGCCCGAGGTGATTTCGGTCGGCGTCCCTTTGAACACGCCGGTAAATTTGTGGAGAACGCCGGTGTTGTCGCCCACGTACAGAACATCCGTGGAATAGTTGTAGAAGGGCGGTGAATTCGTGTCCCCCGCGACATTGTTGAAAGCGATGCTGGCGACGCATGAATTGCCCACCATGCACGCCGACCAGCTCATGCCGGAAATATCCTGGTCCGGAGTTGCGGGCGTGCCCACGCCGGTGCCCTCGCCGGCTTTCCACTTCAAGACGCGAAGGGTTGCGCCGCTGCCGGAGTTGTCTACGAAGGCAATTTTCGATCCATCGCCGGAAAGAACAGGGGAGGTCAGCGCCTGTGCGGCAGATCCACCAGCCGTGTCGTAAGCCCAATAAACCGACGGCCCGTTCGTGTCGCATAGGCCGCCCGCTGAGCCTTGCGTGGAGTACAGGCTGTTGAAAGCCACGATTTTGGCCGTTCCGGCAGCGCCCGCCGCGCCAGTGTTGTAGGCGATGAAATCGTTGGTGCAATCGGGAGCCGCAGTGATATCAAACGTGAATTTGGCCGGGGACATCCCCACCCCGTTCGAACCGCTGGCAAGCAGGGACATGCCCCAGTCAATGCGCGGTCCGGCCAACTTGCTGGCAACGGCGTTTTGCGCCGACCCGCTGCAGCCCGTACAGACTAGCAGACAGCAAAAAACTCCCGCCACCGCCAGGGTCTGTCCCATTCCCTGGACCTTTTTCGGATATGCCGCATACAAACCCTTATTTTTTGTCATGTCCGGCAACTCGCTCAAAATGTGGAATACACTGCGTTAAAGGCCGCAAAGGGAAGATGCAACGTTCGCTAGCCATCGCCAGGTTTGGCATTGTGCTCCTTCGTGTCGAAAACGCCGCGCTAAGCTCCGCGTTCTTTGCCGACATCGGATCACTGCAACGTGGATGGTAGCCCGCGTAAACGTAGATATAAGGACGTCGCGCGATCGGAGAATCGCAGCAAGCGGCAAAACATCTGCCACGGAATGTTGCCCCGCGACGGCGCGGATATTTGGGAGCGCCCGCGCTCGACTTGCGTAACCCGGCCAATCAACTCCGCGTCGGAAACCGGAGCATCCTCCTGCCGGATGCGATCTCCCCGGGTGATCAGGTATTCGTCCTGGGTTCCGCGCTTGGCCGTGACGCGATGGGCCACCAAACGCCCTTGTTGCGCGAAAACTACGACCTCGCCCGGCGAAACCTTCGCCGCACGGGCCCGTTCCACGGACAGCAAATCACCTGGAAGGATGGCAGGCACCATGCTGGTGCCGGAAACGCGAAGCCGCACACTCCCAAAAGTCCTGGCCACTTCCGCAGCCAAATGGCAACCGAGCGTGTTCGTCGCGTCCTCAATCACAAGGGATCCTGGGGGAATGAGGCTACGAAGCCTTCCGATTATGCCGGCACGAATCCTCTGTCCCGCTCACCTTGCCGCAAGACAAGGCCGAGACCTCAAATACGCGTTCGAAGCGGAACGCCGGCGCCTGGTACGGTTTCTTGGACTTCTTGGAGCCCGCCTCGCGCGGCTTGCCCGACGCATCCCTGTTCGCCATATTCGTCATGTGCTGTACGCTCCTCTGCCTAGTTTAACCCAGATTGCGTCAATTTAACCGCGCATCCAACTCCGGCGGTGGTATTGCAACTCGGCAGCCCCGGCCCGGTCCCGCTCGAATTGGCGCCCAATGAGAAGTACACACTCGAAGCCTGTGTAGAGGCTGAGTTGTTGTCGATGACAAACCCGCTCGTTGCGCCCGCCGTGTTTGAGGGGGCCGCCGCCGAGTGCGTAACCGCCGAGGGCGGGAACGTAAACGGGGGGGTCACGTTGATGGATATGATGCAGCCTTTATGCCCGACCGTACCCCCACTAATCGACGTCCGGCAGGTACTGCCGCCGTTTATCGGGGCGCCATTGTTGGCGTTGTTCCCAATGCTGAAGAAAATCCAATCTGTGGATGTGGTGGTGTTGTAGAACTCAGTTACGGGAGAGCATGCTTCACCGCTGGTGTCCGTCATGCCGCTGAGAGGAGAGCTGATGCTGCTAATAACGGCCGTAGTGGTGTTAAAGGTGAGCTGGTAAATAGCCGGTCTGTCGTTGAAGCTAGTGTCTTTGCCGCAAAAGTACATGTGTCCCGCAAGCGAGGGCTTGGAGCTCGAGTAGTATGCGTTATCGAAATCCCCGCCATACAAGTTCGTACCCGACATTGCACTTCCGATGCTGCCGAGTCCTCCGCTGCCGGTCTGCACGGAACTGGCAAATGATGTAGGTGTCTGTAGTAGAACCCCGAAGTTTCCGTCCCCGTCGGTCGCCGTTGCATTCACCGCGAAAACCGTCTGATTCGTGCCGTCCACGATGGGCGCATCAATAACCTCGCCTCCGGTCCCTACCGTCAGCGTGGTTGCACCCTTGCATGGAGGGGCGCCTGAAGTACACGCACCCACGGTACTGCCCGTCTCCCGGACATAAAACAGCCTGCCTCCGTTGTCTCCAACATAGATATTCCCGGACACGCCATCGTAAACTGGCCCCGTCATGATCGCTGTCGCACCGCTGACGGCAATGGGCCATCCTGTCGGGTCTAGGGTCGGCGTTCCATTAAAAACCCCTGTGACCTTATGTAATCCGCCATGGTTGTCGCCCACGTACATGGAATCGGTGTTGTAATCGTAGAAGGGAGGCGAATTGGTATCTTGGAACGCTATCGTTAGCGTAACTACACAAGATTTATTGGCCGGGCAGCTTGACCACGGGGTCCCTGTCAACGTGGTATCCGGAGCTACCGGCGCACTTACTGTACCCTGCCCGGCAACCCACTTTAGAATGCGCACGGCTGCGCTGCCCGAGAAGTTCTCCACGAACGCCACTTTGCTGCCGTCACCTGAAAGAACCGGAGAGGTCAGCGCCTGTCCCGTTCCCGTAAAATAAGACCAGTACGTCGAAGGGCCTGCGGTACCACAGAGGCCCGCCGGAGTTGCGCCGTTCTGGGTCGAGTAAAGCTGGTTAAAAGCGACGATGTTCGGCTTGGATCCAGAGACGCCCGCATAGCTGGTATTGTAAGCGGCAAAATCCAGTGCGCAGCTGGGAGTCGCGGTCACATCAAACGTATATTTCGCGGGAAACATTCCCACGCCAACTGTGCCGCTGGCTTGCAGGGTCGTGCCCCAGTCCGCGCGCAGCGATGTGTCCGCGGACGTTGCCGAGGCATTATTTTCACTCGACGACGTAGTACCGCCGCACCCCGCGCTCGCCAGCACCCAGCACAGCGCTGCCGTTCCCACCAGAATCCGCGCTACCTTCCTAATCTTCATCGCTAAGTCTCCTTGTGGCCGTAAACCTTCCAAACCGCGCTACCGCCGAATGTTTGCTTCCGAGATTACTGCGCGCTCTGCCCCGCCACGTTCCGCCGCGTCAACTGCTGGAGGTAGCGCGGCTCAGCCTGCAACCTCAGCGCCTGCGCAACCGAGGAAGGGGCCGTGAAAACCATGTGCCGATTGCTCCAATCCGTCGTCATGGAAACCGGGACATGGCTTTGGGCATGAGCTTTCGGGCTCCGCGAGGCCACCAGGAGGATTCCCGCTAGAGTACATAGTGAAACTACAGTTAACCTCAATACCAACGTACGCTTCCGTTTCAAGTTCATTTCGTCCCTCGCCAAATGGAATTCAGTAACATTTCAAAACCCGCGGACACAAATCCCAAATAAGGACAGGTTCGACCATTCCGCATACAAGTGTAGGAAGGGGCTCCTTTTGCGGGACGCTTCTTCAAAATTCTAAGACCCCCATGTTCAAGGGAATAAATCGTTGGCCAGCATAGCTAAGGCTAGTACCGACTTCAAGACCAAAGTTGAACACGTTTTCAGAATGACACTCTGAATGACACTCTGATAGTTACCGTTTCGGGAGAAGTTTGTTCCATAAGGAAACACACCCGCAATACTTTTAGAGGCTTTCCCGAACCGTGACAATACGGAATGTCCTGTATGGTAGGTCCCAGCTAACCCTTGCCGCGCTGTGGCGACTTCGGTATAACCGCCTTGGTGGCCGCGGAAGCTCTGCGCGTCGAGCAACTCGAAAAATTCTTCCCCCCTTCGCTCGTTGGCTGGCGCGCGATGCTGCATCCATTCGTTCCGCCTACGATTCCAGCCTTGCGTGGCATTTCTTTCGAGATCGCTCCCGGCGAAATCGTGGCCCTGGTCGGTCTCAACGGCGCGGGGAAGTCCACCCTTCTGAGGATTTTGACCACGCTGCTGCTCCCTACCCGCGGGCGGGCGTCGGTGGGCGGCGCCGACGTTGCCCGGGAACCCGCGCGCGTGCGGCGGCAGATCGGTTTCCATGGCGGTTCCGATGCCAGTTTCTATGCGCGACTAACCGCGCGGGAGAATCTGCAGCTATTCTCCGAGTTGAATAATCTCGGCCGGTCCGAGGCCGACCGGCGCATTGCCCAGGTCGCCGACCTGCTCAACCTGGGCGAGATCCTGCAGCGCCAGGTGCGCACGCTCTCCACGGGCACGGTGCATCGTTTAGGTTTGGCGCGCGCCCTTCTCCATCAACCGTCCGTGCTGGTCCTGGACGAACCCACCCGCAGTCTCGATCCGCTCGCGGCCGCCGAGTTTCGCCGTTTCTTGCGCGATGAGGTTGTCCGCCGCCACGGCGCGACCTTGCTCTTCGCCTCGCACACCCTTGCCGAAGTCGAACAACTGGCGGGCCGCGTCGCATTGCTTCACAGGGGCCTCCTCCTCGCGTTTGAGTCGCCCGAGCGCCTCCGCGCGGACACCGCCTCCCCCACCCTCGAACAGGCCATTGAAATCCTGGTTCGCCGTGCCGAATCCCGCTCATGAAACCCGCGCGAAACGTCCGCAAGATCATGCTTCTTTTCTTTCGGGACCTGGCCATTGCGCGCAGTTACCGCGCCGTGTTCGCTCTGGAGTTGCTGGAGACGCTGTTCGGCGTCGCGGCTTTCTATTATTTGTCGCGATTCATCGACACCCCGGACCTCCAGCGCCTGCTGCCGCAGGGCGGAAGTTACTTCGCATTCGTGCTGGTGGGCTTCGCTTTTTTTGATTATCTGAATGTCGCCATCAACGCGTTGGATCGCAGTCTGGAAGAGGCCCGAAGCAACGGCACGCTGGAATATCTGCTCGTGACGCAGACCTCCTTGCCCGTCATTCTTGCCGGCTCGGCGTTGTATCCCTTTGTGCTGCTTTCCTTGCGTACGGTGGTGTATCTCGGATGGGGCATGCTTTTCTTTGGTTTTCCGGCCGGGCAAGCCGATTGGCCCGGCGCCGTGCTGGTGCTGGCCGTTTCGATTCTTGCATTTGCCGGCTTGGGGGTGCTCTCGGCCAGCTATCTCCTGATTTTTAAGCGCGGCAACCCCGTCAAATGGCTCTTCCTTGGCGTGGCCGGATTGGTCAGTGGAGTGATGTATCCGGTGAACGTATTGCCGGCGCCTTTGCAGTGGATCGCCAGGCTTGTGCCGGTCACCTACTCCCTGGAAGCCATGCGCGCCGCCGTTCTGGGCCACGCCTCCATCGCCGAGCTTTGGCCTTCCCTCCGCATTCTGCTTGTATTTGCCGCTGTGCTCCTGCCGGTTTCCTTCGCGGCATTTTCCTGGGCCTTGCGCCGAACCAAGATCACCGGAACTCTCACCCATTTCTAAACGCGGGCATAACCAAAAGAAAAGGCCCCGCGAAACTCTCTTCGCGGGGCCTTCCGTGCCAACGGCAAGTGCAACGATCCGTGCTATTGGGAAGTCTTCTTCTTGGTCGTTTTCGCCGGCGGTGCGCTGCCGATCTTCGTATCGATGCCCACGCCCATGGCCTGCAAGTCCGCGATCCCCTGCTTGGCCTGCGCGCCAAAGGGACCGTTGGGGTCCAGGTCAATGGCGTGCTGGTAAGCCTCCATCGTCCCCGGCGTAATCACCGGGATCAATTTCTCCCCGTCTTGCTTGAACTCCATGGTGTTCACCAGCGCGGCGCCCAGAAGATACCAGGCCTGCGCGCTCTTGGGGTCGGCCTCGGTGGCCTTCTTCAGCGGTTCCACGGATTCCTTGATTCGGCCGCTGTTGTAAAGGCCCACGGCCAGATTGCGCCAATACATCGCCGTATTCGTCGGATCGAGGTCGATTGCTTTCTGGTATGCCGCCATGGCCTCGTCCACTTTGCCGGTCCTGGCCAGTGCGTTTCCTAGGTTGTTGTAGCTTCCCGGGTCCGGCTTGATCGCCACGGACTTGGAATAGGCGTCGGCCGATTCAGGATACTTGCCCTCCAGCTGATAAGCCTCTCCCAGTCTCGCCAGCAGGATGGCGCGGTTCGGGTCGGTATCGGCGGTTCCTTGCAGTGCGGCCGTAAATTCGGTGACCGCAGTGGCGGCCGGCTGGTCCACTTGGCTCTCCGCTGCTGCCTGTTGGTCCTTGGGAAGCTTGTCCACCTCCGCGCGCTTGGCCTTGGCCTGATCCAGCGCCGCTACGGCGGCATCGAAGTGCACCTTCATGGCTGCGAACGCCGCCCGGTATTCCGCTTCCTTCTGTGCCTGCTCTGCCGCCTCGGCCTTTTCCTTGGCGGCGATATCTTTGAAGTCGAAGTCCAGCTTCTTATCTTCCCCGGACATCAGCACAAAGTCGGTCATGTACATGACCTGTTCTTTTTGCTTCAAGATAACCGTGTAATTTCCGGAAGGCAGACCCGCTTTGGCAAACTGCCCGTAACGATCTCCCGCAACGTCGTAGCTCATTCCGGTCATCAAGTTCTTGAACGTCAAGGTAACCATGGGCACCTGATTGCCCATATCGTCTCTGATCTCTCCCGCCACGCGGCCCGTTCCGGAGGCCTGTACGCCCGCCACGCCTCCCGCTCCACCTGCCGGCGCGCCCTGCTGCGCGGCGCTCGCGGCGACCCCCGTCATAATGGCCAGCGCGCAAATTACGGCGGCAATCAAAATTCCACGCAAAAATTTAGTAGTCTTCACGTCCAATCCTCCAAAGGGGACCCCGTAAACTCGCCTCATTATGGCGTACATGACACTATCTAGCAACACGCGTCTTGTAGGGAATCGGGTCTTCCATCCCGGCTTCCGCAAAGGCTCGCAGGCGCAGTTGGCAGCTATCGCAGACCCCGCAGGCGGCGTCTTCGGATTGATAGCATGACCATGTCCGGTCCAGCGGCGCCCCCAGTTCGGCGCCCCGGCGCACGATCTCGCTTTTGCGCATCGCGATCACCGGCGTCACAATACGGATGTGCGTTTCCGGCCGCGTCCCCACGCGCACCAACTCCTCGAAAATCCGGTAGTATTCCGGACGGCAATCCGGATAGCCGGAGCTGTCTTCCGCCACCGCCCCGATGAACACCGCTGTGGCGCCGATCACCTCCGCCCAGCTCACCGCGACGGAGAGAAAATGCGCGTTGCGAAACGGCACATAGGTTGCCGGGATTTCGCCCTCACCGATCGGCGCGCCAGCCCCTGCTTCCGGCACGGCGATGCGCTGGTCGGTCAGCGCGGATCCGCCGATCTGCGCGAAATGATCCAGTTGCACCACCATCCGCTCGCTCACCCCGTAGAAATCCGCCATGGCATCGAAGGCCTGCCGCTCGCGGCGCTCCGTGCGCTGCCCATAGCTGGCGTGCACGAATGCCAGGCGGTGGGACTGGTTTGCGATCGCCGCGGTCACGCAGGAATCCATGCCGCCGCTCGCCAGCACCACGCCCTTGGGCTTTTCGTTCCCCTCTTGTTTTTCCGCGATCATTGCCCTTTGCACGCCGCCGCCGGCGTTCTCAAACGCCTTTCATCGCCGGGCCCCAGATGAATTTGTGCAGTTGCAATCCCATCCGCACCGGCAGCCTGTCGGCCAGGATCCATTCGGCCAGCGCGCGCGCATCCATGCCCGGCCAGGTGCCCGCGGGATCGGCGAAAACCGGTGAAAACAGCACTTGGCGCACGCGCCGCGCAAGATCGTGCCGCGCCAGGAAGTCCCGTGCGAACTCATAGTCCTGCCGGCTGGCGATCACGAACTTAACTTCATCTTTCTGGTCCAACGCTTCGATATTTTCCATGCGAAACGTTCCGCCCTCGCCCGAGTCCGGGCATTTGACGTCCACGATTTTTACCGTCTCGCGCGGCAGCGCGCCGATCAGCCGTTCGCCGCTGGTCTCCACCAGCACCTGATGGCCTGCGGCCAGGAGCCGTTCGGCGAGAGGAATACATTCCGGCTGCAGCAGGGGCTCGCCGCCGGTCAATTCCACAAGGAAACCGCCGCCGGAAAGCTCCGCGACCCTTGCCAGCACGTCTTCGATGGTCATGGGCGTTCCCCCGTGGAACGCATAGGCGGTGTCGCACCACGCGCAGCGCAGATTGCATCCGGTCAGCCGGACGAAGATGCACGGCAGGCCGGCATAGGTGCTTTCGCCCTGAATGGATCGAAAAATTTCCGTGATGACCATGGTCACGCGCCCGGCCGCTTGGCCTTGCGCCGCTGAAAATATCGCACGATCAGCAGCGCCGCCACAAAGGCTCCCATTGCTCCCAGAAAGGGCGCCGCTTTTACGGGCATCCCCGCTTCATGAAACACCAGCAGGTAAAAGATGCCCACGATGATGGCGGGCAGCACGATCAAAAGGTAAGCGAGGCGCATCTGAATGATTCCCTTGCCGGGCATTTCCCCTTGCCGGGCATTTCCCCTTGCCGAGTCTTCGCCCGTTGCTATTGCTCGGGAGTATAGGTGGCCGACGTCTCGTCCGTCTCCCAGACGGTAATGCTTGTAATCCTCGGCGCATGGTCGATTTTCTGCATCTGCTTGGACGTCTCTTCGTAGAAAAACTTGGCCATGTTTTCCGCCGAGGGATTGATCGCGTCAAAGGGCGCCTGGTCGTTCAAAAACTTGTGGTCCACGCCGCCGATCAGGTCCCGCAGAATGCGCTTCAGGTGCACGAAATCGAAAAGCAGCCCGATCGAATCGAGTTGTTCCCCCTCGACGATCGCGCGCACGCGATAGTTGTGCCCGTGCGGATTCTCGCACTTGCCTTTGTATCCGCGCAGGGCGTGCCCCGCCGAAAATTTTTCTTCCACGCTGATGTGAAACATCGTCGTTTTGTGGCGCCCCGGCCGGCCGCGACCCGGCTCACCCCCGCTCTGCGCCCGGTGTTTCCATGAACCGCCGGACTTCGTCGAGTTCCCGTGTAAAGGTGTATTCCGGCAGCGACTGCAGAAAAATTCTACCATACTGCATTCTCTGGATGCGGTTGTCGAGGATCGCCAGTACCCCGCGGTCAGTGCGCGTGCGGATCAGCCGCCCGAATCCCTGCTTCAGCGCCAGCACCGCCTCGGGCACCTGGTACTCCGCGAACGCGTTGCGCCCGTCTTCGGTGAGGCTTCGCACCCGCGCCGCCACCACCGGGTCGGTGGGCACCGCGAACGGCAGCCGGTCCACGATCACGCAGGAAAGCTGCTCCCCCGGAACGTCCACACCCTGCCAGAAGCTGGACGTGGCAAACAGCACCGCCCCCGGAGTCGATCGAAACTTTTCCAGCAGCGCATTTCGCGGTGCGGTGCCCTGCAGCAGCAGCGGAAAGCGCAACCGCGTTCGCACCACCTCGAAGACCTGGTTCATCTGGTGGTAGCTGGTGAAAAGGCAAAACGCCCGTCCCGCGGTGCATTCCAGTAGCTCCACGATCTCCTCCGCCGCGCGTTGCGGGAACGTGGCATCGCGCACGTCCGGCAGCCGCTGCGGCACGTACAGCATGGCCTGACGGCTGTAGTCGAACTCGTGCGGCAGCACGCGCTCCTGCGACACTGCGATTCCCAGCCGCTGCTTCACAAAATCGAATCGCCCGCCCACCGCCAGCGTCGCCGAGGTCAGCACCACCGTATCGAACGCCTCGAACAGGCGCTCGCGCAGAATTCCGCTCACGTCGATCGGCGTGGCCGCCACGAACACGCCTTTCCCGCGCCGCTCGTACCAGTAAACGTAATTTTTCTCCGCGGACTCCAGCAGGAAGGCGATTTCCCCGCGCAGTTCCGCCGCCCGCCGTCCGATGGTCACGTGCTCTTCCGCCTTGGTCGGCAGCGTGGCGATCTCCGTCTCCAGCGCCTTCACCGCCGCGCCCAGTTCGTCGTAAGCCTCGCGGTGCTGCTCCAGAAAAGCCGCGCGCGCCGCGGGCTCAAAGGGGAAGCGCCCCTCCCGCGGCGAAAATCCCTCGAAAAAGGCGCGCGTCTTTTCCCGCAGCCGCGCCACGCGCCGCAACATCGCTGGTCCGCCGCTGCCGGTCAGGCGCACCGCCTGCTCGGCGTCCCGCGCCAGTTCCTCGAATCGGTAATTGGAAACCTGTCTCCCGAAGTAGTCGCTGGCCACGTCCTCGATCTCGTGCGCTTCGTCGAACACCACCGCCGAATACTCCGGCAGGATGCTGCCAAAATCGTCCTGCCGCAGCGCCAGATCCGCGAAAAATAAATGGTGGTTTACGATGATGACGTCGGCCTCCGCCGCCCGCTGGTGCATCGCCGTAACGAAGCAGCGGTTGAACTCCGCGCATTTCTGCCCCGTGCACGTCTCTCGCCGCGCGTCCAGCCGCGCCCAAAGCTCCGCGTCATCCGGCAAAAAGTTCAGCTCCGCGCGGTCTCCCGTCTCCGTCAGCGGCTCCCATTTGCGGATCTGCGTGAACCAGTCCAGTTCCTCCATGCCTTTGAGCAGTGGTTGCCCTTCCATCTGATGAACTTTCAGGCGGCACAAAAAATTCGCCCGCCCCTTCATCACCGCCACTTTCAGTTCCGGCGCAAAATGTCTCTGCACGAACGGCACGTCCTTGCTATACAGCTGCTCCTGCAGCGATTTCGTCGCCGTGGAAATCACCACCCGCCGCCCGCTGCGAATCGCCGGTATCAGGTACGCCAGCGTTTTGCCCGTTCCGGTCCCCGCCTCCACCATCAAATGCTGTTTTCTCCGGAAGGCGTCTTCCACCAGTTCGGCCATTTCCAGTTGCGACCGCCGGTGTTCGTAGCCCGCGGGCATGCATTTCTCCAGGAGCCCGCCGGGACCAAAAATGTCCGCGATCGTCGGTTCGCCGCCGCTGGTGCGGCCATTTTTATGAGGTTCCGGCGCCGGAGCGGGTACGGAGGAGCGCGATGATTGCGTGCGTGGGGCCATAAGAAAAAATTCCAG